>Ga0315314_1001231_pt1 | contig 23821 bp, 20 predicted proteins | sample TDP9_MG_FD_203631 | JGI IMG/M metagenome (GOLD analysis project Ga0315314, IMG submission 203631) | Freshwater sediment microbial communities from Lake Towuti, South Sulawesi, Indonesia - TDP9 | ecosystem: Environmental > Aquatic > Freshwater > Lake > Sediment | place: Indonesia: South Sulawesi... | reverse complement strand
ATGGGGCTGGCTGCCCCCTGCACCCCCGCTGTTGATGGCCTCAAAAGTTAAAGGAACTTGTGGTGACTGCTTAGACCCAAATCGATTCCGCCGACACATGTTTGCTGATTTGATTTTTTCCACTTTTGTGTTATACTATCATCGAATCCCCACTACAAGGAGGTCTGAGAAAATGCCATACATCATCAGCCTAGCAGCCCTCGCAGTTTTGTGGATACTGTACTGGCTCGTCACGGGCAAAGCCGATCCCCTCAGCCTGGCCGAGGGAGAGGACGAAAGGCTCAGCACATCCAAGTTTCAGTTTTTGGCCTGGACCGTGGCCGCCGTCTTCTCCTACATTGCCATCTTCGTAGCCCGCGTGCAACAGGGCGCGATAGCCCCCATCGAGGAGATGCCGGCCAATCTCCTCATCGCCATGGGGCTAAGCACCGGGACGATGGCCGCGGCCAAGGGCATCACCAGCGCCTATGTGGCCAGCGGGGCTATCACGAAGACAAAAAAGTCTGCGGCTCCGCCGGCGAAGCAGCCCTATCTGGCTGAGTTAATCGCCGATGATACGGGCTTTCCCGACCTGAGTAAGGCGCAGATGCTGACCTGGACCGCCATCGCCATCGGCATCTTTATCTTCCGTGTGGTCAGGGTGATCAACAATGCAGCCATAGAGGCGCCTGTCATCCCGGACATCGAGCCTTCGCTGATGGTTCTGATGGGCATCGGCCAAGCGGCCTACCTGGGCAAAAAGCTGGTCAGCAAGTAACCGACGAGGATGACCGGCCACTCTTACGGGGAAGAGGGTCGGCATGCTCTAATCGTCAAGAGACGAGAGACTAACGAGCTGTCTTTCGCCCTCTAGCGAGTTCGCGCCCGGAACCAAAAACGGAGCCCCGCTCCCAGCGGGGCTCCGTGGTTTCTTCGAGGCGCCGCTCGCCTCAATGGGGACAGAGCCCTGAGGCATCACTTGGAGGCGATCTCGAAGACGGCGCTGGCGGAGCGGCCCCAGATATCGGGCTCGTACATGGGGGTAACTTCCGTCGGCATCGCCCGGAAACGACCGGGCGTCGTCGCCCGAATGAGGTAGCTGTACTCGTGCACCCCCTCCCACATGTAGGTGGTGAAGAAAACAGCCTTCTCGTCGCGAAGCTCCGGATGCGACCAGTAGTACTCGTACTCCCCCTTCCGCACGCCCGCCGTCCTCAGGGTGTAGTTGACCGCCTCGCAGCCAGCCGGCAAGGGGTCCTCCACGACCATATACCAAAGCTCGTCCGGCAGCTCCACAGTCAACTTGACCTTAATTAGGTCGCCGACGCGATACTCCGCCAACGGCTCATCAGTCTCGGGGTCCAGATAGTCGCGGTGGACAATGGGCCCATCGAGGGATCGGGAAGGCTCCAGAGCATCCCGCTCCTGGTAGTAACGCAGGGTCGTGGCAAAGTAGAGCTTCCCTCTGCCCTCCTTCACTATCTTGACCTCGTTGTCACCAGGGACTAAACCGCCGACCACAAACCCCCGGCCTTCAGCGACGTTGTCCCTGTCCACCTTCCCCTCACCTACCAACTGGCCATTGACGTAGACTCGATAACTGTAGTCAGCCTCCAGCTCACCGGTGATAGCCAGATAGTCGGTCAGGGCGATTATGGTGGCCGCCGTCTCCTGGGTGGTGCGCCAATAGCCGCCCAGCCTGGTGCGCATCAGCCAGCGCACGGCTTTGGGGATCAGGGGGTTATCGGGCTCCAGGGCGACCATAGCTTGCAGGATCAGGGCCGTGGTGCGCCCGTCGCTGGACATCATCTCCCAACTGCGCTCCCTCTCCTTCCAGTGGGCCATAGTGGCGCTGACCACGGCCTGACCAGCCAGCTCCTCAACGATGACCTTAGCTTTGGGCGAGTCACCTAGGAGGTTCAGAGCCATGGACAGATAGGCCTGGGCGTAGAGGTCCATCCCACTCCGCCGATCGAAGATGGAGCGGGCCAAGGAGACGTCCCCCTGCCCGCAGTTGGTCAGGACGTAGAGGATGTAAGCCTTGAGGTTGAGGTCCTCAGTGTCTTGCAGGGGGGCGCGCAGGGCCTCGATACCCCTCTGCAGGACGTTCTCGTCTACGGCGAAGCCCGCCTTCTTTGCCTCGTTCAGCCCATAGACGACGTAGGCCGTCTGGTAGGCGCCGGTCTCGTCACCCTCCCACCAGCCCCAGCCGCCGTCCCAGTGCTGGAAGCGGTAGAGGCGCTGCAGGCCGTCCTCCACCATCTTCGGAAGCTCCCTCTCCAGTTCCTCGTTCACAATGCCCAGCTTATCCAGGGTCTGCTTGACCAGGACGTCGGGCAGGAAGCGGCTCATGGTCTGCTCCACGCAGCCATAGGGATAGCCGGTGAGGAAGTCCAGGCTGTCCACCAGGCCCGCCGCCAGGGAGTGCGAGACGTCGATATTCAACGCGGCAAAGATGGCGTCTTCGGGAAGGTTCACAGTGCGGACTTCCTCATTCTCCACCTCGCCAGCGTCGGCCAGGACGCTCTTCTCGCCGAAGGGCAGAATGGGCAGGGTCAGCTCCACACCATCGCTGGCCCTTGGGGTTACAGCCCACATGGTTATGGTCGTCGAGGAGGTGATCTCCGCCGTTACAGCCCAAGAGACCTTGGCCAACTGGCCATCCTCGATGATGACCCTTTGCTTCAGATCCGGAGGAAGGGTCAGGCCGGTGGCGGAGAGCGATACCTCGGCCTCAACCGCCTCGCCGGTGCGGTTGTGGACGATGGCTCCGATCCTGGCCTCGTCGCCTACGGTGAGGAAGCGAGGGAGGAGAGGGCGGAGGATGAGGTCTTTGGTGACCATGGCATCGTCGCTGGCCGATCCGACCTTGGTGTCGGCGGTCACCCCCCAGGCCGTGGCCCGCCAGGTGGTCAGGCTATCGGGCATGGGGAAGCTCACCTCGGCCAGGCCGCTCTCATCGGTCTCGATGATGGGGTTCCAGTAGGCGACATCGGGGAAGAAGCGGCGCGCCTCCCCTTCGGCAGGGCCGCCGCCACCACCGTAGTCGCGGCGCAGGTAGACCCGCTGCACGTGGATGCTCAGGGAGCTAGCGGTGCGCACCGCCAACTGCCGCCGGCCATAGAAGGCCTCCACGATGTCTGGGCCGACCTCGCCGGCCAGGGCATAGATGGCGGCGTCCACCACCCCCAGCGAGGCCTCGGCGCTGACCGGCTCACCGCGATAGTCTGTCGTGCGGATGGTATAGGTGGCTTCCTCTCGAGGACGGTACTCGTCCTTAGCGGATGCCACGGAGACGATCAGCTTCTGCTCCTCCGATTCGACCTTGATCTCCGCATAGCCCACTTTGAAGCTCGGATATTTATCGCCAAAGCCACCCTTGGGGATCAGGACCACGGAGACGAAGACATTGGGGAAGTAGTCCCTCTCCACGGGCACCTCGACGATGGCGCTGTTGCTCTCCAGGGCGATCAGGCGGTGGCTGATGATGCGCCCCCGCTCAATGGTCACCAGCGCCCTCGCCTGCGGATAGGGGGATTGCACCAGTACCTGGGCTATCTCCCCCGGCAGATAGCGCCGCTTGTCGAGGACCAGCTTGATGCGGTCGTCGTTTTCAAAGCGCCAACCGATCGTCTCTTCGCGGTCGCTGACCCAGAGATAGGTCGTCCCCAGGACGCGGTTGCCCCGCTCGTCGTATCCCTGGGCCTCCAGCTTGTAGGAGCCACCCCTGGGTGGGGTGAAGGCTATCGTCCCCTTGCCCTCTCCATCGGTGGTGAGCTCACCGGAGGCGACCTCCGTCTTTATCTCCTCCCACTCCCAGTAGACCTGCCCCTCGCGCGTTTTCTCATAGCTCCGCCATTCCACCAGGTAGATGGTGTAGCTGAGGGCGATCCCGCCCCGTGGCTGGCCCACGGTGTCCACCGTCTGCACTTCGAAATAGGTTTCCTTGCCCTTCTCAGCCACGTAGCTCTCCGGGCGGAGTCCGATGTAGAAGGTGCCCCGGTGGACTAGGGCCGTATCGAGGCCGCTCACCGGCTGCTCGCTGGGGTCGGTGACCATGGCCTCCAGGGTGAAGACCTGGCTCCGCTCCTCACGGCTGATGTCGGCCTGCAACGTCACCTCGAAATTCCCGTTCTCATCGGTGACCCCGTCGCCGGAGGCCACCTCCCGCCCGTAGCCCCAATAGAGCTGGGAGGGAACGTCGCCGAAGTCGAACTCCCCTCCCGCCCAGTAGAAGTAGTAGTCGTTGGAGTAGAGGGTGTAGTGCACCTTGGCCCCGGCCACCGGCCCGCCGAAGTAGTAGGTGGCGCGAACCGTGCCTATGATGGCGTCGCCGTTGATGTAGGCGTCCCGGTCCATCTCCACGCTGACCATGTACTCCGGCTTGCGGTACTCCTCTATGCGGAAGGTGGTGAAGTACTCCTCGCCGTCTATCTCGGTCTTGATGTAGTACTCGCCCAGGGCCACCTCCTCGTTCAGGAGGAACTCATCGGCAATGGAGCCGAAGGCGGTCGTCTTCAAGGTCTTCTTGTAGAGGACGTTCTCCTGCCAGTTGGCCGCGGTGACGCGAACCGGCGTCCCCTCTGGGGGCTGGACATAGCGGCCATCCTCGTCGCGGCGCACGATGCCCTTGAAGCGCACCTTGTGCCCCGGCCGATAGAGGGGGCGGTCGGTGTAGACGAAGACGTTGTGCTCCCGCGCCTTCATCTCCCACTGCCAGAGCACATCCTCGAAGCGCCAGGGCTCGATCCCCTCCTGCCAGTCGTCGGAGCAGACGCCTATGTCCCCTTCCCGCTGGGCGACGACGTGCAGCAGTCCCTCGGTCTCGGGGACGTTGCTGGCAAAGATGCCCTCGCCATCGGTGCGGCCCTCGGCCAGCAGCTCCCCCTCGTCGTTGTAGACCGAGAGGGGCAGGTCGGCGATGGGCTCCCCATCGGCCATCTCCGTGGCCCAAACCAGGACCTCCTTCGCTGTGCGCTTGAGGGTCAGGGCGGAGTGGCTGGCGATCAGCACCTGCACATCGCTGGGGTCCTCCGGCGTCTTGGCTGTGAGGTAGTAGAGCCCGGATGCGAGTGCGTCCAGCTCCAGGGTCTGCCTCTCCACCTGGTCAATGGCTGCTGTCGGCTCGATGGACCAAGATTTTATGGGCTCGGCCTCCGGACGGTAGTGCCGCCAATCGTCGAAGGAGAAGCCCTTCATCTCGATGTAGGTGGGCACGTCAATAGCATAGAGCGCCAGGTCAACGCGGCTGACGTTGACCATCTCTAGCCTGAGCTGGGCCGGCCTATCGGCCTCCACCAGCCCGTAGCGCCCCACGCCGACGATGGAGACGTAGGGGTACTGCTCGGTGGTGGTGAAGGACCAGACGAAGTCCTCTTCCATAGCCATGCCGTATTCGGCATCCACCGCCCCGCTCAAGATGGCGATCCTATATTTGGTCGAGGGCTTGAGGGCGCCGCTGATGATCAGTTGATTATCCTGCCAGCCCAGGCGCTGCTCGTAGATCTCAGGGGTGATGAAGAGGCGGCTCTCCACCGAGGCGTGATCCATCTCGCGGCTGAAGGTGATGGAGAGCCGATCCCAGATATAGGCGTACCTGGCCCCCTGGACCGGCTCCGTCTCCACGACGGTCGGCGGGCCGAGGACGTTGAAGTGGAAAGTGAACTCCCTCTCCATGCGCCGCAGAAGCCGGCTCCGCGCCCCCCGTTCGACGGTGACCGTCACCTTTGCGCCCATGGGCCAGCCCTCCTTGGGCGTGAAGGTGAGGGTCTGATCCTCCCAGGAGAACTCCCCCTCGACCCTGGGCTCGATGGAGATGTTCCTCTCCGTCAGCCCCCTGTTCATCGGCGTCAGGAAGGTGATGGCAATGGGGGTGGCAGGCAGGACATCAGTGGCGTCGAACCTCGGGGTGAAGCCGATGACCATGGGCGCCCGCAGGGGGCGCAGCCTCTCCTGCCACCCCTGGGGCATCAGTGCTCGCAGGTGGTCGCGGAAGGCAGCGTCAACCTCGGTCAGGTTGATGAAGGCGGCGAAGAAGCCGATGAGGAAGCAGAGAACGACCAGGGTAGCGAAAACCAGAAGTTTTTTCATGTAAGACCTCCTTACTTTTTAATCATTAACGTAGCTCGGATGCGGAGCTTGCCATCGCCGAACCCGCTTGTAAGAGGCAACTACAGGGCTCTCTATCAGCCGCACTTCGATCTCATCGAAATAGCCGGTGATGATTGGGTTCATGAGGGGCTCGCTTCCTTTCATCCCAAAATGGACAATCAGTGTCGCAAGTTTGCAGCCATCTCATACGTTGCCGACCACTCCACGAAGTCCATGGCATCGCCCAGTTCGCCTCGTTCAAACTTCTCGTAGAACTCCTCGGAGCTGAGGGAATACTTCTGCTCGAATTCGGCAAGTTGTTGTTCCAACCTGGCTTTCTGCGAGGCCAAGCGAGAGGCCTCCCTGTCGAGCAGCTTATCAATGGTCAACTCCACCACCCTATCCAGAGACGAAGCGTTGGTTGAGGCTATGTATTCCTCCAGCCTTTTGACTTTGCTTAACACCGAAGACATCTTCCTTCACCCCTTTTCCTCACTGCTCTTTGTTACTTGACATCCGTGAACAACAAGGGTATAATTGAATCGCTAGTTGGGCAGGGGGCCGCACCGTCAGAGGGGAAAAGGCTCTGTGGACATCGAAGCCATTCGTGCCAAGATTCGCAGCAAGCGATACTCGATCCATCGTCACGCTTTCACTGAGGCCTTCAAAGACGGACTGAGCATTGATGACATTATCTATACTGTCCTGAACGGTGAGATAATCGAAGAGTATCCAGAACGAGCCCGATGCCTTATCTACGCTATGCTTCCTAGTGGAATCCCTGTCCACATTGTAGTTGGTTACGGCTGGCAAGAGGAAATTTACATCGTCACCGCCTATATTCCTGACAATAGGGAGTGGATAGCCTTTCGGATTCGCAGACCTAAAGGTGAAAAAGAGGATAAATGATGGAAACAAACGACATCCCTTGCCCCGAATGTGGGGCTCCGATGGGATTAAAGCACATCACTATCCATTTTGAACGGAATGGATTCTCCGCCGATGTGAACGATGTGCCTGCGCGTGTTTGCACCAAATGTGGGACGGAGATCATCCCTGGGCCAACGGCCGAGGAGGTTAGCCGCATTGTGGAAATGCTATTTGAGGCCGCTCAAGCCTTGCCTGAGCGTCTGCCTTTCACCAGCCTTTCCTTCCAGAGATTAGCGGCTTAGTTCTTTCCAACCTCGCTGCTTCCTCCTTCAGCGTTGCACGGATTAAACAACTTACCAATTACCAAGCGCCAATCTGTTAAATCCACTCTCCTAATCCGCTGACAGCCCCTCCACCACCCTCCTCTCCTCCTCCGTCAACCCATACAGCCGATACACCAACTCATCTATCTCCGCATCCACCCTCTTGATCCTGCGCTCCAACTCCTCCCGCTCCCTCCCCACCGCATCCTTCAGCCGCCTGTTCAGCCCCAACATCCTCTCCACCAGCGCCACCAGGTCGTCGTGTGGATGGCGATATCGCAACTCAAATCTTCACGTAAGAAGCCACCAAATGCACCTTAGGGAACGTAAAGGAGAGTAGCGCTTTGCGCTATGGAGCTTTCGATCAAGGTTGAAGTAAGTCATAGACTCCATACCCATCCCCTCTTCTCTTGCTGTTCCTGTAAGCAGAGGTTTTCACCCATCGTGGGCATGGGCACGGTACCAGTGAATCGAGCCAGTTAGTCTATGTGCTAGTCGTCGTGACTGTTGCCGGGAGCCCGCCAGCCGTTGCCGTAGCTGCCGGTGGCTTGAGAAGGACGGATGCAGTGCCCATGAACCTGATAGTCGCGCCGTCATCACTGAGATACAAGAATGTAATGCCATGCTCGTGCGCGACTATCTTCGCGGGCCAGGTGTAGCCGTTGCGGGCATACATAAGCCTTTCGATTGTACCCTTGTAGCCCTCTTTCTTGCACTCCTCCTTGTAGTGCGGCTCGATGTCCGCGACACGCCCCAAAAACACCAGCACTGCCCCGAGTGTGATCTTGTTTTTCCAGTCCTTGCACTCAACCAAGAGTAAACAGCGCTCGCCAGGTCTCTCGTACTCGGCCGAGATGTCGATTTGGTGGCGGTAGCCGCTGACACCGGCGCGACGGTTGCTGGAGCCCGACTGGATTCCAGGAGACCGTAGCTCGTAGTCACCTAGCTTCAGATGGGCAAGCTGCTCTTTCAGGTAATGGAGAACCTCATGCTCGTATTCAGGACCTTTGGTTGGCATCACATCTCCAATCTCGGTGATTCACACAAGACTCGTAAGCCCGGCCACCGACTTGCAGCGCACGGGCTGGCATGCCACGATTCTAATCTCCTCCTCCGTCAGCCCATACAGCCGATATACTAGCTTATCGGTCCTTCTATCAAGCTAAACCCCTTCACATAATTAAGCCCAACCGAACATAGGAAATGAATCATGCGGATTGCTCTGCACACGCTGGGCGGTAAATTTGACCCTGCTTGAGCCATACGTGTGTTTAATCTCTAGTATGCCATTGCAATTCTCTTGAAAAGTTGGGCTGATGCCAAACGCAAGTTGCAACCTTACGGATTGACCATTCTCAATGTCCAGCCCTTGAACCAAGTCAATTTTTCTATATCTGCCATCATACCACTTTTCAGCCTCCAAACTTTCACACAATACGTATCTCCCTTCGTTACTTCGAATGCGAGCTGAGCTTCCTATCAGAGTTAAAAGCATCCCGGTGTTGTTCTTAACTAAAACTTTGATTGTAAGTTCTTCTGATGGTTCATTTGCTACCTTTGACATCTCTTGTTCGTGTAAATACTTGTTGTCGAAGCTATGCGCCCACGAATGCCTTTTGTAGTGGAGGAAAGCACCTTCTATTTCAAGGTCAAGCCTTTTTAAGACCATTATTGGAATTTTGCTTCTCACCCTCTCGACCAGGATAGAGATGAGATCTACTAATAAAGCTATTATATCCATTATGCCCCCTCTACGATTCTCCGCTCCTCCGTAATCCCATATAGCTTATACACCAACTCGTCAATCTCTCTATCCGTCCTCTTTATCTTCCTCGCCAGCTCCTCCCGTTCCCTCCCCACCGCCCCCTTCAGCCGCCTGTTCAGCTCCAGCATCCTCTCCACAAGCGCCACCAGGTCGTCGTGCATCTTCTTCTCTTCGGGGTTGTCGAAGTCGATGCGACGGATGGGGAGCTGGGAGAGCGGGCGTGTGAAATACTCGTAATACCCTTCTCGCTTTAGTTTCGCAGTGTTCTTGTGGAAGAACTCTAAAGCCTTCGAGTTTAGCAAGCCAAGCACATATTTGGCGCTGACAGGACACGAGCTTTTTGGCACGAGAACATAGGTGTCAGTCAAGCTGAAGAACTGACCGGATTCTCCACCCGGATCATAGGCGAACTTGTTTGAAGTAGAGTAAGAAGGGGTCATTATCTTTTCCCCATCTTGTTCAAAGAGTTCTCTATTCTGAGGGATGCTTAGAGAGTACCAGTGGCATACGCCATCTTTGAACTGGTATCTTTCTTTCAGTTTCGCCTCAAATGGCCGTAAATACCTCTCGGCGTTGGGGAACTGGCCTATGTCCGTATCCTTGTACAGGCAAAGCAGGTATAAATCTCGATAATAAAGTTGGTATCGCTTAATGTCCCTTGTCTTCACGTATCTTCTGAGCAATTCTGGCTCAAGCCCATACTTTTTCACGGTTTGGGAATCAACGATGAAAACTTCATTTAGCCCTGTCTTCATGCCTTGCCCAATTTCGAAGATGCTACCAAGAGCCCATGAATTCGCAGCCATTTTCTGCTTTAGCAACTCTACAGACATCGGAGACAAACTCCAAGGGTCAGCAGTCATGCTGCTCTGGCTGATCGGGAAGACTTGGATAAATTCGTCAACATAGCTCTCTCCAAGATGCGACTGGATATGGGCCATCAGTTGCATGTAGTCTCCTGACCACCGATTGACTTTGACAACTTTCACCTGATTTCCCCGCCGCAAGTTTTCAACATTTTGCCTTTCAAGAATAACAATTGCCGTAAGCACATTTACGCCTTCGAACAACTGAACATTCTGGAAGTCGACGATTGCTTTAATGGCGGCATGATCCAAGATAAACTGACGAAACTTTTTGGCGTGCACAGATTCAAGAAAATATCTGGAAACTATGAACCCTAGCAAACCTGAGTCCTTCAGCAGTCGCAGGCCCCGCACGATGAAGTAATAGAGAATATCATTTTGACCCGCAAATATCTCTGGATAGGCAGCTTCAAAGTACCTCTGGTCATGAGCGGGCAAATTTAGCATAGTGAAATACGGCGGGTTGCCGATGACCACATCGAAGCCGCCGGAGGCCATAATCTGCGGAAACTCCTCCTCCCAGTTGAAGGGCCGCTTCTCCTCCCAATCTTCCCCGAAGTATTCCTGCAACTCCTCCGGTGTGCCGGAGATGAGCGAGTTGCCCTGGCGGATGCTGTCCACCAGATCGGGCAACTGGGCCCGCTGGTTGAGGGTCTTGAGCAGCAGGTTCAGGCGGGCGATCTCCACCGCCTGGGCGTCCAGGTCCACGCCGTAGATGTTGGAGGTCAAAATCTCCGCCCGGCGGAAGAAATCGAATTCGGCGTGGTCACCACGCACCCCCCTGTGGTACTTGTCCAACACATCGAAGGCCTCGATGAGGAAGGAGCCGCTGCCGCAGGCGGGGTCGAGCACCTTGAGCTGCTTAACCTCGTTGTAGCTCCTCTCCTCCAGAAGCCTGCCCAGGGTGTTGGCCACGATGTAGCGCACCACGAACTGGGGCGTGTAGTAGATGCCGTGCTTCTTGCGCCAGCCCTTCCTCTCGATGATCTCGATCTCCGGTGGCCTTTCCTCCTTTGGCCTTTTCAGCCGCTCCATTAACCCCCGCCTCTCCCGCTGCTCAGCCACCTTGGCCACGTAGCCCAGGTACTGCTCGTAGATGCCGCCCAAAACGTCCACGTCAATGGCGTTGAAGTCATACTCGATGATGCCATCCAGGGTGGCATAAAGCCCCTCTATGATCTCTTCGTAGGGAGCGGGCTCGCTCTCCAGACCCTCGCAGAAGTGCGGAGCGAAGAGCTGGGCGTCGTACCCCTCATCGAAGTCGCGGAAGACGCCCCGCAGGAGCTTGACCAGGTCCCTGCGCCGCCCTCCGTCCCGCCACTCCCTGAGGAGCGGCCTCAGCGTCGGCGGCTCGATCCCTCGGTCCTCGCAGGTCCTGATGAAGGTCAAGCGGTCGAGGATGCGCTGCACAGCCTCGTCAATCTGGTCGTCGGAGAAATCGGGGTTGTAGCGGCGGAGGTAGTAGTGGAGCTTCTCCCGCCAGCGGACCAGCTCGCCGAAGAGCTGCTCGCCAATGGGATGCTTCTTGAGCTTCTTTCCCACCCGCAGGGCTTCCTGGTCAATGCGACCCTCGGCTATGGCCTCCCTGGAGAGGAGCCACAGACGGTCGAACTCGTCCAGATACTGGTCGTAGGTGAGATCAATGAAGATGTTGCGCAGGGGGTTGGCTTCCTTCCACTCGGCGTTGAAGACCTTGAGCCCCTCAAAGTCGGTGAGCACCGCCCAGGTGACGTCCTTGATCCAGGCATAGTTGATGACCTGGCGTGCCCACTTGGGATCCTCCAGGTCGGCGGCGAACCGCTTGGCCTCCAGGAAGAACCTGGGGATGCCGCCCAGGCGGAAGGCGTAGTCCACCCGCCCCCGGGAGACCTTACGTTCGGCGGAGACTTCAGCGGAATCGTAGACATCCCAGCCGAGGGCGCGGAAGAGGGGGAGGATGAAGTCCTTGCAGGTGTTGGCCTCGTTGTAGGCCCTCAGCGACTTGGCATCCAAGCGCCGATACCTTTCCACCAGCTCGGCGATCTCATGCCGAGCCTGCTCACGAATAGACAGCATAATCTTTCCACGCTTTCAGGTCTTCACATACGAAGCCACCAAGTGCACTTTCAGGAAGTGCAAAGGGCGGAGGTCCATTAGTTTCTCCAAGAACATGCCCAGCTTGAAGAAAAGGTCATTGAAGGCGATGTAGCTGGGGTCGCCCACGTGGTGGAACTCCTCGTCCCGCAGGCCCACCCGCCTCAGCTTCCCGTCCAGCTTCGCCTTGGTGTTCGCCCGGTAGAAGGCGGGGAAGGTGTCCGCCTCCTGACGGCCATAGACCTTTCTCACCAAGAAGGGCTGCAGCCGGCCCCGGATAAAGCGGCTGATCAACACCACGTAGTTCCAGGCGTTGGGCGTGAGGATGAGGAGATGGCCGCCCTTGGCAAGAACCCTGGAGAGCTCGGCGAAGGTGGTGTCCGGCTCCTCCAGGTGCTCCACCACCCAGGTGCAGAGGACGATGTCGAAGCAGTCATCGGCGAAGGGCATGTGGTCCAGATCGCCCATCACCGCCTGGTCCAGGCCGATGTTGTCGCGCAGTGAGGCCATGTTAACGTCTAAACCGACAGCCTGTTTCACCCTGTCCCTATAGAGCCCGATGACCCCGGCGCGGCCGCAGCCGGCATCGAGCACCCTGCTCTCAGGGGTGATGCGGCTGGCGAGCAGGCCCTCGTAGACCTGGCCGCTGTGCCGATAGCCGGGCCTCAACTCCCCGTAGGTCCGGCGATACCTGTTCTGCTTCTCCAGCGGGATCATGGCCTCACTGTGATTATAACTCATTTCCCCAATCCTGTCCAGTAGGGGCGAGTCACTGTTCCGTCAAGGCCAAAATAACCCACTTTGGTCAAAGCCAAAATGACCCAGTCAAGATAGCCAGGAATGTTCGGCAATGAGGAGGTTATCGCGACCGGCATAAATCTGCATGCGACCGGCAAAGGCATATACCCGCACTGTCCAGCCTAAGTAGCGCTCCGGTACGGCCCATAACTGGTTGGCATAGCGGATTTTGGCATCACTCCTCACCTTGCGTTGTTCCTCCCGGGTGAAAGCAAACCAGAGGGCTTGCTCATCCACCTGAACTGGGGAAGGGTTGTAGTGTGAGATAGGCGGCTTGAAGCCCAGGCTCTCATGAAGATGCTCTTGGTTGTACCCCTCTAGCCAGGTATCGGCTTGGGCGTTGAGTTGCTCCAGGCTGCTCAACTGATGGCGGATAGGGGTCAGGCAATCCCTCTGGATGAACTGGATCAACTTCTCCACCTTGCCTTTGGTTTGGGGGCGTGGGGCATACTTAGGCACAACGCCCAGCCGGGATAGGGCCTGTTGGTAGAGGGCGGCGCCTTGTTCAGACCAGAATTGGGAGCCATGATCGGATAGGATGGCGTAAGGCAACCCATGGGCGACAAAGGCTTGGTATAGGACCTCTAGGATATCCTCAGCCTCCTTGGCCAAAAAGAAGCGCAAGGCCAACAGGTAGCGGGAGTGATCATCAATGATGACCAAGGCATACACCTTGCCCAGGGACGTCTCTTCGGCTTCGATGAGATCGATTTGCCACAGTTGGTGTGGCGCCGCTTTCTCGAAGCGTTTGACCACCTCGCCAAGGTGGCGATATGACTCCCAAACACCCCTTCGGCACAGGATGTTGTACACTGTCTGGCGACTCAGCTTGGCTTTGCCTTCCTTGGCCAATTGGCGAGCCAGATAGGGGCAGGTGACCTGCTTGTCCATCTCCAGATACCATTGGACAAGGAGGTCTTCGATCCCCGCTGGCGTTCTTCCGGGGTCTCCCCGTGGTGCATTGCAGAAAGCCAGCCAGTCTCCAGTCTTCTGATACTGCTCGTAACGGGCCTGACAACGCCGCACTCGCTGTGGGGTAGTTCCAAAGGTTCGAGCTGTAAAGGACTTGTTGTTAAAGGTCAAGGCGTGCAAGGCAATCTGAAATCGCTCTTGTGCTTCTGGCCGCGTCAACGCATTAGGTAATACCATCTGACCACCTCCTTAGGAGTAATCATAGGTCAGATGGGTGGGTTGTTTTAGCTTTGACAAGGATGGGTCATTTTGGCTTTGTCAGAACAGAGTCACGACTCCCTCAGTCCCTCAGATGGCTTTTCTAACCACCAAGGCTTCGGCGTGAGCTCAGCCGAGTGCCACGAAGGCACGAAGTTAAGAACCCTTTCGGACTGAGCTCCTTCGACGCTGAGCGTCTCAGGACGCGAAGCGCCTCAGGGCGAAGCCTTTTTCCCTGGTTCGCTTTGTGTCTTGGTGTCTTTGTTGAACAGTTACCTCCAGTTTATGCAAACTTGACTTCCCTCCCAGCCAGTGGTATTATCGCCAATAACGATTTCAGGAATGCCCTTGCTTTAAGTCGGAGTGCGTGCCTTTAGCCCAGGGTTTAACCCTGGGCTGAAGCCCGCACTCCAGAATTAGAGTGGTGAAAGGGGGGCTTATGATGTTCAAGAAGGTCCTTGAGGCGATCCAAGAGGAGATTTCGGGGGAGGCGGCCAAGCGATCCGTGGAGGGCATCATCAGGTATCACCGCATCCAGGCCAGCCCCGGATTTCGGGAAGCGGCAAACTATTGCCTTGAGACGCTGAGGGGCTTCGGGGTGAAGGCCGAGGTTCTGACCTTCCCCGCCGATGGGAAGACCTTCTACTGGGCCGACCTCATGCCCTTGGAGTGGGAGGCGAGCGAGGCCACGCTGAAGATAATCGCCCCCGAGGACGCCAAGGGAAAGTTGGCTGATTACTTCGACATCAAGCTCTCCCTCATCCAGCGCAGCGCCCCGGCCGATGTGGAGGCCGAGGTGGTGCTCTTGGAGGATGGCGAGGAGGAATCGGAGTACGAAGGGCTCGATGTAAGAGGCAAAATCGTCCTCACCAAGGGGGACGTAGAAAGGGTGTATGACCTGGCCGTCCTCAGGCGCGGCGCCCTGGGGATCATCTACGACGGGATGCGGGAGGTGCCGCCCATCCGTCACCGCGCCGACATGCCCGATGCCCTGCAATACACTTCCTTCTGGTGGGCGGGGGATGAACCGAGGTGTTTCGGCTTTGTCCTCTCGCCGAAGGAAGGGGAGAGGCTGCGCCAGGTGATAAAGACCCAGGAACGCGATGGCAAGCCGCCAGTCAAAGTCCAGGCTAAGGCGGCCAGCGAGTTCCGCGACGGCACCATCGAGGTTGTCTCGGCCCTCATCCCCGGCGAGACAGATGACGAGCTGTCACCCCAGATGAGGAAGCCGTGCTTATGCGCAAAGCGGGGTGACAGCTCGTCAGAAGAGGAGGTCCTGGTTATCGCCCACCTCTGTCACCCCCAGTGGTCGGCCAACGACAACGCCTCGGGGAGCGCGGCAGCTATGGAGGTCGCCCGCACCCTGCAGAGCTTGATTGACGAGGGGAAACTGGGCAAACCGAAGCGGGCCATAAGATTACTGCTAGTTCCGGAGATGACGGGAACCTACGCCTACCTGGCCACCTATGAGAATAAGATCCCAAGAATGGTCGCCGGGGTCAACCTGGACATGGTGGGCCAGGATCAGGAACTCTGCGGGTCCTCGCTTTTGCTCATCCGCTCGCCACAGGCAACCCCTGCCTTCACCGACGACCTGCTGGAGCGGCTGCTGGAGGAGGTGTCGCCGGAGGCCAAGGGCTTCGGCGGCGTGGGGGGCTTCCCCCTCTTCAGGCGGGCAGACACCCCCTTCATGGGCGGCAGCGACCACTACATCCTCGCCGACCCCTCGGTGGGCGTCCCCTGCCCCATGCTCAATCAATGGCCCGACAGGTTCTACCACACCAGCCTGGACACTTTAGACAAAGTTGACCCCAGGATGCTCAAGAGGGTAGGGGCTGTAGCCGCGGCCTACGCCTACTTCATCGCCACCGCCGGGGAGAGGGAAGCCAGTTGGCTCGGCCACGAGATGGTCGCCAGATTCAAGCGAAGGGTCCTGCAACTCGTCCAAGAGGGCGTGACCGAGGCCATGTCCGCCGAGGATCCACAAAAATCGGCGAAGGCGATGGATAGCATGGCGAAGAGTATCCAACACCTCATCGAGCGCCAGGGCGAGGCCCTGGCCTCCCTGCGGAGATTGGCCGACATCGAGGTCGAGGGATGGCAAGAGGAATCGGCCGCCTTCGCTCGAAGCGAGCTGGAGTGGGTGTGGAGCGCCTCTAGCCCAGGGTTAAGCCTTGGGCTGCCAGAGCCGCCCCCTAAAGAATTAGATGAATGGGAGAGCAAAGCAGCGGAGATGGTGCCCACCAGGCTCTATCGAGGTCCCATTCCCCTCCGCCCCTATTTATTTAAGCTCAGCGAGGAGGAGAGGGACGACCTCCATCGGCTGCGCAAGGAGCACAAGGAGGGTTTCTTCACCTTGCCCGATCTCGCGCTCTACTGGGCGGACGGCAAGCGCAACCTCTTGGAGATCGCCGACCTGATCGAGTTGGAGACGGGGATGCGGGATGTTGAGCTGCTGGTCGGCTATCTTCAGATGCTGGCCAAGCTGGAGCTGATAGAGTTGAAGTAGGGTTGTTAAAGGGCCGATTCCATGCTATAATCGGGCACTAGAGATGACCTTCTATGTGGAGTGATTTCGCACGAACAATCACCACAGCCTCATTGTGCGCGATGGCACGCGACGACGGGAGTCGTCGCACTCCACTAACCCTGTTAGTGGTTGTGGAGTGCGAAATCTCCTGATTTCGCACTAAGGAGCAGTAGGGATGCTTATCCGGCCACGGAAGAGAAGGCGCATCTGGCCCCGGCTCATCCTGCTCGGGCTCGTCGGTCTGGCCATAACGCTCTACGTGCGCACTAGGGAAGCTATACCCTTAGCACAGCAACAGTCGCCTACCGAGATCACGGAAACTAGCACAGAACATGTCCTGGAGGGGGATAGGCTCTTCCAAGAGGGCAAGCTCAAAGAGGCCATAGCCGAATATCAACGTGCCACGGAGTTGGACCCTCAGAATGCTAGGGCCTATGCCCGTTTGGGGAAGTTGTTCGCCCTGCGCAAGCGCTACTCTGAAGCGGTCTCCAGTGCACAGAGGGCAGTCGAGCTGGACCCTGAAAGCGCTGAAGGCTACGCCAACCTGGCCATGGCCCTGGACTGGCAAGGGGATTACGATGGGGCCATCAACGCCGCCCTGCGCGCCATTGAGCTCGACCTCGACTACGCCCCCGGACACGCCTTCCTGGCCGAGGCCTATGCCGACAAGGGCTACCTCGACAAAGCTCTGGACGCCGCCGAGAAGGCCGTCTACCTCGACGATGGGAGTGTAGACGCCCACCGCAACCTGGGCTACGTCCTGGAGAGGCTGGGTGACTACCAAGGCGCCATCGCTGAGTACAAGAGGGCCATCGAGCTAGGCCCGAACCTGGGCTACCTGTACATCGGCCTGGGCAGGAACTACCGCGTGCTGCACGACTACGAGCAAGCCATCGCTCAGTTCCAAAAGGCCACCGAGGTCGACCCCGATAACCCCGAGGGTTACGATAGCCTGGGCCTGATTTACTATGACCAAAAGGACATCGAACGGGCCACGGTTCAGTTCCAAAGGGCCATCGAAGTGGACCCGGAATATGCCCACGGCTACGGCCACCTGGGCTGGTGTTACTACGTGCAGAGGAACTACGAGGAGGCCATCCCTCAGTTTAAGAAGGCCGTCGAATTAGGGGCCGATTCCATAGAGTACTACTACGAATTGGGGTGGTGCTATGTCCTTCTGGACGAATGCGACGAGGCCCGCGTCTGGCTGCAAAGGGCCCTGGAGATAGACCCCCACGTCAAACTTGCCCAGGAGGGATTGAAGGCCTGCGAAGGGGAGTAGGGCAATGGAGGAGGAGCTGACCGTTCGGCTGAGCCCTTCGGGGCTGAACCCCTCAGGGGAAGCCTTCAGGCTGAGCCTTCAGGCGAACGCCCTCACGGCGAAGCCTTTTGCCGAAATCGAACGGCAGCGCGACCGCAAATATCGGCGCGCCCGCGAGCTGAGGTTACACAGCGAGGAGGAGGCAGCGCGGTTCATCGATGAAGTTGGCTTCTGCCTCCTCTTCCCTAATCGGGGCATTGAGCTGCCGAGCCTCTGGGAAGCTATCTGCGGGGAACAAAGGAGCTTGCCGCACCACCATGACGATTACGAGTTAGGGTTGGCTTGGAGTTGGAAGGATAGCTTGCCCAGCAGGAGGAGGGTCTTTTACGGCAAGTACCTCAAACGAAAGCCAACCCTTATCTCCCTAAAGCTCTTTCCCTATTTCTATGCCCTCTCTGAAAACTACGGGGGATTGGACGATTACCTGATCGAATATGAGGATGGCAAGCTGAGCTATGAGGCGAAATGCGTCTACGAGGCCTTGCTCGAGTGGGGCGCCCTGCCGACAAGCATCCTGCGCCATAAGGCTGGGCTCGGCGGGAAGGGCAACGCCTCCCGCTTTGACCGCGCCTTGGTTGAGTTGCAGGCGGGTTTGAAGATCGCTAAGGTGGGCATATCTGATGCCAACCGCTGGAAATACTGCTATGTTTACGACTTGCTGCCCCGCTGGCTGCCCGACGAGGTGGAACAGGCGAAAAGGATAAGCCGCAAGGAGGCGATGAGGGAGATAATCCTCAAGTACCTCGATACGGTCGTCATAGCTACCCTGGAGGAGATCGGCAACCTCTTCGGATGGGGGATCAGGGAGCTGGGTCGGGCAGTAGATTCGCTGGTCGCAGAGGGAAGGGTGATGGCGAACATGAGGCTCGAAGGCAAGGGAGGATATTTGATGTTGAAATGTTAGAGCGAATCGTCGTCCTCATCACAGCTGGTTCCGTGGAAGAGGGGAAAAAGATAGCCAGTGCCCTCGTCGGGGAGGGGTTAGCTGCATGCGTCAATATCGTCCCCCAGGTGAATTCGATATATCGCTGGGCAGGGGAGGTACGCGAAGACCAGGAGGTCCTGCTGATCGCCAAGAGCAGGAAAGAGATCTTCGAAAGACTAGCCAAGCGGGTCAAGGAGCTCCATAGCTACGATGTTCCTGAAGTCATAGCCCTCCCCATAGCGGTTGGAGATGAGGATTATCTCGCTTGGATAGACAAAGAGGTCAAAGCAAAGAGATGATTCAAAGGCGAGGCCAACTTTCGACCAGCACATGAGCCTAAGTCAACCTCGCCAGCATTCCCCCAGTCCCTGCTAGTAAAATGCCGGGCTATGCCTCGCCTGTCAGCGTCTTCACTTCGACGATTTTGCCCCCCTTAAGGTAGACTCGAGGCACGCGGGCGGAGACGGCTGCCAGCACCACATAGTTAATGCTGTCCATGAGCGAAGCTATCTCCTCAGCGGTGATCTCTGCCCCATCCTGCTGCCCGAAGAGGACCACCTCATCGTCCTGCTGTGCCTCGGGGATCCCACTTACATCCACAATGCATTGATCCATGCAGACCCGCCCCACGATAGGGGCCCGCTTCCCCTTGATCAGAACCGAGCCCTTGTTTGACAGTTGCCGGCTGAGACCATCCCCAAAGCCGATGGGCACTAGAGCCACGGTGGTTGGGCGGGTGGTGGTGTAGGTGCGTCCATAGCTGATGCTTGATCCCGCTGGCAGGGTTCGTATCCGCCCCACGCGGCTCTTCAGCGCCATGGCCGGACGCAAGGGAACGGAGTGGTCAGTCACCGGCGAGGGATAATGGCCATAGATGGCAGTTCCACAGCGCACCATATCCAAGTGCATCTCAGGGAAGTTTAGCGTAGCCGCGCTGTTACAGACGTGGCGGATGGGGATGTGGATGCCTGCCTCCTCCAGGTCCTTCAAGACCCCCTTATAGATTTCGAATTGCTTGTAAGTGTAAGTTTTATCTGCTTCGTCGGCTACGGCAAACTGCGTGTACAAACCCTCTAAGCGTATTCCAGGGAGTTCGATCAGACCCTTGACGAAATCCACCACCTCATTGGGCATGAGCCCGAAGCGGCCCATCCCCGTGTCCACTTTGACATGGATAGGGGTGACCACCCCCTGAGAGGAGGAGATTTCCGATACCGCCTTCGCCGTATGCCAGTGCATGATGGGTGGAGTGATGCGCCATTTGACGACCGTCTCCATCTCCTCTGCAGGGACGTAACCCAGCACTAGGACGGGGGCATCGATCCCCGCCTGGCGCACTACCACACCCTCGTCAACGCGCGCCGCTGCGAAGCGGGTAGCTCCGTTCTCCAGAGCTGTCTTAGCGACCATGGCTATTCCATGGCCGTAAGCGTTCCCCTTTATCACGGCCATGAGCTCCGTCTTCTCCCCGATCCATTTCTTTATCTGCTGGCAGTTAAAAGCGATGGCGTCTAGGTCGATCTCGACCCAGTTGGGTTTACCGTACACTTTCGCTTCCTCCTTTTCGTGATCACCTACAAAAAGCCCCCTGTGCCTCATAGAGTAAGGGGGCTTGCCTGATCCATTTGTCCCCAATCCGTTGTTATCCTCCCAGGTAGGCTGTCTTCACCTGGGGGTTAGCGGCCAACTCCTCACAGGGCCCAGAAAGCACTATCTTCCCCGTCTCCAACACATACCCCCTCTGGGCAAAGCGCAAGGCCATGCTCGCATTCTGCTCCACCAACAGGATCGTCGTCCCCTCCTCGTTGATCTCCCGCAAAACCCCAAAGAGGTCCCTCATCAGTATCGGCGCCAACCCCATGGAGGGCTCATCCAACAGCATCAGCCTCCCCCGACTCATCAGCGCCCTCCCCACAGCCAACATCTGCTGCTCCCCACCACTCAGCGTCCCCCCAGGCTGTTCCCTCCTCTCCGCCAGCCTGGGGAAGAGGGCAAAGACCCGCTCAAAGTCCCTCCTCATCCCTTCCCCATCCCGCCGCGCATAGGTCGCCAACCTCAGGTTCTCCATCACCGTCAGGTTGCCAAAGATCCTCCTCCCCTCAGGGACGTGGGTTATCCCCAGCTCGCTGACCACCAGGTGGGGAGGGTAATCCAGGAGGCTCTCCCCCTCATAGACCATCTCACTCCCAGGCTCCACCGGGATGAGCCGCGATAGGGCGTTGAGGGTGGTGGTCTTCCCCGCCCCATTGGCCCCGATGATGGCCACGATCTCCCCCTCATCCACCTCGAAGCTTATCCCCTGCACCGCCCTTATCGCCCCATAGGATACCCGCAGGTTCTCAACTGAGAGGAGCATCAGGCCTCCACCTCCTCCCCCAGATAGGCCTCGATCACCCTCCGATTGCTCCTTATCTCCTCCGGCGTCCCCTCGGCGATGACCTCCCCGAAGTCTATCGCCTGGATGCGCTCACAGATTCCCATCACCACCTTCATCCGGTGCTCTATCAACAGTATGGTCAGCTTGAACTCCTCCTTGACCCGCTGGATCAGATCCATCATCTCCACCATCTCTGCCGGGTTCATCCCCGCCGTAGGCTCATCCAACAGCAATAGCTTCGGCTCGATGGCCAGTGCCCGCGCCATCTCCAACCGCCGCTGATCGCCATAGGGGAGGTTCCTGGCCAGCTGATCGGCATAACGCTCTATCCCTAGGATTTCCATGAGCCGATAGGCCCTCTCCTCTATCTCCTCTTCTACCTCCCAATAACGCCGCGTCCTGAGAAAGGCATCTGTTAAACCATACCTGATCCGGGAGTACTGCGCTATCTTCACATTGTCCAAGACCGTCAGGTCGTTGAAAAGCCTCAGGTTCTGGAAGGTCCTCCCTATCCCCTGCGAGGTTATCTTATGCGGTTGCAAACCGATCAGGCTCTTTCCATCCAAAGCGATCTCCCCCTCCGTGGGGCGATAGAGCCCGCAGATGAGGTTGAAGATGGTGGTCTTGCCTGCCCCATTGGGGCCGATGAGCCCCCTCAACTCTCCTTCCCCCAGGTCCAGATGGTAGTCGTAAACCGCCCGCAACCCACCAAAATAGTGGGTCAAACTGTTAATCCGAAGCAGGGGCATACTCCACCTCCCTCTTCGGAGCTTTAGGAGCTAGAAACCTAAATTCCTTGAAGCCCATTATCCCCTCCCTGCGGAAGAGCATCAAGAGGATGAGAATTAGAGATATAACTACCCACTTCCACAGCCTGAGGGGTCTTAATGCCTCAGAAAGGCCAGTATAGGCGATGGCACCGAGGAGCGACCCACTGACGCTGGACATGCCCCCCAGGTAGACCATCACCAGGACCTCGGTGGACTTTGTGATAGAAAAGGTGGCAGGGTTAATGTAGAGGAGGAGATGGGCGAGGAGGCCGCCCCCGATCCCGGCGAAGAAGGAAGAGATGCAGAAAGCTAGGATTTTGGCACGGCGGGTGTCCACCGTCATAAACTCGGCGGCGATCTCGTCCTCCCGGATGGCCATCACCCCCTTGCCATAGGTGGAATAAATGAAGTTGCGAATGGCCCATAACGATATAATTGTCCAGACGAAAACCCATGGCACGCTGGTCAATTTAGGTATGCCCGGGAGCCCCCGCGAGCCGCCCAGGGCCTCTGTGTTCTCAAAGGCGCTCTTAACGATGTAGTTCACTGCTAAGGTGATGATGGCCAAGTAGTCGCCTCTGATCTTGAAGGAGGGGACGGCCACCAACAGCCCCGCCAGGGCTGCCCCAAACCCGCCCATGAGTAAGACCACGGGGAACACCAAGTGCACCGCGGGGCCTTTAGCCCACGCCGCCACATCAAAAGTGTACACAAACCCGCTCGGGACCAATGGGGTGCCTAAGACGAAGTGAGGGATGACCCGCGTTGTAAGTATGGTAGCGATGTAGGCCCCCACAGCCATGAACCCCGCGTGACCAACGGAGAACTCCCCCATATAGCCATTTACTAGATTCAGGCTTACGGTCAGGATGGCATTGATCCCGATATACATAAGCACCGTCTGAATATAGTCGCTGAAGAAGCCCAACCAGCTCGCGCCCGTAAGCACAATAAATAGGCCGATCAGGCCTAGGGGCAGATAATATTTTTTCATCGTTTCCACCTCGATCTTTTATGAAAGCCTGTCCTGCTGGTATTCAGACCTTTTACCTCCTGGACACCCCAAAGAGCCCTGTGGGCTTGACCATCAAGATGATCCATACAACAGCAAAGGAGATCAAATCGCGAAGGCGAGAGGGGAAGATGGCCCCAGTACCTATCTCCACCAACCCCAGAAGGAAGGCTCCGGCGACAGCCCCCCTTATCGACCCGATCCCTCCCATAACGGCGGCGATGAAGGCTTTCCAGCCAACCATCATTCCCATCATCGGCTCTATGAGGGGATAGGCGATGCTAAAGAGAGTGCCCCCCGCTGCGGCTAAGGCCGACCCGATAGCAAAGGTTAGGCTGATGATGCGATTTTCTGGAACGCCCATCAATGGAACGGTGAACCGATCGAAGGATATAGCCCTCATGGCCATTCCCTCCTTCGTTCTACCCACGATGAAGTCTAAGATCACCATCAGCCCGAGGGACACGCCAATAATTATCAACTGGAGGAGGGAAATGCGCACCCCATATACCTCATAGATCCTCTCCGGGAGAAGGGGTGGCAGGGATCTCCGCCAGGGGCCAAGCAGGGCCAGGATGATATTCTCTATGAACAATCCCACCCCCCAGGCTGTGATCACCACTGAGAGCTTGGGGGCGTTCCGCAGGGGCCGGTAAGCTGTCCTCTCGATGGTCACCCCAAGCACGGCGGTGCCGAGCATAGAGACCAGCAAGGTGGGCAAGAAGGGCAACTTCGATAGTGTAGCGGCGAAGAAAGCGACAAAAGCTCCTACCATGAATATATCCCCGTGGGCGAAGTTGACCATTGATAGGACGCCATAGACCATGCTATAACCTAAAGCGATCAGGGCATAGATGCTCCCTAGCTGCACAGCATTCACCAATTGCTGAAGAATATAGGTCATACCTGAACTCCATCCTTAGATGTCATAGAAGGTGGGCCAAGGCTCCCA
>Ga0315314_1001230_pt1 | contig 23822 bp, 24 predicted proteins | sample TDP9_MG_FD_203631 | JGI IMG/M metagenome (GOLD analysis project Ga0315314, IMG submission 203631) | Freshwater sediment microbial communities from Lake Towuti, South Sulawesi, Indonesia - TDP9 | ecosystem: Environmental > Aquatic > Freshwater > Lake > Sediment | place: Indonesia: South Sulawesi... | reverse complement strand
AGAGACATTCCCTTGGTCCTGTGGGGGATGCAAAAAGAGTCAATCCTGGTTCCTGATTCATCAGCGATAAAGATGTTGTGATGGTCACAGGCCCAATCAATACCGACATAGAACATGACTAACACCTCCTTCTGGAAAAATTTTAGTGATCCTGTCCGTTCTGACGCGGCCTTATACAAGTCCTCGAAGGACGGCACTCTATTAGTGTTTCTAGAACGGTTTGCTTCCGGGGGAACGGGTCTCTCCCTAGTCCTCCTGGGACGGGTTAAGGTAAGTTCTCTCCCTGAAGTAGACCACTGAACAATATCATACCCAGAAGAGGATTGTCTTTTCAAGTTCAATTTTTTCTTTAGCTCGTTATTAACTATTCTTTTCATAACCATTACTATTCTACTGTATAAGGGTTAGGGTGAGGGGCGTAGGGGCTCAATTTATTGAGCCCGTTTTTTTGTCCGAAGTCCTTGCGAATCGCGTAGGGGCCGACTTTGGTCGGCCCAAACCGCCCCTTCAGGTGAACTCCCAAGACCCTGGAGTCCTTGTGAAAACAAGGATAACTAAGTGTACTTTCTTAATTTGTGGTCTCTTCTTAACTTCTCAACCAACCTTTTCATCTCTTGGCCTTTTCCTTTCGGAAAGACCAATGTAACATCTTCTGTAGAGACAACAATAAGGTCGGATATGCCAATTGCAGATAATAGTCCTTTCTTGTTTACCATTATACAGTTTCGAGTATCCATCGTTGAAACTCTGCCTATGATAACATTCTTATTCCCATCCCGCGAAAGAAATCTATCCAGCGACTCCCAGGAACCCAAATCCTCCCAGGAGAAATTGGCAGGAATCACGAGGCTATTCTTTGCTTTCTCCATTATCCCGTAGTCAATAGAGACATCAGGCAATTTAGGATATAATTTACTTATGTTCTTTAAAGAAATCATTTCCAACCCGTGGTAAAGGGAAGGCATATACTTCTCTATTGCCTTAAGAATCACTGACTTCTTCCAGACAAACATTCCACTATTCCAGAAAAATCTACCACTTTTAAGGAACCTTTCAGCCTTCTTATTATCCGGCTTCTCTACAAATCTTTTGACCCTAAACACTTGTTGCTTCTCCCTCGCCCCTGCCTCTATGTATCCGTAACCAGTTGCCGGGTAGATTGGCTTAATGCCAATAGTAATTAGATTTTCTGTTTCTCGAGCAAGAGTAACTGCTTTTTTCAAAGTATCCAGGAATTTTCTCTGGAGTTTAATTATATGATCTACTGGCAAAACAACCATGACCGCATCTTCTTCAATCATTTTAGCTGCCAGGCCAATACAGGGAGCAGTATTCCTACTCACCGGCTCAGAGATTATGTTTTTTCTAGGCACCTGCGGAAGCTCCCGCTCGACTGCCCTTCCCAGGGGATGCCGGGTTACCACAAGGATGTCTTCAGGAGGAATAAGTGGCTGAATCCTCTCCACAGTTTCCTGCAAAAGACTCCTCTTTCCAGTGAGCGAAAGGAGTTGTTTGGGGAACTTTTCCCTACTTAAAGGCCAGAACCTCTCCCCCTTGCCTCCAGCCATAATCACAGCCTTAATTACCATTTCCATCCCTACCTTTGCTACCTAATTAGCAATTCTTTAATAAGCTCTTTATTCAGTAGCTTCAATTCCCTCTTATCTACTAAAAATCGTTCAACATCCTTCCTGATTTTAACAAAATCAACTTGCATCATTTTTTCTAATAAAAATTCTTCGAAATTGTCTTCTGTAACAACTACTTTTTTAGATTCTGTCTGGGCAATGGCGTTATTTAACAAAATAAAATTTGGCAAAATCTTCTTTCCTAAATACCATACCAGGTCATAAAAATCTCTTCCCTTTACATACTTTCTAAAAAAACAGGCGTGGATCTTTGTGGCATAAAGAGAAGCAACGTCATAATGAGTTACCGTGAAAACGAACACTTTGCTGATCAAAGAAATATCTGTTTTCCAACCCTTTGCTGGTCGAGCATCTATTTCTAGTCCGATAGACAATTTTTGTTCTCTCATATCCGACAACCCTAAAGTCATCAAGATATTTTTGAATCTGAGCATTATTCTTTGAACAATTCTGAGGTCATTTCTTTTCACATCGACATTGAACCCATACTTTTTTAACTGGTATTCAATGGCTCTTGAAAATTTAATAAAATTATAACCTTTTCCACGGATCAAGGAAAAGTCGAGGTCTTCGGAAAAACGTCTCAAGTCGAAAAGAATTCTCAAAGCAGTTCCACCTACAAATGCTAAATGTCCAAACATACCAATGTCGTAAAGGGCCTTCAAAATGATCAACTGCAGATCTTCTCTCACAAGATGAATTTTTTCTTCTCGACTCATCTCCTCATTTAGATGGGACTTGATAATATCAAGCATCGACTATTCCACTTTCATAAATTCGCAAAAAGAGTAAACTATATTCAGAAGTCTCTTGTTACTAAAAACTTCAGCAAACATTTTAATTTTCTGCCTGTCCAGGTCAGATAGGTTCTGGAATCGATATGACTCCCTGAAAATATCAGGGTGCGCTCCAGAAAAATCAGAAAGATTCAAATACAAAAAATCAACAATAGCCTTTTCTGGTTCAGCCATAAAAAAGGGATAGCCGTTTTCGTCCTTGGTTTCCTTAAACCCAACAAAACAGGGTATACTAATATGCTGATAATGAAATGTGCCAAAATCATTTCGGAAAGTAGTTGTCTTCTTTGTGGTAACGGAGGTGACATCCTCTACTCTTTCCGGAATCAGGCCATAAAGAGATAAAGCATATTCAGTGCTGATGTATGAAGGAGAAAGCAATTGATTGGCAATAAAAGGACGTGAGGGGTTTATCTTTCTGTCTTCTTTATTCAGGACATATAGCCCCTTCTTAAGGCGTAAGAGTAGGCCCTGGCTCCGCCATGCGGCTAACTGATTTCGGAGAACCTGTTCATTATCTGTAAGAATAGCGAGTTGACTACTGGAAAAGATAGGATATTTCTGAATTTTGTTTTTAAATTCTTTATATTTCATTTCTGTAAATAACATTTTTGTGTTATTTACAGAAATGATACATAATTATACACTCTATGTCAAGGTCTTTCCTCTAAAAAACTCTATTGTCCTTTTCAACCCATCTCTGAAATCTACTTCGGGCTTCCAGCCAAGCTTTTCCTTCGCCTTGCTCACATCAAGAGAACTCTTGATTAACTCTCCAGCCCTGGAAGGTTTATTCACTGCTTCTTTAGAATAATGAGTCAATTCTTTCATTACCGAAAACAACCGATTCACTGAGGTAGATTTGCCTGTCCCGATATTAAATATCTCATTATCGCCATTTTCCAGACATAAAATATTTGCTCTTACCACATCTCCTACATAGACATAATCACGCACTTGTTTCCCATCGCCAAAAATATTCACTTCTTCATTATTAAGCATCTTCCCGGAAAAGATTGCCACAACTCCAGCTTCACCATAAGGGTCCTGCCGGGGACCATAAACATTGCCGTAGCGAAGTGCAGTATATTTTAAACCATAGATTTTCGCATAAGTAGATAGATAACACTCGACGGCATACTTGCTTACGCCATAAGGAGAAATGGGAGACACAGAGGAGTCCTCATTTGGAGGGAACTTGCCACACTCACCGTAAACTACACCACCACTGGAGGCAAAGATTATCTTCTTAATTTTGTACTTTCGACAATTTTCTAAAATATTGAGTGAACCTTCTATATTAATCCGGGCATCAAAAGCAGGGTCAGCTATAGATTTTCTCACATCCACCTGCGCTGCATGATGGTTAACAATATCAATTCTTTCTTCTTTAAAAACTTCCTCCAGTGCCGTATCACAAATATCCAACTTATAGAACTTAGCTTTTCTATTTAGATTCTCTTTCTTCCCAGATGATAAGTCATCCACAACAACGACTTCATGTCCCTTCTCAATATAAGCATCAACAACATTAGACCCAATAAACCCCGCCCCTCCCGTCACCAATATTTTCATAATATGAATCCTTGAATACCAATCCTATAAATTCAGTCCCATACACTCCTGTAGGGGCTCGATTTATCGAGCCCGTTTTCGGACGCCATAAATGTCGCCCCTACAATTAATGTAGGGGTTCGATTCATCGAACCCGCAGAAACTGGGATCATAATTCTCGCCCTTACGTTGATTCTGTAACGGGTCGGATAAATCCGACCCCTACATTGATTGAGTTGAACCTTTCGCTATCCTGGGAATAACCATAACCATACCGAGGAGAAAATAGAAAAGCATAACCACTTCCGAATCCCCAAAATTGTACTGGCTCAATCCAGCTATTAGAAAAGCCGTAAAAGAGCCCAGAAATCCCCAGGCAATGCCCTTAAAATACCCATCCTCCAGTTTCTCAAAAATATAAAAGCTAACCTTATAAATAGTTATCAGAAGCCAGATAAATATGCCCAATCCCAGCAATCCACTATCAACGGTGACATCCAGAAAATTATTATGTGCATTGCAACCCGACTCACGAGCTTCAGATGGCTTATACCTTGGATAGACTTTTCTAAAGCCTTTCCACCCCACCCCTGTAATTGGATAGTCTCTTATTATCCTAAGGCCTCCCTCCAGAAAATAGATTCTATCTCCAACTGGCCGCGTAGACTTAATGCTTCCCCTTATTCTTTGACTAATTTTTGAAGAAGGAAGGATAAAAAGGACAGTAGAACAAACTATGATTCCAGTAAGAACAAAGAAGACTAGCTTTTTACTCCTTAAGATAGCCATAAATATCAATCCTGCAATTAGGCCCAGCCAGACTCCCCGGCCATATGAAAAGATTATGGCAGTCATCATAATCAGCACCGACAACGACAACCAGCGCTTCGCACTTCCCGTGTTGCTATAAGAAGACAGACCAATTACCACTGGCAGGACCAACAACATATAGTTTCCAAAAGTCGCCGGACCATCAAAGAAACCGATACTTCTGGGTATGGGTTGATTTAGATGCTTAACGTTGCCAAAAAAATCTATTTTGGTAAGGTGTTGGAAAATACCATAAGCTGCTGCAACCGTAGTAATTGAAATCAACAATCGGATTAATTTCCTAAACCGAGTTACATCCCTAACATTATTTGCAGTCAGGAAGAAAATAGACATCCAGCCCAGGGACATATAGCCCTTCAAGCTATGTTTAAAATCGACTGCCCAAACTACTCCGATGGCTACAGCGACCAGAAAGACAGCAATCGGTATATTCAGGGAAGTTCTCACCAGACGAAAATTCTTAATCACAAACACCCTGACCACCCAGAACAGAAGAGCAAACGATACAGCAGTCTGGGCGCCCGTAACAGAAATTGGCGACCAGAAAACAAATAGAATAAGAAATGCCCCAATCAACCAATCACAATATCTCAATAATTTGTCTTTAATGTCTTCCATACCATTTCCCTTTCATTTGTCATTTGTCATTTGTCATTTGTCATTTGTCATTGTGGTTTTTATCTATCTCGCCCCTCTCCTCCGAAGAATCACTCCAATCGTCCTCAGAATAATCTCCAGGTCCAGAAATAGAGAATGTTTTCTAACATAAAGCAAATCGTACCGCAACTTACTTCTTGCAGAAATCTCATAGGTAGAATGAACCTGCGCCAGTCCAGTTATCCCGGGTCTGACCTGTAACCTCTGCACATAACCGGGAATTTCTCTCTTAAATCGCTCAACAAAAAAAGGTCTTTCTGGCCGAGGACCAATGAGACTCATATCTCCTTTAAGAACATTTGTCAACTGGGGAATTTCATCAAGGCGGGTCTTCCTCAGGATCCTTCCCAACTTTGTGGCTCGTTTATCATCGCTATCGGCAAGCACAGGACCTGTATATTTCTCAGCATCCTTCTTCATAGACCTAAACTTATATAGAGAAAATATTTTCCCATCTTTGCCCACTCTATCCTGTCTAAATAAAACACGACCCCTCGATTCAATCTTTATCAAAATCATTATTGACAAAATCAAAGGTAGTAGTACTAGAAGGGCTAAAGATGACACCAGGATGTCAATAAGCCTTTTAATTACCTCATTAGCTCCATAAATAGGCGCGCCCATCACCTCGACTAAAGGAAGACCGTTGACATCCTCCCCATCCGTTTCACTCAAAAACATCTCATATAACTCGGGAACAATCTTAAATCTTACTCCCATTCCCTGACACTGAGAAATGACATCAACCATCTTCCTCCGTGCCTCGGGGGGAAGAGATATAATTATCTCATCTATCTTATTTGCTATTACCATTCGCCTGATATTCCTTATAGATCTAAAGTGTTTAACTCCCAATGCAGGATTTTTCATCTCCTCTTGCGACACAATTCCAATGAGCTTATACCCCGACTCTGGACGATTCCTTATATCCTCCACAATAGAGTTAGCTCCTTCGCCGCTTCCCACCACTAAAACCCTTCTTGCTGCAACTTTTCTAAACCTGACCAGAACTATTCTCCAGCCACTAATGAGTATAAGGTTAACCAGCCAGGAAATCATAAGGACTGTCGTTGGAAAAGCACCAATTCTTAGCCTTGCAGCATAGGCAGCTACAAAAATCAACAAAGTACCCAAACTTACACCATTAATTGTATTATCCAGGATATTCACCATCGTATAACTTCTTCGCCGGTCATAAAGCCCGGAAATATAAAAAGCCCCAACCATAATAATAGCAATGAAAACGCACAAACCCTGATAAGCAGCAAAATTATATCGAGGCAATGTCCCTCTGAACCTAATCAAAAATGCGAGGATTATTCCAGCATTAACCAGAACTCCATCCAATAAAATTGCTAGAAATGGACTTCCTCTTCTAAAAAACATAACGTCCCGTCCTTCAAAATGATGGATTAAGCGTTCATTGTCTTCGTTATCTTATGCTCTCATCGCAATCTATATATATCCACAATTAGCCTGAAATCTAACTAGTAAGATATTCTTTAACTACTTTTCCACTTCAATAAGCTGTGCTGTTTTCTTTGCATCCCGCAAGAACTGCTGAACGGTCTCTTTGCTATAAGGATGAACAATCATGCCGTTCAATAGTTCAGGCGTAACCGTAACAATATGAGCACCAGCTTCAAGCCATTCAATAACATTAAGGACTTCCCTGGTTGAACCAATAATTATCTTAGCTTTAAGCCCAAAATCATCAAGAACCTTCCGTAACTTTCGTATCTCCCCACAAACATTGTAGCCCATATTATTAACCCTTCCTCCAAAAAGAGAGACATAGGTAGCCCCTGCCATGGCAGCCAAAAAACACTGTTGTGCACTCATCATTGCAGTTACGTTAATGCGGATATTATGTTTTTCTTCAAGTGTATGAACAACTTCAAGATTATCCAATTCTCCATTCGGGCCATGAATTGTTATTTTGACAACAATATTATCAGACCATTGGGCAAATTCTCTTGCCTGCTCTATCATCTTTTTTTTATCATTTGTTGTAACCTCTACTGATAATGGATACGGGCGAATTATCTTCGCTATCTCGATAGACCTTTTCTTGATTCCTTCCATACCCCCAGTAACACCATCTTTTAGGAGAATTGTTGGGTTAGTGGTCACGCCTCGTATGATTCCCATTTTCATATACTTTTCTATTTCTGCTGCTTTTCCTGAATCAAGAAAAATTGGCATTGTCCTTTCCCCCCTTTCATTTAACTGATTCCCACTTCATCTCGGCAACTTTTATTTCGGGATGAGAAATAATAAGATGTGATATGACTGCTTGAAATGACTCCGTATGTGCGGTTACAGTGTCAGATGAGACTATAGGTATAATTATACAAGCATCAGCCACTTTTGCAGTGTAGCCCCCATCTCTTCCTACAATACCAAAAATCTTCGCTCCTACTTCTTTAGCATATTTTAAAGCATCAACGATATTAGCACTAATGTTCTCCTTTTCACTACCTCCGCCAACAGAAAAGACAAAGACCCCGTCGTTAGAATTTAGTTTACTAACTTTTAACCAATTAACAAAAACACTCCTCCAGCCTTCATCGTTAACTCTTGCCGTTAATTCGGAAACATTATCTGTAGGCGTATATGCTTCTATCCCTGCAATTTTTCTGAAATCATTTACTGCATGAGCAGCATTCCCCGCTCCCCCTCCTACTCCAAGGAAAAAAAGTCGTCCGTTTTTCTCTCCTAATTCCCGAAGAGATTTAATCACCAATTCAATTTTAGATGAATCTAACTTCCCGGCAATCTCTTTAACCTCTTCTAAATATTTATGTGTGTAAGAATTCATCTTATTATTTAGTTCCTCCCTTTAGAATTATTTTCATTGCCAAATCAATGTCACTTGCTCTAAAATCCGCTTCTACTTCTTTATTGTATGAGTTATCAAGTAAAACTGTAGCACATCCGGCCGCCTTACCTGCTTGTATATCCTTCCAACTATCACCGATTATAAAAGAACTCTTTAAATCTATATCCCATTTTCTACTTGCTTCTAATAGCATTCCTGGCTTAGGTTTGCGGCACTGACAGTTATCGTCGTCATCGTGAGGACAAACAAATATATCATCTACAGGTAAATTTTCTTTAATAAATTTATGCATTTTTTCTACGGTCTCCCATTCCACTATTCCTCTTGCCACATCTGGTTGATTAGTAGTGACTATATTTAAAAATCCTTCTGTTTTAAGCCCCTCTAGAACTTTTTTTATCCCGTCTAAAAGTTTAAACTCTTCAAATTTTCGTGGCGAAAAGGGTTTACCATCCTTCAAAATTACTTTATTTATCACTCCATCTCTATCAAGAAAGATAGCTTTTCTCATTTCAATCTAATCACCCGTCCTTTTTTTGCTGATTCATAGATTGCTTCAACAAGCCGATTAGCCTCAAGCCCATCTAATCCATTTCCTAAAGGTTGCCGCTTATTTTGAACGGCTTGCATAAAATCTTTCCATTCCTCTTCCCAGCTCACGCCATTAGAAGGAAAATCAAAAACTTCTACATCGGGCGGTCCTGATTCTCCTCTTCTCCTACCAAATGTAAGTGACTGTTTGCCATAGCTGCCCCCCCTACCTTCAACATGAAGATAACCTTTATCCCCAAAAACCTCAAAGGAAAAAATATTCTTCCAATTCGTCCAACTAGCATGAAACTGGGCGGTTATTCCCTGGTCGTTTTTCATTATTGCAAATACATTATCCTCTACTTCTATATTCCAAAATTTCGTTTCTACTACTCCAAATACTTCATCAAAAGAACCGGCAAACCACCGGCAAAGATCAATTATATGAACTCCCTGGTCTAAAAGTTCACCCCCACCACAGAGCTCCTTTTTTGCCCGCCACTCTTTCTCCATCCCCGGCCTTCCACCATGTCCATAGCGCGCTCGAATGAAAAGTAACTTGCCAACCTCTGCCCTATCAAAAAGTGCTTTAGCTCTACTAATTGCTGGATAATATCGATGATTAAATCCTGTCTTTAAAAGGACCCCGTTTTCTCGAGCAGTTCGCACCATAGCTTCAGCCTCTGAAACATTTCTACCAAGAGGCTTTTCGCAAAGAACATGTTTTCTTTTTTCTAATGCAGCAATAGAAATTGGTGCCAAAAACTTGTTGATAACAGAAACTATAACTATATTGACGTTATTATCAGAAACTACATCGTTCCAATCATGGGTTGCATAACAATCGTATTTATGAGCAAAATCCTCTGCTCTATTTTTATCTATATCTGCAACTATTATTATCTTTCCACTGCCTGTATTAACAATCGCATCTGCTCTTTTATTTCCAATAAGTCCAGTTCCAATTATCCCTACCCCGCGCCTCATTGATTAATTCTCCTTATTTATCTCTTGGTAAAGAACATTTTATCGTCGATTCTGCGGAGTGTAGCAAAGTCTTTATCATTTTTTAATCTTGTCAGAAAATTGCTATCCTGCCATGGGTCCCAAGGCGCACTTATAAATTTGGCCGTAATGCCATCAGAATCTGAAGACAGAAGAAAAACCGTCAACTTTGCAGCTATATCTGAAGGAACCCCTCCTTTATCAATCTCCTCAAGTGTCTTTTTTAAAAAATTCTCACCTGCTTTCTGGCCAGCCTTAATAGTGTCCTGGTGTAACCGAGTTACAACAAACCCTGGTGCTACAGCATTTATGTCTATATTCATATTATCATTCATAAATTCAAGCGCCATATTTTCCGTAAGTCTCACTATCCCTATCTTACTTACTGCATACGCAGAATAGTTAGGAAATGGACCTGCAGCTCCACCCCCTGAGTAATTTACAATCTTCCCCCTCCTTGCTTTCTTCAATAATGGCAAAAAATAGTGACACATATAGAATGTCCCGAGTAGATTAATGTTTATTGTATTTGTGAATTCCATTGGGTCTATTTCATCTATCCTTCCAATTGGCCCATAAATTCCTGCACAGTTAACCAGTCCATCAATGTAGCCTAAATCTTTTTCTATAACATCCGCCATTTCTTTAACTTTTCCAGATATACTAACATCTAAACGGTAATACCTATGATCCTGTCCATTTCCGCTAATCATCTTAACAGCTTTTTTTAAATCATCTGTATGCCGCGACACTAAAATCAACAGAGCCCCTTCTTCAGCACATTTTTGAGCCACTGCAAAACCTATTCCCATACTCCCACCAGTTATAATTATTTTTTTATTTTCTAACATGCCCATATCGAAAACCTCCCATTTATTTATTATTTATAAGCCCAACTCCAAAATAGTGATAACCTTTCTGCGATAGCCCCATATCATAAAGAAAATTCTTGGTATCAAAAAACTTTTTATCTCTTACTAAAGTTGCGCCCTTTGCCCAATCATACTTTTTAAATTCATCCCATTCTGTTAATAATAATATAAGGTCACTTTCTAATATTGCCTCATCTATTGAATTACATATTTTAAACGGTAGTTCTTCGTTAAGTTCCTTATAATTCGCCTTTGGGTCGTACACTTTAAGTTTCGCACCTTTTTGAGCCAGTAATTTAACAATCTCCAAAGGAAGACTTCTTCTTAATGTGCTCGTACCCGGTTTGTACGTAAGACCTAATCCAGAAATTGTTTTCTCAGATAACTCTCCATTAAGTGAATACATTACTTTATTAATAATCGTATCTTTTCTCTCGGAATTGAATTTAAGAAGCGCTTCATATAGAAATGCTTTCTGCCCAGAAACTTCATTTAATTTTGCAAGAACTTTTAAATCACGTCCAAGCGTTCCGCCAGAGAATCCAATACCAGCAGACAAATATGCTTTTTGCCCAATTCGAGCATCCGTTTTCATACCTTTTATAACATCGAGGATGTTTGCACTGGCAACCTCGCAAAGATCGGCTAAATGATTAGCAAATACAATTGAATTTGCCAGAAATACATTGATTGCATGTTTTACCATCTCTGCACTTGCAATATTCATCGTTATAATTTCCGCGTGAATTTCATTGAATAAAGCAACGATTTTTGATAGTGCAGTTTCCGACTCCGCGCCTATGATAATTCGTCCTGGATTAAGATAGCATTCTATTGCTTCACTTAATCTCAAATTTTCCGGTGAATAGACAAGTTCTATTGTCGCATTTTTCCTTTGTAAATGAGTTCTAAACCTTTGACACGTTCCCACAGGCGTCTGAGAGCTAACAATCACAACCGCTCCGTCTTTCATAATATCTCCAAGATTATCAATTGCTCTCTGTAGTGGAGTTAAGTCACTCTCGTCATTATCCAAAACAGGTGTATCATAAGCTAGAAAAATAAAATCACAATCCTTTAATAGTTGAATTTCATTCGTAAAATTAAGTTTACCTCTTTCTCTCGCATGCATTAATATCTCTTCAAGATTGGGCTCAAAGATAGGTGGTTGATTCCGATTTAGATTATTGATTAGATCCTTGGAATAATCGAAACCTATGACCCTAAAACCTAATTTTGACCACGCAGCAGATAATACACACCCCAGATGCCATAAACCAACTATGCCAATTCTTATTTCTCTTTCCATCTATATTCCTCTCCTGCGATTTTGCGTTTATATAAACCCACGTTACCCTGCTCCATCCATAAAATTCACCAGAACCTTTGTTCCTTCCAAACCAAAACGATAACGCATCTCCCGCAAGCCTAATTTTTTCATTTTCTCTCTGAATCTTGTATGATTCTGTTCTACATAAAATATAAAAAAACCTCCACCACCCGCCCCGGAAATTTTTCCTCCCAAAGCATCGTTTTCCTTAGCAATTTTATAAATCTCATCAAAGTGTGGATTTGACATTTTAGGGGATATCCTTTTCTTATAGCGCCAATGTTTGTCAAACAATAGCCCCACATCAGTAAGATTTCCACTTTCTACTGCTTCTAATATTTTATAACCTATCTCTTTAATATAATGCATACTTTCCAAAACATTCTTTCTCTCCTCTTTTACCCCTTTACTTTGTTCAGAAAGTATCTCATCGGCAGAGCGAGACGTATTAGTATAAAACATAAGCATATTTCTATTTAAATCATCTATAGTCTCGTCTGAGATATCTGCCTTTCTTACATTAACTTTTCCATCTTTTCCAATCTCTAATACAGTTAACCCGCCAAATGCAGCCATATATTGGTCTTGCTTGCCTATCGGCTTCTTAAGAATCTCTATCTCCAACCTGCATGCCTCTTCAGCGATTTCCTGAAGCGTAATATATTCTCTTTTCATCGTGTGGAGTGCGTTAAGAAGTCCCACAGCATAACAACTGGAAGAGCCAAGCCCTGTTCCTGCAGGCACATCAGCCATTGAAATAATCTCAAGGGCATTTTCTACATTCATCATCCTCATTGCCTCTCTGGCAATGTCATGTTGGAGTTCATCTCTATGTGCCACTATTTCTGATTTTGTATATTTCACGCGCACAAGGTCATCCACAATCGGCCTATTCAGGTTTATAAACATATACTTATTAATTCCTGCTGCAAAAATAAAGCCACCATATTTTGAATAATATGACGGCAAATCAGTCCCTCCACCGCCGAGGGTAATCCTAAAAGGCGTTCTTGTGATAATCATTCTTCCCTCCGGTATCCACTATCGGTTTTCGTTGTTCGTAGGGCTTCTTTCAGAAGTTCAGGAGTATCTATCGCTGTTAACTTTCCTTTAACCATCACTCCAAATATGTCTTCGCCTTTTTCAATCAGTTCAGGGAATATATCCTTACCAAAATCAAGAGCTTTACGTGACGGGATATAAGTCAAAACATCGGGTTCCAGCATATAAATTCCTGTGTTTACCAGATTGCTTACAGCCTCTTCTGGTCTTGGTTTCTCTATAAACTTAAGAATCTTATTATCTTTATCAAGCACAACTATGCCACTTTGACTGACCTCATGTTTCTCATATAGAGCAATGGTTGCTATACCTTTTTTCCTCATATGAAAATTTATGATTTCTTGTAAATCATATTTATACAAATTATCGCCGTATAACAAAATAAAACATTCTTTTCTATTCCAGTATTCATCTGCAATTTTTCTTACAGCACCAGCAGTTCCAAGCAAGGTTTCCTCATACGAATATTTGATATTTACTCCATACTTTTCCCCATTGCCAAAACGTTTTCTTATTACGTCGGGCTGGTGATGAAGATTCATATAAATATCTGTAATGCCATACTTTTTCAATAATAATATATTATGCTCAAGTATCGGCTTACCATTGATTTCAACCATCGGCTTAGGAATATTATTGAGAATACCTCTGAGCCTTTCGCTTTTACCCGCTGCCAAAATAACTGCTTTCATCAGGTTTTTACACCAAATTTTTGTCTACGACATTAATTTTTATCCATTCAATCATGTCTTTTATTCCAGTATATATATCAATCTTAGGCGACCATCCCAATTTCTTGGCTTCGGCTATATCAGCAAGGGTCATCTCAGCTTCACCAGGCAAGTCATCCCTATATTCAGGCTCTATCTTGCTCTTTAGAAATCCCTTTATAATGTCATATATCTCTCTCACAGAATAGTTTTTTCCATAGCCGAGATTGTAAACTTTTCCATTTGTCCTATCATCATTGATTGCCAGGATATGAAAGTCATTTACATCATCCACATGAACAAAATCCCTTCTTTTATTACCAGTCCCATAAATTATAGGTCTTTCATTACTCAGCAACTTAATAATAAAAGCACTCATAACCGGAGGTATTGTTCTGCGATAATCCTGCCTTGGGCCATAGACATTGAAATACCGTAGAGCTGTCAATCGTAGATTGTAAAAAGATTCATAGGCTTTGGCAAAATACATAGACGCGTATTTACTTATAGCGTAGAAACTTTCGGGCTTAACCTCTGCTTCAGGCGTTGGAAAGAGACAAATGCCTTCATATAGAGCAGAAGACTCGGCATAAACGACCTTCCTCACTTCAGCTTTTTTCGCAGCCTCAAAGACATTTATTGTGCCAGTAACATTTATATCCGATGTCTCCACAGGGTCAGCGTGGCAGTCACTAATACAGTTTTTAGCGGCAAGATGAAAAACAGTATCAACTTTCTCAAATAAAGGATAAATATCCTTTGAACGAATATCTAATTGATAAAATTCTACTCCCGATGGTATCTGCTCTCTTACCCCGTATGCCAGATTATCAATGCCAATAACCTTGAACCTTGAACCTTGAACCTTCAATAACCTCTCTGCCAGATTACTTCCAATGAAACCTGCCACTCCCGTGATTAAAACCTTCTTAATATTTTTCATCAGTCCTATCTTTCTTTTATTTTCTATACAGGATTTATTTTTATTAAATTTCTTAATACTCCCAGTATTCTCCGGATTTTCGGCTCTGCAAAAGTCTCGAGAAAAAACCAAATGCCCAGGAAAAATGCATGATTGAAAAGGTAATAAATAGGCGAGGCAAAAGAGAAAGTTTTTTATGGCGCACACTTAAATACGTTGAAACTAAAAGGTCTGCCAGAGTGTAAGTTCCCAGAATTGTCAACAATAAATAAAGAAAATAGAAACTAAATACAGAAAGCAGAGTAAGAACGATAATAACCATCAAGAAGGTTGGCGGTACTAACTGTCTCCACGCGGTGAGTTTTTTATTTTTAATCAAATTACCTGCCTTTGCTCCACCGTAGCGGAAATATAATTTCCATAGATCTTTGAAATTATCCCTTACATAATAATATGCCACAATGTCTTTATTCAAATAAACCCTTCCCCCAGCATCTCTAATTCGTTGATTGATGTCAGAATCTTCGCTAATTACAGCAGATTTTTCATCAAACAACCCAACTTTATCAAATATCTCCCGTCTAAAACAGCCCAGATAAACAGTATCCACGTACCCGCTTTTCTTGCCAAGCCTGAATTGAGCATTTCCCACGCCGAAAGGATGCGACAACGCAAGCCCAATTGCCTCCTGAGTGAGCAGCCCTGCACTTTGAACCATTATTGGTTTCTGCACTCCCCCCACATTATCTGCCCCTGTTTCTATAAGCATCCTCACACATTTCTCCACGTAGTCAGGCGGAATTACAGTTCTTGCATCAATCCTTATTATGACATCCCCCCTTGCGTTTCTAATACCGATATTCAAACCAGACGCCCTTTGGCCTTTGGGATTATCGAGCAGCTTAATTATTATTCCGAATTTACGATTTACAATTTCCGATTCACGAGTCACAATTTCCCTTGTTCCATCCTCACTCATACCATCGAGAACGAGAACCTCAAGTTTATCTTTTGGATATGTTTGATAAACAAATTGCATAACGCAATCTTTAATATAGTTATGTTCATTTCTCACAGGAATAATTATAGAAATTTTAGGATGTGCATAGTTTTTGGTCATCAATTAATCCTTACCTCATGACAAATAAAAGTATTAAGCTAATAGTTGAAAGTAGATATTTTTCCATTCATTCCCTATATTCTCCCAAGATGTCTTCTCTGCTAATCTTCTCACATTTGTAGCAATATAATTTCTTAGGTGCTCATTATTTAACAGTTCTTCTATTCCTTGTGCCAGGGCATCAGGGTTATTGGGGGGAATAAGAAGTACATTTTCCCTGTCAATAAGAAAACTAGATTTTTTCACTAAGTTTGTTGTAATGATAGGAAGGCCGAGAGAAATTGGAAGCATTATGCTACTCCTGCCCATAACATTGCTCCTAAAAGGAAAAATACATATTTCTGAACACAGCGAATATTTTACCATTAAATCATCCGAACAACAACCGGTTAGAAATACATAATCTTGCAGGTTTAATTTATTAATTAATTTTAGAATCCCCTTTTCATATTCGTTCATATCTTCTTTGGAATGTCCACCTATAAGTAATAATTTTAGTTTTAAACCCTTTTGCTTCAATATATTTAGAGCTTTCAATAAAATATCCAGGCCTTTGCTACGATACCAATAGCCTAGAAAAGAAATATATCTAAATCCTTCGGGTAAATTCAATTCTTGCATAATCTCCCATTTAGATGCACTTTCTATTGAATTACTAACTGTAACTAAGTTACCCACAGGAATAAGAAAAGTCCTCTTTCTAAGAAATGGCAATACCTTGTAAAAAAGAGACATAAGTCCCTCGTCATGAAAATGAATCTTTTTGCTACATAAATATAATAGGATTGCCATGAACTTGTATAAAATGTTGCCCCTTCTGGGAAAAAAATGAAATAGAGTTGTGATTATTGGTATTTCTTGAGATATAAGTTTAATAAAATATGGCAAAAGATATTCGCTATTTAGATGAGGATCTGGATAAATTATATTTATTATATCAGGACTAACTTCTTTCAGGGTCCGTCTAACCTTTTGAAAATCATCTTTTATCAGTCCTCTAAGCCCCCAATTTTCAACTATCGGATAAACAACTAAATTTCTTTGAGGTGAATATATCGTTTTGTGATGTTCAGTCATAGATGTAACTATGATTACTTCAACTTGAGGCTGAGAGGCTAAACTTTGAGCCAATTTTTCAGTATATTTCGCATCCCCGTTTCTCCTGCGCCCTGCAGGAGGATAAGCGGGATAAACAATGCATATCTTCACTTTAGCTCTCCAATAGAACTAATTTTTAACATACCAGCTAATACAGGAGCAATGTAAATAGGGTTCAAAAACGGATTCCCGCCTAAAAATATACCAATTAAATTTATAGTTAGTATCATGCCGGATAATAAAAAGTGAATGTTACCCTTAATCATCCTTAAGGCGTGCTTTGTAAAATAGATAAATATCCAGAGAAAAAGGATTAAACCAATCCCTCCCATTCTAAAAAATATCTCTCCTAAGCCAATATGAACAAAATGTGCTGAGGTTCTATCTCCCTGAAACTCACTGCCTAACTGAAACTCACTACCTAAACCGAAACCTGCAAAGATTCTTTCTCGATTTTTGGAAAACTCGTCCAAGATTGTTAACACTTCTGGAATGCGTGTCCCCCCTATCCTGCTAAGTTCACTAATAAATCCGCCTTCGCTTGTACTAATTTGACTGAACCTGTATTCGAGACCTGAAATCGGTGCTTTCAGAAAGTCTTTCAAGATAAATATTGACAGAAGGATTAGTAAACCCACAGAAAACCACCTCAATGGGGTTAGATAGGTCCTCTTTTTCCCCACTTTAACACCACATCTTTTGCTTAAGTAGAAAAATATAATCATCGTAAGTAACAAACCAACTAAACCGCTTCTGGTTTGACTAATAATTGCTGTCAAAAAAACCAGGGCAATAGCAATTCCATTTAATATTTTGAAACTCTTTTTCAAATTAAGTCGTGTGAAAAACAAGGAAAAAGGCAGAAAAGTTCCGCCTGATAACACAGCGTATGACGTCAGTCGCATACCGGACATAACTTCTCCACGAAATTGAAAAATTTCTACAGAAGTAAAGGCAACCCAGACAACCAGTAAAATAAAATAGAATAAATATATATCTCTCATAGACCTAATAGAAAAGTACACAAGAACGAAAATCAAAGGGAATTCGACAAATTTATAGAAATCTCCAATAATATAGTTAAAATTATTCTCAAAGACAATGCCCTCCAGTAAGGCTATGATGAGAATTAAAATCCAAGCCGTCATCAGAGCAAAAGCTGTCCTATCCCTTTTCTTTATTGAGATAGGTGCTCGCTTAAGGGATAACATAGTGAGCATAAAGACGAAAGCCGTTATTAACAAGAATCCTTCAATAATCCCATATCTTGTTACCATTTGTCGTTCAAAAATTATCTGTCCGGGTATTAATCTACCATGCCAAAAGTAGACAAGGACCATCGCGATCAATAAAAGAAAGGGCAAGGGTAAGGAGATTTTTTTGAAATTCAATGCCGACTCTTCAACATAATAATCTGAGCAATTCAAATCCTTAACCCCCTTTAAAATTCTACTAACTACCTCTTCATTTCACAAATTCGATTCTTAAACAATCCCCCTTGCCTTTGAGGATAAAATCCAATATTCTCAAAGGCGGAATGAACAGAACCTTAACAAGTGGATTATCCAAAGCTTTCCCTCTTTTAATCGGTGCGAGAATATTATCACTATCACCGAAAAGAAAAGATTTTAATGACGTTGTAAAAAAGTGCGGTGGAGTAATGGTATCTATTTTTGTAACCTTGAACCCAGCTCCATTAGCAAATTGCAAAATAGTTTTTTTAGTAAAACCGTAGAAATGAAATGGGACATGCCATCCATGCCAATACTTACCAAACAATTTGGATAGATAACCTTCTACGTTCGGACAATAGATATAAACTCTCCCCTTAGATTTTGTCACTCTTTTTACCTCCTTCAAGGCTGTTTTGGGTGAAGGCAAGTGCTCGAGGACCTGGGACATAACAACTGCATCAAAGAAACCATCTCTGAAGTTTACTTTCTCCAAGGTAGCACAAAGGACATTTAGACCCTTGCTCTTGCAAATCTCTGCAGCTTTCTGATTGGGTTCGACTCCCCACGTTTCACATCCTCGCCTCGACAAAATCTCCAAGATAGCCCCTTCACCGCACCCTAATTCTAAAATCTTTCCTTTCCTTGGGAGATTACCAACATATCCATATAATCTGTATAATATACCTTTTGCAATAATTTTCCAGTTTGCGGTCTTCGTAATTAAAGATATATCGGCTATCTCTTCAGGCGCATAATCAGCTTCATACAGTTTTGATATAGATTCAGCAGTTGGACGTGGATTTATGTAAATCAGTCCACAATTATTACATGTTACGATATTAAACATTTCGGGATGGCCATAACGGTAATCGCGGGCTTGAAGCAACAAGGTCTTATTGTTGCTACTGCAAAGGTCACACTTGACGGATTCTAACTCGATACTCATACTCTCCCCATATCAAGCGCTTCTTCTACAGCCCGCTCCCGCTGCTTGGTATATTTCTCCCATGTCATATCCTTCACCCTGTAATGCATTCCTTTCATAAGCTCTCGTCTCAAATCCCCATTACTCCATTTTTTATAAATCTATTTAGCCCTAATACCCCACATATATCTGAATTTCGCACCTAAGCAACCAGAAAGTAAATATTCTCTTGCACTAGAAAAATCGTCAAGAAATAAAAACATAAAAGGTAAGTACCATAATCTGATTTTTGTCTGATATAGTGTTGGTCTCAACTAAATATCTTCTCAACTTTTTCGAGGTCTTTTTCCTCAATATATTTCTTATTCTTATGATCTTCAATAGCTAAATAAAAAGTTTTTAGACTTCTGCTATCTATTTCTCCGTATTTAATCCGAGTTCTAATTCGGTATTTAATTAAGGTTTTATAGAACGGAAACCAAATTGTGAAGAATATTCTTGGTAAGTTTCTCTCTAAAAAAAGAAATCTTGTCATGTAAGAATTATAAAGGTATTTGAGCGATTGGTTACTGCTCATTCCAACTTTATGGAATATGATAGAATTTCGGTTACAGATTACTTTATATCCATTTCTTTTTGCTTTAATCGCAAATTCTAACTCTTCACCTGCTCCAAAATAACAACTGGGCAAAATTCCTATTTGATCAAAAAGAGACCTTCTTATCAACATTAGAGTTCCGGGAGCATATTCAACTTCTTCTTCTCCATTGAGCCTTCCAGCATCTACCTTGTTATGCCAAATACCGCGACAGCTTCCTAGAAGCATATTTATTTTACCTCCTGCTGCCCATATTCTTTGGGGTTTTCCATAATAATAGATTTTAGCTGTAACAATACCTACTTTATCCTTTTCTATTGATTTTACACAGTGATTTAAAAACTCTTTGTCCACGACTGTATCATTATTCAAGAGCAAAATGCAATCGGCGTGCAAAGTCCTTAAAGCATATCTTATCCCTACGTTATTACCTCTCGCAAAGCCATAATTTTTCTCATTTTTTATGATTATAAGTTTTTTATTTGAGGATAAATTGGCAATTTCTTTCTCCTTCCCCCCTTCCTCAGCCTCTTTTCTCATATATTCTATAATTTTTATGGGTTTATTATCGGAGTTATACTTAAAGAATTTTGATTTAACTTCTATTTTTCCTTTAGCGTATTCTTTTATCTTATCTATTGAATCATTCTCAGAACCATTATCTATAATAATAACATCATAATCCAAATAAGTAATTTGATAAAGAGATTCTAAGCATTCAATTGTATCCCTCCACCCATTCCAGTTCAAGATTATGATTGCAACTTTTGGTGCCATACTTAGACCTTTCTACCAGCTTTTATGATGTATTGAAGCGCCAAAAATTCCTCTAGAAATCCGAGGGTAAGTCGATTGACCAGTCTGGACCTAGTGAATAGCGTAGGGACCATTTGTTCCACTTCAAAGCCATTGTCATTAAACATCCTTAAAATGCTTCTCTTTGTGAAAAACCTCAAGTGTGTATCATCCAAGATCCCTTCATTATTATATTTCCATTCACCTTTGATCACAAGGTCTCTAATGATACGCCAATGCCTTATATTAGGTATACTCGCAACAATAAAACCTTTTGTCTTGAGATAGGGTCTTACTTTTTTTAGCACATCCTCCGGGTCATAAAGATGCTCTAATATATCTCCAAGAATTATGTAATCGAAATACTCCTCTTCAAAAGGTAGTTCTAAAATCTCGATGTCACCCAAGATAACTTTGTCCAATTCAACTTTTGCTTGTTGACCAGCTACTGGATTAAGTTCAATGCCGATAATTTCCTTTGCTTTTCCCTCTTTTTTTAAGACTCGACCAGTACTTCCATCTCCACAACCAATATCCAAAATCCTGTTGTCACCTTGATTGATTGGTGCTATTATGCCCCACCTTATATAACCAAAGTATCCTTCCTTTTTAGTTGTATATAGATTTCTCATTGCTATAACTTATTTCATCCAACCGCCTGTTTAAGGTTTGACCATGTAAATTACGGGCTTGGCTATTCTTAAAATTGCCTCACGATGTGAACCAGCCTATTAATAACACGCTTTATGAAAGATGGGGAACAAGTATTTTTGAATGTGATACTATCAGCCTTTGAATCACATAATAAAAATGGAGGATGTTTTAAAGGAAACTCTATTGGTAGAACAGGCATATTAGCTAAAGGACTATGTCTATGCGTATGGGTTGACTCAATACCTAATCCAATATTGGATACCAAATTAACATTTGGCAATACAGATAACCCATTTTGAACCCAACAGGCAAATGTCCACTGGTAATCCCAAGTATCTATTTTCCTCTTATATACCTTTTCAAATATCTGTGTCCAGTATTCGACGCTCTTTTTATCACCAAGCCAATCATTCAACCAGCCTCCGTCCCGAATTTCTGGCCATAATTTCATGTTGACATCAAAATGCTTCCAAGCCCGACGCCAGGATGCCCAGCCCCAAATGTGAGTGAATCGGGAGAAATAGTAACTGTAATTCGTCCGTTTGCGACCAAACTGGAAGTTATCTCCGGAAATCATCATTACACGTTCATCATAGCGATACTTTTCCAAAAGCTCCTGGCAGAACAAGAAGAAGCTCTGACTGGTAAGGCAATCATCTTCCAGGATTATGCCTTCTTCCACGCCCTGAAAAAACCAGTCAATGGCCCTGCTTACTCCAACCTTGCAACCCAGATTTCTATCTCTGAAAAGCGTTTTGACCTCACAATCCCAGTCAACAGCTGTAACAATTTCCCGGACCTTCTGACATTTTTCCCGTTCGCCCGGTCTATCCGGCCTAGGACCGTCTGCGGCCACAAAGAGTTTTGGAGGCTTTGCTTTCCTTACGGCTTCAAAAACTTGCTTGGTTGTATCCGGGCGATTAAAAATCAAAAATAGTACAGGAGTTCCCATTTACTTTTTAAACCTATTTTAACTCAAAGTCGTTTCTGGCTTCTGAGCTTCCATGTATAATGATTCCCAGCTTCTTGCTTCGCTATCCTTAATAATTCTCTTATCTACCCCTTTTCCAAATTCCACCTTTCTTATATTAACAAATCCTGCTTCCTTTAGAAAAAGGCCAAGTAATTCACTGTCCCATGCAGAACGATGTCCCCAATTTTGCATAAGTGATCGTATGGCTTCAGCACCTGTTGACCATTGTTTAAACTTCTCATGAGATTTCCTGCCACAGTAATAATCTACATATTTCCTCAAATCCGGCACAGAAACTCTTAGCCAACATGCTGGTTTTAAAGTTCTCAATATCTCTTTTAAAGAATTCAATACGTGTAAAGGCAATAAATGTTCCAAGGTATGCTCTGTAAACACACCATCCCAGACATTGTCATCACATTGAAATGGATATCTTAAATCTAACATCCAATCTGGTTTATTTGGATATTTCTTCCAAAACTTGAGCCCTCGATAAAAGTCTGCATTAACCCAACCTGCAAATTTGTTATAACCACAGCCTAAATGTAACAGATTTAGATTGTCTGATAATCTGGGTTTGTTGTTCAGAAAAATCCTTCCATAAAGACTAATTAGCTCAAATTTTATCATTCCCATCAGATTATTCTGATATTTAACACTATAAATCGAATGGTCTTGAATTTCAACCATCTTATTTCTTTCTTATTGCCACAATATTTTGATAACCATATATCTCATGACTTGTTGGGGTATATTCACCCAACGACAACAAACCATTAGGCAAAAGTCTGTACAAAGAATAATTTGTTTCTAACAAATCAAAATAATCTTTCATGAAAACCCTGCTTACAGAATTAATTTGTGTAAATTCAAATTGAATAACATCAACAATGCCATTTTTTATTGAATCTTTAGCGCCTCTAAGCACATTCATTTCGTTTCCTTCTACATCTATTTTTAGCAAATCTATTCTATTTATCTTATTTTCTTTAACAAATTCATCTAAAGTCACGACTTCAACATCACAAGAAATACCGTCCCCTTTATGCACCTTTTCAATAACACCTTTACACAAAGAAGCATGCACAGATCCTTCGTTGTTTTTATAATCATAAAGCTGCATTTTTCCTTTTAAGTTAGAAATAGCCTTATTAACAACAACAACACGTTTATCCGAAACACTGCGTTTCAAAATTTCAAAGGTTTTGGGATGGGGTTCAAAAGCATATACTATTGCATGTTTATTAATACATATACAACGAGATGTGTATTCTCCTTTATTTGCCCCAACGTCAAATATCACCGGAGAAGCTAACTTGCTCAAATAATTTTCCAAGAACTTTTGCTCCCCACTTATGGTGCTATTCTGATAGTTAAAAATTCCCAATCCTCTTAGACTCACGTTAAACAGCAATTTATTAAACTTTGAAAAAATATTTTTTG
>Ga0315314_1001229_pt1 | contig 23830 bp, 21 predicted proteins | sample TDP9_MG_FD_203631 | JGI IMG/M metagenome (GOLD analysis project Ga0315314, IMG submission 203631) | Freshwater sediment microbial communities from Lake Towuti, South Sulawesi, Indonesia - TDP9 | ecosystem: Environmental > Aquatic > Freshwater > Lake > Sediment | place: Indonesia: South Sulawesi... | reverse complement strand
GTATCCAGATGGTCAAGTTCATGCTGATAAGCGATGAAGGAGCCTTTACTGGGGCTATGGCGTATCGTACTTCAATGGACCTCCCTAACCCGGTTAAGGTCTTGTTTATGCGGAGACCACTTGTTTCATACCCGATCAGCCTTTCCTCATCCGAGGAGGTTTCGTCGAAGAGTACCCTACCGCCGCTCGGCGCCTCCACCCACCTGCTGCCTGAGGCCTCGAAGAGTATACGGTTAAACGAATCTTTTATGGTCAGGGATTTAACAGGATCAACTAGAGATCGATCCAGAAAACCCATCGTGCCAGCTTCAGCCACCACATATTGTATATTGTAATTCTTTATGAGGTCAGGTGTGTGGGCGAGCCAGAGAGGCATCTGGGATCGCTCCTCAGACCTAATCGAGACGGTAACTTCGGCTTCTATGGCGCCGCCGACGGGTATGATCTCCGCCTTAACCATCACATGCCCTTCATCATATTCTTCATTTATTAGGCTCACGATGTTTCCAAAATAGGATATCTTGGTTTCCCTTCCGTCGATGATCAGCGTAGTTTGATCACTTGTTTTTTCCATTATCTCCGCCTTCTTCCACGGTTCAACCCTAACTGGAAACTCTAGGCTAACCAGTTCCGCTCCCGTCTTCGGATCAATCCGGTATTTCACCTCAACACGTGGTTCTGACGTTGAGACCTGTATCGTCTTTTCGAAGAGTAATCCAGGGGTTTCGAAGTGTTGTACGAGGATTACTTCCGGCTGAGTATCGCTTAGCCATCGATAGCCATGATACGCTGAACGATAGGGGCTTTCAACCCATTCTTCGCCCTCCTTGATCAGCCTAGCTCTTAGGAAAGAATCATCAATATAGGCTATCGGCTCGTACTTCCTTCCATCATAGTATGAGATGCAGGGAGCCCTCGAGGTGGAGAAGGGCTCCCACTCATCCACCAGCAAGCTTGGAGTCAATATTCTGAAGCTCGTCGACTCTACAGTCTCTGATACTAGAGCTTCATCCAACCCTCTGAAGCCTAGGAACCTCTTCCCCGTGAGGGCTTCAAGCCACGCAGCGACCACCGGTTTTGAACACAGAGTCGCTCCTCCAGGTATATTTCCGTTTATCCAGTTTACGGCTGAAGTAATCTCTTCATCGGTAAAGTATCTTGAAGCCGAATGCTCGTTGTATGTTGATGCTGACATACTGCAGCCCACAACTACCGTGGAAACCGTTAAAAGGGCAACGAGAAATACGGCAGCAAGTTTAGGCAGATCTATCGCTACCTCCACGATCGGGCTGTCATCGTCAGCGTTTACTTCATGCACCAAGCAGGATTCTCTAAGCCATAATAGTGGTGATGCAACTAAGAGGGCCAAGATCGGTGTTGAGAATAGGTGGAGCATGCTTAAGGCTGGAACGAAGACCAAAACCAAGGGCACTATAGCTAAAACAAGCAACACCGGCAAGGCTACCAACTGAACCCTCTTCAAAAGGGTGTAGATCCCCACAACCACGCCGACAGCTATAGACAAAGTGAACCACAAGCTTTCAGTCCACGTAGCTGAGTTAACCCCGAATACCTGGCCTTGGATCCGTAGCGAAGAGCCTAGAATAAGGAATAAGAGAGGGAGGGTTAAGGTGCTTGCCAAGAGGACTAGATGTAGGGCCACCTTTGAACCGCTCGCAAAGCATTTGACTAAAAAGCTGAAATACGCGGTGAAGAGGAACAGTCCCAATATGAGGCTGTAATTGCCGATCATAAGAGACGCTGTGACCGCAGGCATGAAGGCTAATATCCACGCAGATGCCCCACCAACGAGGTAGCTTCTGGTAACGTTTAACGATAGGAAATAGACAAGTAGAGGTAGAACGCTTAAGAGAAACGCAGGTACGAGCTTGAGGGCTGTGAGGAGGTCTACGTTAAATACGTGCATTGCGAAGGAGATGAGCAAGTATGGAGGCACCTCTTGAAGGGTGAGGCTATAGGCGTCCCACCCGCGTGCTAATACACCGTAGTGTGCTGCTGCGCCTAGGCCGGGGGGAAGCCGCGAAGCCGACATCAAGCCGTAGAGATGGATGAAGAGGCTTATGGAGGCTGATAGGGCGAAGAGAAACGCTATAACCCTCGACACGTATTCCTTCAAGCTAGTCCCTTCTCACGCTTAGGTAATGAGGGTAGAAGGCTGGTGTCAAGTAGCTCCCGATGAGCAAAAGGGTCAAGAAGAGGCCTATGATCGCTCCGTTAAAGAGCATTCTTATCAGCAATCTCCTTATTTCGCTTCCCTCATGACCCTTGATCAACAGGTAAAAAGCAGAGGCTAATGGTAGTCCTATAAATAAGAGCTTGAGGAGGAAGACTAGGAAATCAAATCTAGGATAGATCCCCTCCCCAAAAACGGAGATGTTAAAGGTCATCGCCATCGGAGCGTAGATGAAGAGGATGAACATCATGGCTGCGTGGGGCTGCATCCTCAGCATTTTAGTGAGCCCGTAGCCGACCGGCATGGCGAAGAAGGGCTGGAGGATAATGATGTAGTAGCTTCCAATTCCATAGGAGACCAAGAGTGAAAGACCTACAAATGAAGCTATTAAGAGGATTACGTCGCTAAACTTCTCATGTTCTTTCACGGCTAGGTAGGCGAGGGCGAAGTAGGCGAAGATGTACCAGTACTCGGGCCTGAGATAGCCCAGAAACCACGTCAAGAATCCGGAGGGCATCGTGTTTATAATGAAGAACTGCCAGGCTGAGGTCTCCATGCCAACGTTTCCAATACCCCATTGCCCAATATCTGATAGGTCTAGCCTCGTGACGAGCAGGACCGTTAGGGGGAAGACTGTGGACACGGCAAAGACTAGGACAATCGGCTTGAGAGACTTCCTAAAGGACCCCTTGTGGAGGCTATAGGCTAGGAGGAAGAGCGGAGCCACGACACCGTTGACCTTGCTCAGCGCCCCCAAAACGGCAAGGAGCCCTGAGAGGTACAGCCACCTTCCCTTCTTGCAACCCTCGTAGGCGAGGAGGCAGTAGTATAAGGCGAGAAGGAAGAGGGCAACCCCGTTCTCTAGGAAGGCCATCCTATTGTATATGAAGGCGGGGAACATGGCGATAAAGTAGAGAGACGATGCGACCGAGGCGGCCCGACTCCTAAACTTCCTCATGGAAACCAGGTAAACCAAAACGGCGGTAAGCGAAGCAGCTATAGCCGACGGCAACCTAACAGCGTAGGGCGAGCCAAAGGCTCTGACAGCGAGGTTCAGAAAGAGAAGAAAGAGGGGCGGTTGATATAGTGGGAGCCTATTGAACAGGTTTTCTGCAAACCTGAGCCAAACATAGGCTTCATCGCAGTACAGCCCCTTAGGATCTCCTCCCATCCAAGGGGCCTCCTTAGGAAAGTAGGGTATGCTATATAAGCGGTAGGTCCTTGTTGTGAGGGCTATGAGGAAGAGCGAAGTCAATATCGCTGGCTTGTAGACTCTTCTCACGAAGCCTGGGGCCTTCAGCGCTACTCCAGCCACAGTCAGCTTAACCTTCACGTCAGGCATAGGTTTGTACTCACTATCCCCAGTTTTCGTAACGCCTCTGCGCATTCTGTTGCGATACAGATCTCTGTAAGGTTATACTAAGCAATTTTCCTAAATATTCCAACACTGCTCTTTTGCTTAACTTCGACTTACCATTATTTCTTTCTTTGAATATTATTGGGCATTCTGTTATCATAACACCTGCCTTAGCACATCTATCTAGAACCTCGACCTGGAAAGCGTAGTCCTTTGACCTAATCTGTTTTAAGCCAATCGATCTCAAAGCGCTAACCTTATACGCGCGAAAACCGCTCGTCATATCCTTATCCTTGACACACGTCAATTTGCTGGCTAAGAAGGTTAGCTGCTTTACTAATTGCCCGCCGCGTGGCAGATCAGCTATTTATGCCACCGCCCTTTATGTACCTTGAGCCTATAACTACGTCGTAATCTTCGTCTAACTTCTTAACCAGGTTCGGTATGTAGGCTGGGTCATGAGAAAGGTCTGCGTCCATCTCCAAGACAACATCTACTTGTAGGCTCTTCAAAACCATCAAAAATGCTTCTCTGTAAGCGCTTCCAATCCCCAACCTAGCGCGCCTATGAAGCACCATAATATTTCCGTACTCCTCGGCCAACTGTTCAGCGAGTTCACCAGTTCCATCGGGACTCGCATCATCGACCACAACTACATATCCCTCGAAAACATTATCGCACAGTATCCTCTCTATTTGCGGTATTAACTGTCGAATGTTTTCGTGTTCATTACACGTCGGTATTACTACACAAACTTTCATAAAACATCTTTTACTTTCGATTTTATTCTGCTAGCCATTTTATAGCTTAGGGGCGACATAGGTTTTTCGCAAGGGATTGGAGGGCTTGACTAAGTTCCTGAGGTTTTTGATTTAATAGAGCTAGAGCTTTACTTACATTCAATGATGAATCTCGGGGTCTTTTGGCCTTCCATAACATTTCATCCATTTTAGCTGGTTTGATCAGATCATTGTTAAGGTTGAAAACCTCGGCTAGCCTCAATGCAAATTCACATCTGCTGACTCTTGTGCTTCCGGCTGTGTGTAGGATCCCGGTGACTTTTCTCTCAGCGATTTCTATGAGCATTTCAGCTAAATTCGTGTTTAATGTGGGTGAGACGTACTGGTCTGTAAGGACTCTCACCTCTTTCCCCTGGTTTACGTTGTTTAAAAGCCACGTGGCGAAGTTTTGTTTATGAACTGGTGCCCAGCCGTAGATAACGCTGGGCCTAGCGATGCACCATTCTTCAGCGTATTGTCGAACGAATTCCTCACCCTTTAGCTTTGAGTATCCATAATAATTTATTGGGTTCGGGTCGTCATTCTCTATGTAAAATCCTTTTTCACCGTCAAAGACATAATCCGTGGACACATAGATTAGATGGGAGTTTATGCCTGTGGAGGCCATTGCTATATGCTTGGTTGCTTCTATATTTACTTTCCAAGCTAAGTCTCGGTTGACCTCGCAGTCGTCAACATTTGTGTATGCCGCCGTATGAATGATTGCGTCTGGTTTACACTGAGGAATTACCTGTAGCAGCTTTTCTCGGTCAGTTAGGTCGAGTTGGACAGGGATTCCTAAGCTTATTTTATGTTCCTTATATATAGCGTAAACTTTATGGTCTTTTTCTAAAGCTAGCTGAGACGTTCTGTGTCCTAGAAGCCCGCTAGCACCTGTTATAAGAATCCTCAATGCTTACCACTCGAACTTCCATGGGGTTGGGTGGAGAACTTGCTCAGTTGCTATGGGCCTCCACTTCTGCTCGTTCTCCAAATACCAATTGACGGTTTCCGATAAGGAATCTTTGAAGCTGCGCTTAGGTTTCCAGCCGAGCTTCATCATTTTAGAGGACTCGAGGCTGTACCTTACATCATGTCCAGGCCTATCCTCGACAAACTCTATCAGCTCTTGGGGCTTCCCCATTATCTTTAATATCTGCTGGACGACTTCTAGGTTGCCCAACTCGTTTCCGCTTGAAATGTTATAGATTTCACCTGCCTCACCGCCCTGTAATACTAAATCTAAGGCCTCGCAGTGGTCTAGTACGTAGATCCAGTCCCTGACATTTTCTCCTCTTCCGTAGATTGGAATCTTCATATTCATGTTTGCCCTTATTATTGCCTTTGGGATGAGTTTCTCGGGAAACTGATACGGTCCAAAGTTGTTGGTGCACCTAGTAATTAGTACATCTAACCCATAAGTCCTATGATAAGCCAAACAGAATAGGTCTGCTGACGCTTTCGAAGCTGCATATGGGGAAGACGGCTTGAGCCTGTCTTCCTCTTTGAACGAGCCATTAGTTATGTCGCCGTAAGTTTCATCTGTAGATATATGTACTATTCTATTCTTTCTTCCAGATAACCTAGCAGCCTCAAGCAAAGTAAGCGCACCTTCCGTATTACTAATAAAGAAGGCCCATGGATCCGCTATGCTCCTATCCACGTGGGTCTCTGCAGCAAGATTTACTACTGCGTCAACCTCTTTTATCACTGTCTTCATAAGATCTGGGTTCGTTATGTCCCCTTTAATGAAACTGCACCGGTTATCCTTCTCTACATCCTTTAAGTTGATTGGGTTAGCCCCGTAGGACATCTTATCCACATTGATAATCTGAATTTCTTTGTGCTTGGTTAACATGTATCTAATGAAGTTGGAGCCTATGAATCCAAGACCACCGGTTACCAGAATCTTCATGCCCGTCACTTATGAGGTGGATATAGCCAGTTCCAAGGTTTGTTGCATCGACGGTCGTCTTCTTTACCATTAATCTTCTTGGGGATTATGGCTCGGTCGTTCCAAGGCCTCCTATCCTCATCCGGATTCTTGTAATTGTAAAGTTTATTTACAAAGTAAACAAGGAAAACCGGCTCGTTGCTCAAGACTTGGAAACCATGCCAATAATGTCCGGGAACCCTGACGGCTTGCATGTTTTCGCCTGTTGATATTATCTCGTCCAGCTCTTGAGCTGAATCGTCGTATGTGCATATCTTTATTGTCCCTCTGGTTACTATAAAGTAGTCCACTTGTCCTCTTTCATGTTTATGCCACGCCCTTACTATGCCTGGATACGTTATCGAGAGGTTTGCTTGAACTATGTTATCGTTTCCAAGGAGGTCTTTCCAATCGTTTCTAAATATCTCTGTAAAGAAACCTCTTTCATCTGCGAATCGCTTTAAAGGCTTAACTACTATACCAGCTAACAATACTTCCCACCCCTTTAAGGTCTTTCAATGCCAGACTACAATTCCACCTCAGAGTAGTCTCCTATGTGTAGTTTGATCGCTCTCTTCCTGTTGTTCTTCAATATTTTCGCGCTTCTACCTACAAGGCTTTCTTCGAGCCTATCCACATCTTTGATTAGGGCGTTCTCCAAGACGACGCAGTATTCAACGTTAGAGCTGATGACCTGCGAGCTGTCTCCAACGCTTGTGTATGGTCCTATGAAAGAGTTCTCGATCAGCGTGTTTTTTCCTATAACGCATGGTCCTCTAACTGTACTGTTTGTTATCCTTGCCCCCTCGTTTACTCTGACCCTTCCTTCAACGGTGCTGTTATTAACGGTCCCTTTGATATCTCTCTCGATGTATTCGTCAAGAACCTTTGCGTTCGCTGATAGTACATCGTCCTTCTTACCTGTATCTAACCACCAGGAGTTAAGTATTTCCGACTTAACCTTGAAGCCTATGTTTATCATCTCTTGGATTGCATCAGTAATTTCCAATTCCCCTCTCCAAGAGGGCTTAATCCTCTCTACTGCCAGATGAATTTTATTTGACAATAGGTAAGTTCCGGCTATTGCTAGATTGCTGGGAGGCACTTGAGGCTTTTCTATAAGCTTCACAACACTACCTTTCCCGTCTAGGATTGCTACTCCAAACTTAATTGGATCTTCCACTTCTTTTAGGAGGATAAGTGCATCCAGCTTTTCCTGCTCGAACCTCTTTACTAAATTAACTATTCCCCCGCCCTGGAGGTTATCTCCGAGGCACATGACGAAGTCATTCTCTCCTAAGAAGCTCCTTGCAGTTCTAATGGCGTGAGCTAGGCCCAAAGGCTCCTGCGGGATGTAGGTGACTTTGAAACCCCATTCTGAGCCGTCCTTAACGTACTCTCTGACGTAGTGGCCTGTATCCGGGGCGATTATCAAGCCAATATCTTTTATGCCTGTCTCAGCGACTTGACCGAGGACATAACCGAGAATAGGTCTATTGGCAACGGGGATGAGTTGCTTAGCTAATGTGAAGGTTAATGGTCTAAGCCTAGTACCCTTACCGCCGCTAAGAACTAGTGCTTTCATAATACTACAAACCTCAATCCCCTCTAAGGACCTTCCGCAAAAACTTCTATGTCATAGCGCACGGTATTGTTTCTATTTTATAGTTTTATAGCCTTTATTATAGGATGCCAGCCAAGCTCATATTCATCCGGCAAGCCGACTTTGACTTTCCTTTGCTGAGGCAGGTCAATAACGTTATAGCGAACTTCGATAGAAATATGTTTAAAATATCGGGAAAACAACCTCCGTGCCTCCTTCTTGGTATAGGCTTTAGTGTATGGATTGCCCTCCCTTCGCTCGGAATATCTGGAAAGAATTTCATCTATGGTGAATTTGCTAAGCAGTCCCTCTTTTATCCCCCTTAAATAGACTATGCTATGAGCATAAAGCAGACTATCTTTGTGATAAAGCATACCCATCAATTGCCCGCCAGTCTTAAGAACTCTCTTTATCTCGGCTATAGCTTTTTCAACATTAAGGATGTGATGCAGCACTCCAAAGCAATATACGCAATCGAAAACTTCTTCCTTAAAGGGGAGAGAAGTTGCATCCGCCTGGATTACTCGCGCCGGAAGATCAACTTCCTTCAACAGGCCTCGAGTCAATTTAGTGGCTGTTTGAGTGAAATCGGCACTTACAACATTGGCACCGCTTCTAGCAAACTCGGCTGAGTCAATCCCCGCCCCACACCCCAAATCTAAAATAAGGCTTCCAGCAAAATTAGCGAATTGAAAAGTGGAATGCATATAATCCTGAAGGAAATATCGAAATTTTCGCTTCTCTTCATAATTAAGGCCAAGGTCAGTGAAGCTCATGGGAGGGCTATATTCCCAATATTCTTTAGTTTCCGTCAATTCTACTGTCTCCTACATGTTTTGTCTTGAAAATTTAACCCCACAGCAAAGTATTTCAATTTTTGGGCAAATTTAGAACGATCAAAGATTCTCCAGCAATCCAAAAGCGCAGGCTTTTTCATATTTTTCACAAAATCTTCTGGTTTAAGATTTTTGAACTCATTCCAAGGAGTTGCCAAAATGCAGAATTCAGCATCTTTCAAGCATTCATCTATTGAATCGGAATATTTAATATTCTTTTCTCCTAGAACCCTTCTGGCATTGTCTATTCCGGCTGGATCATAAACATAAACTTCTGCTCCCTCCTCAAGAAGGGCCTTGGCTATCTCCAGAGATGCCGATTCTTCTACAACATTGGTGTCAGGCTTGTAGGTCAGTCCGAGGATTGCGATCTTTTTTTCTTCCCAATTTCCGAGGGCATTCTTTGCAAGCTCTACAATCCTCCTATTCTGATGAAGGTTCATTTCGTGAGTAGTCTTTGGCAACTTTGCATCCACTCCTATAGTTTGGGCAAAATAGGCAACAGCTCTATTATCCCGCGGGAAACATGGACCTCCAAAAGCAAGACCTCCGCTCAAATATTTTATCCCGATCCTTAAATCGAGCCCAAGAATTCGACTCACAGTATCCACGTCCCCGCCGGGTATTGTTTCGCACATCTCCGCCATCATGTTGGCAAAGCTTATCTTCATGGTGACATAGGCGTTAAGCAAAATCTTGCCTAGCTCTGCGTTATAGAAATTTGTTCTCACTATAGGAGGGTCATTTTCACAAACCCTCTTATATATTTGAGAAAGTATTTCCCCTGATCTTGGATCAGACTCGCCTATAAGAATAAGGTCGGGGCTGGAAAGCCCTCTAAGCACGCTCCCCAAAGCTATGAATTCCGGACTGTAACAGACGCCAAAGTCAACTCCGCATTTCTTCCCTGAACCCTTTTCTAGAAGTTCTTTTAGACGAGTGGTTGCTCCAGGAAGAACAGTGCTTACAAGCACAATTAAGTGAAAATCACCCTTCTTCCGGAGGTTCTCCGCTATTTCCTTTCCTGCTACTTCTACAAATTTTGTAGAAAAGGCACCATTTTCCTCACTAGGCGTCGGAACAACAATAAAGCTTGCTTCGGAAGTATCTGTAGCATATTTATACTCATCTGTAGCTAAAAGCTCATCTTTTGTTTTACTCAAGAGTTCAGGGACCCCAGGCTCATGAATTGGGCACTTCTTCTCATTCACCAATTTTACAATCTCAGGGTTCGCATCAACTCCAATTACCTTAAAGCCCTTTTGTGCAAAGAGAGCTGCCATTGGGAGTCCAAGTTTGCCTAAGCCGATAACAGAAACTCTCCTTATCATGTGGCCTCACATGTGCATCCGAATTGGGCGTGCGTCGATACTCGAACCATATTTGCACTTCTCAAAATTCTTAAAGGTATACAATCTCATGCGACGCACCAATGGCATTGTCCGCGCGCGCTCTTCTTGCATAGCAGGTTTACGTGCACCTCTCGCAATTCTTGAACAAGATGTTCAATATCATTTGGTATGCTCAGTTCTACTAACCCTTTATCCCTTTGCAAATCATCGATCATATAGAAGCGATTGAATCCCAACTTTTGAAGCTTATCGAAGAACTCTTTCCGTTTGGCACCTGTACGTCGCATCCTCGAAGGATTGAATTCCACAATTAGCTTTAATTGAGGATTCCTTTTGCTGAGCCCATTCATTCCCTCTAAAGCTGCTTCCTCAGCACCCTCAATATCCATCTTGATAATATCAATCCTTGGATAACCCTCAGCAGAAAAGAATCCGTCTAATGAGATGGTGTCAACGCTGACAGCTTTAGTGCTATTGAAAACCTCGGCATAAAGGCTACTTTTGTGGAACTTTGCTTTGCCTGAATGCGAGGAAACAGCCTTGGGCATAATAGTAACAATTGTTTCATATTCATTCACTTCAACATTCTTGCGTAGAAGTCTTAAGACAGACTGATCTGGCTCAAAGGCATAGACATGTCCCTTTGGGCCAACGGCTTGCGCCATTAGAAGCGTGTAATAGCCAATATGAGCCCCGATGTCTATCGCTCTCATACTTGGCTGAAGCAAACTGCGTATGATACGTGTTGTATTTGGTTCATATCTCCCTACAATCCAGTCCAGGATTAACCAACACGGTTGCCAGTAAACCGTGTATCCATCGATGGATATAGGTTTTAGCACTCTTTGTTGTATTAAACCCCTTCTCATCAGAAATCGCATCAACCGTTCAATCCAAGATCTGAGCCTATTCTCCGGAATCCCAAGTTTAGTGAGCACTACCATTATCCAATATGCAATACGTGCTAACTGGATAAAATATCTCATATCTACTAGAAGCCCTAATTTGTTATAGAACTCATTGCAAAATTACTCTTGTAAGTTTTGTCATGGGGTTTAGAGAGCTTAATGATGAGGTATTAATACACTTAAATAGCAACAAGAAGAGCGTAAATGCCTGCTACCTCCATCTTTATTTCCCTTTAACCCCTTCCTTTTCCCGTGCGCACCGCTAGCATCAGCAAGCATCAATGCCCATACGCTCAAAAGCTTTTAAGAATACAGCCTCTGCTTTGTACTTTGAAGCCAGTTTAATCGCGTTTTTGCGGCATTCGTTGTAAAATTGTTCATCTGAAAGGAGCTTGAGGATTGCTTCAGCCAATTCTTCTCTGTCATAATTTATCACGATACCGGCTTTTTCACTTTCTACTTCTTTTGCAATGCGAACTGTCCGAGTTACTATTACAGGAAGGCCTTTTGCCATGTAGTTCTTAACCCGAGATGGATCGGCATACATCTTAATATTTATGGTATCTGGACGATACGGAGCCAGTCCTACACGATGCGTCCTTAACAGTTCTCTTAGTTCAAGCTCGCTTACGTAACCCAATATGCGAAAACTTTTCTGTAGTTGACATTTTTTAATTTTCGTTTCTAGTTGCTTAGGTAAATGCCCATAACTGACTACTGTAACAAATGCGTCAGGTTTTTCCCTTAAGATAAGAGACATAGCCTCTACGATCAGCTCGAAACCGTACAATGGCTTGAGATTCCCAGCATATATGAGGCTGCAGGGCTTAAGTTCAGATAGGGGTAATGCTTCTATTTCGTCCTCCCCAACTACGAAGGGCACATCCATCTCTCGCTTATCAACTATCCTAACACCTCTTTTTTTCCTATCCTCTATAATGGCAGGTGATATATCCCACGTATAATCGGACCGGCTCGTACAAATTTCGTCAAGCTTTAAATATATCCAATTAAGTACGCGGTTCCTAAACCTTTGCGGAAAATAATCTATAGTCCAAAACACCGTTTGTCTGACGATATGTAACCGTTGCATAAGAAGCGCTAAAAAAGCTAGATGGGGGCTAACAGCCACGCATAGATCATACCTACGCGCGACGGCCACCACACACCACAGAGTAACCATAAGATCTCCAGCGATAGATAAAGGGCCGAATAGTCTCCAACGTGGTATTATGACTCTTTGAACGCCGCCTCCTTTCGACAGGAGGAACTCCGTGCAATGTGGCATCTTAGTGTGTTCCAAAAGCGGGTGGCCCACATATGTTACGAGCCTATTCCTACACTTAAGGGATAAAAACCTAAACAGCTTCCAATGTACTACTCCGGGTGGACCCGGGCCTATAATCAATATTTTTGAATTTACCAACCTAAGCATAGTAGCAAGCATTGATTCAAACGTTTTACTCGAAACAAAGGACTGCTCTTATGTACAGACTAAACGACATCTTACCGTTGATTCGTCTTTACCTTCGTTGCCATTACACGCTGCTGCTCCAGCCACTCAAGACGCCACACTCCTACTAGGACACATGCTTCTATGCTGAAGGTTTGCAAAAAGATGCCGGTAATAGCCTACAGCGACGAAAAAGAGCGTGAAGACTGTGAGTTGTAGCTTGCGTAAGGCAACAATCGGATTATCTAAGAGACTTCTGATCGTTTTTGGAAGCAATCCCATGAGAATTTGCCTTGCTAGCTGGTGTTCAGTATCAAGCGGATCTCCCCTCTCCATAGAAAAGAGACTTTTCAACTGATGTCTAGTGAAGCCCATCCAATAGGAGCTTCGAGCTATGAACCAAGGAGACAACCTGTACGCGTGCACTTTGTGTTTGACCCTTACAAGAGGAGTGTATACTATCTTCCCCCCTGTCTTTCTCTTGATCCTTAGCGATAAGTCGACCTCTTCTCCATGGAGCCTTCTCCCCTGAATGCCGCCGATTTCAGTTGAGAACCCCCCGACTATCTTGAAGGCTTCTCTTTTAAAGGACATATTCATGCCCCAAGCATTTCTGACTTCTCTCTTCGTATTCCAACGACACCAAGTGCTACAGCCGATCAACCAGTGTAACTCTCTAGGGAGCCAAGAAACTGATTCACATTGCCACAACGGATATGCAGGACCTGTAACGCCAACTACGCGGGTGTCGTCATATGACTTAACCATTTGTTCAGCCCAATCGGGAAAGAGAAGGACATCGTCGTCGACAAAGGCTAAGATCTCTCCGCTGGCGTGCTTGGCCCCTAAATTCCTTGCCACGGAAATACCCGACTGTCCGCAATTGAATATCACCATATTCGGAATGCCTTCTTCGCGCGCATAGGCTTGAATCTGGTCATGCAGCTTCTTTGACTGCTCTGCGACGAACACAGTCTCGATACATGAATAGGTCTGAGCCTTAATTGAAATAAAAAGCTCGAATAAATCCTTCAACCTTTCCATCGAATAGGAAGTGACTATGATCGAAAGAAGAGGTATATTCAGTATTCGCAGCACCTCAAACAATAGGCGTCTTCTTCATGATGGCGCGCTTGAGCTAGAGCTGAGATCGTCCAGATTCCTAACTTGGTTTCTCTACAAGTGGACGATATCTTTGGTTAAGGTTTCCTGAGGAGTAATAACGTCTTGACGATGAGCATCTTGATGATGCTGCCCAAGTAGATGCGTTCTCGTGGTTGTCTTGTTGCACCCAAGGCGAATCTGGGGAGAACGAAAATGAAGAAGCACAGTAGCTGAGAGGGATAGTGAAGGGTCGATGAATGCTTCCACAAGAACCTAAAGTGGTTAACTGAAGACAGTAGCAATGTTCGTATCGGCGTGGATGGTTTATTCAGCATTCTGACCCTTGTTGCGCCGTACTTATGCCATATCTTCGATGACGGAACAAAGACAACTTTGAAGCCTTGCTTTCGAGCCCTCGTGCAAAAGTCATAGTCAAGGCGATGCATAAAAAAGGTCTCGTTCAAAAGTCCAACTTTTTCTAGGACTTGTCTTTTCACCAGAAGCCCCAATTCACTGACGAAGTCGACTTCCACAAACTTGTCATATGCGAAGTTCTTGCCAAGCACGAAGGCATCTCCAATCCACCAGTTGATCTTTCCAGCACAACGTACTTCGAAATCAGCATCAGGTGTCCAATAATTGTAAATCCTTGAGCCGGCAATACCGACAAGTTGATCGTGCTCAGCCACTTTAACAAGTTCTGTCAAGAATGACGGCTCTACTACGGTGTCATTATGTAAAAGTAATACGTACTGAGCGTTACCACGGAGAGCATATTTAATGCCGATGTTGATTCCTATAGCAAAGCCATAATTCTTATCATTCTGTATGATCCGTGCGAAGTTCCCAAATTCTCGTTGGAATACTATTACATCGTCTCCCTTGGAAGCGTTATCGACGATGACTATCTCATAGTTGCTGTAACTGATATTTCCCAGTGACCGAATGCATTCTACTGTATCAGATAAGCCTTTCCAGTTTACCACGACGATACAGACCTTTGGCTCTTTTGGAAGGGGCAGCCGTGACAGAAGTCCGACGCCGGCCACCTGTGCCTCCGTACTACTTTGTTTATAGTTTAAGTGTTTCATTTCTGGGAAAATGTTCTCGTTACATCCATTCGAGAAGATTAGCGCAGTGAAGGGAGTATTCTGGAATAACGGCGTTGAAGACACTTTGAGGACATGGTCTCCTACGCATGGAACTGTACGATCCCGCTATCATATATCTTATCAGCTATATCAATCAGTTCCATGAACTCCTTCCACTTTGGGTGCCCGGGTGGAAAGAGTCCTCCGTGCATTTCGCCCGTCATCCAGTTCCTAGAAAATTGGAGGATAACAAAAGTTCTGGATAGGTATCTTTCTTTCATAAAGCTGTCCACAAATTCCGTAAGCAGTTTCCAGTGGAACTGACTACCTCCGACCTCAACCTCCCATGTACTCCGCACTATAACATTAGCTTCAGGGACATAGTAGAAGTAGAAGTAGCTCTCCCTTCCTCCTACATACAAAGAGGTGGCATTCCATGGTTCAGAATGGAAAGAAGAAACATAATCCAAGGCTGTGAAGTCAGAGGAGTAATACGTGCTCTGACTTATGCGAGAGTGGTACACCAAGAAAGAGGGAAAAGAGAACGCTACGAGTAGCCCAGCAAGAAAGAGAACGACAACTCCTCTGTACCTCCTAAGCCTCCTCAAAAATAGGAGAATGGTAGGTGCGAGGAAGAAACCACCAAACTCTATATATCTCACAACCTGTGTCCCCCTTGTCTCTGCAAGAGATAATGCTACTGCAGACAGTATGATGGCGAGGCAAACTGAGGTGTATAGCCTCTCATTTGAGCTCAATTTTCTAAACCGAACCAAGTTTAAGATCGCTAGAACCCCACCGCCAATGTAAACGAAAACCAACCAGAACGTTCTAGTAGCCCTTGCCCACCATGGAACCTGCTCCCCCAGGTTTGCACTGGTCAGTGAAAACAGGTAGAAGAAAGTCTTCTTCTCGACAAACGTCGTTCTGATCGATGCCTTCAAGATTTCTGTTACGATGTTAAATCCGAAAAAGCACTTGTAGAGTACCCATGCCATTACGATAAGGATGGCGACTAGGACGAAGGAAAACCTCACTATGTTCGTTTCCGTTCGTTTATAAAGCAAATAGATAGTTGTTAAAACGACAAGAAAAATCAGTGAACTTATAAAGTGTGTAGCTACTAAGGCGAGAAATAGAGTTAAAGACATAACTATTTCGCGCCGAGAGGCCGGGAATACGTCACGGCTCCGGCTCAGTAAAAAGAAGATGGCGAGAAAGAGAAGAATGCCAAGAGCATTTTCAGGACGAAAGAAAAAGGATATAGATAGATGGGGATTGCTTTCAACAAGTAGAACGACAGCTAATGAAGCAATATACATCTCAATCCTTGGAAGCCTTCTGTAGCTAAGGAAAAGCATGAAGGGTATTAGGAAAGCATTCAGCAACATGACTACAGTTCGGACTGAAATTCTGCTCAGCCCAGATATATTAAGGGTAAAGGTTGCGAGAAGCAAGAGCCCTGGCCAGTCGTTGTAGGTGAGGGTTGGGTCGCCCATAATGATGCGTCCGCTTTGCTCTATGGATTTCACATGACGCAGGAACAATAATTCTTCATTTTGTCCATATGGGGTGGCTAACGGCCAAATACCCCAAAATACAAGACTGAACATGATGACGAGAACTGCCATTTCGGCAGATATCATCCCGCTAGTGGAGCTGGTAAGAAGTAGTAACATAAGTAGAGGCATCCAGGCGTAGTATAAACTGACAAACAAGCCGAGATTCGGGAAAACATTGATAGGTTCATAGAGTTGATACTGATCTGATAGGCAAATGGGATAAAACATGAGAGTAAAAGTAAGTATTAGCAGTATTATCCATAGTCCGTATTTCCAACTATGATCCAGTCGCAGTAACACTACTCCCTCCTGTGAAAATTCTTGGCAACTTTCGTTTCCCGACAAATCATCGTAGATTTCTCGTAGGTTGGTGGTAGGGCAATTACAAGCATAGAGAGGCCAGATAATCCCAAGGTGTTAAATATCAGGGACAAGGGCTTGAAGAAGAGTTTCGAGAGTTTGTTAGAAATGTCATAAATGTCATACATCCACTGCTTAATACGCGAACGCTTAATTCGCGAAACTATGTTAGTAATACGTTGCTTCTCAACTAAACTTAACGTTAGTGGAGTCGCTTCAAGCTTAAACCGTTGCAACAGGAACTGACGAATTCTAGCATATATATCTTCACCAGTAACTCTGACGAACTGAACATACACGCTCAAATACCCAGCCTTCTTCAACGCTACCTTAATGCTTCTAACACTCCATCGAGTGAGGTGATTTGGTGGATAATCAAAGGGTTCTCTATATTTGAAGTATAGATTCCATCTACGTGGGCTGGGCGTACTGAGTAGAAGTGGGGCTCTCGGAAATCTATACAGAATTTCTCGTAATAATTCTACTGGTTCAGAAACATGTTCAATAACCTCGAAGAGTGTTACAGCATCCGGCTCAGGCCAATTGTCAGGATAATTCTCTACCGAACTTAGGACCACGCGAAAACCTTTTTTCAAGAGCATGGTAACAGCATCTTTTGATGCTTCAAGGCCTACTACATTGAAACCAGCTTGTTCGCATGCAGCCAGAAACCAGCCTGCTCCATGACCAATATCAATAATTGTTGAACCCGCATTCAGATGCCTTCTTAACCATAATAGAGCCTGTTTTTGAGCTTCGGGGAGGACATGGTAACCTCTCTCACGCATCTCTTTGAGGCTCATCTCGGAGGCTCTAAAGGTGGTAATAGCATATATAGGGTCTGTGGTATAGACATCGATATACTCCTCCCTTATCCCTTGTGCAAACTGAAGCTGACATCTCCTGCACTGGAGGATTAAAAAACTTTCTGACCTTTCCAACAATGGAGCATTCTCAGAACCGCATACTGGACACTTAGCTACTTTATGTAACATCTCAACACGTTTATTTTATACGCTGAGACCTTCTTTGAAAAAAGCCTAACAGCATTACAGGTTAGTTGAAGCTCGGTGAAATGATTACTGATTTTAAGAGCGTAAAATTGTTTTTAGAGTGATGTGGCTTTATCAAAGATCTTCCTAAGTCTTTCATTCTTCTTCACCATCGAAAACTTACCTTCGTCTACTTCCCGTTTGGCGTTCTCTCCCATTTGCCGCCTGACCTTAGGATGCTCGATGAGAAACGAAAGTTTCTCTACCAATCCTGATACCACTTCATGGTTAACTTGGCTTAACGAGCGGTGATAGCTAGGAGACTCAAAATAGTCTAGATTCTCAGGGGAATAACTACAGGTGGGGTCATGAACCAAAAGTCCCGTTCTTCCATGCTTAACGAACTCTGCATTGGCCCATATGTCAGTAGTTACGATCGGAAGCCCGTAACTCATCACCTCTGGGTAAATCGCTCCTGGCGTATCCCGCGTGGGGTGAACAAAGATATCAGCTGTGCGAAATTCCTCCTCGAGTTCCTCCGAAGAAAGAATGCATTCTAATATTCTCACATTTTTTGTTCCCCTCAGCCGTTCTCGTACATTGGAGGGAACACATGACCTGATAGTGAGTTCTAGGTTGTCATATCTTCTGTTCAACTCTAGGAATGCCTCCACTACTTCCTTGCCACCCCTATGGTGGAAGTGAAGCGTGGTCGGTATGTTTCCTGAACCCACGAAGAGGAGCTTTACTTTGTCATCTCGGCAGACGCGATGGATATTCCTCTTTGTCACACCCCAGTAGACTACTTCAACCTTGTCTTCTAGCTCACGCATTCCCAGACGCGCTACTAAGTCTCGCTTTCCCGCCTCTATCCAGTAAATAATTTTACGGCAATAAGGCGAGGAAAGGAGATGTAACAAGAGCTTACGAAAGTAGCGGATATACCTCATTCCTCCTATTAGTACGGGAAAACGCTCGGTCTGCATGTCTAAGACCCAAGGTTCACGACGGAAAACGAGGTGGGCCACAGCATAGATGAGACGATGGTCGGTAGGCAACGGTTTGAATTTTTCTAAGTAAGCTTTTATGACCGGTAACGGAAGGAAAGGTGCACTACAGTCATAAATTTTATAGACATACCCTTTCTTGGATAGTGAACTGAAAACGTGGGAGGGCAACGGTGAAGGCATTACGAACTGATATCCCTGTGGCGGAAATTGCATTGACCAACGGTAGGTCAAAGTAGATTTCCATAGCGGCTCAAACACTATTGTCTTGATGCTTTCTCCCGTCATGTTATCTTTCTCTCATCCTCTATGGTCACTTTGCAATACTAGCTGTCGCTGGAAGTCAAGAAGACGAGCGTAGAGTAATTGTTTCTTCCATCCGAGTGAAGTACAACCTCAAAGCCTCTGGCAGAAGAATCGTGTTCTTGGCTGGGGAGTCTCGTCGAGAACCCTTAACAAAGTCGCACCCCTAAGAAGGCTTGATGAACTTTGGCATAACAGTCGCTCCATCTACATCCAACATTTCATTACAATTGATTTAGGTGGACAGAGGCTAATAACTCAGAAGTTGCACGCCTAACAGCCTCTTCGCTATTTAAAGAAGGTCTCCATCCTAGCTCTACGAGTTTTGATATGGAGAGCAACATGGTCTTTACATCCCCTTTCCATCCACGTCCTCCATCTACACCTCCTGTTAGCTCAAAGTTGACGTTTTCAAGTTCCATTTCCTCGGTTACGATTTTTGCAATTTCCCTAACCGTTAAAGTATCGTGGTTACCTATGTTATATATCTCTAAATCAAGCTCATTTTCTCTAAAATGCCGATAACTACGCATTATTGCTTCTATGCAATCGGATACGTGGAGATAGCTTTTACGTTGAGTCCCATCACCTAATATCTCCAACTTTGCTGGGTTTGTTTTTAATTTCTTAATGAAATCAAGTATAACACCGTGGGTACCGTGACTTCCGATTATATTAGCTGGTCTCAGGATTAGAGCTTTCATTCCGAATGCTTTAATATAACCTTTGATTAGTTCTCCGCAAGCCGCTTTCGCGGTACCATAAATTGAAATGGGGTTCAAAGGATAATTCTCGGGTGTTGGCATAACTTCTGCATCTCCATAAACCGCTGAACTAGAGGTAAATACAAGGTACTTTACCTTATTCAATCTCATCGCTTCAAGAACATTAAAGGTAACTTGCAGATTATTTTCATAATGCGAAATAGGGTTAGTCATGCTAATTCTGACCTCAGGATCTGCCGCGAGGTGATAGATGACCTCAGCGCCTTTCAACTCTTCAACTGTTACAGAAAGATCCCTTAGATCCATTTTACTTATTAACATCTCATTTTTGTCGCAGTGTGCGAGGTTTTCAAGCTTACCACAAGAAAAATTGTCAAGGACTTTAACTTGACACCCTTCGTCGACAAGGCGCTTAACCAGATGACTTCCTATAAAACCTGCTCCTCCGGTAACTATGGCATAAGGCATTTTATACTCTCTTTCTATCGTTTTCTAGCATCATACTTATCCATCGATATGTCCTCTCCAAGCCCTCCTCCAAGCTCACCTTCGGCTCAAAGCCTAATACCTTCTTAACCAGAGTCAGGTCGGCATTTCGACCCCTGACACCCTGAGGCGCGGAGAGATTATAAGTTTTGGTTATCTTTTTCCCCGAGATTTTTATAATTATATCAGCCAACTCATCTATCGTCACTAGCTTGTCCGAACCAATGTTCACCGGTTCATCGTAATCGGATTCCATAAGCATTAACGTTCCCCGAACACAATCGTCGATATAGCAGAATGAGCGGGTAGCTTTTCCATCTCCCCAGATTTCAATAGTTCCTGGATTAGATGCTTCTGCCAACTTCCGACATAGAGCTGCCGGAGCTTTCTCCCTGCCTCCCTTATAAGTTCCCTCCGGACCGTATATGTTGTGATACCTCACTATTCTGACATCAAGTCCATAATCCTTCTGATAAGATTTCATCATTTGCTCTGTGAACAGCTTCTCCCAGCCATAAGCTTCGTTTGGATCCGCAGGGTAAGCATCTTCTTCCTTCAAAGGCTCTACATCTGGCTTTGTCTGCTTATAGTTTGGATAAACGCAAGCGCTGGAGCTAAAAAGGAACCTCTTTACTTTATTTCGCACACATGCTTCCAGCAGGTGGGTATTCATCAGCACATTGTCATGCATCACATCGGCATGTACTGAGGTGATAAAACCTATGCCCCCCATATTCGCTGCGAGGTGATAGACCTTATCAACCCCTTCCATAGCTTTAAGGCAGTTTTCCAACTTACGCAGGTCTAACTGAAGCCTTTCACTATAATATTTCTCTTGAATGTAGTCATAGAATTTCATATCCACAACTCTCACAAAATGCCCCTGCTGGTACAGATATCTTGCCAAATGGCTGCCAATGAAACCCCCACCACCGGTAACTAATATTCGTTCCATATTAGCGCACGCCTATCTAGGTATCCTGTGCGTCGGCTTCCGACCTAGAGTAAGAGGCTTCGTTCCTCGCCTTCTGAGTCGTCTTGCTTAACTCTTAAGTCACTCGCTTTATCTAGACTTGGATTACCTATCCCAATCTACCTTTTAACGCAAAACCTTTCTCTAGTTATAGTCCTTATAGCCTTAAATCCCTGCCTCCAGCTTGGAGCCTTGCTCTCACTAGAGATTCTACCCCTATCCCAATGACCAACCTCGACGATTTTTAGTCCCGATTTTTTAGCTCTCGCTATTAATAGAGGTTCATCCTCAAAGTAATCCTCAGATTGCAAAGAAACTCTTTCTATAGATTTCTTCCAGAAAGCATTATAACCAGAGCAGAGATCCGTAAACTTAGCAGAAAATAACGCATTAAACACAGCAGTTATAAGAAGATTACCAAATATCCTGTGGGTCGGCTTATTAGTCGGTAATACAACGCGAAACCTCGAACCCTTAGCAAAATCATAACCCCTAAATAAAGCCTCAACAAACTTATACATCTCACATGGATCAGTAGCCCCGTCCGCATCCAAAGTAACGATAATATCTCCGGTAGCTTGCTTAATGCCAAATCTTAGAGCATCCCCCTTACCAACCCTAGGCTGATATAATACACGAATATCGGGTCTAAGCCTCTTGGCGACCTCAACTGTTCGGTCTGTAGAGTGACCATCCACAAGTAGGATCTCATCCACCCAGCTAGGTATCTTAGGCAACACGTAAGGAAGGCTTTTCTCCTCGTCAAGAGCGCAGACAAGCACAGTAATTTTGGGATAGCCCTCAGCTTGATTAGAATCTTTACCAGCGCACTTCATATTAGCACGGGTCCGATAAAACTCTTAACGCATACCATGTGGCCCGCTAACGTTAGATAGAAATATATGAGCAGTCCTGTTAGAACCCATGCAACATGGCAAAAAGGTCTTAAAATTCTTGGAAGACGGGAAACCAACACCTCTCCGCCCATATCGCGAATTCCAAACCATCTAACCTTATACTCAAACCGTTTAAGCTCAATAGGGCTCCAAATCCACTTATGCTCTTGATAGGGGTTTTCATCATAAGCCAATTGTTTAAACTCACCAACAGGCGTGGTTCTGATAACCGGTCTACGCGTGGTCTTCTTCATAGATTGAATAAGTCCTTCTCTGAACCTTCTTTCAAGGTGTTCTAATACCTCCATGCACAAAGCCACATCAAAGCTTCTTTCCCTTAATGGTAGCTCCTTAACGTCACAGAGGACAATCATCATGGATTCCATGCTTCTTAGACTCCTCTAAACAAGGCTTGAAAATATCCAAGCCAACCGTGAAAACCCTCTTATTCTTATTGATGAACTTCGTGGGTTCTCCTTTCCCACAACCCATGTCTAAAATGCTTCCAGCACTCTTGTCTGAACTCCTCCAAACAAATTCAAAGCCGTGAACGCTACGTATGGGCGAACCTTATGTGCCGTCCTATCTATAAATCTGGAAAACCAGATGACAATTGAGAATAATATACACTAATTTTATTCATTTTTGTCAGTTTAGCCTTAATCTCTTTTTAGCCCAGGCGAACGTACGTCTCAACCCCTCGTCTAAGCTCGTCGTAGGTTGCCATTCTAACAACGCCTTAGCCTTGCTTATGTCGGCAGTTCGGCTAATAGGACCGACAAGCTTCGACGGATCATATTTTATATCTATATCCTTCCCCGATATCCCAACAATCTTCTCAGCTATCACCCTGACTGGAACAGGCTGATCTGAGCCCAAGTTGACTACCGCAAGTGGGTTAGAGGCTTTCTCCTCAAGCCTCACCAAAGCATCAACACAGTCAGAAACGTATATAAGACAACGAGATTGATTGCCATCTCCCCAAACCACGAAATCCTCTTTTGGATACAGTATCGCCTTACGTATCAAAGCCGGGATCATGTGAGCAGTTTCATCCAATGGCTCGCAGGGACCATAAACATTGAATATACGCGCTATAGCCGTGTTCACGCCCTTCATCCAGCCCAGCTGTATATCGCCCAAAAGCTTAGCCCATCCATAGCCGCCCTCAGGGTTGTAGTAGCCTAGGTCATCCTCAGACAGAACTACGCCGGACTTCTGTTGCATATCTATCGGATAGACAGAAACGCTCGAAGCGTATATCACCTTCTCGACACCAGCCTCCACACAGGCCCTGAAAACGTTAGCATCTATGACCAGATTGTCCTGCAGAGCCCTAAGCTCAGCCAACTCGCTCCCATGCAGATACTCAACGCTACCAACCCTAGCGGCAAGGTGATAGACCACATCAGCACCCTCAACAACCTCCAAAGCCCGCCCATAATCTCTAAGGTCAATCTTAGGACATTCGATCTGAACGCCCAAATCAAGAAGGTTACGAACGCTACCCCTAGAGAAGTCATCGGCTACAACAACCTCCCTACCCTCATTAACCAGCCTCCTCACCAGATGACTACCTATGAAACCCGCGCCACCAGTTACCACGGTCTTCAAGGAATCACGACCCAGCCCACAAAGACGATACGACGTTCCAGCAACCAAGCATATTAGAGATCTATCCCTTAACCTCGTTCAGAGTCCATCTCACAGTTCGTCTTATCGCTTCTTCAGAAGAAACCTTTGGCTTCCAGCCTAGCTTCTTGATCCGGTCTAGCGACAGAATCACAAGGGGGTTGTCGCCGATCCATCCCCTCGATCCACCTGTGTACATTCGCTTCACGTTCCTCAAGCCCATCTCCTCGATCACTATGTCTGCGACCCTGTCCACTATAGTCTGCTCCTCAATGGCGAGGTTA
>Ga0315314_1001228_pt1 | contig 23840 bp, 32 predicted proteins | sample TDP9_MG_FD_203631 | JGI IMG/M metagenome (GOLD analysis project Ga0315314, IMG submission 203631) | Freshwater sediment microbial communities from Lake Towuti, South Sulawesi, Indonesia - TDP9 | ecosystem: Environmental > Aquatic > Freshwater > Lake > Sediment | place: Indonesia: South Sulawesi... | reverse complement strand
TTTGAGAGAAATTTAGCGTTTCCTTGCATCCTTCATGGTGCGGATGAGATTTGATGCTTCGCGTGCCGTTTTTGCTGAGGCAACAATCTTTGTTTTTTCAAGGATTAGTTTTGCTTCGCAGTATGGGCATTGTCTAGTTTTTTGGTCCATTTTAGCAAGTAGATATTGTCCACATTTGTAGCAGATTATAATTGCATGTGCTTTGCGCATAGAGTCATGCAAATGCTCTATACCCCCCTCTATATATAGTTCTATTCGTGTTTCTTTGTGCGAAAAGCTTTTCCTTCCAGTGTATTAAAGTCTCTTTGTTAGAGGATAAAAATATGAGTGCTTCATCTCTTGTTGACCTTGCTACTACTTATTTTAGGCAAAGGGGATATAAGATAGAGAAAAATGTGGTTTTAGAAGGCTTCTCTGGTCTTTCCCACACGTTTGATTTGGTCATTCGCAAAGGTAAGGAGCAGCATTTAATAATGATTAGGGATTGGAAGAGAACTGTGGGCGTCAACATCGTTATTAATATGGATAAAGCAGCGGAGGACGTTGGAGTTCCCAATCCGATAATGATTTCAGAAAAATTCAGTGGTCATGCGAAGGCTTATGGTAATAGGAGAGGTGTCACGTTGATTCCTAAATATCAAATTGAAAGAGGACTCGGATAATTTTCAGAAAGATAAAATAACCAAAAAATCTTTTAAATCTCTGAGGAGAATTGAAGAAGAAAGTTAAGAAGAAGGGAATGCCTCCAAGCTCATATGATACTATGCCATATTATTTTCCAACAGAACAAGTAGACATCGTTAGGAAATTGAAATCCAAAGGACGAAAAAAGACAAAATAGCTCTTCAAAGGTCCTTTAGAAAATGATGCAGTCGACCTTCTGCTTCTAGTTTTCCTAACCAGTCTACTATCCCAATCTCGCATTTCTTTTTGCCGTTTAATATCAGAAGCATCTCTTCCACCACTTCCTCTATTCCATGGTCGCTTGCATCGATTTCGCAAACTTTTTCAGAGCCACAAGCAGATATTGCATCTACTAGGCAGACGTCTAAGATTTCTGCTGCAAGATTTTCATAAATTTTCTCTTTTCTGAATCCACGGTCTTCCATTGCCTTTTTCAGTTCGTCTGGGCTTCGTCTTAGAACAAAAACCAAGTCAACACTTTCTGATGGCACAACGTCTGTCGCATAATGCCCATCAATTATAACATCGCAATCGCAGTCTTCTATGATTTCTTGAACTCTTCTAGAAACCTTGTCTATGTCCACAATTAACGAATTCCTAGCTTTGTCTATGCCGCTTGTTAAGTTTTCACGTTTGACTAGTTCTCCTAAATCAATAGGCAACGCATTTAGCTTCGAGGTTAGTAAGCGAGATACAGCAGTTTTTCCTACTCCAGGCGTTCCTGTCACTAAAATTATTTTTTGGTTCTTCTTCTTCACACTCAAAGATTCTTCTCCGTTAGTGCTTCTATCTTCTGTCTCACATTAGCTGAAAAGCTTTTTACATTTGTTACTTTAACCTATGTGGATAGGTGATGCTGTTGGATACTAAATTGTTTGTGGATGGCGAAGAAATTGAGTTGAACGAGTTTGTAGTCAAAATATTGGGTGGAACAATAGTTGGCGCTGTGACGTCTCTTCGTGGAATAAAGAAAGAATGGAAGGAGATTAGGTTAGAAGTCAAAAAATAGCTAAGAGGTCACACTTTCAATTCGTCGAATAGTTTTTTCATTACTGCTGTAGGAGCGCCTTTTTCATCACATATTTTTTGTTTTGCAGGTGGCTTCTCCATATAGTAAGGTATTCTCTGAGTTATTCGTTCCTCGTATGTGGGCACTAACTCGTTTTTGTAGAATATTCTAGAAAAGTGCTAAATCATTTAGGGTTCACTCGTCAAAGTTTATATGTTTCTTTTACATACGCAATTTTGCAAAATAAATCAACAACGCCAAAAATAAAAAGGGAAAAAGCTCATGGCTGGAAGATTTCTATCTCTCTTCAAACCCCTATCACGGGCTATGCCTGAAGTTGCAACACCAACCAGAAAAGTCGGATTCAACGAAAAACTCTTCTGGACAGCCATCGCCCTCATCTTATACTTGGTCATGACAGAAGTACCACTTTACGGAGTTGGAAAGGGAGGATGGGACCTAACATACCTCCGCATTATATTCGCCTCACACCGCGGCACCTTGATGGAACTAGGAATAGGACCAATTGTCACTGCTGGGCTCATACTGCAACTTCTTGTCGGATCAGGAATAATTGGCTGCGACATGTCCAATCCAGACGACAGAGCCTTATTCACAACGGCCAGCAAATTCTTCTCCATACTAATGACAGGCCTGCAGGCAGCAGCTTACTTGATTGGAGGCGTATACACGGATTTGCCGCCTGGTGCTCCACTTATCATTTTCGTTGAGCTCTTGTTTGCTGGAATAATAGTTATGATGCTGGATGAGTTAGTGCAAAAAGGCTGGGGAATCGGAAGCGGCATTAGTCTCTTCATCATGGCTGGTGTGGCTCAACAAATATTTTGGGAGTCGTTTGCTCCTTACATGGTTGCAGGTGGATATACATACGGTGCTATTATTGCATCTCTTCAGACCATTGCAAGAGGCGCTCCTCTGTTGAGCATTTTTGTGAGAGAAGGTGGTTACCCAAGCATACTTGGATTCCTCACCACACTCGTTGTTTTCATCATCGTGATATATGTAGAAGGAGTCAGGGTTGAACTTCCAATCGCCCATGCACAGTACAGAGGATTCCGAGGCAGATATCCAATCAAACTACTATACGTGTCAAATCTGCCCGTCATCTTCGCTTCAGCCCTCTTCGCAAACATATACTTTATATCTCAGCTCCTCTGGAGCACCGCAGGTCAACCAATACCTGGATCTAACTTCTTGCTGGACCTTATAGGTCAATATGAAGTAAGGCCTCCTCCCACAGAAGGTGGACAAGCTTCGATCGTTCCAGTGGGCGGTCTTGCATATTTTGTGACAGCTCCTAGGGACATCTCGAATGTGGCTGCTGACCCTTTGAGGGCGCTTGTGTTCGCAGGTATAATGATTTCTTTCTGTATAGTTTTTTCACTCACTTGGCTTGAAGTAGGGGGACTTGGTCCATCTACAGTTGCAAAGCAGCTTGTTGATTCTGGAATGCAGATTCCTGGGTTTAGAAGGTCTGGTAAGCCTATTGAGTTGCTTTTAAAGCGTTATATTCCTACAGTTACGATACTTGGCGGTTTCGTTGTTGGATTAATTGGGGCAGTTTCAGACTTTTTCGGAGTTTTCGGAAGTGGAATGGGCGTCTTGCTTTCTGTGGGCATTCTATATCAGTATTATCAGCTGCTGATGCAAGAACGTGTTGCAGAGATGTATCCAGCCTTACGTAGTTTCTTCGGAGGATAACATCGAAAACTGTTTAAAGAAGCCTAGCGAAAACAGTTTATAATCCAATTTAACAAATAGTTCATAAACAACGGAATGAACAAAATCGGGGAAGATGACAACATGTTTGAAGAATTACAACAACCCCCAGTTTCTACGATATTTATTCTGTTCTTGTCAATGGGTCTTTCATTGGTTACTTCTTTAGCTAACCGCTTCTTGACTAATCAGGATCAGTTGAGGGCTTGGAGACGGGAAGTCGCTGAATGGACTGCAGACTTTAATAAGGCAAGAAAGAGTGGAGACAAAAAGCTTCTTGCAAAAGTTAAAAGGAAGCAGCCTGAGATTACAAAGATTCAGTCGAAGATGATGTGGCAATCCATGAAACTGTCCTTTATATTCATGATACCTTTCTTCCTTCTCTGGTCTCTATTCCTCACTCCGACCTACTACAATGTTACAGCAGTGGCATATCTCCCAAACATTTTGAGTTCTGAGGGTTCTGTTTCATGGATGCCTATTTCTCTTTTCTTTTGGTATCTTCTTTGCTCATTCTTGTTTGGAACCTTGTTTGCACGCATTTTAGGTTTGGCTATGGGGACTATGGGAACGGGGGCAACGGAATAAATGCCTAAACCTTCTTTACGGACAAGAAGCAAGAAACGACGCACCCTTCAGTTGCCTGGAGGACGTAAAGGAACGCATTATGAGAGGGAAAAGATTAGCCGTTCACGGTGTACCAGATGTGGAAGAACTCTTTCAGGAACTCCACATCTCATTTCATCTAAAATTCGCAAACTTTCTGGAAGCCAGAGAAAGGTTGAACGCCCTTACGGAAATGTGCTATGTCCTACTTGTTTGCAGGATTTGCTGAAGCAAGCTGTGAGAAGCAGTTGACGTTATAGGCTATAGAAGGCGGATTATTCGCCCCATGAATAGCAGTTGTGAGAAGCGGAAAAAAATTGTGATATGCATATGTGGATTGGCAGGATGTGGAAAGAGCACTGTAGCAAAGAAAGTGGCTGAAAAGTTTGGGCTCAGGTATTATTCTGGTGGAGAGGCACTGAAGGCTTTAGCCATAGAAGCTGGCTATAAGCTGGTTGAGAAGGGTTGGTGGGAAAGTGAAGAGGGCTTGCGTTTTCTACGGCAGAGGAGTCGGGATTCAAAATTTGATAGGCAAATTGATGAGAAGTTGATTGAGGCTGCAAAGTTGGGTGATGTTGTTTTAGATAGTTGGACTATGCCTTGGTTGTTGAAAGATGGTTTTAAGGTTTGGCTTGAATGCAGTGAGAAAGTGAGAGCAGAGCGGTTAGCGAAGAGAGATGGCATAAGTTTTCAAGTAGCCTTGAAGGCTTTGAGAGATAAGGAGGAGAGGACTAAGCGGATTTATAAAGGGCTTTATGGCTTTGCTCTCGGTGAAGATTTTTCTCCTTTTGATTTGATTCTTGATGTTAGCGGTTTGTCTGCTGATGAGGTTTTGCAGGCGATTAGTTTGGTTGTTGAGAATCTGTTGTTGAGGAAATGATGAAGTTTATTAATGAGATTATATGATTTTGCTTGCTAACTAAGCGTTGGAGTGTGCATGTAAGGTGCCTGCGATTGAAGTTGGAAGAATCTGTGTTAAGTTGAGTGGTCGTGAGGCTGGTAGGAAATGTGTGGTTGTTGATGTTATTGATAAGAATTTTGTTTTGGTTACTGGTCCGTTTAAGGTTAGCGGTGTGAAGCGTAGGCGGGTGAATGTTAATCATGTTGAGCCTACTGAGGCTAAGGTGGATGTGAAGAAGGGTGATGACGACGAGAAGGTTACTGAGGCATTAACGAAAGCAGGCAAACTGGAAGAAATAAAAACAAAAACAAAACCAACAATATAATAATAGGGCATTATCTTTTTTCTATTGCACGCATATTCTTACAACAATGGAGCCGCCAGTTAGGTAACAAATTGCATAGACGGTCGCGAGAACCGTGATAGACTCCTTCTCAGCACCTGTGCAATTACTATAGTCAATTTCTTTACCCGTTTCTAATTCAAGCGTAACCTCAGCACGCTTAATCATCTTCAAAACCTTAGCATCTGGAACCTCATCAGAGCTAACATTAATCACGTCACATACATCATCAACGGAAACGCTTGCCAATACTGACTTTGACCTCAAAGGAAAACGGGAAAGAAGCCAAATTTAAGGAATTTTGGCGAAAAAAACCGTGTTGGAAAAATCGTGTCAAAAAAGGATGTATGTTTACAACAACATAGTTCGCGCGGTGTGTTATGAGATTTATTTAAAGACGCAATCTTGATATAGGGTGAATTTGTTTGATAGCGGTTATATGAGATTAAGGAGATGAGGGAACTATGGAACCTATCTTTGATAAAAATGGAAAAACAGTTGGATGGCTCCAACAGGACAAAATATATGACACGCATGGAAATCCGATATCTTTCGTGAGAAATCGAGCTGTATTTACGTATAGTGGCGAATATTTAGGCACTTGTGTAAATGGATTTTTCAGAGACAAAAATGGAGATGCAGTAGCCTTTATAAGAAGCGCCGAAGGTGGACCTTTGAGGCCGATACCAGAGATCCCTCCAATCCCGCCAATACCTTCACTATCCCCAATTCCGTCTATAACTTCTGTTCCACCAATCCCGCCTATAAGTTCACTTAACTGGTCCAAATTGAGTTGGAATAAATACTTGCGCAAAGAATAAGATCAAAGTTTTCATCCAAGTATTCGATTGATGCGTACGCGACTTTCTTATGCGCACTAAGTAAGAATGCTCAACAGTTTTTCTCCTTTTTGCGTAATTTTGTATATACCTCTGCTGACTCGTTCTACACAGCCATTGGCAAGTAGATAGTGATAGAACTGTTTTCTGACTGTGTTTGATGTTGCGAAGCGTAGGCATGTTCCCACCGCTTTTTTCTCAATATCCGTGTAGTGCACATGACCCTTCTTGACGAGTTCAAGAATGGTTCTGCGAGAACATATCTATTTTTTCAGACACTACCAGAATTTGTGCTTAAGAGAAAATTTAATGAACTCTATTGAAAAGAAGCAATAGGCGTTTAGTAGTTGACATTGAGGTGAAGTCTTGTGAAAGCTTTTCTGCGTGAAATTTTGAGGGTTTATAGGAAAAAGGTGCTTTTTACTCGTCATGCGTTGAATCAGATGAACTTGGCTGAAAGAATGATTTTGAGGAAAGAGGTTTGTGAAGTGATTGAGAGTGACGAGGTTGTGGAGGATTACCCTAATGATCCACGGGGACACAGTTGTCTACTAATAGGTAGGACTCGTGACGGAAGGATTATTCATGTAGTTTGTGTGCCAAAGGAAGACTATTTGGCTGTGGTGACCGTTTATTCGCCAAGTTTATTAGAGTGGGAACCAGACTTTAAGACTCGAAGAAGGTGACGAATTTGGAATGTTTCTACTGCAAGGGCAGCATGGTAAGAGGTAAGACGAGTTATGCATTAAACAGGCAAGGTTATCACCTTCTCATCGATGAAGTTCCAGCTTGGATTTGTCAGCAGTGTGGAGAGGCTTACTTTGAGGGACAAGAAGTTGACGCCATTCAAGATTTAATTAAGACACTGGATTCAAAGATTGTCAAAGCAAACTTGGCAAAACCGACGTAGTTGTCAGGGGTATGTCACGCCTCTTGAAAGTAAGTAAAATGGAACTAATCGAAAAAACACCAATCAAAATAGACAGGAAACTAGTTTCTATTCCACTCCCTCAAAAACTAATTCTTTACGCACTTGACTCATCGCACATACTTCTCGCTCTAAAGCCTATAAACGAATTAGAAAAGAAATCTCTGTCTAAAGAAGACGTTGAAGTCACACAAGTTGGAAACGAATACCTCATAAAATTCCCCAAGAAAGTATACGACTTCTACCACCTAGACGAAGCCGACTACACAAATAATGACATCAGAAACAAACCCAAAAAACAAGAAAATCTTAATAGAAACAGAATCCAAAGTTAGCTATGAAAACACCTTTTACTGGTGGCAAACTTGGTCGAAGCAACCTTCACAAAGGAAGATAGACGAAACCTAAAAACCCTAGCAGAAGAAGTGCCAAAACTCCGAACCCTCGTAGAAAACCTCATAGAAACCCTCGAAATCCTCGGCGACGAGGAGCTCATGGAAAGCATCCAAAAAAGCGAAAAAGACATCCAAGAAAACAGACTAGTCGGCTTCAAAGAGCTCCTCAAAGAGCTAGATATAAATGAAACCAAAATCTAAACTCGTATTCACAAAGGAATTTTTACGCAGGCTCAAGCAACTCGACAAACAAACACAAATCAGAATTCTCAAAAACGTAAAAACCCTAGAAGGAAACCCCTTCACTGGCAAACAACTAACAGGACGTCTTTCTGGGCTATTCTCACTCCGAGTAGGCAACTACAGAATAATCTACCAAACCTCAGAAAACACAATCATAATCAGGACAGTAGGACACCGAAGGACTGTCTACAAACGATAAACCCCCAATAACCCCTCTAAAAAGAATAGACAACATAAGTGAAGAAGAAGGAGAAGAAGAAACAAAAATAATTTTAATTCTCTCACAGAGTAGAGAGACTGGCTTTATGCAATGCTTTATAACGCCAAATTATATCACCTTCTCACCAGAGACTAGAAAATGCCTAAAATAACTGCTCCGTGGGAAATCAAACGAACGCTACTAATAAAAGCTGAAGAGGAAACAGACCCATCTTACGGCTGCAAACCAGAAGACAGACCAATAAACGACTACATACGCTATGGAATAATAAACCTAGACAAACCAGCAGGTCCATCAAGCCACGAAGTCACAGCATGGCTAAAACGCATACTAAACCTGAAAGAAGCAGGACACGGAGGCACACTAGACCCAAAAGTCACAGGCATCCTCCCAATAGCCTTACAAGACGCCACAAAAATAATCCAAGCCATACTACTAAGCGGAAAAGAATACATCTGCGTCACAAGACTGCACAAACCAATGCTAGAAAACCGAATAAAAGAAATCTTAGAAGAATTTCAAGGAACAATCTATCAACGTCCGCCATTAAGGTCATCAGTCAAACGCCGTTTAAGAACAAGAAAAATCTACTACATTGACTTGTTAGAAATCGAAGACAAAAACATACTCTTCAAAGTCGGCTGCGAAGCAGGCACATACATAAGAAAACTAAGCTATGACATAGGCGAAGCATTAGGTTGCGGCGCCCACATGCAAGAACTACGCAGAACAAGAGCAGGACCATTCACAGAAAAGAACGGTCTAGTAACTCTACACGACGTATCCTATCTATACGCTTCATGGCAACAAAAAAATGATGAACGCTTACTTAGACAATTCATAAAACCCATGGAAAAAGCCCTTGAACTGCTACCAAAAATAATCATAAGAGACTCAGCAGTAGACGCAATCTGCCACGGAGCAAACCTAGCAGCCCCAGGAGCTCTATCTCTAGAAACAAACATAGTCTCAAACGATTCTGTTGCCTTGTTCACTCAAAAAGGCGAAGCAGTAGCATTGGCAAAGGCATTAAAATCAACACAAGAAATCCAAAAAATGAACCGCGGCTTAGTCGCAAAAACCCAAAGAGTCCTAATGCCAAGGAGCATTTATCCAAAACTTTGGCGTGGCAGCAAATGACAGAACACTATTTCACTGAAAAACCAAAATCAAAAGTTGATTTAGGAATTATTAGAACATATCTTAGAGATAGACTATTTGAATTCGTAACTGCCTCAGGAGTCTTCTCCAAAACACGCATAGACCCGGGAACACGCCTACTTATCGAGACAATGATTCTACCTGAAAAAGGCTACTTGCTTGATTTAGGCTGTGGATACGGACCAGTCGGCATAGTGGCAGCAGTATTTAACCCAAAAATCCAAGTTGTCATGACAGACCTAAATGAAAGAGCATTGCGACTTGCAAAAGAAAACGCAAAACGAAACAGAGCAGAAAACGTAGAAATCAGAAAAGGCTTCCTATACGATCCTGTAAAAGATATGAAATTTGAAACAATACTTTCCAATCCGCCAACAACAGCAGGCATGAAAATCGTCTTACCAATAATAGAACAAGCACCACAACACCTGACAAAAGGCGGCCTACTACAAATAGTTGTAAGATCAAAGATAAGCGGAAAACGACTAACCACAACAATAAAAGAAACATTCGGCAACATCAAAATACTCGCAAGAAAAAGCGGATACAGAGTCCTCATCGCAAAAAACTAAAGAACGGCTAAAGAACTTATCTTCGTAGAATATGCCGGGATCTCCTAGAGCCAAAAGCGGGGAACCAGGTAGGGAGCAAATCCGCTACAAACGGAGCTTAAGCCTGGAGACACAACTTCTGGAGAGCTTGTGACCCGCAAGGGTCGCGTGGGTTCAAATCCCACTCCCGGCGCCAACGTACCTGCATAGCTTCCGCATGTAGTTTTTCGAGAAAAGGATGATTGTGACGAAAAATAATAGCAGAAACATGCTTATGATTGTTGGAAATTCTGGAATGACATGATAAATGTAATAGCGTCCTTCGTTGGTGTCCACTGCAGAGTTTCCAGAGTTGTCGTAAGCAGTTATTTTGTATGTCACCCATGTGCAGTTCATGCATCCGGGGATCCTTGTTTGATAATTGTTCCCATAAGCTTTGATCATGTTTAAACGCCTCCATGTAGTTCCGTTATTGATGCTATACCATAAGGTTACGTTGTGAACTCCTGAAACTGAGTCTGTCACTAGTACCGTAATCCACACTTCTTGATTAGGCTGAATATTTGCCTTAGGCTCTTGCGTTGGTTTGCCTATCGTTGGAGGAATTTTGTCAATAACCTCTGTGCTTGGGGGGATTCTTAAATAGCCTAAATTAGCAGTGGAGTCAAAAAACAGATTAATGTTTGAATCAGGCCCAACGCAGATTATAAAGCCTAGACAGCTTTCTTTTGGAATGATCATAGATGATAGATTGAAGGAATGGATCAATTGTATAGGTGTGTCTGGACTGGGTGAGTTAATATACCCCGTGTCCCAACTTGCAATGAAGTTCTCATAATCATTTTGATCCCAATAGCACAGATCCACGATGAAATGTTGCTCAGGTTCATCAGCAGATGCCCAGATTGACATGTTCCAAAAGCCTTTCTCGATTAGCGTATTCTCTAATAAAGGACCTGTGTGGGCTCCCCAATAGCCCCATTCCGGATGCCCCAACCACCAGTATGCTCCTGGATAAAAGCCTATTTCCTTGGATTCATTGGATGTTGGCGTCTCCAAGTTTATGAAATAGTGGCGAGTGTATGTGGGGGGTGTGCTTGGAAAACACTCCAAGCAATACCATTGCTCTCGACGCCAATACAATGTGACTGGAGTGAAAGACGCTAAGCTAATCTCGCTAGGAGGGTTTACGTTGAAAACAACCTCGGTCTCACTTGCCATATATTCAGCACCGCCAGACCATGAAGCTATTATTTTCCACCGACCTGTGGCGTTAGGGGTAAATGCGTCCATAAATGAACCGTCAGATGATGTCGTTACTATCTTGGTAACGTTGATGAAACCTTCACTCCTTGTGGAATCTCGCATTACGAGCTTGTATTCCAGCTTGACTTGTGCGCCACCTATCGGTGGATTGATCGAGCCATCAACTGCTACTGAGCCCCCAAGAAATATCATTGTTGGCAACACTTTGCATGTTATCTCGCTTGGGGGAAGAGGTTCAAAGAAGTATACGTAATTGCCGCAGCCATAAGCAACAAATTTTCCGTCAGCTGTGATTGCGATATCTTCTATGGTCTGGTCTGTTTCTCGTTCATATATTATATTTGCTGCCTTATCGATTACTGAGACTTTTTCGTATGATGCGACGGCTATTTTATCAGCGTTGTTTGAAAGTGATACCCCATCTATGCTAATGTAGAATGGGGTTTTTAATAGAAGACTTCCATTCTTGTCGAATAGATACACGTCGTCTTCAATCCAATTGCCAGCCGCTACGTATCCGCCTTCTGGAGAAACTGATACCGCACTGACAAAATGTCCAAAATCGTAACTCCAGAGCAAGTTTCCCGCCTTGTCAAGGAAGTAGAGTTTATTGTCCCATGACCCAGCAGCGGTATAGTTTCCCTCTGTGGAAGTTGAGACGTCATCAACTAAGCTGCCAACTGGATATGTCCAGATCAGATTTCCCTGAATGTCATAAAAATGCACTGCATTATATGTATTCCCGACTACGATATACTTCGCGTCTGGAGAAATTGCTATCTCACGTGGCTTGCCATCTTTGACCAGCTCCTTTTGCCATATTATGTTTCCTAGGTTGTCAAAGAGATAGACGTCGGACCTGCCACTCCATTCATCCATGCCAACTACTATCCGGCTTCCGTCTCCAGAAATTGCGACCGAATCCACATCATCTGCAAAATGATGCGTCCAGAGCAGGCTTCCATCGCCAGCGAAAAGGAAAATGCTGTCGCTCCAAGTCCCAGCCACTATATAGCTTCCATCAGCAGAAACTCCTACACTGTTTACTGTGCCGTCTGTCTTGTACTTCCATGAAACCCCTCCAAACACTGTTGGGATCATAGATAAAGATATAATGAAGAAGGCTTGTAGGACGAGGAATAAAGAAGGCGCAATCGAGAATCTCTTATGTGTTATACCGTTTAGCCGCCCAAAACACATTGTCGTTTCCCAATTTTTTTAATCTTTGGTGGCTTATAAGATTATTTCTACGGTGTGAACTTATTGATGAACAAGGAAGAAGTTGCGGTGATATCTCCGACTCTCGGCGCCATCCTATTGTCAGCTTTGAAAGGGAGACTTACTGGAGTAGTCAACCGAAAAGAAGTCAAGAAGCTGATCTAAGACCTCGAACTGAGATGTAGAGTTATTCCCTGACGCCAGCAGCATTTTTAGACAAGGAAGTGCGCGCTAACTTATATAAAGAAGGGGGGAGATTCTGTTTATTTTTTCTTTATTGGTAGTTGTATCTCTGTGAGCAGTTCGCTTTCTGGAACCTTGGTTGGGTCATTTAGGTAGATTTCTATTGGGCATCCTAGTGGACTGTAGCCTTTTTCTTTAGCGTGTCGGTATAGTGCGGCATATGCTGGTCCTACTTCGCTGTATGGTCCCTTATGTATTGTATAAAGAACCTCTTGCGCAGGGATTTTCTTGATTTTTATTTTACCTTCTATCTTTGCTTCACCTTTGAAGGGGAATCCCACTTCGCTTTTCAATTTGTGTGCTGGCACTTCTTCTGGGTTGTCATAGAACCATCCAAGCGGAGGACCTGTGATCTTTAGTTGTTTTTGTCTTAACCATTTTGCGATTTCTTCATAGAGCTTGCCAGATTCACTGTATGGCCCAACATGGCTAAGGACAGCAACTTGCATCGGTTTAGTCTTCTTCAACTTCACTTCCATAAAAGTGTCATCTCCAAGTAATTGCAATTGCAGATATTTTCACTATAGCGTATTATATTTTTCGTATGTGTGACTTGTCAAAGTTTATATGGAAATTTCTAGTCCCTTCAAGTTTGTATTTCACTTATGGCAAAACGAGAATTATGCTGTCAAATAATCTAGTTTGATCGGCGAAACACATCTGAAAGGCTCTCCAAAGGGAACATCAACTTGTTCTCCCATGAATCGCGCTACTACTTTTCTTCTGTCCTTTTGCCATGCTTCCCCAAGTTTCGTGTCATTTGTCTTCACCTTGTCGTAGGTTGGCAACATTGCTTTCAAAACGTTCTCTGGATATATTCTTTTGAGAAATTTTCCTGAAAACTCTGACTGACCTGTTAATGCAAGTGTAGCTTTCAGCTTCAATTCAAAGGTTTTTGTGATATCAACCACAACGTCTGGTCGCCCTCTTAAACCCCAAAAAGGATAGTAGACATTCCTAACAACATGCGTTTCAAACCCGTCTTTCAATTGTTCTGGTGCAAAATTTTGGCGGTAACACAGTCCAAGCGCCTCCATCATAAGCTGATGTGTAGCAATGTGGTCTCCGTAGGTTGTGTTAGCAGCAAAGTCAGGATCAAAAGTTACCGCTATGTCTGGCTTAAATTCACGAATCATTTTGACAATTCTCTTCTTTGTAGGTAAGTTGGCTTGTACTTCGCCGCGCTTGTATCCTAGCACTTTGGATTCTATTCCTAAGATTGAGGACATGTTTGTAATTTGTTTCATCACTGCATTGTTGTATTCCCACAATATCGCTGCAAGTACCTTACCTCCAGCTTTGGCATGCTTAGCTAATGTTCCACCTATATCGGTGACACCAAGAGGATCCGTGAAAAGAACAAAAATGCTTGCAGCGTTTTGTTTTTCTCTCGCGTGTGACAATTTCAACTCTCCACGGTTTAATATATGAAATCTGAATGTGCTTATATATTTGGAGTTGTAGTTTGACTGTTCTTCTCTACTGTGGTAGAAGATTAAAATTATTTTTCTTTCATCATTTATCCGCAAACTTCACATTTAGCTTTGAATAATTTGCTACTGTTTCGGATTGGAGGTTGAGTGATAAGAAGATGCCTGTGTCAAGACGGTTCGAGTTTCTTGAGCACACAGCAGACTTGTATGTGGCGGCGCATGGCGTAAACTTGGAAGAAGCCTTTGAAAACGCTGCCTATGCCACTTTTGAAGCGATGACTGAAATTGAAAAGGTTGAGCCCAAAGTTGAGGACAGCATAGAGGTGGAAGGATACGACGAATATGCACTTCTTTACAATTGGCTAGAAGCACTTTTAGTCAAGTTTGAGATAACAGAAAATCTCTACTCTAAATTCAAAATTTCTAGGATAGAAAAAATGCCAAACGGCTTTAAACTGAATGCAAAAATTTGGGGAGAAACATTCAATCCAGAAAAGCATCCGCAAAAAGTTGGGATAAAGGCAGTAACTTATCATCAAATGGAAATCATTAAGAAACCGAAGATAGTTACAGTGAAATTCATTCTTGATATTTAACAGCTCTGAAAGTGGGTTAAATGGCAAAAACAGTCTCGTTAGATGAAAACTTTTCAGCTGAAATTAAGCCGAAGGCACCATTTAACTTTAACGCAACAGTCTATAAGCCATCTCATTTTCCAACTCCAGACAACTATTATCAAAAAGGCGCTTACTGGCAAACTATGCTGTTCAAAGGAAACGTTCTCGGACTTAAGTTGATAAATAAAGGTAACATTGACAATCCTCTCATAAAGCTCGTCTGCTTCTCAGAAACTCCATTCAAGGAAAAAGAAGATTTAATGAAAGAAATTCGATGGAGATTCGACTTAGACAGCGACATTTTAGAATTCTGCGAAAAATTCAAACACGACAACTTGCTTGAGCCGATACTGAGAAAATGGAAGGGAATGAAAGTTAGCTGCGCCTATTCGCTCTACGAACTGTTAGTCATAACAATTGTTTTACAGAATGCGCCTGTAAACAGGTCAATAAGTATGATGGAAGCACTTTTTGGCAGATATGGAACAAAAGCATGTTATGATGGAAAAGAACTTTACACCTTTTGGCCGCCAGAGAGGTTGCATGAGGCGACTGAAGAAGAATTGAGGGCTCTAAGAGTTGGTTATAGAGCGAGGAATTTGAAGAGAATTTCTGCAAGTTTCGTAAACAATGAAGTTGACGAATATAAATTGCGTAAATTAGACAAAGAAGAGGCGAAAAAGCAGCTGATGCAACTCTACGGTGTTGGTCCAGCCTCAGTGGGCATCCTGTTATTCGAGTTACTGCATCATTATGATGTATTTGACAAAGTTTTCCCATGGGAACAGAAAATCTATTCGCGATTGCTTTTTGGTAGAGAGTTGGTTCCCACACAAATGATTTTGGATGAAGCAGATAGGCGTTGGGGAAAATGGAAAATGTTGGCTTCTCACTATATTTTTGAAGACCTGTTTTGGAAGAGAGAAACTCAGCACATTGAATGGCTAGAGAAACTAATCAGACGCTAACTATCTAACGAGAAATGTGATTTCTTCCACCAGAGTTTCTGGAACAATATTTCTCTTCCCTCTCTTCTTAAACGTGATAAAGCCTAAACTTTTTAGCACATGCAAATCTCCATAGACATTTTTTATGTTCCTTCTAGTTTTTTGTGCCAAATCATTTATCGATTCTATTCTGAGACTTGCGAGGCTGTAAAGAAGCTCTATTCTTTTTGGAGTTAGAAGTGCCATTTTACTCGAAGTTAAATCCAGTAGCTCTTCAATGAAATAGTCTAGTTCACCGCTTTCTACATAGCCCTTATACGCATGAACTAGACTTGCCCATTCATTATATGAATCAAAAAGTTCTCTGTCAACTCTCTTTTTCAGGTATAACTCCTCAAACTCGTCAAATGTCATGCCGCATCTCTTTTCGAAATTTTCAATTTTTCTGTGCACTTCCTCAACTGTTAGCCTTCGAACAACTCTTATCAACATTCTTTTTCGCCAAGAAATATTATTCTAGCATAGTGTGCAATAAACTTCTTTGGTCCAAAAACCATAGAACAACATTCGCCGAGACTAAAAACATTAAAAGCATACACTATCGCTTATCCAATCGTGTGAAAGGCAAATGTTCAGCAAGAAACTCAGCAACTTTTTGCATTTAATCGACTTGAAGCCGCTGGGCATTGAAAACGTTATTGCCTCATATGTGCTATGTGGGGATAAAGTAGCAGTTGTTGAAACTGGACCAACAGAGTCGATTCCTAACTTACTAGCTGGTCTGCAAGAGATTGGAATAAAAAATGAAGAAGTCGATTATATAGCAGTTTCACACATTCACATAGACCATGCAGGGGGTGCAGGAGCACTTCTACAAAAACTGCCAAACGCAAAACTGATTGTTCACCCCAGAGGAGCTCCACACTTAGTAGAACCCGAAAAATTATGGACGCAGACTCTACAAGTTTTGGGAAAAATCGCGGAACTATACGGCAGGATTCAACAAATCTCAAAAGAAAGGATTCTAACCACTTACGATGGAATGGTTGTTGACTTGGGAAATCACATTGAATTGAAAGTCTTGGAAACGCTAGGTCATGCCTCGCATCACTTGAGCTTCTCTGAGAATTGCACCCAAGGAATTTTCCCAGGCGACGCCGCCGGAATTTATGTAAAAGCATTCAATGTAATTGTTCCGACAACTCCACCGCCGTTCAACCTCGAAGCTACTTTAGCCTCAATAAATCGCTTAATTGCGCTAAAGCCTAAACAACTATACTATACGCATTTTGGCTTAGCAGGAAATGCAGTTGAGAAACTGGAAGATTATGCAGATCGACTTGAGTTGTGGGCAAAAATAGTCTCAGATGGCATAAGGAATGGAGAAGATTCCGAAACGATATGTCAAAGAGTTCTGGAAAGAGATAATTCAATGAAGTCTGTAGTAAGGTATATTCGGAAAAATCTGATATTCAGAGAGGGAGTGATAAAGCAAGACATTCAGGGATTCATCGAATACATTAATCGTAGTCAGGGAACCAAACAGAAAAAATAGCCTCTAGTAAGGTTTTTATAATTTCTGATATTCTTAGCATGGACGAGTTCTGAGAAAAAGTTGGAGGGTTTTGTCGTGTGGTTATTGTATTATCCAAATCTGAATTCTAACTTGCGACCATCCATAACTACTACTGTCTTGCGCACACCTATAGACAGTAATTTGTGTGTTAGTTAAGGAGCGTACCATAACCCCATACCAAGTGTTAGTCGAACCACTGAATAATGTGATTCCTCCATAATATATTTGATGTACCCCATACCCACTACAGTAGCCCAGTATGTATATGAGTAGTTTACTTGGGTCTGTATTTAGGTTGTGAGTCAACGTCTTGGCTTCTGCTTGTGCAATGGTTTGCCATCCGCTGTCGTATGCTGGTGCCTTCATGAATCCAGGTGCTTCTAATGCTGCAATTCTGGTTTCCAAGTCAACTATTTCTGTGTTTATGTACGCTTCTAAGTTTAGAAGCGAGGCATTCAAACTGTTTACTCTAGACTGCAGTTCAAGTAGTAAGGCTGTTTTGTTTATTGGAGTTCCTAATGTGCCAAATCTTCTTGCAGTTTCCCACATATCTACCATGTCAATTTTTCCATCATCATTAGTGTCTATCCATGGGTCATATTCAGGTATAGATGCAGTTCCAGCCTTATTGATTGTTGCATTGACTAGTAGAGAAGCTAGAAGAACAATTGTAAGAATAACATTCAACAGATACAATGATTTAAGTCTCATAAAAGTCTCACCTCCTTCTCTCCCTTCTAATTAACTAGATTGCTAAGCAAAATTGTTAAACCTTGTGGAAAAATCCTCTAGAAAGAAGAGAGCACGCCCATGCAGTAAAGAGGATTCTAGCTATTGACAAGAAATATAAATGCCCTTGCCAAAATCCGATACCTATGAAAGAAATAACCCACATAGAACACATGCACGAATCCGAAAACTACAAAGAATTCACTACTTTAATCAAGCGACTTGAAAAAGCCGAAAAAGCTTACATCATTCTCTTTCACGGAGGCAAAGGAGACAAAGAAGAAAGATCATGGTGCCCAGGCTGCATAACTGCTTTGGAAGATTTTGAAAAATTCGCTTCAACTTACAAGGATGATATTGAACTACTTACAGTCTCTGTTGGAACACAGGAAGAGTGGCAGAAAAAATCCAAAGAAAGAGTTCGCACAAGCCTTTTCCGACAAAACTTTCCTCATTTACAAGCAGTTCCAACAGCAATTCTTGGCAAAGGTTCGCTTGAACTAATAAAAGTTCTTGGACCAGAAATAAGAGATTTCGAGCACCTAGTTGAACGTTTCAAGCAATACGAATTCTAATAGACTCTGCTTGAATCAGTAACAAGGTTCACATTTTATTCCATATTCGTTACATAACTTCAAAATCTTAAACTTCACTTGCTCAAGGTAGTCATTTTCTGACAAAAATATGCGCCTATACTCAGGTATCAAATCAGGATAATGAAGCTTTAAGAATCTGACAACGGAGGGCCATACTCCCCATCTCATGTTAAGGCGATCCACCACAACAGAGTTGACCTTAGCCTCGGCAAAATTCATAATCATATTATGAAGGTTTTCGCCTTCATCAGTAATATAAGGCAATATGGGGCCTAAGAAAACATAGGTTGATACACCTTTTTCATGAAGTTCTTCTAAAGCAGATAATCGCTCTTCAACAGGTGATGAATTAGGCTCAACTTTTTCCCTATCCTCATCAGCTATTGTTGTTATAGTAAACCCTACTTCACAATTCGAAAACCTAGTAAGCAAGTCTAAATCTCTCAGAACAAGCGACGATTTGGTGAGAATCGTAATGGGAAAATGATGCGTTAGCAGTTTTTGCAAACACTTTCTTGTCAATTCGTATTTTTTCTCTAAGGGCTGATATGGGTCGGTAACTGAGCTCAACATCACCAATCCCTTAGCAGCTCTTGAAAGATCTCTAGCCAAAATTTGCGGAGCGTTGACTCTTACGTCTGCGAACTCGCCCCATTCTTCTCTATGCCCAGTAAAACGCTTCATAAAACGTGCGTAACAGTAAACGCATCCATGTTGGCATCCAACATATGGATTTACTGCATAATCTACACTAGATATGCCAGATTTGCTTAGCATAGATTTGCACAAAATTTCTCTAACTACGGTCATAGAGTCAATCATCGTTCTATCAAATATTGAGAACAGAGATAAACATGTTCCCTTTTTCCTCAAAAACATCTAATAACTATCTTTTGGCGTAAACACCAAAATTGTTTATATGTTTTCATCACAATCTCTTAGGTAAACAGTGATTTAATATGGGTGAAGAAAGAGAATATCGTGGACCTCCACCGAGGGTTCCTCTAGAAAAAATCGACAAATATAGTTGGCGGATTCCTCAAAAATACAAGTCAGGCATGAGGGTTCCTGGCATTGTTTTCGCAGACGAAGGACTTCTTGATAAGATGAAAACAGACCGCACTCTTGACCAATGTGCAAATGTTGCCCACTTACCTGGCATTTACAAGCATTCAATTACTCTTCCCGACGGCCACGAAGGATACGGGTTTCCGATAGGCGGCGTCGCAGCTACTGACTACGAGAACGGTGTAATCAGCCCAGGTGGAGTTGGTTACGACATCAATTGTGGCGTTCGTCTTCTTACGACTAATATGTCAGAACGGGATATTCGTCCTAAGCTTGCCGAGTTAACAGAAGCCATATTCAATAATGTTCCATGCGGTCTTGGAAGTCGCCGCAAAGACTTCCGCATGACATCTCATGATCTTGATCGCCTCGCATCTGAAGGTGTCCAATGGATCATAGAGCAGGAACTAGGATGGCCAGAAGACGCCAAACATTGTGAGGAAGGAGGCTGCATGGAAGCAGCAAACCCTGACAAGGTTTCAACAACTGCAAAGAATCGAGGTTTAACTCAATGCGGCACTTTAGGGTCTGGAAATCATTTTCTGGAAATTCAAAAAATTGATAAAATCTACAATGCACAAGTTGCCAAAACTTTCGGCCTTGCTAACGAAGGCCAAGTTACTGTTATGATTCACTGTGGCTCTCGTGGATATGGGCATCAAGTCTGCTCTGATTACTTACGTGTAATGGAACGTGCAGTCCATAAGTACAAAATAGCCTTACCTGACAGAGAACTTGCTTGCGCACCTGGCACCAGTAACGAGGCTCAAGACTATTATCAAGCTATGGCATGCGCAGTAAACTTTGCCTTTGCAAATCGGCAGGCGATTATGCATTGGGTGCGACAAAGTTTCGAGCATGTCATGAAACAGCCAGCAGACAAGTTTGGTTTAGAATTAGTATACGATGTAGCCCACAACATCGCAAAAATTGAAGAACACAAAATAAATGGAAAACATGCAAAAGTTTGGGTTCACAGGAAAGGCGCAACCCGAGCTTTCGGAGCTGAACGTGCAGAAGTTCCCGTAGACTATAGAGCTGTCGGCCAGCCAGTCATAATTCCCGGAAGCATGGGAACAAGTTCATGGGTGATGGTTGGTACACCAAGGGCCATGGAAGTCTCATTTGGTTCAACAGCACATGGGGCAGGACGCATGATGAGTAGAACAGCGGCAAAAAGGCAGTTCTGGGGCGGAGAAATAAAGAAAACCTTAGAACAAAGAGGAATCGTGATCAGATCTGCAAGCGCAGTTGTTTTGGCTGAAGAGGCTGACCCAGCTTACAAAGATGTAGATAGAGTAGCTGAAGTAAGCGACAAAGTGGGCATAGCAACAGCAGTAGCTCGACTAGTCCCCATAGCTGTCGTCAAAGGATAGATAGATTCGATACTTATCAACTTTCATACAACAATATAGCAGATAACCTGCACTAAATGCAAGAAATATCGATAAGAAAGGCTCTACAGCTACAAGAATTGTTGAAAGACCCAAAAAATAAAGAGTATCGCCAGATATTCCCGAGTTTTCCCTTTTCTAGGCGTATTTTTGGCACTTGTAACAGTACCATCTTTGATATTGTTGGATGTAGGATAATGGGCCTTTGCATGTGGAGCAAACTGACTGTTGCGGTTGCTGCGGCTGTTGTGGCTGAGCCATTGGTTGCGGCCCAAGAGCCTGTGGTTGAGCGGCTGAAGGCTTTAATATAACGTAGTCTCCTGCAGCTTGAATTTCTTCCCACGGGACTTCTCTGCTCTCACCTTTTTTCGTTTCTAAAATTAGAGTCATGCCTACTTTTCCTACGGTGAATGCGATGTCCTTTATTGTTCCAGCAACGTTTCCATCGCTGTCAATGACTTCCATCCCTATAAGGCGGTCTTTTGTCATGACTTTTTCTTTTTCTTGTCTTGCCATTTTCATCACTCTACTATTTACAAATCTTTAGTTGACGATGTTTTATAAGCTTTAAGACTTTTGAATACAATTTTTCACCGAGACAGTTTTGAAATTCCAAAAGCACAAACATCGAAGCCTTTCCTAGTAACGACCAGACTATGAGATAGTAACATATATAAAGACATCCAAACAATAAAACGCAATTAATTCGGAGTAATTGACATGTCGAAATCTACAGACGCAATTTCAAAAGGCATGAGCACTGCAACAAAAAATCCAAGTTTGTTTGTTCCATCGCTTGCGCCAATTGTTATTCAATTACTTTTCCTCATACTAGCCTACGTAGTCTTCCCTTACAAGGGTTTGGCATGGGATTGGGTGAATCTACGATTCTACGAAGTTACGTGGCCTAATTTTTGGATGGTTTGGGTGGGCTATTTTATTGCCTCCATCGTTGGATTTATAGCTAGCTGCATAATCGTCGATATGGCTAATGACACTATCAATGGGCGACCAATGAACCTTAAGAAAAGCATGAATCTTGTGATTGGCAGATTGGGTACGTTAATTCTTGCTGCCATTATTTCGGCTGTGTGCTTCATCACGTTTGTCCTAATTCCTATTGCCTTATTCATCATTGCAATTGCTATAATAGAGGGGACAGATGCTTTTGAGAGTACAAAGAGGTCTTTTGACTTTGTTGTCAAGAACCTTGGAGAAGTCATTGTCTTCATAATCATTGTAATCGTTGTTTGGATAGTCCTTGGATTCGGTTTCGCACTCATCCCAGTTGTCGGTGCTTATATTGGAGCTGTGATAAGCTGGATTCTAAACGTCGTTTTCACAGTAGCATCTGTGCATTTCTACCTTTCTTTAAGGCAACCTATACCTCCACCACCACCGCCTCCGCCACCCTAATGTTAGTGGCAAAATTCAGCATTACCTATAACCAACGCCGTCGGAATCAAAGAAGGTGAACCTACCATTTTTTCTTATATCCAAGTCTATCTAGAATAGAGAGGGGATTTGATTAATCATGTTGCGAGACGCTGTTGTCTGTTTTCAATATGCAGAAAGAATCAAATCAGAATTAATAATCGCTACCAAACTTTTAGAACAGTTAGAAACGTTAAAGGACAGCGAACTCGAAGGAGCCAAAAAACTTATGCTCTCATTTTTTGGCGCTCTGGAAAGCGAGATCAAAATGGCTAGAAGCGTATCTGGACAGAAGAATTTTGAGCAAGTTGCCGCCAAAGTTTTGGAAGCGACAGAAAGAACACGCGCTAATGAGTATGAAGAAGCGTTCCGCTGTATTTCAGAAGCCATCTCAGCCACGACAACAAGTGGTCAATCAGCACTAAAATTGTTGAAAGACAATGACGTCATGTAGAAACTGGCTCTTGCCAAAAATTTTGCAGTTGACAAGTGAACAAGTTCGGATATTAAGAAAAGAAGCAAAATATAAGTATCCTGTAGAGACTTGTGCCCTACTTTTTGGCAGACTTGCTGAAGAAAAAGTAGTTGTGACAAAAATTGTATTAGCCACAAACATTTTACAGTCTACAACACGATTTCAAACTGACCCGCAACTCGTTTTCGACTCATTTGAACATGCAGAACGAGAAGGATTACAGTTTATAGGTTTATTCCATTCGCATCGTGCACCGCACAGTCCTTCTGCCATAGACATTCGTTATATGAGGTTTTGGGGCAATGCTGTCTGGCAAATTCTATCTTCAACAGATAATGATATGGCAACATTTCAGATGGTCAATTGTGAAATTCGAAGAATGCGAGTAAATGTTGAATAATATAATAAGATAGAATGCCATGTAATGCTTTAGAGGTGGGTTCTGTGAAAGTCGTAATCAAAGATATAATGAGCCAAAATTTGAACGATATTCCAGGATACTGCAATCAATGTCTATATTGGGAGTACCCAGAAGATTTCGAGAGGCTTAAAAACACTAAGAAAACGGCTGAGATAGCCAAGTTAGGTGCAAAAAAGAGGAAATGGTTTCTTCAAACTTTGAAAGAGTTTGGAACATGTGGCAAAATTGTCTATTATGAGAATGTGCCAAAAGGTTATGCTCAGTATTGCCCTTCTTGCTATCTACCTCAAACTGGCGAATATGGATATAAGAATGTTGGAACAGCGGAAGAAGGTGTAGTCTTCTTATCTTGCCTATACATCATTGACGAGAAAATGCGTAACAAGGGCGTTGGCACAAAGTTACTTGAAGACATAATCGAAGGCTTGAAGAAGCGAGGTTTCAAGGCCATTGAAACCTTTGCAAGAAGAAACTCTTCAAATAATCCTTCTGGACCAGTGGAGTTATATGTGAAGAAAGGATTCTACGTGAAAGATAACACAAATTCTGAATATCCTTTAATGATACTAGACTTGTAACAACAGAGACACATAAAGCACTTGGAATAACTTTTCAGTTCTGAGTGAGACTTCCACAAGTCGCTTTTTTCATATTAAAAAGGATTTGCCCAATGATAGGAAAAAAGGGTTTATGGGTCTATTTTTCCGAATTCTTTGGCTGCTGTCCACATGTCTACCATGTCAATTTTATAGTCGCCATCTACGTCGTAGTTGGCTACATATCTTGGGTCTGGATAGTTGATG
>Ga0315314_1001227_pt1 | contig 23848 bp, 25 predicted proteins | sample TDP9_MG_FD_203631 | JGI IMG/M metagenome (GOLD analysis project Ga0315314, IMG submission 203631) | Freshwater sediment microbial communities from Lake Towuti, South Sulawesi, Indonesia - TDP9 | ecosystem: Environmental > Aquatic > Freshwater > Lake > Sediment | place: Indonesia: South Sulawesi... | reverse complement strand
TAGAAAATCCTGAAAAGTGGATGAGTAGAAACTAGAGGCTTGGCTCCGAATTGTCTTGTGGCGTGATAGGCTATTATGGCGTCTGTCATGGCACAAGCGGGAATAACGTTTCTCGCCTGCTTTAACGGTCCATAAATAAGAAAGTTGGCTCCGCAGAGTTGAGCAACGGTGTGGGCTGAAGCGTTGTAGGCGGCGAAACCCCTTCTCAATGCTTTATCTTGCACGCTTTTCCAACCATAAGTGGCATTGGCGGGAGAACAACCTGCTGGATAGCCTAATTCTTCTTTGACGAGTTTGATGGCTTCCACTGCATAAGCGATGCTTGGCACATCGAAAACGATTGTGTCTATCAGAAAGTTGCTTACCCCCGCTTCTTCTGCGATTCCAAGCAAACCCTTCTGACCCTCAAACCCCTTCAAAATCGTAATCCGTCCAGCTGGCGAATAATCGGTTTCGTTTTGAGCCAACAAAACAGCTGAGGTCACATGCGACTCACGAATTGCCTCTAACTCTTCACGGGTTGTTTGAGGCGCAATAGCATTAAACACCGCTTTCTTTTGTAATCCATGTTCTGTGACCACTTCTAAGCCAGCAATTCTGGTTTCAGGAGTTGCGCCATCGATGAGAAAAACGCTGCTGCTTCGCTCGGTTACGAATCGAATATACTTCTTTATCGCTACTGGATGAGAAGCCATAACATCCAAAAAATGTGGCACACCACTCTTTTCAGAGAGTTCCTCAGCGATGTTCATCCATTTCAAAACAGAATTAACGTCAAATTCTCCCTTTTCATGACTGATTATTTCAGGCATCCCTTTGTAGAATATGTTCCCAATGAGCAAGGTGGGCAATTCGCCAGGTTGACCACCCACCTTGGCATCTCCAATTTGGTGTATACTTTGTTCAGCTTTGAACCTAAACATACTACACACTTGCCCAATTTCACTTTGTCATACTCAGTTAAAATCTTTGGGAGCTATTCGGCGATGTGTGTCTGAGTCGAAATCGCCATTTCGCTCCATGCTTGGAGCTTTGTCCCAACACTTACAGCTTTTGCTAAAAAGTGACCGATAGGTATTGTGTAGAGGGCGAGTGTGGCATTGAATAATCCTATAATGGGAAGCATCGCTATTATTGCCTCTTCTGGTATGCTAAATCCAACTGGAGGAGGGAAACGAAGTAAGGCCCAGTTGACAATTGTCATCATTCCTACTCTCATTATAGTTCCAAATGCCGTCGAAGAGGAAGCAATTTTAGCTTCCTGTTGCTTGTCGAAACTTTTTGCAATGAATTTGTACATGAGATAGATGCCCAAAAGCATGCTTAACACTGCAGCAAGATTGTAGAGGGGTCCTGTGAGAAGCACTCCTGGAAACACGCCTAATAGCACCATAGTGTTTATGATTGCTATCGTCACTCCTACTTTTGGTCCATAAATTAGGAATGCGGCGACTATTGGTATTTCCCACACTTGGTAAATAAGGAATGGGGCATAAGGTGCGGGAATCTTTGCTGGTGACAAATTAAGAGCCACTGTGAGCCCAGCAAACACGGTAACTGAGGCGATTGTTTTGGAGTTCATTTAGAATTCTCCTCGAGTTTAGGAGCCTTTCTGTCGTTTGTAATTATTTAAGAGTAGCTACTCAAAAATGTTATAAGCCTTTTAACATACACGCCGCAACACTAAATTGCCCAAGAAATCACCCTTAACAACATAGAAAATCACCTTAAACCCATGTCAAACGCAACCCAAAACAGTAACTAAATAAAAAACACAACTCAAAACACAAAGAACACTAGACTCGACCAAACACAAAAAAATTTCACCACACACAGAGAGCACACGCCTCTCAGTTATAATAACACATGAAAACGTTTATCTCAAAACCTCCAATCATTCATAAGACTCAAACAAAGAGTGATGAAGACGATGTCCACCTCCATATCTACCCCAATAATAGCCGTTGTTGGAAGCCGAAAATCAGGCAAAACAACAACAGTGGAAACCATAGTGAGAGAACTAGCCAAAAAAGGCTACAGAACAGCCACAGTGAAGCACATTCATGAACCCAATTTTACAATCGACGCAAAAGGCAAGGACACATGGAGACACGCCCAAGCTGGGGCTCACATAATCGTAGGCGTGGCGGCAAAAGAACTGGCAACAATTAAAAAAGCAGACACCACCAAATACACCCTGAACGATATTACCAAAAACTGTGAAGACAACACAGACATCATCATACTCGAAGGCTTCAGAGGCATAGTCGCGCAGGACCCAACTGTGCCCAAGATTGTGACAATTAAAAACAAAGACGAGATAATGGAAGCAACGCAAGTTTTCAAACCAATTTTAGCTTTCACCGGACCAATTTCGAAGACTGAAATGACAATACTCAAAATTCCCTACGTAGACGTGAAAAAGAAACCAGAAAAACTGGTAGAAATAATAGAAAAACGTGTTGCACCAATCATACAAAAGAGGCGCGAGTCTAAAGAAACACTTACCATCAATATTAATGGAAAAATGCTACCACTAAACCCGTACGTTCAAAAGGTTGCAAGAAACGTGCTCTTCGCGGTGGTTTCCACCCTTAAAGGCGCAACAATCAAGGGAGACGAAAACGTTCAGATAACCGTAACCAGTCCATCAAAAAGCAATTAGAAAATTCAGAAGGTTTTTGGGGCTTGGAGAAGGTTTCGAAAGAGAGAAAGGAGTCCACTCGAAATTGGAAAATAACGAGTGTCCCTGCTCCAAGCCTTTCCAACCCTTAAGCATGCTTTTAATCATTCGATTGTAGCGCATTTTTAACACGTTATCAACTTGAAGATAAAGAGGGAATTTAGAGGGCTTTAAACGCGTCAAACCATTTGTTGTACGAAGCAACCATGTCTAACGAAACGCTTGGTTTTCTAGCTTCTAAAATGCCTCGAAAGTCTTCCATTGAGATTGGTCTCGGCTGAGCCTGCTTGTCTTTGGCTTTACCCGACTCAAAGAATTCTCCGACCACTTTGAGGTGAGCCGATTGGGCTACGTCTCTTATGTCACTGCCTGAAAATCCTTCAGACATTCGACTCAATTCATACAGGTCCATGTCCGGGGCCAGGGTTAAGTGACTGGTATAGAGCTTAAACATGTGCAGGCGGGCATTGTAATCTGGGAGGGGAACGATAATTCGCTTTTGAAAGCGTCTGATGAATGGCCAGTCTAGGTCCCATGGCTTGTTTGTGGCTCCAATCACGTAATCGTGCAGGTTCTTGCCCTTGTCGATGACTCCGTCCATTTCTTTAAGAAACTGGTTGCGCATGCGCACTTCGCCGCCGACTTCGCTTGTGTGTTTGCCGATGAGTGAATCCAGTTCATCAATAAAGACAATGGCAGGTCGACCTTCTGAAGCTGTTTTTCTGATAGTATTAAACAGTCGCGCAACGTTCTGTTCGGCTTCACCAAGCCATTTCGACATGATGGACGCGGCGTCAACCGAAATAAAGGCAGCATCAATTTCAGTTGCAACCGCAGCAGCCAGAAGAGTCTTACCACAACCAGGCGGTCCAAAAAGCAAAATGCCTCTCGGCCATCCAAGTGGAAATAGGTCTGGTCTTTGAACTGGGTAAACGATGGCTTCTTTGATTGCTTTTTTGCCTTGCTCTAGTCCCACAACTTCGTCCCATTTAACGTTGGGTTTTTCTTTCAAGATCAACTCGTCGAACGATGCCTTTTTTGCCTCTCCCTGCGAAGGTGGAGTCGCACTTTCACTTCCTTCCCCGGGAGCTTTTTCTTCGTCAACTTGAGGTTCGAATGAGCCTCCGACGCCTTGTATTGACCGAATTCTTTCTTGGTAAGACATGGCTCTTTGGATGTACACTTTGTTCAAGCCGTAGTCGGGATACAATTGAACCAGTTTGAGTAGGGTTTCTATGGCTTTCTGATACATAGTGATTGCCATGCCCTTAGAACCCTGCTTGTCTAAGCGAACGGCTTCAATGGCATAGCTGGTTGCGGCTTTTTCTAATTCTGAGGAAGCGCTCAAATTTTTTCACCTTTGAATCACGATTTTTTGTTTTTTGCCCAAATTCTCTAGGGCATTTTCAATGTCCTCATGTGGAACGCTCAATTCGCTTGCGCACTGGTCTAAGTCGATTTCGCCTTTCTCCTTGACATATTGGAGAATAGCATCCTCGAGGGGCTTTTGCCTTTCAATTGTGAAAGAAACGCCGCGTAGCTCTACATCTTTGTAGGTTACATAGGATTGAGGTTTTCTTTGAGCTTGTTCTAGCTCTTCAATAGGCTGAGTGATTTCTGAACATGTAGCGGATAGGGCAATCATCTGTTTTTTCACGTTTTCCCGAGCAGCATCAAGGTTTCCAGCCGCAACGGAAATTGGTGGTGCAGGTAATTCTTCACTCAATTTCTTCTCCAAAACCGCTGAAGCTTCCTTTAGAATCTCTTCGCCAGCTTCGGTTTTGGTCGTGAGTTGTGGAATAGAGTCTGTAGAGCCGAAGCTGGTAACAGCTAAGGTTTCGCTTATGCTGTCGTTTACTCTCTGCAGTTCTTGCGCCACATCAGGCATAACGTTGACCATGGTCTCTGTTAACATGCGGAGGCTTTTCAAGGCTGGTTTCAAATCAGCCATTATTTCGCTTACTTCTTTTATGGTTTCGAGTCGTAGGATTATGCGTTCCAGAGCGAGTTGGCACTGGGTTACCATTGTCAGAACTTTGCGCACTTCAGAGAGTTCATTAGCACAGATAACAGCGCGTTCTGGGCGTTTCACCCTTACCTGAGTTACACAAGCGTTGAAGAGCGCTCGATCTCTTTCACGCAAGCGAACCCTAGCTTGTTCTAGGCGCACCTGTTGAGTTTTCAGCCTGCGTACGGTTTGAAAAATAACTTCTCCTATTGGTTGTGGTGGAGGCTGAAAAATTCTCACCAAGTCTTAGTTTGCCTCCACTTTTTTGCCCCGGGTTTAAGTGGATGTCTTGGCTGAGCCTTTCACGTGTACTACAACTGGGGGTTCAGGTAGTGGCGGTGAGGTTGTGGATTTGATTTCTGATTCTTTGTCTGCTGCAGGTGTGTCTCCAAGTAAAAGATTGGAGAGTTGGCTCCTTAATGATTCCAGGTCGGTTTTTTCAGAGTTGACTCTTTTTAGCCCGTCTTGAACGATTTGTAGGGCGGTTTCGTAGGTTGATTCGTCTATTCTGCCGATTTCGCGTTCAATTTCGATGTGGATCAATGCTGAATTGAGGTCTCTGATCTGCGAGTTGCACTTAGTGATTTGTTCGTCTATGCTTTTCATATTAGACTGAGCATCGGTCTTCAACTGGTTGAGGGCGCCTTCAAAGTTTTTGTGCAGTTCAGTGAACATTTCAGTTGGAATTTTCTTTTTCTCAACCAAATCGCTTAGTGCTTGGTCTTTTCGCCAGATTAGGGGAATCTCGTCGCATAAGGCTTTGACTCTCAACTTGATTGAGGGTAGTAGTGTGATTTCGTCGCCGTCTACCTTAAACTGTTCGCTTGAATAACGTAGGAATTCGCCGTCGCCGTGTTCCACGAAGACTCCGTTTACTTTTCCGTTTGGGCTGACTGCGAAGGATGCTATCTTGCCCACTTGTCGACCATACTCATCTTTTAGGGGTTTGCCAATATATAGAAAAAGGTTGGATGTAGGTCTTGTTGACATGATTTCACCTCTGTATCTAGCTTTGAGTCTCTGTGGAAGCTGTCTTTATTTCTGGCAAAGCAGGCATTCCAGCTGGCAGATCTGGAAACTTTTCTTTGATTCTTTGCTCGGCTACCGTGGCTGCTTCTGTAAGGATTTTTTGAGCGTCTTCGTTAGCGTTTTCAAAGTTTATTGTTAAGCCTGTGCTTTGGCCTGCGTCGATTATTATTCCGCTTAGCAGGTTTCCTATTTGTCCTAGTTCTCTTTCAGCCTCTGGGAACACGCTTGCCATTCCTGTTCTAACTGTGCGTAACACACCCACTGCTGGAGCGAGTGTGGAGACCACGTCTCCGAGTTCGGAAACGGTCTTTAATCTGAGAACTATTTGTTCAAGTGCTAAGCGTGCGTGCATTATCATTTTTTCCATTTTTCTGATTTCGGCGAGTTCGTTGGCGAAGACGTTGGCTCGTGGCATGTCATGCTTGCTGTAGGCTTCAACTATTCGGACGAAGATTGATTTGTCCCGTTCTGTGAACCTGTCAGTTGCGGTGTCCAAGCGTTGGATCTGCAGTTCGATTCTGCGTATGGCGAAGTCTAAGCGTGGCTTGAGTGGTCCTGGCGGGCGCACTGCTTCTTTGAGTCTTGCCTGTATGGGTGTTTGTTCTTCTCTTTCTCCCCATTTTTTAGCGAATCTTTCTGACATAGATTTTTTTCCTCCGAGAAGCATAGGCTTAGAAAAGCGTATTATTACATTGTTAACATGCTGGAAATATTGGCGTATATACGTGGCAGTATAGGCTTGGTTCAGTTTTGCTTGGTTCTTTAAAATCAATTACGCAAATATTTAGAAGTTGGACTCGGTGTTATACACAATCGTGTTGGTTAGACAGAAAAGGCGCTTTTATGACTACTACTTCTACTAGGGTGAAAAAGTATGGGTGAAAGATTCAAGATGATTGGAACCTTTGGTTTGCTTGGTTTCTTCGCTGGTCTTGTTGCGAACGCCACTTGGAAGTATGTGATTCCTTGGTTGAGCACTTTTGTGTTTCCTACGTTGGGTCTTGAGTGGATTTTCTCTGGCATTGCTGGTGCTTTTATCACGTTGGGTTTAGTGACTGCGTGGGCTTACATCAGTGGGCCTTCTGAGTAGCCGTTTGCTGTTCCAGTCTCCCTAATTCTTTTCTCTTTCTAGTTGTCTCGTTTAGTGTGTGTTGTGAAATTTTTTTTCTGGTCTGATCGATTCGTGGCTGTTTGTGTTTTGGCTTCTGTTCTTGCTAGGGTTTGTTTCTCTGGTTTTGTTTGACTTGTGTTTAGCGCACTTTCAATGTTGTCAAAAGCCACCTTCAATGTTGTTAAAAGCCACTTTTGTATGCTGGTTTAGGGTTTGTTTTTCTATGTTGCTTCTGGGTTTAGGTTGAGTGTGAAGTGGGCTTCGAGGTTGACGGGGTCGTTGTGGGTAACCTTGATTGTTTTTTGGAGGTTGTTCTGGATCAGGAATTTGTTGAGTGTTTTTTCTATGGGTTTTTCTCTTGAGCAGATTAAGACTTGGCCCTTTGGGTTGGTCCAAGCTATGAGGCCTCTGGTTTTTCCTTTTTGAATTATGTTTAGGTTGGCTTCATCTTTGTTCGTGTAGAGGATGACCACAGTGTTGCCGTGTTTGGGGGTTCCTTTTATCTGTTCGAACAGGATGTGTGTTGCTTTTGTTGCTTCGTTTGTTTGGTTTAGTAGTTCTTCGTATAGGTGTGGGATGATTTCGGAGTCTATGAGTTTGACCTTTTGTGATTCGAAAGAGTGCGGGTCGCTGAGTCTGTTTTTTAGTTCTGGATAGTTTTGTAGGAAGCCGTTGTGGGCTGTGACAAGATTAAGGTTGTGTGTGCAGAGTGGTTTGTAGGGTTGAGCGCATTCTGTGTGCGGGATTGTTTCTTCGAATTCTAGGCTGGCTTGACGTACATGGCCTAGTATGAGGTGGGAGCTGAGGGTGGTTTCTTCTAGTTGCGGGCTTAAGTCGTCGACTGGCGAGCCTTTTGTTTTTCCAACTTTTGTGAGTGTGAATTTGTTTCTTTTGTCGAGGTAGGCTATTCCTGCGCCGTCTCCGCCTAATGGAGTTGTCTCGTCTGGTTCTTGTTGTGATTCGAGGATGTGTAGAATCTTTATCACTTCTAGGATTTGGAGAGGTTTCTGTCCTATGTAGGCAAATATGCCGCACATAGGATTAAGGTGGCACAGACAATTTTTAACTTTATAGTTTATGAGCAACGGTGGGTTTGCGTTGGCTAAAGGAGCGCAGATAGTTAACGCACCCAGTATAAGCAGTCGGAGATTAAAAGGTAACATATTTGGAGCATATTAGAAACTCAATGCAGGAACCTAGAGAAGGCTATCTTTTTTAGCCGCTTGCTACAACCTAACAAAAGCATTCCCGCTCTTTCACTGGCAGTTATCATTGATAGGGTTTAAATTCTGAGCGTGCATGATAGCGTAATAAGTCAAGGGTTATGGATTTGAAGCAGCCCAAACAGGTCTCTAAAGCCACAAGCAATACTGAAGCCCAAATCATAAAAGCCGTGCTGAAAGACAAAAATATCATTGTGTCCACACCTGACAGCATCGAGGAACTAACCACAAGAGGCTACGGCACCCAACAAAACAAAACGCTCACACTAGCATTTTACGAAGCTCTCTACCTCCTCAGCAAACAAATAATCAAAGTTGAACAAGAAAAAACCAAAAAACACATAGACTTCCAACAACTGCTCAGCCATTACAAATCCGCAGACCCAAACGCTTGGGCTAAATACCTAATCTACCGAGACCTGCGCAGCCGAGGCTACGTAGCCAGAGAGGGCTTCGGCTTGGGCACAGACTTCCGCGTGTACGAGCGCGGCGAATACGGAACCGCCACGGCAAAATACCTCATCTATGGAATCCAAGAAGGACAACCCGTTTCAATCGAAGAATTAGCCCAAGCCCTACGATACGCGCACAGCCAAAAGAAACAGTTGGTGCTTGCCGTGCTCAACCGAAGAGGAGAAGTCGTATATTACTCACTCGGTCAACTCACACTAAAAAGGAAGCCAACCGAACCATGACAGAGTTCAAAACCGTGCGCGGAATGAGAGACTTCCTAGCCAAAGACGCCCAAAAAATGCGGTTCGTCGAGCAAAAAGCGAGGGAACTGGCACAACTCTACGGATACGAAGAGGTCATAACACCCGTAGTTGAATCCTACGAACTCCTAGCAGCCAAGGCAGGAGAAGAAATCCGCCTCCGCATGTACCAGTTCAACGACATGTCAGGCAGAAAAATAGCCCTAAGAGCAGAATTTACACCTTCAATCGCAAGACTCGTCGCCACCAAAATGAGAACAATGCCCAAACCCCTCAAACTCTTCTGTGTAGGCAGCCTATACCGCTACGACGAGCCACAGTACGGACGTTTCCGAGAGTTCTGGCAAGCCAACTACGAACTCATGGGCTCCAATCAGCCAGAAGCAGACGCCGAAATCATAACAGTAACCAGCAACCTCCTCCAAACTGTGGGACTGCACAATCACTACCTAAAAATCGGACACATGGGCATACTGCGAGGAATCTTAGCCCAAGAAAACGTAAAAGAAGAACAACAAAACCAAATGATGCAACTCCTCGACAAAAAACGATGGGACGAAGCCCTAAAAATGGCACAAAAGCTAAAAGTTTCAGACCAGGGCATACGGACCCTAAAAACCGTCTTTAAAACCCGAGGAAAAAACGCCTCAAAAATCCTCGAAAAGATTAAGCAAAGAGTCAAAAACTATGAAACTGCAACCGCCGCGGCAGAAAACCTAAAAGAAATCGTAGAGTTGACCAACGGTAGCGGCGTCAAATCTGAAATCCTAATCGACGCAGGATTCGCACGAGGCTTAGAATACTACACGGGAGCAATCTTTGAGGCTTACGTGCCAGAGCTGGAAAGAGCTGGCTTAGCCCTTGGAGGCGGGGGACGATACGATAAACTCATCGAACTCTTCGGCGGAGAACCCACACCAGCCGTGGGAGTGGCACCGGGAATAGACAGAATCGCCCTCGCCATGAAAAAACAAAAAGTTTCACCAAAAACCGAGAAACAAAAACGAGTTGTAATTATTCCAATAAAAAAAGAAATGAGAGCCAAAGCCTTCGAGGTCTCAGCAGTCCTGCGAAAAGCAAAAATAACCGCGGAGGTTGAAGTCATGGGACGCACGGTCTCCAATGCCCTGTCAGACGCTGACCGCCGAGGGTTTACATTCGCTGTCCTCATAGGACCTGCGGAAGAAAAGGAAGGCAAAGCAATTCTGCGAAACATGAAAAAAAGAGAGCAAAGGGCAATAGAAATCAAAAAACTTGCGAAGGAAATCATGAAGGCAGAGTAGTCATCCGTACTGTTGGGATGGATGCAATTGTTAATGAAAAAATGTACCATACTATTATGACAAGAAAAATCGACCATAAAATTCCGAAAATTAGGAGATTTTTGGCCATCTTTTCATCATCGCTTTTTACACCTACATATGCAATTATTCCTCCAAGTGCTCCAAAGAAAAATGGAACAAGCCACCACAAGGCAGATGGTTTAACTTTTCTCTCTGTAACAACTTCTGTCGTTCTCCATCTAAACAGCTTGCTCAGTCCAGCGGCTGCGAACGCTGCCCATCCAAGAGCACCCAATCCTAGAAAAAGGAGTTCAATTAATGAAAATATAGGATCGGTTGACGGAAAGAAGTTTGTGACAACATCTGGGTCGAAGAAAAACAAATAGTAATTGAAAAACCAATGCAAGAGTATAGGCGCCTCAAAACCATACGCAAGATACGTGAGAGCAAAGAAAAACCCCTGCACAAAAACCGACGTGAACTTTCCAACTTCCCAACCGATTGGAGATATCACGTGGGCATACGCGAAAATGACTGACGTAGCGAGGACCATTGCCCATTCGCCAACACTTATTCCACGCCAAACGCCATGCTCGCCAACATTTCGCAGTTCAGCCATCCTTTTAGCTCCGTCAGGATAGAATAGAGCGGTAACAAGAAGTTTGAAGCCTCCGCCAACAACTCTTCTTTCAGCCAAAAGAACAGAGAACATTGTAAACAAACCCATGGGAATAAGTCTAAAGCCCACTTCTTCGGCGACTGGCACATACGCCAGATTGAAAAAAATTTCTTGAAGAGGAGTACCCGCAGGCCAAGACGGCTGCCCTGTTGGAATACCCACAGACTCTTGAGAAGAGATTATGGCCCAAACCGCTGTGAGCAACATGCTCGAGAGAAGAGGCATGATAAACAAAAAATTACTGAACAGACTGTGAAATGGGCGTGAAAGAGATTCTCTAACGACACGATGGAAACTTTCTCTCCATTTCCAAGCGACTACAAAACAAAGGACATAAACAATCCAGATCAACGCGAATACAGCGCCAACCAGCAGTTCTGGAGTGTAAAATCCAATCAAGTTTAGGAATAGAAAAACTGGGAAGTTAACGGTTCTCATGCTCAAGATGAGACCCTCGGAAGTGAAGAAAATAAACCCATAACCCATGACCAGGACGAGCAGATAGGAGGCAACAACTACAAGAACAGTCAGGATGAACAAGGTCAAGAGAACAACTTTGCCAAACGAGTTTGACCTGCCAAAAGTCACAAGAGAAACGCTCCAACAACCCACATAAATAATCACGGTTCTATTAACATTAACTATGGCATAAAGGCAAAGGACTGTGTCTAAGTGGAGTCAGAGCTTAAGACACATTAGCTAACCTTTTCAAAGGAAGATATTTCATCTTTACCCCTCTTGCCACCAAAGGCTTGGAACATTTTCCCCTTACTATTGCTTTGTTTCTTGCTGTTTTTTGCAATGTTGTGGAGTTTTGTTGCGGAAAATAAAAATACTTCTTCATGACACATATAAGTGTGCAACGGAGGTGAATTTGACGAAACTTACACCTTTGGTTTTAGTGTGCATCATGGCTATAGCGATGGTCTACAGTGTCGTCGGGTTTACATATGCATCTAATCCAATTAAACCAAACGGCGACCCAATTAACGACCCAAAACCAAATAGAAAGTCTATAAATGATCTGCAACCATGCGGCGACGCTATTGCTGATCCGAAGCCAAACTAGATGATATCTATTTAGCAAGTCAAGCATAAGAATGGTTTTTCTTTTGGAGGAGGCTGACAAACTATGAGTCGACTCAAAGACTTCGAGTGGATGCTTCACTATCTGAAGATATTAGACCCGATAAACGCAAAAGTTATTGAGGGTTTAGGGAAAAATAGCCCACGTAATCTATTGTCGCTGGCTAAAAAAATTAATTTGCCTCCCACAACCGTGGCTTTTCGCGCTAAAAGGTTGATGAAAGAAGGCTTTCTTAAGGTTAGAGCCAAGTTAAATTCGCCTAAGTTGGGCTTGATGAAGGCTGTTCTCATTGCTGACACGAATCACGGGCTCGCAACGGCTTTGTTAGAGGCTATTGAAAACATTGGTTACTGGACTTACATAGCGCGTTGTTACGGCAAATTCAACGGATTTTACGCCGTTTTCTCTTTTCCAAGCACCTACAAAGCGGAGCTTGAAGCTTACTTTGAAAAGGCAAGACAATTAGGTGCTACGTCAAACTATTTACTTTTCTGGACAACAAACATCTTTGAGGTGGCTCCACACTTTAACTGGTTTGACTTCAAACGGAAGACCTGGAATTTTCATTGGCAAAAATGGGTCAGTGAAGTTTTAAAGTCCTCTGAAAAGCTTCCACAACGTTTAGCAGACCCAAAATCCTATCAGATTGAAGTGGATCACACAGATTTGCTCATTTTAAAGGAACTGGAAAAAAATGGTTTAGAAGACTTTACCCAACTCTCAAAAATTGTCAAGATTACGCCCCAAGCTGTTAGACATCGCTTTCTTCAACACATAGCTAGAAGAAATCTTATTGCAGAATACGAGATTGCGATTTTCCCATATCCAATGCAGGTTTCAGATCTGTGCGCTTTTGTGTTTAACTTCCGAAACCATAACGCCTTGGCAAAGTTTGCTAATTCGTTGGTGGACAAGCCTTTTGTCATAAACTATGCAAAGGTAATTGGAAAAAATTCTCTGCTTGTACATTTTTACGTTCCAAAGATCGAGTTTTCCAACTTCATGGGTTCGTTAAACCATTTAACTGGAGAGGAAATCATTCAAGACTTCTTCTATATCTCCATAGACATACCGTCGTTTAAGCGCCAAACAGTGTCATACGAATATTTCCGCGAAGGCAAATGGGTATACAATCATGCTGAGGAAATTAAGAAATTAGTTAAAATGACGCCTCTTAAATTGAAAGCACACGCTTCCTCTCAATGAGAGAGGCATTTGTTTTCTTTTTTGCAACAAATAGCCTTTTTTTGGTGAATTACAAAAAGCTTTTTAAGCTATTCGCTGATTCATATATACTCCGTGAATGGGAAGTTAGAAAAAAGAAGATTTTATATCTTCTGGTACTCCTTTCTCTCTCTTCAGATAAGCTAACTTTCCATTCACAATTCAGCAATCTTAAAGGCATTTGATATTGTTTCTAATGTTTAAAACTTTTGTGGAAGAATGTTCTATAAGTGTCTCCCTAGAACCCCTTTTCTTTCTGAGAGCTCAAGATAGCATTCATAAGAATTGAAGCATTTAATTTGATTTCAGGCGCATGGGTTTTCATAAAAAGATAAATACTGCAGCAAGTGACAAGTTGATGTTTGAAGGATAAAGGGCTAGTAATGTTCTAATGCTGTTTTTATGTCTTCTGCTATCATTTTTCTTTTGGATTTCTCAATTAGGTAGCTTTTCCCTGTCTGTAGGTATGAAGGGAAGACCCTGAGTTTTTTGTAGAAATATTCGTTTTTCCTGATTTTATACGTAGAACCACTGGGGATTATTCCTTTACCAATATTTCTTTTGGCGATGTAGTTCATTGCCTTTATGGCGGTGTCTCCCATAAGTAGAATAGCCCTGATTTTCGGGAACAGATTCACTTCATTCTCTAATATTCGAAGACAGCAGTTTTCTGTGGTTTCTGAAGATATGGAATATGCAGTTTTCGCACATTTTATTGCCGTTGTAACATAGACTCCTAGGTTAAGCACATCTTCTATAGAAGACACATTGAAACCTGCATCATGGAACGCTTGCACAGTGGTTTGCATGTAAAAAGGATTGTTCGGTGCGTAAAAATAATCACCTGCTTCTTGAGGTGGAGCTTCTGAGACCATTATTGCTTTAATCTTCTCAGGTTCAATATCTATATCTGGAACTAAGTAACGCTCTTTGTTTACATCCAAACATGGGAAGTCGGCACATTTTACAAACTTGCAGGGACGCATCTTTATCATTCACCTCTGATATTGTCTTTTATTGATGCTCTGGGCTTCAAATCATTTTTGGCTACTTATTTATCTGCTTTGGATCTTGCAGTTTGGGGAAGTAATGACCTGAAAGCGGGCGGGGTGGGATTTGAACCCACGACCACAGGCTTAGGGGGCCTGCGCCCTATCCTGGCTAGGCTTCGGTAGAAAGTTCCAGTCTGGACTTTCTGTACCCGCCCAGCTCCGCCCACTGACCACTTTCTTAGTTGCTAATTATAACAATAGCGCCCACATAGATTACACACTCACAAACTCCACCTGTCGCACACAAGAAGTTGTTATTAGCTGTTCTAACGCCAAATTAATAACACACAACAGAAAACCGCGACGAATCAATCGCAGCCAACATGGTAGAAGAAGGCGTAAGTGGTTTGCTCCCTTCTTCTTTTGAAATTAATTACACGCACACAAGTTAAAAACACTGCAGCCACTTGCTATGATGCTTTCGCGAGCCGTTTCACATCTTCCGGAGCTAAAACTCCCTTTTCACACACGACAGCTGTCACATACTTCATGGGGGTTATGTCAAAAGCGGGATTCAACGCCTCTGTTCCCTTGGGCGCAATCTTTTTCGAATCGAAATGTGTTACTTCCTCTCGGTTTCTCTCTTCAATAACCACATCCTTAGCGATGCGCTCCAAATCGAAGGTGCTGAGGGGAGCAGCCACGTAAAAGGGCAGTCTGTGTTCATGAGCCAAAACAGCGATGGAGTACGTGCCTATTTTGTTGACCACTGCGTCGCGAACTACACGGTCGGCGCCCACAATCACCTTGTTGATTAGACGCTTTGACATGACGTAACCGACCATGCTGTCCGTTATCAAAGTAAAGGGTATACCCATCCTTTTCAATTCGAAAGCGGTAAGCCTTGCACCCTGCAATTTGGGACGAGTTTCTGTTACTATCACCTTTATTTTTTTGCTTTGTTCCCAAGCTGCTCGTAAAACGCCTAAGGCTGTGCCGTAGCCAACCGTTGCCAAACCGCCTGCATTACAATGTGTCAAAACGGTGTCACCATCTGCAATAAGCTTCGAGCCATTCTCACCCATTTTTCGGTTGATTTCCACATCTTCTTCAGCCATCTTTTCAGCCTCGCTCACAACTAAACCACTCAGCGCACTCACAGTTGAGCTTGAGGATTCATGCACCTTCTTCAAGATGCGGTCCACAGCCCAGAACAGGTTCGCGCCAGTGGGTCGGGTTCTCCGGAGAAGCCTAGCAGAATCTTCAATATGCTTCAAAAACGCTTCTTTTTTTGATGCTTTTGAATAAAACGCAGTGAGAGCTAAGCCGTAAGCGGCAGCCGCGCCAATGAGTGGTGCACCTCGAATCTTCATGGCTTTTATTGCTGAAGCTACTTCACGGCAATTGTGCAGCTTCAGGTAGACGAGTTTGTGTGGCAGTTGGGTTTGATCTATGGTTATAACTGTGCCGTTTTTCCATTCGATTGTTCTCGTTTTGCCAAGCCTCCCATAAAATCTCTTAATTCCCTCTGTAATATCTATGAGCTTTGTAGGTAACTAGACTAAAAATGTGGTGCTCACTATGAAAAAACAAGAATTAAAGGCGCTCGTTGAAAAGCGAGGGCAACGTTACTCAGAGGTTTTAGGCATCAATGTGGACAACGGCGACGATGAAGAGATTTTTAAATGGTTTTTGGCAGCCATCCTCTTCGGCGCGCCTATAACCGAATCTTCAGTTTTGAAGACCTATCGGTGTTTTGAAAAGCATGGAGTGCTCACACCACAAAAAATTGTGGAAACTGGTTGGCAGGGTCTGGTGGAAATTTTAGACGAGGGAGGCTATACCCGTTATGATTACAAGACCGCAGACAAGCTGTTATTAGTCATGGGGAACCTAAACAAGAAATATGATGGAGGTCTCAGCCTTCTGCATCGCAAAGCCGCTGATTCCACGGATTTAGAGAAGAGGCTGAAAGAATTGGGAAAAGGCTTAGGCGACGTTACAGTAAGCATTTTTCTACGCGAACTGCGAGGTGTTTGGAGCAAGGCTGACCCAAAACCAACTCCATTAATCATTTTGGCTGCAAAAAACTTGGGAATAACTAGGAATGAAAGTCCAGAGAAGGCTTTAATCGAGTTGAAGAATTTTTGGAAACGCAACGCTATTAAGTGCAAGTCTTTTGTTAATTTTGAGACCGCTTTGCTTCGCTGGGGCAAAGAATGGCGCAGAAAAAAGCAAAGTTAAAACTTGAAATTTTGTCGCTGTCGAAATTGCTATTGCGTTATCGTTAGCTTTGTCACGACTTCCACTGAGTCTTTTGGGATGTTAACTTTTTTCTGCCATTCTTCGCCCACAGCAATTAAGGAGTAGATTCCAGAAACCTCGGCTCTTGCCTTATGGACCAAGTTTACGAGTGCGGCTTGGGTGTCCCCAGTTTTCATCATGTCGTCCACTATAAGGACGCTGTCTCTTTTTTTGAAGGCATCTTTAGGAACATAAAGGGTCATGGTTACGCCAGAGTCTTTCAGCACGTAGGTTTCTTCGAGGAAGGAGGGCACGCCCACTTCTTTGTTCCATTTGGCTATGACGGTGTTGACGCCTAAGGAGTTGGCGACCATTGTGGCTAATGGTATGCCATCCACCGCCGCAGTCAAAACCTTAGTAACTCTCTTTCCCGCGAACACAGCCAACGCGTGGTGAGCTGCTTGTCTAAGGATGTTGAAGTCTCCAATGATTTCGGTGTTGTTGAAATAACCGTCGCTGTTGAACGATATTCTTCGTCGAAGTTCAGGTTGTAAACCCACCATCCTTGTTAAGGTTCGCCACAGTTGACGGGCTCTTTCAGCGTTGGGTAAAACATGACCTTTAGCATACCTGCTCAGAACCGTGACAGGTAAGCCTGTTTTGGCAGATAACTCCCGATAAGTGTAAGGCACCCTTTTTGCGGTGCGCAAGAGTTCGATTGTCATCAATCTGAACTTTAGGTCTTCAGCATGAGTGCTCACGTGTCATCATCTCTCTTTTTATACATTAATTCGTCAATAACACATTGCGCCTAAACCTTTTTTGTCTCGAAGGATTTAATACTTTCCATTGCCCTTTGTAAACTTCTCAGGATTGGTTCAAAACCGACCACATTCCTAGTTGGCGCATGTTAAGATTGCTGCTTTTGACACGTACCTATTTGACGAGCGTATTCGAAAACGGCTTCTTTCTGCGCGTATGATTCCACGCCCATGCCACGTTTCTCTTTAACGCTCTGCAATGCTTCCTCTGGCGAGGAACATAAGCTAACTAAGTATGCAGCGAGCATCGTGCCTGTTCTTCCAATTCCAGCACCGCAGCAAACCATAACTGACTTGTTTTGTCGCAGCATTTCGTTGGTGAAACTTACAAATTCCCTGATGTCTTCCAATTGTGGGGTAGAAAAATCCTTAACTGGAATAAAGACGTATTCAAATCCCAGTCTCTTGACTTCTTCCTCCTCGAGGGGGCGTTCCTTGTTGAGACACACAATAGCCTTTATGCCTTTGTTTTTGAGCCAGCGGAGCTGCCTTTCACTTTCAGGCCTTGCGCTGCCTGCCAGTTTGTTCTCTATCACCCATGAAAAGTTGGCTGGTTTGTTTGAGAAACGGCGCAAAATCGCCAAAAGACGCACCTGTGATTATTTGCCTTTCCACTGTGGTTTTCTTTTTTCTAGGAACGCCTTCAAGCCTTCAACTGCGTCTTCTGTGCCCATCAGAAGATTGAGATAGATGTCGGTTACCTTTTCGAGTCCATTCTTGAAGTCTAAGCCTAGGCTCTGACGAAAAGCCATGCGCGTGAGTTTGAGCACAATGGGACTGTTCTCCTTCAATTTGGCAACTAACTCTCTTGTTGCCTCCTCAAGTTTCTTGGGGAGCACAACCCTGTTGACTAAGCCGATTTGTTTGGCTTCAGCCGCAGTTATCACATCACCTGTCAAAACCAGCTCAAACGCTTTCTTTCGACCAGCCAATTTGGGCAAAAGCACAACTGCAACAGGTGGAATAGCGCCAACCTTGATTTCAGGCTGTCCAAACTGCGCCTTTTCCGATGCAATTATCATGTCGCAGGCTATGGCTAATTCGCAGCCTCCTCCTAAGGCTAAACCGTTTACAACGGCGACGGTTGGCTTATCAAGACTTTCCAACGTGTAGAATACCCTATTGAATACGGCGAGTGTGGAACCAACCTTTTCGGGCAAGTGGTCTTTGATGTCCACGCCAGCGCTGAAGGCACGGTCGCCCACGCCTGTAATCACTACAACCGACACTGATGCATTGTTTTTCGCCCTTTCCAGTGCCATTGTTAATTCAAGTAGCGTCTCAACGTTTAGAATGTTTAGAGGCGGTCGATTGATGCTGATTTTTGCCACGCCATCTGCGCTCTCATAAATAACATTTTTAAAAGTTGAACCCATTCATATTCCCCCATCAACAGATTCATCCTAATTTTCAAGCAGTTCTATAAGGAATTTACTATTGCGCAAGGCTTCAGCGGTAGCTCAAGAAAAGAATCAGCAACGACCTAGTTCTGTTACAATCATGCTATGAGTTTGAAAAAGTCTCTTTCGGTAACAATCCCAACCAGTTTTTCATTCTCCGCCACGAGAACTGAACCCACATCCTTCTCACGCATGATTCTGGCAACTTCACCCACATCAACATCTGGCTTCACTATATCAATATCTCTAGTGGCTATTTCCAAAACCGACGTCTGCAAAACCTGCGCCATTGTTCCAGAACGCAAATGCTTGAAAACCTCACCAGAACCAAAAAAACGAAGGACACCACGGGCTGTAGCCATGCCAATTACCTTGCCATTCACTACTATGGGCAACCGTCTAAATCCTCGCTCCACCATGTTCTTCTCAGCCTCAAAAATTGACATGTTCGGAGTCGCAGTCACAACCCTGCGGCTCATCACATCCGCAACCTTGACCCCGCTTATCCTTCCTGCAAAAAAAGACATTACATCGCGCTCAGTCAAAATCGCCCAGACACGTTTATCATCGTCAATTACTGGTAAGCCCCCAATTTTATGCCTCTTCATGAGTTCCAGCGCCTGACTTATTCTGGAGGTTGTGTAAACGGTAACGACATCCTGCGTCATAATCGATTTAATCGGCTCGTTAATCGCTTTGAAAAAGTTGCCATTATACTTCCGCTGAATCAACTGAAACTTGTCACCGCCGCCAAAGAAGTTGACAATGTCCGTGGCTGTAACAATTCCCAAAAGGTGGTGTGACCCAGGCTCGACAATGGGCATTCGGCGGAATCCTTCCTTCACCATAATCTTAACGGCATCATAAATGGGAGTGGTCGGCGCCATTGATATCACAGGGCTTTTTGCTATGCTCATGATTTCGCCTTCCCACTTCTTGGACGGATGCGTTTTCAAGGCGATTGGTCCCTGATCCCGCAAACTGCGCCTAAAGGATTCGCTTCTCCCTGGCTGTCCAGCCATTTTTTCACCATTCCTCTTAGTTATTTTATGAGCGCTCTTAAAACGTCTTCTCGGTCAACTATTCCAATCAACAAGCCTTTATTATCCACTATGATTACACGCCCAATGTTCTTCCGGAGCATAAGTTTGGCTGCGTCACCGATAGTGTTGTTTGGTTTAAGTGAGACCACAGGAGTTTTCATGATTGAAAAAATCGTTGAGTGCGTCTTGAACCTTCCCTTTTTGGCCTCAAACGAGGGAAATGTTGCGCCGCTTTCAAGCAGGTTCTGTTGCGTTACTATACCCACGGGTTTCCCCTTTACCACGACTGGGCAGGCGGCGAATGAACGCTGTTTCATCTTCTTCCAAACATTATCAGCCTCGTCGTCTGGGGCACACAGCGTGAGTTGCTTTGTGGACATGACCTCAGACAACGGCGTTGACAGTCTTGCCACTTTTTTCTCGTATAATGCTTTGATGATGTGTTCCAAACCCAGCATTCCCGTGTAGGAGGGGTCTTGTTGAGATTTGACCACAGGTGCATACCATTCATCAAGGCGTATCATTTCTCGGACAGCTTGAATCGCATCCATGTCTAACGTGGCTGCAAAGTGAACGTTTGACATTATTCCTTTAACACGCATCGTCGAAACAGACGATGAAATAGTCATTACGTCGTTCCGAGAAATGACACCCAAAAGCCGTTTGTGCTCGTCTACAACGGGTAAAACCCTTAACCCGAAATCTCTTAGAACAGCACGAGCCTTGGTTGCGAGTTCATCAGCGTAGATTGAAGGGTGATTTCGGTTCATTAAGTCTTGAACACGCAAACTATCGACCTCAAGGAGTATTTCGCTCTAGTATTCGCCCTTCAGTTCGGTTTGACACTCTTCGCAGAGAAGCTGACCATCAACTTCCTTTAAGGAGTCTGACCATCGTCCACAGTGGTCGCAGTAACCTGCAAACGGACGCGGTTCTGGCGCCTCTTCCTCTGATGTCGGTTCCTTGTCGATTTTAGCCCTCTCCTGAATGGTCTCAAGGAGTTCTGGCGTAACCGCCAATATGTCTTTGCTAGAGACCAAGCCCACAAGATTTCCCCTATAGATTACTCCGAGTCTCCTCACATTGAGTTTGCTCATTTTTCTGGCGGCTTCTGTCAAGGTCTCGTCAGGGTCGATGGTTAGTAGAGGCGAGGTCATCATTTTGCTTGCTTTCACCTTGCTTGGCAAAGTGTTCTTTGCTAAAACTCGTGTTATCATGTCTCGCTCGGTTATGATGCCTACTGGTTTTTCGTCGTTGCTCGTAACTATTATGCAGCCCACATCGTTTTTGTCCATGAGTTGCGCTGCTTCCTGGGCAGTGCCGTCTTTGTCGATTGTTATCACTGGGCTCGTCATGACGTCTTTGACCACCATGCGCGGTCTTATGCCAATCTCCGCCATTGTCAGTGTCCTCCATGTGCTGATTTATCCTAGACGTATCAACCCTTGTTAAGGTTTGCTCAACGATTAGATTGGCACCTATTTAAGAATAACCTCTCCCTTGCCGAAAGGAACAAAACCCCGCAATTCCTCTTTCGGAATCGCCAGAATTTCTTGGCGCAGGTTTCTAGGTGTCTTCTCAATGAGCAGACCGCGAATCTGTTTGGCCAATGCACTGTTCGCCTGCTTTCCAGGAACAAGTTCCACGTAAAGGTTTGTTTGTTTTGAAATCGCTTTGGCTGGTCCTCTAATCACCTTGAGATGTTCCTCTTTCAATTGTACACCGATACCTATGCGTAGTGGAACGCTTCGCACATAATTTTTCACGCCTTGAATGATGAAAGAGCCTTTCTCAAGGTATTGTCCATGTGGCGGAGTCTTGCTGACCTGTTGTGGATGAACCCAGTACACGTCTATTGCACTGAGCATTTCACGCCACGCCCTAGAATAAGACGCTGCAAACTGAGCCGCCTCTTGCATGACTTGTTCTGAAGGCTTCTTGCCTTCTGTTTTAACTACTACGAAGGGGGCGCCCACTACATCGGCGTGAAAAACAATGTCCTGTGGCTCCAAATGTTTCTTTATGAGAATCTCATTTGTAATTGCGTCTTTTCCACCAACCATGAGGAAGTCGTCTGAGGAATAGAACCACCTAAATTTTTCATACCACGCCTTCGCCACTTGCTTTGGCGGCGCTTCTTCTTGAACTTCTTCTATCTTTCCTGTCCACAGTCTCTGCAATTCTTGAATTCTACTCTGTGTTTCTCGCAGCGCTTTTTCTGAGCCTTCGAGTTTTCTTTCAGCTTTCTTCATTCTTTCATAGCAGTCAGCGGCGTTTGCTTGAATTGAACGGTTCATTTTTATGGGGAAGATGTTGTCTTCAATGGAAACGTTTAGAATTATGTGTTTTGAATCAAGAGAGTCGAAGTAGACGGCTGGTGCGCGCTTCGCCTGCTTTTCTTCCTTCAGCTTGTCAACTATCTGCTCCCAGTTTTTGCCTTTCTGCTTCTCGTCTAAAATATGTTGCACGAGGAGTTGAAGTTCACCCAAATGCGCATAAATGAGGTCGCCGATGCGTTTGTTTTGTTCCATTGCCATCTTTGAATCTTCTATAGTTTTCTGCTGGTCTTGCAGCATCCGCTGTTGTTTGGCTAGTTCTCGTTCGTATTCTTTTTGGGCTATAGAAACTTTCCCTAGTAGCACGGTTTTCGTATAGTATTCATCTAGGGCTTCATTGAAGGTTTTGTGAGGTTTCCTTTCGAGTCCTTCGTATCTTTTCAAGCGGATGGGAGTTACATCTATCCATTCGCCTTTTGGGTCGATGATGATTGCGGGTTCAAACTTTCCATCAGTAATATGTGATAATATTGTTTTGAGCTGAGCGCAAATGTCATCAAGTTGCTGCTCCACTAACGTTTGACAAGACGTATTTTTGTCAATGCCCGCTCGAAGCAACAGCTCTTCTGCGTATAGTCCGCCTAGGCTGAGAAGCTTGGTGAGCGCACGCACAATTTCTAACCGACCAAAATTCTTTAGTTCGTCCATTTGTGTGCGGTTTATGCGAAACGGGTTTTTTCCACTAGGCGGTGCGTGCCGGAAGGATTCGTGTCTTAGTATGTTGCGGTCTCGCATTTTTTTGTAGGTCTGCGCTGTGACGATGCTGCCCTGCTGATTGACTAAGATGATGTTTCCTTCGCCGAACAGCTCGGTTACGAGTTGAAAAACGCCTTCTTTCGTGTGTACTTTGAACACGATTGTTCGTTCAAACTCATGTTGCTGAGCGTCTGTGATTCTGCCGTTTCTCAGGTATTTTCGTAACACCATGCAGAAGGCTGGCGGTTTGAAAGGTTTTTTTAAAACATAGGATGTTAAATGAGTCCGTTTACCAGCCTCGATTAGCAGTTGCATTGTTGGTTGATTGGGTTTGTGCAGTCTCAGCACGAGCGCTGAGTGATTGATTTGATAAATGTTTTCTATTCTCGCATTCTTGACTGTTTGATTGAGTTCGTAGACTAAGGCTGCGACGTCGAAGCTTGTCAACTCGGTTTTCAAATGATTCGTTTTCTCCCGATATGTTGAGGATAAGACGTTTTCTGTTTTAAGCATAGTGATGCGGAGATAATAGAGGCAAAACCTCGTAGTCAATTAACAAATCGACCTACTCCCTCTAGGTTTCTGATATGTCCCAAATATTCGTCTTCTCGAGGCGTTTGCGTTTAACCTATAATTGTTTTATAGTCTGTGCTCGTCTACTTATTAGGACAATTAAGAATGAAGGCACTCTGAGGGAAACGAATGATAAGAGGCGTAGACCACGTAGCCATCGCCGTGAATAAACTTGATGAAGCCTTAGAAATTTACCAGCGCCAACTCGGCTTGAAACTCGAAAAGATTAGGGTTGTTGAGCAACAGAAAGTAAAAGCTGCCCTCTTGCGTGCGGGAGATACTAAAATCGAGTTGCTTGAACCCACCGATGCTGAGAGCACTGTAGCCAAGTTTCTGGAAAAGCGAGGCGAAGGCATTCAACACATCGCTCTCCTAGTTTCAAACATAGAAACCCACCTTAAAGAGTTGAAGGAGAAAGGAATCGCCTTGATAGATGAGAAGCCCAGAACAGGCGTCGAAGGCGGAAAAATAGCTTTTATTCACCCCAAGAGTACAAAGAACGTGCTGATAGAACTAGTTGAGCTTTAAATGTGCGCAGCATTGCGAAAAACAGAGCCTATAAGACCGTCAAAGGTTAAAGAAGGCTTGCAAACCAAAATTTTTGGTCATCCTCTCCATTATTTTCGAGAGTTAACCTCGACCAACGACATAGCTAAAGAGTTAGCGGTGAGAAACGCGAGAGAAGGAACAGTGATTGTGGCTG
>Ga0315314_1001226_pt1 | contig 23863 bp, 25 predicted proteins | sample TDP9_MG_FD_203631 | JGI IMG/M metagenome (GOLD analysis project Ga0315314, IMG submission 203631) | Freshwater sediment microbial communities from Lake Towuti, South Sulawesi, Indonesia - TDP9 | ecosystem: Environmental > Aquatic > Freshwater > Lake > Sediment | place: Indonesia: South Sulawesi... | reverse complement strand
ATTTGCTCTTCCGTCTTTGCTGATTTGGAGGAGTTTTTGAAGCATTTCAGCGTGTCGCCAAGGGCTGAATTCAAAGTTCCAACCAGAACAGTCCAAACAATTCCATCCGATACTATAAATCCTTTTCAATGGCAATGACTTCCTTTACCCTTTTTGCCAACTCCAAGGTTAAATTTCCAATACCAGGTTTCAAGGTCAAATCCCACACAGCGGGAATTGAAAGTAAAGTAGTTTCGCAGACAGTAAGGAGTCGTCTTCGGTTTCAAGGTCAAATCCCACACAGCGGGAATTGAAAGTCCGCAACTCTTTCAGCTCAATGATTGCGAAACCACGATTAAGTGAACAATCTGCAATTAGTTGCATTGGGCAACCCACACGATCACCAATCGAAACCAATCACGAACTCTGTACGTGTAAATAGACCCACTATCATTCTCCATGCGCTGATGCCAGCAAAGGCTTTAAAATGGGAATAGTCGTCTTCTCTCCTCGGGAAGACGTGACCAGTGCTCATGGACCAGCTTCCACTTCCCATCCTTGTTCACGAGGAAGGCTGAGACCCGCGACCTTATGTTGAATCTACTGTTTCTGATGGTTCCCCGATATGCTATCATAAAGGACGCCACGGCGGCGTCATCAAAGATATCTATCCTCCAGTCACTGGTCTCATATTCATATTCCTTGAGCACCTGAAAAGCTTCAGCCTCTCTGCGGAGTGCCTGTGAGTTCTGCAGTTGGAACGGCGCCCAATCATCGAACTTAGTATACTTCTCCTTATCAACGAGGCCTTGGATAGTCTCCGCATTCTTTCTCTTGATACCATCAAGACGCTGAACCAAGAGCGCTTTTACCGCGCCCTCTGGTGTGCTTGGTATAACTCTCATCTCTGTCAGACTGGCGCCGCAATATCTGCAGAATGCGTCTGAAGCATCAATCTCTCTCCCACACGTAGGACAGATAGGCATCGAGATTCGCCCCCTGAACTGAAGCTTGTCAAACATAGATATAACTCCATTTATCCTGACTCCATTCCAGCAATTACATTCTCACTCCTGCAGATGTTGATTTCTGGCTAATAGTCAAACAACATTCGACATACGTCGCCTACAGAAGTTTATCAAGAGGATTATCGAATGAGAGGTCTTTACACCCCTTGTCGACTAGGCTGGCATCGCTTAGAGGAAGTGAAGGTTCGCCTTAACTAGGGGGCAGTCCGAGAAAGCAGATCTGGCATTTGCGGATATGCTAAAGGCCTTTGATCTAGGCACGACAAGAATAGAGGAGCAGAGGAAGGTTCGCGTACGCGAGATCTTCCAGTTCTCTCTTCAAGATCCTTTATCACCTTATTCAAGTTAGCTTCAAAATTCCCCGAGTCGCCGAATTCTAGATAACCCCTCTTTCCCATTTCTAAGAAGATCTGTAAGGTCTTTCCTTCCTGGAAGATGCAGTTAAGAAAGATGCCCATAATAAAGATCCTAGGCCTACCTTCCTCCTTAGTGGAAAGGTCGTAATCAAAAGATTCTATCTCATTTCGAAGGCAATTTTTCCGTATCAATCAACAACAACTGAAAGAGCCAAGGACTATCCGCTCCGATCTCACTATACCACGTTTCAATAGGGCTATGGTAGAATTGAGATTTGGTACGCCTTGACTTTCAGGAAATTTGCTTATCAGTTTCAATAGGACCATGGTAGAATTGTTCTTCGCGAGAAAGGGTGTGTTTCAGCCCTCGCTTCATGACTGGACGCCTTGCAGATTTATGAATTCTTAAGGCTCATATCAAATGATCTGTATGTCTGCCAAGGACGAGTTAAAGCGATACGTCGAGGCTGAAGTCGATCGCTTCCTCCCCAGGCTCATTGAGATGAGCGCCTGGATCGGTACTCACCCAGAGTTGGGCAGCGAGGAGTATCAATCATCTAAGCTGCTTGCAGACGAACTCGAGAGGTGCGGCTTCGTGGTTGAGCGGGCAGTCTTAGGAATGGAGACAGCCTTTAGGGCCAGCTTCCAGGGTAGAGGTCAGGTGCCGCGTGTTGCCCTGTTGGCTGAGTATGACGCACTCCCCGGCGTCGGTCATGGCTGCGGCCACAACATCATAGGAACAGCGGCTGTAGGAGCTGGCATAGCTCTGAGCAAGCATATGAAGGACCTTGCTGGACAGGTGGTTGTCTTCGGTACTCCAGCTGAGGAGGGGCATGGTCCAAGCGCCGGCGCTAAGAAGCTGATGGTTGAGGCAGGTCTCTTCAACGGTTTCGACGCGGCATTGATGATTCACCCGACTAGCGGAAGAAACGCCATAGGCGTCGGCTCCCTTGCCGTAACAGGCATCTCTGTCGTCTTCAAAGGCAGGACTGCCCACGCAGCGGCCGACCCGCATCAAGGACTGAATGCCCTAAATGCGGCGATGATTGCTTATATGGCTGTCCACGCTAATAGGCAGCAGCTTAGGCGAGATGCAAATGCGGTCATTCATGGCATTCTTACGGAGGGCGGGCTAGCCTCAAATATTATCCCAGATAGGGCTGTCCTGCAGTTCGGAGTCCGAAGCAGTGATGACAGCTACATACCTGATCTTCTCAAGATCATCGAGAATAGCGCACGTGGAGCCGCTATAGCTACAGGCTGCGAGGTTGAAATCTCAGTAAGACCAGGCCTCAAGTCAAAGGTTCGGAACTTGGCATTGGAGAGACTCTTTTGCCGTCTCTTCAAGGAGATGGGCGTAGAGATCGAGGATCCAGACATAGCAGCAACGCGACCTCCTCCGGCGAGCACAGACTTCGCAGACGTCACCCACATCGTCCCCGGCATCACCGCCATGATCGCCATAGCGCCCGAAGGGGTCGCAGGTCACAGCAGAGAGATGGCCGATGCCACACTAGCTGAGACAGGCCACCGCGGCTTGGAGCTTGGAACAAAGTTGCTCGCGAAGGCAGCCATCGAGATACTTCTGGATCCCGAGCTACGGGCGGATATCAAGAAGACACAGACAAAGAAGTAGAAGACAAAGCACCGCCATGGGAACTCGTGGGGCTCGAAAACGAAGCTGGGTCCTCTGCGGCGGATACACCCTGAACTCGTAGACCCAGACCACTTCAGCGGAGTCCCAGTCACCATTAATCTTCTTCCCAAGTTCTACGGAGCTCTTCAATGGTGTATCCTCCCTCTTTTCGGGCGTCTTCCTCTGTGATGTCGCCGAGACGCTGCTGAAAAGCCCGAGTGATGACGATTCGGATATCCGTCCACTCGTACCAGCTCCTCTGAATGCGGTAGACTCAACCCACTTTGAGGACGTGAACATGGCGTCGCCTCGTCTGAGTCTTCCTGCCCTGCAGAATCAGTTGGATATGCTCCTCCGAGAAGATCATTGCGTCGCCCTCCACTCCTCGCATGTGGGCGGCTTCTCAGGACGTTCCCCCCTGTGCACCTCATTCCACTCTCGGAGAGCTTGAAGCTTCCCTCTACGCCAGTAGCCTCCTTCCCTGAGCTCCTCTCGCGTCGGAGGGGTCGGGTTCTCATAGTGACAGAGAAGAAAATCTTGGGCGAGAACCCCCCGGTCTGCCTTTTTCAACATGAATTTTGCGGAGATGCCCTCCGCAAAATTCCCTCTTTTTTTCTTTGGTTTTGTTGTCTGTCTTTTCTTATAGACCAAGACATATAAGTAATGCCATTAATCTTAGTAAATTGAAATTAGATACTAAGGAAAAAAGAAAATATTATATAAAGCCTCTGTATTCTATCTCACTCAGGTGATAGAAATAAAGCCTGTTCTAGAGGCATATGTCTCGCGAGAGATTCCTAATATATTCAGAGAATACTCTCTTGTTGCCGTAAACGAGGCTCTGCCAGGTGGAATTGTTGTTAACTTCCACTTCAAGAAACTTGACGGCACTAATGTTTTTGTGGAAGTCTATGGCAAAAAGATAGGTCGCATGAAGCTTAGTCAAATAATCAACTTGTGTGCAGCGATCTCCAATATTGAACCTCCTTTAGAGAAGTTTGAGCTGATAATCGTAGGTCCTGATGTAACAGATTCTATCAGAAAAGAGCTCGAGAAACTTCCAGTGAAGTTGCTCACATTTGAACAGATTGGAATAACCTGTCAGAAGCTTCTAGAAGTGCGGGAATTGGAGCTGCGGCGGCGGGAGATTTCGCAGCTCTCGCCTGATGAAGCTAAGCTTGTCGCTAAGTGGGAGTCCGAGAAGAAAACCATAATTCGTGCTTCCGATGTACAAGAAGCCTTGAATTGTACGCTCAATTACGCCTATTTCTTGCTCCACGGGCTCGAACGCAAGAAATGGTTGGAGCGAGTCGCCCGAGGTCTTTATCAGTTTATACCTTTGACCTACGGCTATCCAGAGAGGATACCCCCTGCTAATTCCTTTGTCATTGGTTCTTCGCTTGTAGACCCGTACTATTTCAGCTACTATACTTCCAACAGCCATTATGGATTAACGACGCAGATGCCCTTTACACTATTCATAGCAACTACAAAGAAAAAGCCTGATCTTGAATGGTCGGGTAGTGTCTTCAAATTCGTTACTCTATCTCAGCACAAGTTCTTCGGGTACAAAAAAGAGAGAGTTATAGATATTGAGGTAAACATGGCTGAGCTGGAGAAATCCTTGGTAGACTCCTTTGACAAACCTAAATATGCCGGTGGAATAGAGCAACTTGTGAGAATAACTTGGCAGGGCGTTCTGAGAGTCGATGAGGGGAAGCTTGTCGAATATGCCGTGAGGATGAACTCTCATTCCCTAATCCAGAGATTAGGCTTTATTATTTACTTTCTAGTGGAAGAGGGGTTCGTAGAGCCACTAGCGCCTAATCTCAAGGACATGTTGCTTGAGCATGTAGGAAAGGCAGTTATATACCTAGACCCTAAGAGGCCAAGGATTGGTGTATTCTCCAAGGAGTGGATGATAATCAACAACGTTCCAAAGGCACAGTTACTGAGCGAGGTTGAGATAAGGTGAGATCACTGTGCTTGAAAGGAGACATGTAACTTTCTATGCTCGCTCAAGCGGAGTACGCTTAGATATAGCCGAGAGGGATGTTGTTTTAACCTATGTTCTGAAGGTTCTATCTGATAGCTCGATCTTGCAGAGCCTTGCCTTTAAGGGAGGAACCTGCCTCAAAAAGATCTACTCGGGCAGAATGGGGAGGTTCTCCATGGACCTGGACTTCACGGCGGTTGAGACGACTGCTTGGAATCTTCAGAGAAGGATCAGCCAAGTCTTTGATAGTGGAAGTTATTATGACATTAAATGCGGGATTCTAGAGGAGTACTCTAGGTCCAGAGAGTCATACGGTGCGATTGTGGAATACTCTCATAACTGGAATAGGGGACAGTTCAAGTTGGAGGTGAGCTTCAGGGAGAAGCCGGTCTTAAAGGTCCTCCCGTTCAGAATCTTGGAGGAACTTTACCTCAGATATTGTGAGTTCAAGCCCTTTGAGGTGCCCTGCCTCAAGATAGAGGAAGTTTTGGCGGAGAAGATTCGGGCTGCCTACCAGAGGATAAGTGCCAGAGACCTATACGATCTCTACCTGTTTGTGGATGAACCTTACGACAAGGAGCTGGTTAAGAGGTTAACGGTCCTCAAGTTCTGGGAGGTGAGGGAGCCCTTTGACCCAGACACGCTCCTCCTAAGGGTGGAGCGGGAGCAGCTCAGTTTCTCGGAGTTGAGGAACCTCGTGAGGGCTGACTTGCTCCCGACTAGGGAGGCTATGGTTAGCGCGATTTTGGGTGGTTATTCGTATCTTAAGAATTTAGATGATGAATTAAAGACCATTATCAGGGATTCGAGGACGCATAAAAGAAAGAGTCTAGTTGAGGAGCTGAAGAATCGCTTATCCCAACAATCCTAAAACCCGTTCCTGCTGTCTGCCCAGGGAGCCAGGACTTGAGTTTCAAGGTTAAATTCCACACAGAGGAATTGAAAGTGTTACTATGTCAAGCCCTGTCTTAGTCATAGTTTCAGTTTCAAGGTCAAATCCCACACAGCGGGAATTGAAATGCCTATAATATGCCCTAATCTCCTTGTGGACAAGAGCCGTTTCAAGGTCAAATCCCACACAGCGGGAATTGAAATTTGCGGCTATCGCCTTGGATACAGCAGCGCCGTAGTGTTTCAAGGTCAAATCCCACACAGCGGGAATTGAAAGCACGGCGTCGGCCCAATGGCGGACCACGGTGTGTTTTCCTCTTCATGATTTAGGCGTAGACCTGCTTGTAGTTAGAGGCTCGAGGCATGTGGGGGTTTGGGTTGAGCAGAGCAGGTACTACGTGGATAGGGAGTGGAAGGGGTCGATTGGTCATAGTTGGCATCACCTCAGTAGGAAGAGTTCTCTCAGAGAAAAGAAGACAGTGGACTTCTATGTCTTCCTGATTTATCTGCCCAGGTACGGCCAGCATAGGCTGCGCACCTTTGAGACCAAGTTCGTAGTAGTTCCAACTGATGAGCTTGAGAAGAGAATTGAGAGGAAGCTCGCTGGATAGGGAGGAGTTTACACCTTCTGCGGCTCTGTAGAAACCCTCCTGTCTGTTGATTCTTTCCTACAATATGAATTGGATCTGAGGTTGATGCACATGAACTCTTTGCCACTTTGGAGTACGAACACAAAGGGTTTCTACAGAGCCCTACTTCAAATGGCTTTAAATATATGACACATAAAATGAGTCCGACTCACTCGGAATTGATGGAACCGCTCTTGTCAATGAATAGTTTAAACTCATTTTCTATGTGTTCTTACATATCTGATATGAAGATATGATTTGATATCCATTCAGTCGATAGATTTTTAAGGACTCGGAAATTAAATTCAGTTGTCTATCAGATAAACCGTTGTTGGGGATGCTAAAAAGTGATCGGTGTGAAAATCATCATAGAAGGAGATGCTGTCCAACAGGTTGGATATAGGCTTTTTTTAGCCCACCAAGCCTTGCTAAGCGGTATCGAACACTTCTATGCTGCTAATATCGATAAAGACAAAGTCCATGTTCTGTTAAATGGCGATGAACAAAAGGTCGATAGGTTTTGTGATATTGTAAAAAAAGAAAAACCAGAAGGCGTATCAACTAGAAACATAAGCAAAGAGCCCTACGAGGATGACGTATCTATACCTTCGATCACTACGTATCTTAGTCTATTAAGCGTAGACCAGCTTATCAAAGGTCGGGAGGGATTAGAAGGCCTAGGAAACAAGACTGATGGGCTAGGAAACAAAATTGATGGATTAGGCAATAAGATCGATGGGTTAGGAAACAAGATTGATAATGTAGGAGAAAGTATCGAACAACTACCAGATAGAATTATGGATTCATTTGTAAAGAGACTTGGGGGCAGATCAAAACAATAAGTCCTTGTTGAATATTTTTTCTAGAAAAGCTCAAACAAATGTGAAACGGCTCTATCGACACGACATGCGACGCCTCCAATCCTTACCCCAGCACGTACATAGAGCCTGGAACTACAAACTGCTACTGGGACAGCGGATGCTGCAACAGATGGTGCACGTATGGCGGCTTGGACGCAAATAAGAAAACCTGTACAGCGTCCTGTACTAATAAGATTCGGGTATTAGGTCGAGAACCCAAGTACGGCAGCGGCGGCTGGTATTGTGAGCAGCAGGCTGTGGAATGCTGTTCTGACGGTTTCAATAGGACTATGGTAGAATTGAAAGGCAAAATATCTGACAGGATAACCTCTACCGCCTCTAGCTTCAAGTAGATTACTTCTTCGCCAGCCTCTCCAAGAGCCTTCCGTTATTCTGGATTCCTTTTTTGACGATTCTCAGGAAACTGTCATCAACCTTCACGGTTTTGACACGCCTGTCCATACCGTTTCTGCGCCTGTTTACTGATAACTTCTTGATAAGGATCATGAAAGAGATTCCGGGATTCTCCTAGTTCCTGATCTTCCGAACCATCTGTCTAGTGTGGTCGTCTCTTCTTGCTTCTTGACGCCGAACTTGAGTTTCTCAACGGCTTTGCTCACTCGTTCTCTGCTGAAGTTGTGTTCTGCGCAGAGGAACTCGAGTATGCCTTCTTCATCAGGCGATTTCCACTCCAGCCTGTAGTTGTTGGTCACAGGCGGCTTCAAGAATATCTGTCTGATGTTCTCTATTGGATAGGGGAACTTGGCATTCTCTAAGTGAGGCAGGGCTTCCTCCAAGGAGCCGTGTTTCTTGATGAGGCTCAACGCCTTCTTCGGTCCTATGCCCTTGACGCCGTCTGGGTTGAAGTCCGTGCCAACGAGAATCCCTATGTCGATGAGTTGTTCCCTCGTGACGCCCAGCTCGCTGAGCAGTCCCTCAAGCTCTATCAGCTCAGGCTCGATCTTGATATACAGCTTCTTGTTCGGCAGCTTCCTCCTCCCCGTGATCGAAAGGTTCCTCACAAGCCGAGGCGCACCAAACAACAACGAATCAAAGTCCTGGCTACCAGAAGCCCAGACGTCACCCTTCCAAGCCATGTAGGCAGACTGGGCTTCACCTTCTGAAGGAGCCTGCACCCATGGAATACCCATGAGTCTGAGCAGAGTCTTGGCATCACCAACTATCGCGTCAGTCGCCGAGACAGCCCTTTGAGCATACTTCCTCGCCTCCTCAAAAGCTCCCCTCTCCAAAGCCTTCCTATACTCAACCCGAGCCTCGGCTCGAACCACCCTCCTCCGATCAATCTCAGAACCCTTCAGGTCCGGCGGCTTACCATCGAAGACGTATACAACCTTGACGCCCGCCTCGACCAGGTTTGAGTTGCGGTAGATGAGCCCGCTCAGGTGGCTTGTAATCCTGCCCTTTTCGTCGTAGAGGGCTTCGCCGTCCTCTCCTCGGATGATGGCTAGGAACTGGTAGAGTATGTTGTTTCCGTCGAAAGCCACGCTCTTTCCAGAGAGCTCCTGTAGACCTATCTTGGAAGGAGAGAGAAGGTCTTTGAGCTGGACGCCCAATTCCTAGCCCCTTGTAAGCTCAATTCTCTGCTTGTCCTTCGTCGTGCTATACCTCCTCAAGAGCCCCCTGACCTCCAAGGTCATCAAAGCCCTGTTCAGATCCTCGTCATCCACATCCTGAATCCTGTCCTTCGTGAACTTCAAAAGAGAAGGGAAGTCCTGTGCCCCGTATCTCGCCAGCATCTCAATGATCGTTGATTCCAACAACCTTCTACTAACCATATTCAGTCTTCCCTATGCGATCGCCGGTATAGGCTTCTCAACCTGCTTGAACCTCTGAGAGGTCTCCTGATACCACTTCTCCATGTCAGGCGTGATCGAGGGCTGAATCTCCCTCAGCACAGTCCTGAAGTCGTCCCAAGTAACCTCCCTAGACTCCATATCCTTCCTCAAAGCACTCAACGCCGCTTCCCTGCAAAGAGCCTCTAAGTCAGCGCCAGAATACCCAGCAGTAATCTTCGCAAGATCAGCCAATTCAACGTCCTTCAAAGGAATACCCTTCGTATGGATCTTCAGAATGCCGAGCCGAGCCTTCTCGTCCGGTGCAGGCACGTAGATGATCCTGTCGAAGCGCCCCGGACGCAGCACCGCAGGGTCGATGATGTCAGGTCTATTAGTGGCAGCTACTACAAGAACATTCTGCAGAGAGATTAGCCCATCCATCTCTGTAAGAAGTTGACTAATCACCCTCTCCGAGACTCTGGAATCGGAGATGCCCATACCTCTCCTAGGCACCAAAGCATCGAATTCGTCGAAGAAAACTATGGAAGGAGCAGCCATACGTGCTCTTCGGAAGATCTCCCTAATCGCCTTCTCAGATTCGCCGACCCACTTGCTGAAGACCTCAGGACCTCTTATAGAGATGAAGTTCGCTTCACTCTCCTTCGCCACAGCCTTCGCCAAGAGGGTCTTGCCACAACCCGGAGGACCTTGAATCAGTATACCCTTAGGCGGCTTGATCCCCATCCTGTCAAAGACTTCAGGATTCTTCAGAGGCCACTCAACCGCCTCCTTCAGAAGTCCCTTCACCTTCTCAAGACCACCCACATCGTCCCATCCAACAGTGGGGGTCTCTACATAGACCTCTCTCATCGCCGTCGGCGTGATCTCCCTGAAGGCACCCATGAAGTCCTCGTTATTGACCACCATCTTGTCAAGAATCTCTTTAGATATCCTCTTCTCCTCCAAATCTATCTCAGGCAGATAACGTCTAAGAGACTTCATCGCAGCCTCCCTACAAAGGGCTGCAAGGTCGGCGCCTGTGTATCCATGAGAAATATCCGCAAACTTCTTCAGATCAACATTCTCGGTTAGAGGCATCCCTCTTGTGTGTATTTGAAGTATTTCCCAACGCCCGTCTCGACCAGGAATCTTTATCTCAATCTCTCTATCGAAGCGCCCAGGCCTCCTCAACGCTGGGTCCACGGCGTCGGGTCTGTTCGTAGCGCCGATGACGATGACGTTTCCTCTGGACTTGAGACCATCCATGTTGGCGAGGAGCTGAGCTACAACCCGCCTCTCAACTTCTCCTGTGACTTCGCTCCTCTTCGGTGCGATGGCATCAATCTCATCGATAAAGATAATGCTAGGAGCGTTCTTCTCACCATCCTCAAAGATCTTCCTCAACTTAGCCTCAGATTCACCGTAGAACTTGCTCATGATCTCAGGGCCGTTGATAGCGTAGAAGTTCGCCTCAGACTCATTTGCAACCGCCCTCACGAGGAGCGTCTTTCCACAGCCAGGAGGTCCATGAAGAAGCACGCCCTTCGGGGGATCAATGCCTAACCGCTGAAAGATCTCGGGATGCCTCAGCGGAAGCTCAACCATCTCTCTAATCCTTTGTATCTCCTCGTGAAGCCCGCCTACATCCTCATAAGTCGTCCTTCTGGTCTCTTCTATCTCTGGAACAGGCTCACCCAGAATAACAACCTCGGTTGCCCCAGAGATGCCGACGATACCGGCGGGTCGAGTGCCCACAACGATAAAGGGAACAGAATGACCGAGCATCATAATTAGGATAGTGTCTCCCCTAATCACAGGGCGATCTATCAATCTGTCCTTCACAAACCTCACAAAGTCGTTATCCACGCTGATCCGAATATCCACAGGAGCCAGCTTAATGGCTTCAGCATGTTCAACCTGCGCCTTTCTGATGACGACATAATCGTTTAAGGAGACCCCGCAGTTCTTTCTCAGGAAGCCGTCTATACGTATCAAACCGAGACCCTGATCCTCAGGATACGCAGGCCAAGCCTTGGCAGGCGTAGTCTTCTTTCCTTGGATCTCGATAACGTCACCGACGGTGACCCCTATGGCCCTCATGGCATCGGAGTCTATCCGAGCTATGCTTCTACCGACATCCCGCTGCTGCTTCGCCTCAGCAGTCTTCAGTTGAGTATTAGACAAATCAACCACACTCCTACCCTACGATGACACTCAAGTTTCTACGATGTTCAAAAATATAAAGATTAATCAAAGCATCTAAACCACTTTACAGTTTTCAGCCAGAGCCCTAGCCTTCGAGTGCGTGAGGTTCGTTTCATTGAGAATTGTGTATCTCTCAGGCCTGACGCCCTGCGACTTCACCAAGGCCTCAACAATGCAGTCCTCAGGGATGTTCAACTCCGTAGCCGTTGTCGGTCCTCCCAGAACCCTGAGCGTATTCCTAATCTTCTCCCAATCTAAATCGTGTAGATGAGCCATCATAATAGTGCCGACGCCGCACTGCTCTCCATGAAGAGCTGGCTTCGGAGCGATCAGGTCGAGAGCATGACTGAACATGTGTTCTGAACCACTACAGGGTCTACTGCTTCCAGCTATACTCATCGCGACGCCGCAGCTCACGAGGGCCTCAAGGAGCGTTCGTATCCCTTCCTCAGTCCGCTGCCTGATCTCCTCGGCCTGTTCCATCACAAGGTTTGCACTCATCAAAGCCAAGCTCGCAGCATAAGCGCCGTAATACTCCTTCTTCACCTCGTGAGCAAGCTTCCAGTCTTGGACAGATACATGTTTGGAGAGAATATCCCCGCAGCCACTAGCCGTGAACCTATAAGGGGAATACCGAACTACCTTGGAGTCTGCTATCACTGCTATTGGAGACTGCGTCTTAACAGAGTAAGGTCTATGGAGGCTCTTTAGCGACGCAACAGAACTGGCGATCCCGTCGTGAGAGGCGGTTGTCGGAATACTTATGAAGGGTTTCTTCGCCCTCGTTGAGCCGATCTTCACAGTATCTATCACGCTTCCCCCCCCAACTCCGATCAAGACCTCGTGTCCGTGTTTTTCCACCCTCTCTCCTATGTCTGAGACATACTCAAGTTTGGTGGTTCCGACGAATACCTCTTCCACCTTTACTCTAGAAGACCGCAGATTCTCCGTAGCTCTTTTCCCAGCAACCTCAAAGGTAGTATGCCCTGTTACAAGTAGTGCTGAATGGAATCCCAGCTCTTGGCAGACGTCGCCCAGCGAATCTAGCACGTCTTCTCCGATCAGAACGATTCTGGGCAAGTCTATCCTGTGAGTACCGATCACCGTTCTCTCAATCGTCTTATCATCCTTATCTCACTAAATAAACTTGCTGAGAACCAAACCTACGAAGACCGTCTGAGAAAGATTTTTAAATTTCCAGTACGACTATACATGGAATTAGTTCTAGGGACATTACCTAGGATTCTAAGTGTTTGGAGGTTATTGAAAAGTGTCTAATGTGCTAACAGGAACCACAACTCTAGGGATTGTCTGTATGGACGGCATCATCATGGCAACTGATACAAGGGCAGTCATGGGAACATTCGTAGCCCACAAGAGGGCCAAGAAGGTCTTCGAGATCAACGACCACCTAGCGATGACAATCGCTGGCGGCGTCGCTGTAGCGCAGAAGGTTGTAGACATCCTTCGAGCGAACTCTACGCTTTTCTCAGTCAACTTCGACCGTTCACTCTCAGTTCCAGCCGCCGCGAGGCTTGTCGCAAACATCCTCTTTTCCAATAGAGAAGCAGGCGCACCTCTTCCGCTCCAACTGTTGATCGGTGGAATGGACGAGTCTGGACCACATCTATTCTCCGTCGATCCTTTCGGTAGCTTGACTAGTGAGAAATGCGTCTCGACTGGTTCAGGGTCGCCTATAGCCTACGGCGTGTTAGAAGACGAGTATCGAGAGGATCGGAGCATCAGCGAGATGATTCCCGTAGTTGTCAGGGCTGTCAACTCTGCTATGAAGAGGGACACTGCAAGTGGTGACAGCTTTGACGTCGCCGTTGTGACGAAGGAAGGATTCAGGGAACTGCTGGAAGAAGAGAAGAAGAATGCTCTGAATGCTAGGAAGGAAAACGCTCAATGAACACTTCGCCAAGTATGCCTTATCAGGAGATAAGAGACACTATCTTACAGAAGATCCCGGAAGAGATAGGAATCACTAGAATCGAGTTCGAGGGACCAAGACTCGCTATCTACACAAAGAAACCTGAAAGCTTAGCTGACGATCAATCTATCATAGCCGAGATAGCCCGACTGATCAAGAAGAGAATTGTAGTCCGATCAGACCCTTCTGTTCGACTCGTCGAGGCTGTGGCTGAGAGGCAGTTGAGAGAAGTCATACCAGAAGAGGCGGGAATCAACCAGATAGTCTTCGACCCTACCCTTGGAGAAGTAACCATCGAGGTGGCGAAACCGGGTCTCGCCATAGGGAAAGGGGGATTGAACATACAAGGGATCTTCAAGAGGACGAAATGGTACCCAGTCATTGTTCGTTCTCCACCGATCCCCTCCATGACGATTATGCAGATCCGAAGCTACCTCTACTCGAAGAGCAAGGAACGGGAGAAGTTCCTCCGAGAAACCGGAGAAAACATCTTCCGCTCATCCTTCATAGCTCCCGGCGACGTCAGGATCACTGCCCTTGGAGGAAGTAGGGAGGTTGGGCGCTCCGCCTTCCTCGTAAGGACCAGGGAGAGCAGCGTCCTCCTCGATTGCGGCGTCAACCCCGGGACTAATAACCCCATCAACAGCTTCCCCAGGATCGACATCGAAGAGTTCAACCTAGACCTCTTAGACGCGGTGATCATCTCCCACGCTCATCTCGACCACTGTGGCTTCTTACCCTTCCTCTACAAGTATGGATACAGGGGTCCGGTCTATTGTTCGCTTCCTACTTCGAGCTTGATGACCCTCATTCAGTCAGACTATGTTGACGTCATGAACAAAGAAGGAAAAATGTCGCCTTACAGTACAGAGGACATTCGGTCTCTGATCACTAACACCATCTCACTGAGGTATGGGGAAGTCACTGACGTATCGCCGGATATCCGGCTAACCTTTCACAACGCTGGTCACATATTAGGTTCCTCTATCGTCCACCTCCACATCGGCAAGGGACTCCACAACATCGTCTACACAGGAGACTTCAAGTATGGTCTTACTTCTCTTCTTGAGTCCGCCACCTCCCAGTTCCCAAGAGTTGAAACATTGATCATGGAGAGCACTTACGGCGGAGCCAACGACGTTATGCCCACTAGAGAAGAGACCGAGAAGCGGTTTGTGGAGATCTGCAACCACACGCTAAAGGAAGGTAAGATTCTGATTCCTGTGCCCGCCGTCGGTAGGGCACAGGAGATCATGATGATTATCAACAATCACATGCGAACAAACGAACTCGTCGAAGTACCGGTCTACATCGAGGGAATGATTAACGAGGCAACGGGCATCCACACGGCTTATCCGGCGTTTCTGTCCAGTGAGATACGGGACCAGATACTTCATGAGGAGTCTAATCCTTTTGAGTCAGAGTATTTCACAACAGTTAAGCAGCCTGATCTCAGGGAAGAGATCGTGGAGGGCGGTCCTTCCATTGTTATCGCAACCTCGGGCATGATGGAGGGCGGTCCTGTCATCGAGTATTTCAAGAAGCTCGGTTCCGATGAGAGGAATGCCATCCTTTTTGTGAGCTATCAGGTGAATGGAACTCTTGGGCGAAGGCTTCAGTCTGGTCTTACGCAAGTTCAGACATTCAATGCTGAGGCTAGGATGGAGATAACGGAGGTAAAGATGAAGCTCCATACCATAGAAGGTTTCTCAGGTCACTCAGATAGGAAGCAGCTCATGAGCTATGTGAAGAGAATCTCTCCGAAGCCGAAAAACATCCTAGTCTGTCACGGTGAAGAGGAGAAGAGCAATGATCTTGCAAAGGCGATTTCACGTTACCACAAGGTAACAGCCCTCGTTCCAGACACTTTGGAGACGTTGAGGGTGTTCTAGAAAGGACCTAGCGGAGCAGGCTGAGTAGGCTCTTTCTCCGCCTTCTCCCTCCAGATCTTCACATTCTTAGGAGTTAGAACGATCCTCTCTTCGCCCAGTCTAGCGATGTCTCCCTCTATTCGAGCCACGTATTCGCTGAGAACGCCTACCGCCTGTTTGACTTCATCTAGGCTCTTCTTAGCCAAGGGAGAGACGTTCGTGATCACGATGTTGCCTGCCGCGACCTCGACCTTGATGAGTTCAACATCTTCGTAGCTTCTCAAGGGGATCGCCTTCAAGTAGATGTCTCGGGGAGAGCCAGGAGGCTTGTCTACAACCTTGTCGTCCGACTTTACCAGAGAATCCTCAGCTCCAGCCAATCCTCCATCCCCAAGCTACATAAACCTTAAACGGCTTAACCTACCCAAAATGAGGTTGGATCACCTTATTATTCTTATGGGCGGACCGAGAGATGAAAACACCCTCGCATATGAGGAAGAAAACCCTGAAGGCTAAGGAGATACGCCTTCTGGTAAGAGAAGCAAGGAGCAGACTAGGCGTGAACATAGATCCCGATAAGATCGAGGAAGCGGCGCTCAAGGACGTAACCCTGTTCTGGATGGATGAAGCCCCTCTCCTAATCAGGGTCTGTGAACTCCTCGTGCCAACTCTAACTTACCAGGAGTGCCTAGAGAAGCTTCCACACATTGTAGTGGACATGGGGGCGGTCCCTCACGTATGTAGTGGTGCAGATATCATGGCTCCTGGCGTTGCGAGAGTTCAAGGAGAGTTTGAGAAGGACGAGCTGTTAGTTGTCAGAGACGAGAGACACGGAAAAGCACTGGCGATAGGCTTAGCCCTTCTCAGCTCAAAGGAGATGAGGGAGACTAAGAAGGGTAAGGTAGTAAGGAACTTGCACTACGTTGGAGACAAGACCTGGGAAGCCTACAAATAACACTTCTGCTCTTACTCCTCAACGTTTCAAGTCTGACTAGAAGGGTGCACCATGAAATCCGCTATGTCACATAGTTATCTTGAAGTGTTTCTCTGAACCATGATGTTGCCTCTGGAAACCCATCGATTAGTTCAGTTCTCTTGTGCCACCTCTGGTTGTCTTTAACCGTCTTTAGAAGACAAGCCACCAGCCATTGCTTGTGTTCATCTTTCTCGCCGAGAGAGGCATGAACCTCCTTCGCAATCTCCAGCCCATTGTCCTTGATGTGGTGCGCATCCTTTGGCATCGTAACAGGCTTCAACTCCGCCCCTCTCAACCAAGAATTCATGGCAGCTGAGTAAACCAGTACGTTTTCTTCTGTAAAGCGTCTGAACTCATCAACCATCGATCTTATCTCACCATCTGTACCAGCGCATAGAAGACCTGAATCGAGGAGCATAGAGTAACAACACTGACACCTCGGAATGTCGCCTTTGCCAGATAAGCACTCGAAACAGTTGAGGGGTCGGCCTAGGATCTGTAAATCCTTGTGTTTCTCTCTGCACACATCCTCTGTCAACTTCATAAGAGAAGATGCTGAGAGCTTATCAGAGTCAACCATGTTAACGAGCTTCTCAGCCAAAGCTACCTTTCTATCCGTCGGTTGGCCCAGAAAACCAAAGACTTTGGACTCGGTTGGGGTTTCAGGCTTACTCTGTCCCAGCCACTTCTTGAGAGATCCAACATAGTCCGAAAGGATCTGTTTCTGTTGTTCATTAAGACTGGCCTGGTCATGGTAGCCAAGAGAATCCAATAAGTCACGACCTTCACAACCTATCTTCGCAGGCTTGGAGAAGCGATCACGACCTATCTCTTCACAGAGAACGTCAATACTTCTTGGGAAGAGAGGAGACACTCGGCAGAACTCAGCCATCTGAGCACGTATCAGTCGCTGGTCCAGAGTTAGTTTGCCTAACCTGCCTTGCATCTTATTGATTAGATTGATCTCGCTGTCCCAGCTTCTAGGATCATCGGTCAGCTTAACGTTGTGCCAGAGGTTCCAGATCTTCCCCATCTCAACATCAGTGTTCTTGATGACTATCTCAAACCCTAAAGGTACATATTCATAGTCCATAAGCTCCGCGCTCATCTCCTCCTCTCCTAACTAATCAACCCCTTCTTTCCTTTGTTACTTAATGATTTCGACTATTCTGTCCTTGGACTTTGATCGACTCGGAATCTTCCTTCAGTCCTAATGGTCAGAGATCATCGAAGCTAAGTTCTATCTCTCTGGTTGCCTTACTAGCGCCTCCAGCACGTGGAAAGAGGTTCCCTGTGACAAGGGTTCTAAGGAAGAGGGGTAAGGATTTATTTGGACGAGTTCTTACGTCTTAGGTAGAGGGGAGAAGGGGCTTGGGGCATGTCTTTGCCAAAGTGAGGCTTAGTAATCCTCTGACCGAAGAAACCATAACTGTTTCAGACGCGTTAGTCGATGCTGGTGCTACTTTTACGACTGTACCGCAGGCAATCGGCGAGAAATTGAAGCTCAAGCCATTCACGAGACGGAGGGTTCACACGGCAAGTGGAGAGGAAGAGTTGGCAGAATCTATTGTCCTAATTGAGATTCAGGATGAAACAACCGTGAACCCTGTCTGGATAAGTCCGAAGATCGACCGTATCCTGATCGGTGTGCTCACCCTTGAGGCCTTGGGTCTAAAGGTTGAACCGAAGACGGGTAGAATAGAAAAGACAGAGCTTCTACTTCCATGAAAGCTCTGAAACCATATTGATTGACAGATTTTCACATGAAAGAAGATGGAGCGGTAAGGTGGCGTCTAGGATTCGTAGATTCTATCTGGGGGCTTTGCTGGAAGGCCTGCTCGTGACCTTTCTGTGGTCCACATCTTATGTTCTAATGAAAATCGGTCTACGTGTGCTGCCTCCTTTGACCTTTGCAGCTTATCGATACATTGTTGCTTCTGCTGTTCTTCTGGCTGTTACCCTGTTACGCGAACGTGGGCTCCCCGCTACAGGGAGGAGTCTGCCAAAGCTCTTCCTCTTGGGCTTATCGGGCTATTCTGTGGCACAAGGTCTCCAGTGTGTAGCCCTCTTCCTCCTGCCCGCGGTGACTGTCACGTTTCTGCTCAATTTTACGCCTGTCACGGTTCTGCTTCTCGGGGTTGTCTTCTTACAGGAGAATCCGGTTCCCCTTCAGCTAGCCGGCATGGCATTAGCCCTCCTAGGCGCATACGTCTTCCTCCTCGCGCCTCTATCAGGAGCTGAGCTTACAGGCGTGATCGTGACACTGCTTTCAGGGTTGGGATGGGCACTCCACATGGTCTCAAACAGACAACTCTTGAAGAGAGAGGAGTTCAAACCCCTCAACCTGACTGCCTTGTCCATGTTCTTTGGCGCCATTGTACTGTTGATCTCGGCGTTGGTGATCGAAGGACCTGTGCAAACCTCTCTACACGAATGGGCCATCATATTGTGGCTGAGCCTTGTAAACACCGCCTCAGCGTTTGTGCTCTGGAACCATGCTCTGGAACGAATGCGTGCCTTTGAACTCTCTGTTCTCCAGAATACTATGCTGATTCAGATCGGGATTCTCGCTTGGACCTTCCTAGGCGAACAACTCACACCCGAAAAAATAATGGCGATGGCTATGGTGTTCATTGGAATTCTAATCGTTCAAATTGTGAAAACGAAGAACTAACCTACGCCTTTCTACAGGCATAACAAACCGTTTTAAGTTGAAAAGAGGGGTATATTCGTGACTGAAGATGGACTATGAACCTCGCCTAAAGCGGGCTAGGGAAGAGATGAGGAAACGGGACATCGGAATGATCTTCCTCACCTACGGCGCCAACCTCTGGTACTTGGCAGGCATCCGCCGCAGGGGGCCCCAGCTCACAGATAGCAATACCTACGGCGACTACGTCTGCGGCGCCTACATCGGGGCAGACGACGGACTCATGCTCGTTGCTCCCCGCATGGGAGGCTCCTCCTATCAACAGGAGGCCGAAGGCAAGCCTTGGATAAATGGCGTCAGAATCATCGACGAGAGCGAGAAGCCCGAGAACGTCCTAGCTGAGGTCGTCAAGCCCTTCAGGTTAAGGGGCAGAGGTGTTTCGCTAGATGACCGTGCGTGGACGCAGAGCGAACTGGTCTTTCGGCACAAGCTGCCTGACAGCCCCATCTCGCTGGCTTCAGAGATAATCGCTCCTATGCGGATGATTAAGGATGCAGAGGAGATCACCTTGATGCAGAGAGCAGGGCAGATCACCGACGAAGTCTACGGCGAAGTACTCAAGTACCTCAAAGTCGGCGTCCTTGACTACGAGATAGCGCACGAAGTTGACTATCAGTTCGCCAAGCGCAGTACTGATCACCCCTCCTTTGTGACCGGAGTGCGGTTCTCCAGCCCCGGCAAGGCACAAGCTTCGAGTGAACAGAGAACAGCTGGCAGGAGACTCGAAAACGGTGATGCTGTAACATTCGACTTCGGCACCTGCTACAAGGGATACTGCTCGGACTTCGGGCGCACAGCCTTCGTGGGCAGACCTCCAGCAGAGTTCGGCAAGATCCATGATCTAGTGATGGAGGCACAGGCAGCAGCCATAGAGAAGATGGTCAGCGAGACGATCACGGCAACACAGCTGGACCAAGTAGCACGAGGCGTCATTGAGAGAGCCGGCTACAGCGAATGCTTCACCCATCGCCTCGGCCACGGCATCGGTGTAACAGTTCATGAGCCACCCTTCCTGTATCGACCTGATGAAACGTTGCTAGTGTCCGGCATGACCTTCACCGTTGAGCCGAGCATCCGTCTTCCCAACAGCTACGGGTGCCGCGTCGAGGATGTGGTAATGGTAACAGATAGGGGCGGCTCCCCCTTCAGCCACTTCCACAAAGAACTTACGACGATCTGAAGGAAGTTTCACCCTTTTACCGTCCGTGCTGCGAGTAGGAAACATTGAAACAGTATCTCGAAGACTGAAGAGTCAATGGACTGGATCGCGTGCACATCTCGCAGTTTGCATCATGTCTTTCAGTTCCCGCTGTATGAGATTCAACCTTGAAACGGAAAAGAACGATTGAAATGGAACGGCTGGGGTTGTTCTGCTGCGTAGACTGCCAGGCAGAGCGCCCAGCATCGGTCTTCATGGGCTCCGGGGTGTGAGAATAAGAGCTTCCCGTCTTTCGCTATCTCGTTCCTCTCTTGGTTAAATCCGTGGTAGAGAAAGCCAAATGGCTTAAGACTTGCCCACCCGATCGATCGGAGTTCAGGCTCCACCAGAATCTGATGTGGTCTCCTTCAGTGAAGCCTTAAACCTGAATAGAACCAAGATATATATATTTATCCCCAAATAAACCAAGGACGGGAGTCCATCGCTGTCACCCAGCTTGGTTTCGTACCCCGTCTTTCCCCCACATCCATCTCCTCATGGGGCGCCAAAACCTATGAGCTGGTTTTATGTTACATTCCTTCTTAACCATCTATGAAGAAATCATGCCACATTTTGAGAATCGAGGGAAAGTTGGCTATCTCCTCGGGAATGATGAACCAACGCCGCTCTTTTGGAATGGTCTGAATCTCCTCTACAAGCTTCTGAATCTCCTCCCTGCTTTTGGGAATATTGTGATGAAGTATCTCTTTGGTCCAGGTAGCTGTCAAATCGCTTCTGATGTTTTTAATGAGAAGCGCTGTCTTCGAGGCGTATTCTCTCAGATTGTCCCACGTATAGGTTCGGTTTCGAGCTAGGAATGGTCGAAACCTCCTTAGGCCATCCCCGAGGGTTTCATATTCAGAGATAGCTCTATCCTTCTCAGGCGTCTTTAGATTTTCTATCGCCTGTTTTCCCAACCGCTGTGGGAGGCTTGCTATCTGACAGGTGAACACCGCGTCGTTGAAGCATTCTTCCAAACTGAATTCTCTGTTTCTGATTTGGGACTGGATTCGGAGGGATTCCTTGTACCCATCTACGCACTCCCTGAAATCTGGTTGTGAATCTGAGAGGCTATATATGTCGTAGAAGTGTTTGGCGTACTCGAGGCCGTTCCTGCTGTCCCTTAGAGGACGGCCTATCGTATTTGGGCCAATTATGGAGAGCTTGTCTCCCAGAATCGCGCCTATGGTCGGCGTCTTCTCAATGATCCTCTTTTTCTTCTTGTCGCTCCCCATCCTACTCAGAGGATTCTTCGAATGGCTGAACTACTGGAACACCCTCTTCCGAGGGACCTCCTTCCTAGGTCTCATCTATGTCCTCTACTTCACATTGATGGAGGGCATCTATGGTTACACCTTCGGCAAGAGGATCATGGACCTCGAGGTCGTGACCGAGGACGGTCATCCACCCAGTCTTGCCAGGGCTTTTGTGAGGAACCTGAGCAAGATTTTCTAGGCATTCCTCTTCGTCGACCTCATCCTCGGCTTTGCTTCAAAGGGCGACCCTAGGCAGAGGTTCACGGATCGGGTGGCAGGGACAACGGTCGCCGAGAGACGGAACCGAAGAGGGTGGAGCATCTTCGCTTCAGGTTTCTCTTTTGAGGCTCCCACCATCGGCGTCTCACGTCTGACGAGAGACCTCTCCTACAGGGGTCGGGCTTCCCTTGGGTTAGCTAACTTCGGCACCCTTCTCATCGCCGTGGCAGTTGTCTTTCTCCTCAACCCTGGTCTGTCCTCGGAGATTCTGCGATACCTTGAGAGCTGGGGTAAGATCGGTCACCCAGTGATGCCGCCTCTACCGTTTCTTGTGCCTGTCTTCCACTTCCTCGTCGTGATGGGTATATGGCACCTCATCCTAGCTGGGATAATGGCGGCAAAAGACTACAGCCACAGAAGTGTCTCAGACGCCACTTGGGGAGGCTTCCTCCTCGTCACGGGTTACCTCGCCTACCAACGCCTCCTCGGAGCCCTCACAACCTCAGCGCTCTTCGCCCTAGTCGTCATAGCCTTCGGAGCCGTGATAATCATCCGAGCCCTAACCAGATAGACATGAAGATCACTAAGATAACTTCAAGATCTCAGATACAGTATCTGTGCCTACTTTAGAGTTTATCTTGGATTTCTTCAATTATTTTCTGGGCATTTTCTATCTGTTTGCTTACGTCGTAGGTTATGCTGAAAACTCCTTTCAACGAGTCGACCAACTTTTTGTCCTTTAACATCCTTGTAATTTCGTGAAGCTGAGGTCTCAAGAGACTTGGATCTCCTCTTTTCGTGTGCATCAAAATTTTTTCTGTATCAACCTTCTCGGATAGGACGACGAAGTCTCTTACATCTGTTCTCCTACCAGAATGGATTTTGAAGGCTATGAGCAGCTCCTTCTCTGGAATCCTGCATCTAGCTGAAATCTCTATTCCAGCTATGTCCGTTATCACTGAGTAGCGGTTCACGTAGTCAAAGCTCCAAGAAGCCTTTGTGGCTCTGCAGATCAAGCTCTCTACAAGTAGATCGATGGTTATGGGAAGATTATCTATCTTCTTGATGTAGCTTATGAATTCGCCTCCATAGACTTCATCAAAGCCTGTTCTCTCAATATATTTTTCATAGCCTTCTTCCTTTAGGATCTGAAGGAAGATGTCTAGGTCCTCTCTTTGAATAATCATGTCGAGATCTACTGAGAAGCGATGCCTAGCGAAGCCGCTTACGGCATATCCTCCGACGACTATGAAATCTAAGCTTTCATCTGAGAAGGCTTCAATAATCTTTAGAATCTCGTTCTCTCTTTCTATGAACTTCGCAGCTATACAGCATCACCGCTGATTCGTCTCTGTCTCCATATATTTGACTTCTAGTCCTAAGCTATACATCTCGTTTAACATCTCTAAGGCGGGTTCGTAGGAGTAGATGTTCTCCTGACAGAACTCTATAGTCTCTTCTAAGGGAATTATTCTGAATCCCTCGATCTTCTCTACTCTAAACTTGGGTTCAGGATACAAAACATAGAAGACACCGAATAATGTCTCCTTTACAGGTTCGCCGTTAACATGGACTTTTCGCCCCTTGAAGAAGCTCCTCCACTTATCCACTTCATGCCTCTTGACTTTCAAGTGGATGGGATAGAAGGCGAAGAAGCGGTCGACATTATATCCGCCCTTCGTCCAGAAGAAGACGGCGTCCGGACCAGCAAAGGCGTAGTCCATTCTTGCTTCGTTGACTAACTCGTAGGCTTCTCTGAGATTGAACTTCTTCTCCGAGTATTCCTTAGGGGAGTTTACCTTGTATTTTCCCCGCTTCACTTTTTCTAAAAACCCCTTCTTCGCCATATCGTGTAATACCTTGCCTGGGCTAGGGCTGGGGAAAGTAGACCTGAACTCTCTAGCCGTGAACTCCCCCTTCCAGCTCCAGAGTACGCTCCACAACTCGTAGTAGCTCATCAAATATTACTGCAATGGTAACATTTAAAAACCTTACATAAAACTAAGACCATAGCTTTGGACAATTCGACACTAAAACAGCTATTAACTACTCAACATCGTTTTAGAATAGTCGTCTCCAATATTATCAAGCTGCTCTTCTCTACAGTGCTGAGAGGAAGGCTCGTCCTTTTTCTGTGATCTAGTAGGTGCCTCTTTGGGGTCGTTCCACGTAGCTGTTTTCTAGGAGCCATTTATAGTATCGGATGGAATTGTTTGGACTGTTCTGGTTGGAACTTTGAATTCAGCCCTTGGCGACACGCTGAAATGCTTCAAAAACTCCTCCAAATCAGCAAAGACGGAAGAGCAAATGCATCATGCATTATG
>Ga0315314_1001225_pt1 | contig 23876 bp, 23 predicted proteins | sample TDP9_MG_FD_203631 | JGI IMG/M metagenome (GOLD analysis project Ga0315314, IMG submission 203631) | Freshwater sediment microbial communities from Lake Towuti, South Sulawesi, Indonesia - TDP9 | ecosystem: Environmental > Aquatic > Freshwater > Lake > Sediment | place: Indonesia: South Sulawesi... | reverse complement strand
GATTGGGACGGCTTCGCCTTCGGTTATTGTTCGGAGGTAAATGGAGACCAAGCCGATTTTGTTTATCTTTGCTGCTAATCGTTCTGCGAACATTCTGGCTGTTGTTGTAAAACGGTCGCCCATCAGCACTGAAGACAAGTATGGCGTGGTGTCATGGGATAGAGAAGGAATCGCCACCGCCAACGTGCCCAACTGGTCTTCGCCTTCGCTTAAGAGCACCATGCATGCATTCTTGGCTTCCAAATAAATCGCAAGAAAACGCCTCTCGCCCTCTTTAACCTCGTCTTCATACATAGTCGTGCGTTTCATGTGCAACACTGCCACGCTATTTATAGCACACTCATTGACTATTTATTATTTTCAACAAAGGCGACCACAAAATGCCAGCAACAACCGCAGACGAAATCTTACGCATACTGAAAAACAATTTCTCCTCGCCAAAATGGGCATCAACCGAGCGCAGCCCGTTTCAGACACTCGTCGTCACGATTATTTCACAGAACACCACAGGCAAAAACACCGCCAAAGCGTTCGAAGCACTTTCGAAAAAGTTTCCAATAACGCCCGAAGCACTGGCGAAGGCTGACGAAAAAGAAATTGAAGACGCTCTGCGGGTTGCAGGGCTGTTTCGAAACAAGGCTAAAACCATCAAGAAAATCTCACAAATTCTCTTAGACAAGTTTGATGGCTCATTAGACTGGATTTATTCAATGCCCTTCGAAGAGGCAAGAAAAACACTTCTAGCCATGCCGGGCGTTGGACCGAAAACCGCCGATGTTGTCCTGCTTTTTAGCGCGAAAAAACCGACAATTCCAGTAGATACGCACGTGAATAGGGTTTCAAAACGACTCGGACTTGCGCCCCATGATGCGGATTACGAAGGCGTTCGCATGACGTTACAGTCGCTTTATTCGCCTAAAGACTTCTTGAATGTGCATCTGCTATTTATCGCGCTGGGACGAAACTACTGCAAGGCATTAAAGCCACTCTGCAAACAATGCCCAGTAAACAGTCTGTGCCCGTCTAAAAAAAACGAGGACTAACCCGATGCAGAAGCTTCCCCAAGAGGTTGAAGAATACTTTCCGTACAGAATCGTCAGACCATACCAAGACGAATTCATCAACACCCTGTACGACGCAATAAAAAAACGAAACCACACCGTCATTGAGGGAAGCAACGGCTTAGGAAAAACAGTTTCTGCGCTTTCTGCCTGCCTGCCCACGGTTAAGCGTAATGATATGCAGTTGCTTTACGTGTCGAAAACTCACAGACAACACGATAGAGTCATGGAAGAGCTGAAAGCCATCTCAAAACGTCAAAAAGTCTCAGGCGTGTCGCTCCGTGGAAGAAGCGAAATGTGCTTCCACCCATTCATAACCCGCCATCTCACAGACGCAAGGGCTGCCATGGAAATCTGTGAACTACTAAAAAAGCGCCATCAATGCCCATACCACACGAACATAGAAGAAAAATCCGAAGCAAGCATCGACCTACAGTTGCACTTGGCTGAGAATGCTTATACAGCTACTGAAATTCAGGAACTTTGCCGAAAAGAAAAATTCTGCCCGTACGAGATTACGAAGCTGATTCTGAGCCAAGTCGACGTAATTGCGATGAGTTATCTTTACGTTTTTGACCCGCCGGTGCGGATGGTGTTTCTTAAGCAATTAGAACGACCCCTAAGCAAACTTGTTTTGGTTGTTGATGAGGCGCACAACCTGCCCGACACTGCCATAGACGTCGCCAGCGACAACCTTTCGCTCTTCTCCATGCGCCAAGCAGAACAAGAAGCAAGACAATTCAGCCACCGAGACATCACCGCGTTCTCGTCCACGCTACGGTTAATAGTTGAAAAAATGGCGTCCAAAACCGAAAAAGAAACCCTCATCCAACCAGAACTGTTCAGCGAAATGATTGAACAAGAAACAGAAATAGGCGATTTAAAGTCGTTCGCCGACCATCTGCACGACAGCGGAAACACGATTAGACGCCGAATGCTCTCCGAAGGAAAATTCCCCCAATCCTACGTTCACCGCATGGGCGAGTTTTTTGCGCGTTGGATTGAAACAGCCAAAGACGAAGCCTTCGTCCACACACTCAGCAAATACTTCACCTACCGAGGTACACGTTCAGCGAGGCTTGAAATCGTGGCGTTAGACCCGTCCAAAATTACCAAGCCGATTTTCTCGGCAGTCTACTCCAGCGTCGTGATGTCGGGTACGCTCGAGCCTTTGGATTCGTTCGCAAAAATAACCGACATGCCAAAAGAAACCGTGCAGAAAGCCGTTCCGTCACCGTTTCCAAGAGAACATATACTGACGCTGATAAGTTGCGGCGTCACCACAGCAATGGAACAAAGAACCCCGAGCATGTACAAGAAAATCACCGAGCGAATAACCGAAGTAACCGAAAACACCCCCGCAAACGTGGGCATATTCGCGGCATCCTACGAGGTTTTGGCCGCTCTACTCAATGCAAGAATAGAAGACGCTGTCAAAAAACCCCTGCTTCACGAAGAACGAGGCATGAAATCAAAAGAAAACGAACTGCTAATAAACCGATTCAAATCCTACGCAAAAAAGGGTGGAGCTGTTCTGCTTGGCGTGCAAGGTGGTCGTTCTTCAGAAGGCGCAGATTATCCTGGCGACCAGATGAATTCGGTTGTGGTAGTCGGCGTGCCGTATGCAGAACCTACACCTAAAGTGAAAGCACAAATCGACTATTATGAGAAGCGTTTTCCAAAACTCGGACGCGAATACGGCTACGTGTTGCCTGCGTTGAAGAAAGCTGCCCAAGCAGCAGGCCGCCCCATACGCACACTTGAAGACCATGGCGCACTGGTTTTCTTGGATCATCGTTATGCAACGTCTTATTGTCAGAGGTTTTTGCCGTTGTGGATTCGGAGGGGCATGAAGATGCTTCCAGACGAAAACGGACTAATTACGCGAGAATTGAAGGCTTTCTTTGGCGCACATGTTTAGATGGTCGTGGAGATGGGGTTGATGCCTAGTTCTTTGCAGGTTTTGTCGAGTTTTATTTGTCCCACGTTGACGACGGCGACTTTTCCTTTCACGGGCGTGTAGACTTTCATTGTTTTCCTTCTGTAGTCGATTCCGTGAAGAATGCCTATTCCTAAGAAGCGCTCATCACTGTCATGCATCGATACCAACAGTCCTTCCTCGTCGCCCTCCCGCATCACCTGCACTTTCTTCCCAAAATTTTCTTCAATGGCTTTTATTCTGTCCCTATGTATCCACTGCATCGAACCTAAAACCAACAAAACCGTAGTGGCGGTTTCTTCGCAGTGAAGCGGTGTCAAACCGAGCAATTCTTGGATTTTCGCCATTTGTTGCCTTCTGGGCGGTGCTCCTGCGCCGAGGGGGACGCCTTGGATGCGAATCCAGCTTAGGGGAAAGGCTAGTACTTTTGCGTCTTTTAGGTATTTCTTGTAGCCAAGTTCTCGCAGAATCTTTCGCTTTTCTCTGTCGCGTTGCTTTACCGCTTGCGGGGTCTCTATGGTTATTTTTTCGGTTTTTAGGTTGTTTAGAATAGGGGCGAGTTCGTCTTGCTGCTGAATGCCTATTATCATGTCTGGATTTATGCGTTCGGTTAGCAGTAGCTTGTATTTGACGGCGTCTTCGCCTTCGACCCAACCGTCGGTGTTTACGATTAAAAATTCTGCGCCTGTTATTTTTTGAGCCTCGTCTTTCATTAGCACTAGGCCGTCAATAACTTTGTCCATCACTCCCGTTGGCGTTGTTACTCCTGTGAAGTAGATGTCTTCAGCGTCCACGTCAAAAAGGTCTTTTATTGGCCTTGTCACTCGTCCAATTCCGATTGAGCAGGGTGGTCCAACGTCAGACTGCCCCAAATCGCCGTCAACCACCGCAATCTTCAATCTTTTCCTTAAGGTCATGTTCACGAGAAACGTGCAGAAACCAGATTTGCCCGAATCCACCTTGCCGATAATCAACACGGTCAAAGGTCTCTTTTCCATCGCCAGCACTTTTTCCACGGCGTCTTTCCAGGACTGAGGAATCGTACTTCCCTCAACTTCCTCCGCACCTGCGCCTTCTCCGAGCATGATGGTGAATTCTGCTTTCTTCTTAACTTCAAACGGCACACGTTTTGCATCACGGACAACTACTCGTCCAGGCGCTTTTAGAGGGGCGCCTAGAATTTCTGCATACCCCGAACGGAAATCTAAGGACGCTGGGCCGTCGATGAGAAGCGTTTTGCCTGCGTCAACCGTTTTATTCACGTTTTTCTCTCCTTTTGATTGGGTGACCAAATCTTCCTGCGATTTTTATCGCTGAAATCACGTCCCTTGCTTGCTTTCTATGAGTGGATTCCGTACTTAAACGCGTCGTCCCCGTTTCGCTGACCATCTCTATCGTTACGTTTTCAGGCAAAGCTTCATCAAGCAAACGCACCAAGTCTTCCGTAAAAGCTGGAGCCCCATCGCCGATTCTTACAGTAAAAATTTTAGCCGGAAGCCTTTTCAAAACGCCCTTTATTATTCCTTCAGTTTCTTCTACGCTTGTGCTGTTTGCGGTTTCTATTACTTTGCCGTCGCCAAGAACGGCTATTCCGAAAGTTTTTCCCGGGTCGACGCCGACGATTATTCTTTCGTAGCCTTCTTTTCCTTGGGCGATTCTTGCTGCTTCTGAGACGATTTCTGCTGGGTTGTCGTTGTTTTTGTAGATGAGGATGTTTGGGTGGGTTACTTGGTGTTTTTCCTTTTCTGTTGTGATGACAACTTTGATGTCAAAGGGAACAGGGTCTGTGGGTTTGAGGCTGAGGAAGGATAGATTTTTCTGTTTAAGCTCGTTCACGAGAAAATAGTAAGCCCTTCCCGACACCGTGGCAACTGCGATTTTTGCTTTCATTACCCGTTCCTTATACGTTGATGTGAACCAAAGTTATTAATTTTGAGACTTATATTTGCTTTGATGTGAAGCATTTGCGTCGAATGATACCAACGGGCTGTGTCGGACTGGACGAATTGCTTGAGGGCGGTCTCGTAGCAGAAAACATGTATCTCATCTATGGCGAAGCGGAGACAGGCAAAACTACCCTGGCGGTACAAAGCGCCGTAAACTGCGCAAGAATAGGCTACAAAACCATCTACATAGACGCGGAAGGCACGTTCTCCGCGAAACGGTTGGCACAAATCGCCTCTAATGATGTGGAGGAAATTGCTGCGAACATTATTTTGGCGAGACCGACAACGTTCAGGAAACAAGGGGTCATTTTGGACAAACTTGATGAGTACGTCACAGAAAAGGTTGGGCTGATAATCGTCGACACGGTCACGTCTCTTTACGGTGCAGAATTGGGAGGAGAAACAAAGAAAACCTTCAAACTCAACCGCGAACTCAACAAACAGATGGCTTACCTAGCGCAAATCGTAAAGGGACGCAAGGTGGCTGGGTTGGTTACGAGTCAGGTCAGGAGTGTTTTTGTGGCTGATGAATTAAGCGTCCAGCCTCCTGCGCGGAGAGTGATTGATTTTTGGTCAAACGTCGTGATTAACTTGAAGCCAACTTCACAAAACGGCGTTGTTAGAGCGGTTTTGGAAAAGCATCCGCATCGTGTGCGCCCGCAAGATTGCCTTTTAAGAATCGCAGAAGAAGGAATCAAAGACTACAAGTATCCGGGTTGAACGAACATGTTTGACAATCCTCTACTCGACGCTTTGGTGTTTATCTTTCCAGCCTACTGCGCCAATGCCGTGCCCGTGATTTTTGGCGGTGGTTCACCCATTGATGGTGGTAGGCTGTTTAGGGATGGTAAGCCCATTTTTGGGGCGCATAAGACTTGGAGAGGATTTGTTTCGGGTTTAGTCGTTGGGACGCTGGTGGGTTTTGGGCTGAGTTTAGTGATTGATTACAGTGTGTTGCTCGGGTTTGCAATTTCTTTAGGCGCTTTGCTTGGTGACTTGGTTGAGGCTTTTTTCAAACGAAGGCTCGGGTTTGAACCGGGCGCTTCTTTGCCAGTTGCGGACCAGCTTGATTTTGTTGTTGGTGCGCTTGGTTTTTCTTTGTTCATTTATCCGCCGTCGTGGCAGGTTGCTTTGGTGGTGCTTGTTATTACTCCGCCCATACACCTTTTAACCAACTTGTTCGCATATGTTGTTGGCGTTAAGAAAACTCCTTGGTGAGAAGCATGTTTCGAAGTTTGCCTTTAATGCGGGGCGCACGGATCGCGGTTGAGGTTTGTATGAACGTTAAACCCGAAGAAACCGTTTTGGTCATGACGGACACGGGAAAACTCAAGCTTGCGGAGGCTTTTGCTTATGCATCTTCTGCTTTGGGCGCGACAACAGTTGTTACTGTAATGAAGCCACTGAGAAGAAGCGGTTTGGAACCGCCCAAGCCTGTTGCGGAAGCTATGAAGGCTGCTGAAGTGATTCTGATTCCCACAAGCACATCGTTCTCTCACACAGACGCTCGGAGAGAAGCATCAAAAACCGGAGCCAGAATCGCCAGCATGCCGGGCATCACGGAGGACATGATGAGTGTGGGCGGGTTGACGGCCGATTACCGCGAGGTCGAGCGGCTGACAAACGTGGTGTCAGACGTTCTTGACAAGGCAAAAACCGTGGAAATCACGTCGCCCTCTGGAACGGATTTGACCATGTCTATTGACGGGCGAACATGCCTAAGAGACACAGGAATCTATCATGGTCCCCCGAACACTTGGGGAAACCTGCCAGCGGGTGAGGCGTGCCTGGCGCCTGTTGAAGGGACGACGCAGGGAGTTTTGGCTATTGACAGCATGGGCAAACTCGTCACACAACTGTTGCGAGTAACAATCAAGGACGGTCGAGCGGTGAAGTTTGAAGGTGCAGACGCGAAGCGATTGGAGAGTTTGTTACGTCAGGGCGACGAAAACGCGTTCAACATCGGCGAGCTAGGCGTTGGAACGAATGAGAAAGCCCATTTGACTGGTGCAGTGTTGGAGGACGAAAAGGTTCTGGGCACAGTTCACATAGCACTGGGCGACAACAGTTCCTATCCCGGGGGGCACAGTAAAAGCAACATTCACATGGACGGCATTCTCTTAGCACCCACAGTGAAAGTTGACGACGTTTTGTTGATGAGAGAGGGGAAGCTTCAGCTCGCTTAGCTGACTTGTTTTTAGCTGATTCTGCTGAAGAAGATGATTTCGAGGAACAAGAAGGCGAGTAATACGAAAACTAAGCCGGCGATTAGGGTGATGTAGGCTTGGCGGGGTTTGTAGGCGTATTTTGTGCTTTGGTACGTGATTAGCAATCCTGCGGCGCCGAGTGCGTAGAGAACCATGATGAACGCGCTTTCTGCGATGAATTGATCGTTCAGGCTGGGGTATGGGAAGAAGAAGAGTAGCCTGCCTTGGCCACCGATTTCTGTGAACGCGGCGACGGGTACAGCGCCTTGTTGCAGTAGGTCGTAGACGCCTCCGCCGAGGAGGAAGATGGCGGCTGCGATGGCGATTAGTCCGATTGTGTACATGGATGGCTTGTAGGTTGTTATTCTTCTGTAGAGTTTTTGTAGTGTGTGGGTTATGGAGGAGGCGCTTTTTCTGGCTGTCAAGTGTTTGTTTCTCCGTGTGTGTTCTGTATAGTGTTTTGAGGGTTTGTCTTTTAAATGTATCTTTTTGGCGGCGGATGATGAGCGATGGAAGATTCTGTGTTTTTACGTGTTCTCCGTGCGCTACTAGATCCCCTTCGCTATATGATCCAAATATGTTTAGACCTTTTTTGTCACTTTTTAGACTCAGAAGACGGTGTGAGCACACACTGCAGTAGACTAGACCATTCTATTAATTAGGCTCCAAATAGGCGCTTAGGCTCCTGTGAGGGAACACACACGCCCCTCTCTAGTCTAGTATCGTTTCTGCATAGCACCATGGTGAACGGTGCCCTAGAAGGTAATAATTGAATCGGAAGTTCTTCCACAAGCGATAATAACGCAAGTCCAATAACATTCTATTGATTATTGACTTGGAGAGGGGTGTTCTTGGCGTCCCTTGAACGTGACCGTGTTCCGCTTGCTCGACCAATTCCAGTGAAAGAAGTTCCGCTGGTTGACAGAACTGAAGAAATGAATGCGCTAAAGGAGGCTGTTTTCAAGGCTGCTCACGGCGAGGGAGGCCTTGTTTTTGTTCATGGCGAGGCGGGAATCGGCAAGACCAGACTGCTTAGAGAACTAGGTGCTTATGCACAGTCGCGTGGAGTGCAGGTTTTGCACGGCAGATGCCCAGGACTGTTCAGGATGGATGGTGTTCCACCATACGTCATATGGAAGGAAGTCATCAAAGACTATCTCGAAACATGCACTTCTGAACAGTTGTACAGGGTTATCGGCTATTACCCTGCTGAAGTTGCAAAGCTAGTTCCAGAGCTCAGTCAGAAGCTTAGAACTTTTCCCCAGTCCTTTCCTATAAGCCCCGAACAAGAACAAAATAGGCTCTTCGAAGCGGTGTCGCAGTTCGTCACCAACCTCTCTCAAGAGGCTCCCCTGCTAGTAATTCTTGACGATTTGCAGTGGACCGACCCGTCTTCGCTATTGCTTTTGCACTACATGGCTCGTGGTGTGCAGAAAACGCCAATGCTTCTATTAGGAGCCTACCGAAGCACTGACATTGACGATAAGCATCCTCTGACTCCCGTCTTAGCTGAATTGAACAGGGAACGTTTGCCGCAGGAAATCCAACTGAAGCGAATGTCCCTTAGCGATGTTTCAGAAATGATAAAGAATATCATGGAGCAAGAGGACGTTCCAGAAGAGTTTTGCAAACTAGTTTACGAAAAAACCAAAGGCAACCCTTTCTTTGCTGAGGAAGTTGTAAAGTCTCTAAAAGAAGAGGGAGTCATCTATCGGGAAGAGGACGAATGGAAGTTCAAAGAAATCTCAACGATTGAGTTCCCGAAGAGTGTAAAGAATATTGTGAAGACGAGATTCGTTAAATTGGATCAGGAATGCCAGAATGTTCTGACCTTAGCTTCTTTTGTTGGAAATGATTTCACTTTGGAAGCATTACTTGCACTCACAGGCATTGAAGAAAACAAGCTCCTCGAGCTGTTGGATAGGATGCTGAGAACTGGCTTGATTAAGGAAAGGGAGGTTCGCGGAGAAGGAGTTTGTTCTTTCGCAGACATTCTGATTAGAGATGTCGTCTATGAGGAAGTTAGCCTCTTGAAGCGTAAGAAGCTTCACGGGGTTGTGGGAAGTGCGTTGGAGAAAATCTATGCTAAGACGATTGATGAGCATCTCGGAGAACTCGCTTCTCACTTTCTTGAGAGTGGAGACAAAGATAGAGCGCTTGACTACTTCTTAAAAGCGGGGGACAAAGCTGCGGGAATCTATGCCAATACTGAGGCTGCTTCATACTTCCAGTCCGCTCTTAGGCTGCTTGAGGAGAAAGAAGGCGAGTTTCAAGAAAAGGGACGTGTTCTTGAGAGGCTCGGAGACGTCAAGAAGCTTGTCGGGGAGCATGACGATTGCATGAAGTATTGGGATGAAGCCTTACTGGTATGGACCAAGCTACACGAGAAAGGAAAAAATGCAACGCTCCATAGGAAAATGGCGTATGTTCTATGGGCATCCATGGGTGACAAAGAGAAGGCCAAAGAGCATCATGAAGCGGCTCTAGCGATTTTGGAAACTGAACCTGAAAGCGCTGAACTGGCACGATTGTACGAGGATATGGGTCACATGCGCCGGCGGATGGGGCAAGTGACGGAGGCGCTTGTATGGACAGAGAAAGCACTTCAGCTGGCTGAGAAACTAAACGCTCTCGAAGTTGTTGCCATTTCATGCATGGAACTTGGATTGCAAGTTGGATGGCGAGGAGACTTCAAAAAGAGTCTAGAATATGCGAACCGAGGATTGAAAATAGCCCTTGATAACGACTACTTGGAGACCGCAATGTCGGCGTATGACAAAGTTGGATCATGGCTCCCTTCGGAAGAGTATGAGAAACGCCAAGACTGCCGGGAAAAGGGACTTGCGCTCGCAAAGAAACTCGGAGATATCAGCTTCCAATCCTACTTCCTTTATCATATGGCAGGTGATTGCAGCCGGCGGGGAGAACTACACAAGGCAATAATGTTGGGGGAAGAAGCACTTGCATTGGCCAAGAAGGCTGGTGACTTAATCTTTATTGCATGGGATCTGCTTGTCCTCGGAGAGGTTTTCCAAAGCTTGGGAGACTGGGACAAAAGCGCGCAGTACTACAACGAAGCAGTCGACATCTCACGAAACCAAAACGAGGCTCAGACAGACGTTTCGAGCAAAACCCGCCTTGCTTTACTTGATATCGATAAGCAAGAATACTTGAAAGCAAAAGAACAGCTAGAAGACGCACTTCAAATATGCGAAAGGGAGGACATAAGAGCTGGACAGATGGGAATTTCAGCGTTCCTTATTTGGACCTTAGTCGAGCTTGGCGAGAACGAGAAAGCTCTAGACTTGCTTGGCAGTTTACAGAAGTTTGCTCTCGAAACAGAGGATAAATGGTTCAAAATTAATGAGATGGCTCTGAGGGCTATGTTGCTTCGTGCTGAGAAGAAATACGCAGAGTCCGTTGAGCTTTTCGAGAAGACGCTTAAAGAATGGGAGTCCACAAAAGCGAACATATGGAACGCCTACTACTTCGCCAGATGGGTACTCTGCGAATACGCGCGTGCATATTTGGAACGAAACAAAGAAGGCGACAGAGAAAAAGCAGACAAACTCCTCAACCAAACACTAGAAATGTTTCAAAAAATGGGCGCTAAAAAAGACGTCGAAAAAACAATCAGGTTGATGGAAGGATTGCAACTAACTCCTCAACTTAAAACGGGCGAGAAAACAGTCAGCCCAGCAAGTTATGTTTGTGATGATGTGCATGGCAACGTTATAGCCGCGCCGAGGGAGTTGAGGGTCGGAGAGAGTCTTGAGTTGGAGATAGAAGTAACGAACATCCGCAAAGAAGGAACCATTCTGCTAACCAAGATAACAGAAGTCATCCCGGAAGGCTTTGCTGTAACCAGGAAACCTGATTCATGTCGTGTAGAAGGCGATTGCCTCAACTTGAAGGACAAAAGGCTCGAGCCCTCCAAAACCGAAGAAGTAAAACTCGTCCTGACACCGAAGATTCAAGGCACGTTCTATATAAAACCAAAAATAGTATACTTGGACGAGAACCGCAAAGAGAAAACATGCGAGCCAAAACCAATCAGCGTAACGGTCAAGGAACTCGGAATCAAAGGCTGGCTCAAAGGATAAAAAATATTCTATAGTGGGATGTTTGCGTGTTTTTTTGGTGGTCTTGCTTCGCGTTTTGTCGCCAGCATCTCCAGGGCGCTTATGAGTTTGGGTCGTGTTTCAGACGGCTCAATCACGTCATCTATGTAACCCTTCTGCGCCGCAATATACGGACTCGCAAACTTTTCTCTGTATTCCTTGATTAATTCTTGCAGTTTCTTTTCAGGGTCTTTGGCCTCAGCAATCTCTTTCCTAAAAATAATGTTAATCGCCCCACGTGGTCCCATCACTGCGGTCTCAGCCGTCGGCCAAGCATAATTGATGTCCGCCCGTGAGTGTTTGCTTCCCATGACGTCGTAAGCGCCCCCGTAGGCTTTCCGCAAGATAACCGTAATCTTCGGCACCGTAGCCTCACAATAAGCATACAACAGCTTAGAACCATGCCGAATAATACCCCCATGCTCCTGCTCGATGCCCGGCAAGAAACCCGGCACATCCTCAAACGTGACGATAGGAATATTAAAAGCATCACAGAACCGCACAAAACGCCCCGCTTTCACGGAAGAGTTAATGTCCAACGCGCCCGCATAGGATTTGGGCTGGTTCGCCACGATGCCTATTGAACGCCCATTCAACCGCGCAAAACCCACGACGATGTTCGGCGCCCACAACGCCTGAACCTCAAAAAACTCACCATTGTCAACCACGCTGGTTATAACCTCTTTCACGTCATACGGCTTGTCAGGGTCGTCAGGAATAATCTCTGCCAAGTGCTCGTCCGTGCGGTTCGGGTCGTCGCCCGTGTCCATAATGGGCGGGTCTTCCATGTTATTCTGCGGCAAGAAGCTTAGGAGTTTTTTGATGATTTGGATGCAGTCTTCTTCTTTTTCAGCCACAAAATGCGCCACGCCGCTGGTCGTGTTGTGCACCATGGCGCCGCCGAGCTCCTCAAAACTCGCCTCCTGCCCCAACACGGTTTTGATGACCTCTGGACCCGTGATGAACATGTGACTCGTACCCTTCACCATCACGATAAAATCCGTCAACGCTGGACTGTAAACCGCCCCGCCCGCACACGGACCCATGACGGCAGAAACCTGCGGAACAACGCCCGAGGCTATGACGTTTCGGAAGAAAATGTCACCATAACCAGCCAAACTAGCCACGCCTTCCTGAATCCTCGCACCCCCGGAATCATTCAAACCAATAACTGGCGCGCCAGTCTTCATCGCTAAATCCATCACCTTGCACACTTTCTTCGCGAACATTTCGCCCAAAGAACCGCCGAAAACCGTGAAATCCTGCGAAAAAACGTACACGAGTCTACCATCAACCGTGCCGTAACCAGTGACCACGCCGTCGCCCAGCACTTTCTGCTTGTCCATCCCAAAATCTGAGCACTGATGCACCGTAAACGGGTCGAGCTCCACAAAGCTGCCCGCGTCCAAAAGCATGTCTATGCGTTCTCTGGCCGTAAATTTTCCTTTCTCATGCTGCTTCTCGATGCGGTCTTTGCCGCCGCCCAGCCTTGCTTCCTCTTTAAGCCGGCGGGCACGCTCAATCTTTTCCTTAACAGTCGGCTCCTTCGAACTCAACACAACCTCGCTCCCAATTTAGAGAGAATATTGTCCAACTTAGATATTTAAACACGCACCATGGAAAAACATAACTTGAAGCTCGCCGTTACCGTATTGGCTAAAAAATGTAGTGAAATGATGAAGAATGTTGCGTTTCTTTAACACCTTAACCCGAAAAAAAATGAAGTTCATACCGCTCGAGAAGGGCAAGGTGAAGATGTACACGTGCGGTCCGACGGTTTACGATTTCACACACGTCGGCAATTTTCGCACCTTCGTTTTTCAAGACGTCCTGAGGCGCTGGCTGAAGTATCGAGGCTACAAAGTCACCCAAGTTATGAACCTCACGGACGTGGATGACCGAACCATAAACGCCTCCAGAGAACGAGGAATCCCCCTCAACCAGCACACCCAGCAATTCATCGACGCATTCTTTGACCACATGCAACGGTTAAACATCGAAAAAGCCGAGTATTGTCCCCGCGCAACTGAGCACATACCCGAAATGGTCGCCCTCGTCAAGAAACTGCTCGAGAAAGGCTATGCTTATCGAGCCGAGGACGGAAGCATATACTACAACATCAAGAAATTCAAAGACTACGGCAAACTCTCCAGAGTCAAATTGAAACAACTCAAACCCGGCGCCCGCGTAAAAGTCGACTCGTACGAAAAAGAGCAAGCATGGGACTTTGCATTGTGGAAGGCATGGGACGAAAACGACGGCGACGTCTATTGGACGACCGAAATAGGCAAAGGCAGACCGGGCTGGCACCTTGAATGCTCCGTCATGTCTATGAAGTATTTGGGCGAAACAATTGACATCCACAGCGGCGGCGTCGACCTCATCTTCCCACATCACGAGAACGAAATCGCCCAAAGCGAAGCCGTCACGGGCAAGAGATTCGTGAATTATTGGCTGCATTCGGAGCACTTGATGGTAGAGGGACAACGAATGGCAAAGTCGCTGGGCAACTATTACACCTTAAAAGATTTGCTGGACAAAGGCTATCACCCAAATGCCATCCGCTTCTTGCTTCTGTCCACTCATTACCGCCAACAGCTGAACTTCACGTTTGAAGGCTTGAAAGCCACCGAAAACACCGTCGAGAGACTCGCGCTTTTCCTCGATAGACTCGCAGAAGCAGACGGCACACCCGCGGCACAAGAACTACGAACGCTGATGAAAAATGCCAAGAAAGGCTTCGAAACCGCAATGGACGATGACCTGAACATCACTTCCGCGTTGGCATCGGTCTTTGATTTTGTGAGGGACGTCAATCGCTTGATTGACCAAGGGAAAGTGAGCAAAAAAGAAGCCCAAGCCGTGTGTGAATCGATGATGAACTTCGACAGAATACTGAGCGTGATGGGCAAAGTCGAGAAGAAAGAACCATTGCCCAAAGAAATCGAGGCACTCGTGCAGAAGAGGGAAAAAGCAAGGAAGGCGAAAGACTGGAAAACCGCCGACCAGATTAGACAACAACTTTTCGAGATGGGCATAATCTTGGAAGACACGAAAGACGGCGTAAAATGGAGACGAAAAAACTAAACCGTCCGCACGGTCACGTCGCCAGATACCACTTTTCGCGTTGTGCCGTCTGCAAGCTTAACGATTAGCGCGCCATCATCGTCGATGTCCACCGCCATGCCTCCAAATTTTTCCCCAAACCCAAAGATTTCCACTTTTTTGCCCAAAAAAACAGCCATGCCCCGCCACTCGTCCAGCAGTGTTTTGAACTTTTTGGCTTTGAGCATTTTATAACGGTCTTCGAATTCCTTCAGTAAAACGCAGATGAGTTTCTCAGCGTCAACATCGCTTTTCAAGACTTCTCTAAGCGTAGTCGCAGTTGCCTGCAATTTTTTCGGCAAAACATTCACGCCAAGGTTAGCGTTTATTCCAATCCCGACAACCACAAAATCAACAGTTTTCTCTTTTGATGCTGCTTCCGCAAGTATGCCACAAACCTTTTTGCCGTTTACTAGAACGTCGTTAGGCCATTTTATTTCCGCTTTCAAACGAAACATTTTTCGCAATGCGTTCGCGACCGCGACCGCCGTGGCAAGAGTTATCTTCAATGCTTCTTCTGCTTTCATTTCTGGACGCAGAATTATGGAGAGCCAAACGCCGCCTTCTGGCGAAGTCCACGGTCGGTTGAGGCGTCCTTTTCCCCTTGTCTGGGTTTCTGCGATTATGGTTGTGCCTTCTTTGGCGCCTTTTCTTGCTTGCTGTTTCGCAACAGCGTTGGTGGACGGAACTTTTTCGAAATAGTGGATTTCTCTGCCTATAAAATCGGTTTCAAGTTGCGCCATTATCCGTTCTATTTCAAGCAATTTATGGTCCTTAGAGGGGTTTGTGGGCTATTTTTCGCAGAGTTCCATCAGCACGCCTTTCAGGCTCTGCGGGTGAATGAACGCGATTTTTCCGCCTTCGGCGCCCTTGCGTGGTGTTTCGTCGATGAGGGTGACGCCCTTGTTTTTCATGGCTTTCAGCATGTCGTCGATGCCGTCCACCTTAAGCGCGATGTGCTGGATGCCTTCGCCCCGCTTTTCGAGAAACTTTGCGATGGGGCTGTCTTTGGTTAGTGGTTCGAATAGTTCTAGTTTGGTTTCGCCTATTCTTACGAACGCGATTTTTGCCTTCACCGACTCCATTACCATAATTTTTTCGGGCTTCAAACCGAGAACTTTTTCGTACACGGCGAGTGTTTCGTTCAGGTTATTCACTGCGATGCCGATGTGGTCTACGCCTTTAATCATCCTCTTGTGTCACCGCATAGTTTTAGACGAGTATCCTCTTATAAACGTAGATTAGAAAAGGAAAGCGGGTTAAACATGCCACGAAAGTATAAGATTGTGGTTTTGCCCTGTGACGGAGTGGGTCAAGGGATCATTCCTGAAGCAGTAAAGGTTTTAGAACCTGCTTAAACATCTTTTGCCTTAAATGGACCGCTTAAGGCGAAGACTCCGCCTGAAAACATCAAGACAACCGCAATCGAGAGAAAAACGCCTTGGTATTGGAGGATTGTTTTGAGGAAGAGTCCGCTTATTATTGGTCCGAGGGTTTGGCCGACATCCATGATTGTGTCAAGAAAGCCCATTGACGTGCCGATTAATTCCTTCGGAACCAGCTCACTGATTGCGGCAGGCGTTGAGGCGGCAACGGTTGCAAAGCCAAACCCATAGACCACGACGAGCAGGAGGAGAACCCAGAAGTTTGTCACGAATGGAACCGCCAGCAGAGGAAGACCAGAAACTATAGAGCCTAAGACTATCGGAACCCGTCTTCCAACCCTGTCTGAAACCCTCCCCATGTAAGGTCTCGCAAAAATCGCAACGCCGATTATGCTTGTGATGAGAACACCCGTCAAAAACCCGTTTAACCCAACAACCTCAGGCAAGTACCCAGCGAGAAAAAACTCAACCGTCCCATAAGCATAATATTGACATGCTTGAACAAAGCTGACTAGCAAAACACTGCTGTTTTTGACGATGGTTTTCCATCCGCGAAACAGGTTCTTGACAGACTTTTCCGTCGTTTCCGTTTGGTCATTTGATTGTTCTTTCCTGAAGAGAAACGGCAAAGCCATAATCAACGCCGTTACACCAGCCACTCCCACAGCAGTGTAAAGCACGTGAAAATTGTTGATAGTCGTGTACAGTATGAAGCCGCCCAAGGTAGGCGCTATAACTCGACCAACATACGTTGCCGAAGAAAAAAGCGAAATCCGCTCGCCCCTTTTGGTTGGAAACAACTCAGCTATCGAAGCCTCGGCGACGGGCACAAAAATCGCAGTTGCGAACCCGTGATAAAACCGAACGAGAATAAGCTGCCACCACACGGCTATCAATAGGTAAAGAAAGGGCGCCGAAGCAAAAACAAAACCCGCAATCAACAGAAACTTTCTTCTGCCGAAAACATCCGAAAGCGAAGCAGCAGGCAGACTGACCAAAATTCCGGGAATTGTTGAGGCTGCAGCGACAACGCCGACCCAATCTGCTGGAGTTTCGAGATGTAGCGAAAAAATTTTTAGAACAGGACTTTTGGACATTGTTGAGCTTAAGATGGCGAAGAAACCCATCATGCAAAGCGTCAAGAAAACCGTGTTTCTGGCGTTTTTTGACCGCAAAAGCGTCACAAACCTGCCTATTGAGTCAGTTTCTTTCTTAAGAAGTCTCTTCGCTGTTTCCTGTCCATCTTTTCAATTTCGTTTTTGTGTTTCTCGCGGATGAGTTTTAGCTTGCAGTTAGTGTAAAGCGCATCGTAAACTAGGCTGGCTTTTTCTATTGCTTCGTGGTCGTCTTTTGCAGCAATTGATATTCCAGTCATTACAGCATCCAACCCTGCAGCCTCGGGAGCTAATTCCGGCTTGTCGGTGTCTGCAGCGCGGACAATTCTTGCCAACTCTAGCACAGCTGGGTCTCGGATTTTGTATTTCTTGATTACCGCGTCGAAGCTGCATTCGTCGCCATGGTGTCCAAGCTCTACGCCGGGCGCGTCGTATGGGATTGCCTTCTCTTTCTGGACTATTTCGTCAACTTTCTCCACGGGAACAAAGATGAATTCGGCTTCTGGGTCCACGAATCTTCTTATCAGCCATGGACAAGCTGTTCTGTCAACATGAACGTGCTCTCTTGTTACCCACTTCATTAAACTTCACCCATGCAGAACGATTATTCTTCTTACTAGGATTGAATGTCTAAATGAGCATTTCGATGGTTAACATGACGATTATCGAGAAGGCTCTGACAGAAGTTTCTTCTAGCAAATTTTAAGTGCTATGTTGCCTTACTTGTGCATTCTAAAGGGTGAAGATGACTTGACTAAACCGTTTCCATGGTGGAACGACGAACAAAAGAAACTCGCAGAAGAAGCAAAAAACTTTGCCGACAAAAACTTGGGACGCGGCGAAGAAGTAACATGGACAAAAGAATTCCCGATGGACCTTTTACGAAAAATGCAAGAGAAAGGCTGGTTCGGCTCGCTGATCCCAGAAGCCTACGGCGGCATGGGCTTGGGCGTCACAGGATGCAGCATTGTAGCCGAAGAAATAAGCCGCATCTGTTCAGCATTGGTCGGCACCTACAGCGTAACCATGTTCGGCGGCGTGGAGCAAGTCTTGCTACATGGCAGTGAAGAGCAGAAGAAGAAATGGCTGACTCCAGTGGCGAAGGGTCAGGCGACAGGTGCGATTTGCATCACCGAACCCGCGATTGGCTCGGACGCTTCGGGCATTGAGACGACAGCACGCCGCGAAGGCGACGAATACGTCATCAACGGCAAGAAAAGGTTCATCACCAACGCCGGCATCGCAGACATGTACCTCGTCTACGCGAAAACAAGCGAAAAACCCGAAGACAAAGCAAAATACTCCCACCTCAGCGCATTGCTCATTAAAAAAGGCACGCCTGGGTTTTCAGTGGAAAAAATCAACGAGTTACAAGGCTGGCTAGGCTTGCCCAACGGGTTCCTAAACTTCGACGAAGCCCGCGTGCCCGCAGAAGACATCATCGCTGGCGAGGGCATGGGCTGGAAGATTCTTGTAGACGGCTTAAACTTCGAACGCATCCTCTTCGGCGCTGGAATGCTTGGACCGATTCGGGAGGCGATTAAGTATGCGATTGGTTACGGAGAAAGACGCATTCAGTTTGGACAGCCGACCCTGAACTTTGAGAACAACCAGTTCCGCGTTTCAGACATGTTCGCAGGACTAAAGACCGCACGACTACTGGTCTATCACGCAGCTAACCTGCTCGATTTGAAAGCCGAAGCGATGGCGGAAGCCGCAACCGCAAAGCTGTATGCGTCTGAGGTTTATGAGAAGATTATGAGCGACGCGATTCAGGTGATGGGCGGCGACGGCTGGACGCACTTTTATCCGGTTGAGAGTTTCATGCGAGACTCTAAAGTTAACCAGATCGGTGCTGGCACGAGCGAAGTCATGCGCATGGTCATCTACCGAGGCGAAACACGGGCGATGGCTGGAGACCTGAAACTGCCGCGAAGGCGGATTGACGAGAAGCTTGGCGTTCCGATTTCGACGGTTGAACCATTGCCGACTAAGGAGGCTACTGAGGAAGGCTTATTGGAAGTTTTGGCTGAAAACTACCGCGTGAACCCTGGCTTGTACATGACACGTGCGGACATGAAGGAAAGATTGGCGAACGTTGCAGACGACGCGTTGGACAAACTATTGACTGCTTTGGAACAGAAGGGTTTAGCGTTGCTTTACAAGGACAGAAAGGGCTCGATTCAGATGGCGAGGGCTTCGTACAAAGGTTTGAAGGCAGCTAAGCCGCTGGATTATTACAAGTGGTTCCCACCGTGGCTCAGCAAAGACTATGTTTTCTAAACCTCTCCATTTTTCTTTTTATGAAACATAACCCAAAAAGCAACATACAATCAAGTGCACCCGACTTTTTCTCGTTTATGAATAACTTTAATACTGGGATACGCATGATGGAGGGGTATGCAAACAAAAAGGATTGCATAAAATAGTATAGGAGTTGAGATTGCAGAATGTCTGGAAGAGAGATGCATAAGGCGGTTTGTGCTGAGTGCGGAAAAGAATGTGAAGTCCCGTTCAAGCCTGACGGCAGCAGACCAGTGTATTGCCGAGAATGCTATTCCAAACGTAGACCGGCGAGAAGATACTAAACTCGCAAAGTAGCATTCATCAACTGTTCACAGTTTTTTGTTTCCCCACTTTTTAGTCCATGCCCCTGCCATTAACAATAATAGGCAGAAACACAGTCTATACGTTCAACAGAGTAAAGCGTAAGAGTAAGAAAAAACATGCCTACTGACCCAGTTTGCGGTGCGGTTCTCGACGAGAACTCAGCCAGGTTCAAAATCACGTACGAGGGAGAAACGTACTATTTCTGCAGCTTGACCTGCAAGAAGAGGTTCAAGAGGCATCCGATGAAATTCGTAAAATAGCCCCTGTTTCTCTCTTTGGCTGTGAAAAGAATGCGGCTAGATAAACAGCCGCTGAGATTCTAGTTCTTCTATGGATGTTTTGGTCAGTGCTTTTATGTTGTCGAATTCGGTTTTTTCTCCGTAGCTCACGAGTGTTATGGCGGTTCCGTCGCGTCCCATGCGGGCGGTTCGTCCGATTCTGTGAAAATAGACGAGCGCGTCAGGAGGGACGTTGTAGTTTACTACGTGGGTTATTCCTTCTATGTCCAAGCCTCTTGCGGCAACATCCGTGGCGACGAGCAGTTTGAATCTGTCGTTTCTGAAGGCGTTGACCACCGCGTCTCTTTGCGCCTGAGTGAAGCCTGCGTGTAGGGGTTTGGCGTCATGTCCGCGTAGTCTTAGGCTGTGTGCGAGTTTGTCCGTGTCTTCGCGTGTTCTGCAGAAGATTATCGCTTTTTGCATTGGTTTTTCGCTTAGCACGTCGCATAGGATGTCGAACTTGTTAGCCGGATTTACGACTATGTAGTACTGTTTCATCTGCGTGAGGGCGATTTCGTCCTTGCTTACGAGTATTTTCTCGGGGTTCCGCATGTACTTGTTGCACAGGTTCATGACTGTCTGGTCTATCGTCGCCGAGAATAGGCTTGTTTGCCGGTTTGTGGGCACTCTTGAGAGGATGTACTCCGCGTCTTCGATGAAGCCCATGTCGAGCATCCTGTCAGCCTCGTCGACCACGACAATCTTGACCGACGCAAGGTTCAACGTCCTGCGCCTCAAGTGGTCTATTATGCGTCCCGGCGTACCCACGACAACTTGAACCCCGTTTCCAAGGGCGTGTATCTGTTTCTCTATGGGTTCTCCGCCGTAGACTGGCAACACGTGGAACCCGGCGTATTTGCCGAGTTGGCTTATGTGTTGTGCCACTTGTATCGCGAGTTCTCGTGTGGGTTCGAGGATTAGTCCTTGAACGTTTCTAACTTTTGGGTCTAGACGCTCGATCATCGGAATCGCGAAAGCGGCGGTTTTGCCCGTGCCTGTTTGGGCTTGTCCGATTACGTCTCCGCCCTTGAGTAGTGGTATTATTGCTTGTGCTTGGATCGGGAAAAGGCTGGTGAAGCCAAGCTCTTCGATGCCTTTCATTACTTCCTCGCTTAGAGGAAGGTCTTTAAAACATTGCGTTTGCAATTCATTTTTTCCTCCTGCCACAAAAAATTTTCTGCGTGGATCGTCAAGATGTTATTCTGAGATTCAGCATCAATTAATGTGACTGCACCATTAGACGGTAAGTCTTGCTTAAAAGGTTTATTATATTACGCTAACCTTTTGTTCGGAGCAGGAAGAGACAAAAAAATAAGAAACGGTGGATTTTCCATTCTACTATCGTTTTAGGCGTGGTTTGTGACGTTTGATGCGCATATAACCCGCCAGCGCAGCTATCATTCCAGCCATTGTCATGATGGTTCCTAAGGGGACTTCGGGGACTACTGGGGGTGGGGGTTCGATTCTGAGGGACACGACTATGTCTTGGAATTCTCCGCTGCCAGCGCTGTATGCGTTTTCGAACCCGATTATGTACATGATTTGGTCGTCCAAGTTCCTATAAACTGCCGAATGAGTTTGTCCGTCGGCGTTCAGGCTGTTCTGGGTGAAGTACCTGTTGATCCATTTTTTGAGCCAGTTTAAGCCGACTACTGTCGCGTCTTTGATGTTGATTATTCCGTCCTTGTCGAAGTCCACCTCTGGGTCGTAGCCTGCTTCTCCTTCTCTGCTCATCCAAGCACTCTGCACCATGTCAGCGTCGGTCATGTTTACTTCGCCGTCGTGGTTGCAGTCGCCGGGAAAACGCGAATACTTTGGAGTCACCCAAATCGAAAGACCAAACTCTGAACCTGCCATGAACAGCTTAGAGATAGGCGGCGTGACGTAGCCAAAATCGCCTTCTGAATCCTCAAGAACGGTGTTATGTTCGTTTGTGCCTACCTGATAATGGCTCAGCACGTTTGCGTTGTGGTATTCGGTGAATTCCGCAAGCAAGGTCATCCTGTATCGTCCCGGAGGGAATGTGACGTCGGTGGAGTTTATTCTGGACACGTTCGTGAAACCCGCGTCGCTCAAGACTTCTGTCAACGATGGCTCAGAAACGGCTTGAACAACTAGGCCAGATGCAGTCATGAGCGACAAGGCTAAGATTAGGATACCTACGAGGGTTCTCATCACTCTTCTCAACGGATGACTACGTTTCTTGATTATAATGCTTTCTGGAAGAATAAAATATAGAAATCCTATAGAAGACTAACACTATTCAGCCTCAGGTCTATTCCTATATCGCCATCCATCGACAACGGAGTAACTAAACCCGCTAAGAACCATAAACCCATCAACACATTCACACGTCAAAACCAAACAAGACAATTTATTGCTAGATGTCTTGTATGATTTATTTTTTATACTGACATAGTGCATTACTGTAGGTTGAGGGGTTGAGAATGGTTGACATAATAGAGATTTCAGCTATTGTTACAGCTACAGGGGTGTTGGTTGGCATTGTCTATTATATTCTGGAGATGAGAAATCAAACTAAGACGAGACAAATGGGTCTCATCATGAGCATATATTCGCTTTTTACGACAACAGAATACGTAAATGCATGGGAAAAAATGAGAACCAGAGAATTCAAGGATTTTGATGAATACGTGAAGAGACATGGGCTGAAAGAATTCTTGCAAGTAGCCTCAGTATGGGAAGGACTGGGGTTTCTTCTACACAGAAAATTCTTGGATGTTGACACTGTTCGTGAACTCCTGAGCGAGTCAACAAAGATGTCGTGGGAAAAGGTCAAACCCATGGTAGAAAATGCCAGAAAACAAGTTAATCAAAGGGAATCTGGAGAATATGTCCCAGTTCTGCAATGGTGGGAATATCTCTACAATGAACTGCAAAAGAGAGAACAACAGCTTCAAGCAAAGAAGGGTTGAGTATGGTTGACATATTTGAAGTTTCAGCTGTCGTAGCAGCAGCAGGCATACTAGTCGGTGTTGCCTATTACATTCTGGATATAAGATACAGCAAGAGGGCGAGGGAGATGGAGCTATGCCAATTTGTCACCTCAGACTTCAATTCAGAACAAGGCATACAGAGATTCGCTACAATGATGAACATGAAGTGGAAAGATTACGAGGATTTTATAGACAAGTATGGGTACTCTAACCCCGAGATGTTGGGCAAATGGTATTCACAGTTCGCAGCCTGGGAGTATATGGGAGTTCTCATAAAAGACAAAGTTGTCACAGCTGAAAAAATATATGCTACAGGTTGCCTCGGTCCCATATTTGGCTGGGAGAAGTTCAAGGACATTATTCAGCGTATGAGAGAAGTCAGGTGGGGACGAGATTACCTTAGTAACGCCGAGTTCCTTGCTCAAGAGATGCTGAAGATAAAAATGAAGAAAGATGCAAGCTTCAAAGACATGCTGGAAACCTATAGAAAGAGTTTGAAACCCGAGTAGAGGTGTCAAGAATGGTTGGTATAACAGAGATTTCTGCAATAGTAGCTGCAGCAGGTGTGTTAGTAGGTGTTGTCCTTGCTGTTTTAGAGCTTAGGAATCTGGTTGAGCAAAGACAAACAGACACTTTGATGAGGCTTTACTCAACCTGGGGAGAGGAGAGTCTTCAGAAAGCTTGTTTGACTGTGGTAGAGTTGGAGTTTAACGATTATGATGACTATGTTAAGAAATATGAGGCTTCTGGAGCCGTAGTCGTGGATTGGTTTAGGGTCGCTTGGTTCTTCAATGGGGTAGGTATTCTTTTACAAAGTAGACTTGTGGACATTAAGTTAGTTGACAAACTATTTGGCTATATAGTGATAGTGCTATGGGAGAAACTAGAGCCTATTATTGAAGGAGCGAAAAAGAAACAGATTGCTTCACCTAGGGCACTTGAGTGGTTCGAATTCCTTTATAACGAAATGAAGAAAAGAGAACAGAAACTCCAGAAATCAAAAGCATAAACAGTTAGTCTTTTTGAGTCAGTTTTTGGTTTTGCGGAAAAGTTATAGCTGAATCAAAACATAAGACAAGACTCTGCACCCTCAGAATCACTTCAATAGGAAACCACTTTGTACGTCCTATCATATAACAGGGCTTTTATTGC
>Ga0315314_1001224_pt1 | contig 23880 bp, 22 predicted proteins | sample TDP9_MG_FD_203631 | JGI IMG/M metagenome (GOLD analysis project Ga0315314, IMG submission 203631) | Freshwater sediment microbial communities from Lake Towuti, South Sulawesi, Indonesia - TDP9 | ecosystem: Environmental > Aquatic > Freshwater > Lake > Sediment | place: Indonesia: South Sulawesi... | reverse complement strand
TGAAGAGCTCTTGGCCGAGCAAGGAATAGATGCTTATAGCATTGCAGACAAGGTCAAAGAAATACTGGAGTGATGCTCATGAAGAGACCCAGTCCGGCATGCCCAGAAGCAGATTCGAACAGAAAGATTCGGGGGTGATTGGAAAAAGAAGGCCATCGCAAATTGGGAATATGGTCCATCGGATGCTCTGATGAGAACCTCTGTAAATCGTCTTCATTTTCTTAGGCGGGGGTTCACCTTAAAAGGACCCTCATAAACCATAGTCCATCGAATATTTCATAGTTGCCGGAGACGGTTCTCATGGAGACATGCACATTCAATCAGGCCAAGACTTTGATTAGACAGCTTGTGGCTGAAAAGGGCTTCCCAAATGACGAGTCCGCATTGCTGCAAAAGCTCCTCTGGGCTTTCGTCGAGCTGGGCGAGGCTTCTGATGCCTTCAAAAAGGGAGAAAGCTGGGAGAACATCAGCGAAGAGCTCATGGACACGATCTTCTACGTGCTAGACTTTATCGGACTTGTCGAGAAGACCCAAGGGATCGAGATAGATGTGGATAGGATATTCCTTGAGAAGTGGCGAAGGAATATGCGGCGACCAGAAAGATACGGACAAAAGAGAGGCTAACGATGAAGGTTCAGAATGGAACGAATTTGTCCAGTCCCTGTCTCAATTGATGCGATAAGCCCTCGAAGCTTTGAAAGCATGCAACTATCAAGCCATCTACAACATAAGAGGGATTGTCGACATTGTTAGGTGATCATGCCTCGAATTGTGAAGGGAAACTTATTGAGGGACCGCATCTTTTTTGAGGATTATTGTGAGGAACAGCGAGATGAATTTAAAATTCAGACTGGAATTTGACGGTTCCATCTGCAGATGGTGTCGTAGCTGCGAACTCGTTTGCTCTTTGCTCCATGAGGGAGCCTGCAACCCTTCACTGTCTCGGATCACAATAGACATGGACCAGTTTGACGCAGGGATCTCATCTTCTTTTTGCAGGCAGTGCGACAAGCCTGAATGCTCGAGCAACTGCCCAGTAAATGGTGCAATGATTGTTGACAGCAGGACGGGCGCCGTGTCTATAGTAGATGATTTGTGCATCGGCTGCGGCGTATGCGCCGAGATGTGCCCGCATAACGCGGAGAAAACGGTGTTAAAACTGAATCCATCGAAGAATGTTTATTTTAAGTGTGATCTATGTCGAGGAAATCCGGCTTGCGTGGAGATATGTCCCACTGGTGCTTTGAAGCTGGTTGAAGTGAGGAGGAATTGAGATGACTCTTTACGGCTGGGTTGGGAAGATCTTAACGGTCGACTTGACAAGTGGTAAACTGAGTGAAGAAGATACATCGAAACTTGCTGAAAGATACGTGGGCGGTAGAGGAATAGCTTCTTGGATAGGCTGGCGTGAGATACCGCCGGGAGTAGACGCCTTTAGTCCAGAGAACAGGCTGATCTTTATGACAGGTCCTCTCACGGGTACATTGGCACCGGCATCGGGAAGGCTGGAAATCTGCGGTAAGGCACCTCAGGCATATCCGAGAACTCACTACACTCGCTCTAGCATCGGGGGACATTGGGGACCTGAACTGAAGTATGCAGGCTTCGATGGCATAATCATACACGGCAAGGCTCGATCACCTGTATACCTTTGGATAGAGGACGGAGAGACAGAAATCGAGGATGCAAGACGGCTGTGGGGGTTAGACACCTTTGCCACCCAAAAGAATCTGAGGGAAAAACATGGGAAGGGAACCCAGATTTGCTGCATAGGACCTGCTGGTGAAAACATGGTTAGAATTGCTGTAATCCAGAGCGGCATCGAAAATGCTGCGGGCCAGGGTGGCTTCGGCGCAGTCATGGGATCAAAGAACCTAAAAGCCATCGCGGTCAGAGGATCAGGTGGGGTGAAGATAGCCCGACCTGACCAGTTCATGAAAGTCTGTGCTCACGTGAGGTCACTTAGGCCTTTTCGAGTAAGCCATATCACCAAAAGAGAGGCACTTCCGGAACCTAACAATAAGGCTTGTTCGATGGCCTGTGGCACCCATTGCTCTATGCGAGTGTACAGAAAGAAAAATGGCGAGGTCGTAGCGGCACATTGTTGTTCTCCCGGTGTCTCGCTCAAAAGAAAGAGTAGGGAAGAAGAGCCTCATGAAGAGGGTCTAGAAGTAGAGCTGCTGTGCGACAAGTACGGCTTGAACCGTTGGGAGATAAACTGGATGGGCTTTGGAAAGGGCAGCTGGTTCTACAGGGCCAAAGAAGCTGGAGAATTAACTGAAAAAGACTTTGGGATGCCGCTTGACCTAGACAGTCCTCAATTCTGGTGCGAGCTACTTCGGAAGATAACTTACAAAGAAGGCATTGGCAGAGTTCTCGCTGAAGGCATGCCCAGAGCTGCGGATATTCTCCAGAAGTCTTGGGAACACCTTCCTCACGTGGGTCATGGATATGCCGCCCATTGGGATGGCCATCTGTTCTTTGGTAATCCAAGGTACCCTCACTGGATTGTTTCAGCCCTAACATGGGCGATGGACTCAAGGGATCCCATAGTCCACTGCTACGCTCAGGAGATAGCGAGGTGGTATGGCTACGGTGGCGGACGCCTAAGCATTGACGAGATTGAGAAGGTTTCGGAGAGGATCTACGGTTCCAGATCAGCCGTCGCACTCGATAGCGGCTATGAGTACAAGGTTCAACCCACTATATGGCATCAGGATCGGGATGTCATTAAAGATTCGCTTCCAGTCTGCGACCAGATGGGCTTTCCACTCCTCTACTCTGAAAAGGGTTACGGCGACACGGCAGCGGAAGCAAATCTTTTCTCCGCAGCTACTGGAATAGATGTTACCGAGAGAGAGCTTAACAGGTTTGGGGAGAGAGTGATCAACCTTGAAAGGGCTATCATGATAATGGAAGGTCGGACACGTAAGGATGATGAATCCATTGTCCCCTACTTCAGAAAGCCTGACGGAGAGGGAATCATATTGGACACCGCCAAATTCTCTAAGCTGATTGAAGAGTTCTACGAGCTGAGAGGGTGGAGCAAAACCAGAGGATGCCCCTCAAGGAAAAAACTGGAAGAACTCGACCTTAGAGAAGTCGCTGATGAGCTGGATAAGCTCGAGATGCTAGGTTAATCGGTCGTGCGCGTTATCAAAACTGGATCTCTGCCCATTCTTAGAAGGTCTCTTAGATCAACCCATCCCTACAGTTGGGTTGGATTTCTCCGGCAAGTTCTCTAACTTTCTGAAGGTTTTGGGTATCGGTTCTTCGATCATCAATCGGCGTCTCGAGTATTAGCGGTAGGCGTCGGAACTCGCTCTTGAGCATGTTTCTGAAGCCGTCTTCACCTATTTTCCCGAGTCCGATGTGCTCGTGGCGGTCGATACGCGAACCGAGATCGCCTAATGAATCATTCAGGTGGACTGCCTTCAACGTCTCAAAACCCATCACCGAGTCAAACTCCGATATAACGGCTTCCACAGTCTCCTTCGTTCTCAAGTCATAGCCAGAGGCGAATCCGTGGCAGGTATCAAAACAGACGCCGATATGATCCGGCTTCTCAGCGTGATCAATCATGTATTTAATATCTTCAAAGGACCCGCCCATGCTATTCTTGGTTCCTGCAGTGTTCTCCAGGAGCAGCATGACCTCGTTCGAGGATTGTGATAGGGCTAGGTTGATTGCTTTGATGATTCTTTCGAATCCCTGTGGCTTACCAGCCCCCAGATGGCTTCCGAGGTGAGTGACCAGATACGGGATCTTCAACCTTTCACATCTATGTAATTCAGACGAAAGCGACTGTACCGACTTCCTGTAAACATCCTTCTTGGCTGAGGCGAGATTTGGCAGGTAGGGCATATGGCCAAATACCGGATAGGTGTTGTAGAGGCTGACTTTCTCAACAAATGTATTGATTTCGCGTAACGTAAGGGTTTTGGGGCGCCATGCACGGGGGTTCTTCGTGAAGATCTGAAAGGTGTTACAACCCTTTTCAATGGCTCTATCCACTGCTCTGTCGATTGTGCCGGAGATGGACACATGGAGCCCTAACCTCAACATGCGGAGTCGATAGACGGATACGCAGTATGAACTTTAGAATTTTCTGGTCATGGAATGAGTCTCTAGTGCTGTGGCTATGGCTAGAGTAAAGAATTAAGTGCATGAATCATCAGCTACCAATGGAGAGAAAAGATATGCAGGTTCAGGCAAGATTCGGTTTGAGGGTTCCCACGTTCCCGGCGGATGGAAGTGAACAGAAGCAATTCCTCGACCAGATTCTCACATACATGGCCAGGTTGGAGAAGAGTTTTGATTCAGCCTGGCTTGATGACCACTTTGTACCTTGGGCAGTGACCGTTGGAAAAGCTGCACCAACCTTGGAGAGCTTCACCACGATCAGTTATCTCTCGGGCATCTTCCAAAAAATGCTTTTCGGCAACATAGTTCTATGTAACTCTTACAGGAATCCGAGTCTATTAGCAAAGATGGGGGCCACTCTTCAGTCATTGACGAAAGGTCGTTTCATCTTAGGAATTGGAGCAGGATGGAAAGAAGACGAGTATGTGGCCTATGGCTACGATTTTCCTCCGCCGAAGATTAGAATCGAGCAGCTCGACGAAGCGGTCCAGATAATAAGGAAGATGTGGACCGAGAAGGAAACTACATTCAAAGGCAGATACTTCAGGATTGAGAAGGCCCATTGCTACCCAAAGCCTGACCCCATCCCGCCTATCATGATAGGAGGCGGAGGCGAAAAATTGACACTTAGAATAGTCGCGCGGCACGCAGACTGGTGGAACATCGCCAATGTGTCGCCTCAGACCTATGAACATAAGTTGAAGGTTCTTGAGGCTCACTGCAAGAGAGAAGGCCGGGAACCTTCAACGATTACCAAGACGTTGGCGAACATGGTAGCCATATCCGAGACCGAGGAGAAAGCCAATAGTATCGCTAGCAAGAGCCTCTTCATCCAGAAGAGTGACGAAGAGAACTACATAATTGGGAATCCCGACACGGTTCTGGAAAGGCTTATGGAGTATGCAAAGTTAGATATCAAATACTTCATTTTGAGGTTTGTAGACTTCCCGAGAGTAGAAGGAGCTAAACTCTTCGTAGATAAGGTCATCCCAAAAATGCGCTGCCGAGGTTCCTGAAGTCCCGGAAAGCACGGAGGGTTCGAAGTGATAGTGGATGCGCATATGCACATTGAGCACGAGGATCCTGATGTCATATATGGCATGGAGAAAGAAGCCGGAGTAGATAGGGCAGTGATATGGTCTATATGGAATCCCTCACGTGAATCAAACGACCTAACATTCAAGGCATTCAAACGGTATCCCGACTTCTTTATCCCTTTCGGACATGTTAGGCCGTCAGACCTCTACTGGAAGGATGAGCTCTTTCGAGTCGCAAAGGACTTGGAGTGGAAGGGACTTAAACTCCACTTCGGCGAGTTTGCGGATTCGAGTGTTCAAACGATCTCAGACCTCTATGAGGCCCATGTCCGAGGTTTCAAAACAGAACTGCTCAACGCAGTCTTAGATGCTGCTCAGAGTCACGATCTCATAACTGTGATCGATTGTGCGGGACGGTACGACATTATGGAAGGCGTCGCTGAAGCCTTCACAAGGTCGCCTATTATCATCGCCCACCTTGGTTCGAACATTCAGTATCTGAAGTCCTTCTGCAAGCTAGCCGAGCTGGAACACGTGTACTTAGACACCTCGTTCATACATGTCTACAGAGTTATCAGATCTGCTGTCTCCCTGTGCGGAGCAAACAAGTTGATATGGGGGTCGGATGGCTACTGGATGCATCCGGTTGTGGAATTAGCCAAACTGAAGGTACTAGGACTGCCGAGAGAAGATGAAGAGAAGATTCTTGGCAAGAATATTATGAAGCTTCTAGACATATGAAGTGGTCTTCCCCGTTTTAGGCCGCCTCGCTCCCTGCTGCGTCGATCATCCTAGGCTTAACATCTTCCGGCATAGAGGCGTAATACTATTCAGTCTCACACGGTGAGGAAGATATGCATAAGACTATCGAGGCAGCAGAAGAATCTTTCAAATGGGCTAAGAAGATCAATTAGAAGAGGACGAGGAACATGTCCAAATTCTGCGTCCGTGTTGAGATGACCTTCAACCAGCTCCCGTTTCTTGAACGCCTTAAGAAAGTCAAAGATGTTGGGATCTCAGCGTTCAAGTTCTGGGGTTGGTCCAATAAGGATGTTGACGCGATCGCTAAGAAGAAGCGCGAACTAGGATTGACCGCTTCATCGTTTATGGTGGATCCTTTAGGTGACGACCCGTATACAGGGCTTCCCTGACGCGGTCGAACGTCAAGGAAAGGTTCATCTCAACCGTAGAAGAGAGCATCAAGGTAGCCAAGAAACTAGAGTGCAAGAAACTTATGATTGCCGGTCGAGGTGCATCGCCCCGAATCTGACCCGGCGGCAGCAACTCAAGAATGCTATTGCGAATCTAAAGGCTGCGGCATCTTTTCTCGAGAAATCAGGAGTGACTCTGTTGATAGAACCTGTGAATCCTATTAACCATGAAGGATTCTTCGTCAGGAAATCAGCCGAAGGAGCCCACATCCTCCGCGAAATTGGAAGCCCGAACGTGGAGACGCTCTACGACTTCTATCATCAGCAGCTTACAGAGGGCAACCTCACAGGTAACGCAGAAGAATACCTCGACACGATCGGATTCTTCCATGTCGGCAATGTGCCTGGGAGACATGAACCCGGAACTGGCGAGATCAACTATCGAAACATCTTCCGGCTTCTAGATGAACACGGTTGCTGAGACTACGTCAGTCTGGAATTTATGCCAACAGGCGATCACACCGAAGCAATACGAAAGACAATACGGATGGCCTCTTCCTAGGAGAAGGCTTGCTTAGCAACGAACAAATGAGAAGCAAAGTTTTTTAAACCCTTGTTGACACTCACTTCCACATGGTCTGCTCAAGAGGTAGTAGTGTACCCGCAATTCTGGGCGGACGACCCGCTATTCCTAAGGGCATGGTGAAGCCGTGGCCTGAGATTCGTGAAGAAGATCGACAAGCGGTTTTAGCAGTCCTAGATCGAGGAATACTGTGGGGCGGCGGCACCCCGGAAGTCAAGGCTCTTGAAAAGGAGTGGTCCTCCTACGTTGGGAGCAAGCATTGCCTCGTGACCAATAGCGGCACAGCCGCGTTGCATATGGCAGTTGCCGCTTCAGGTGTCAAGCCCGGCGACGAGGTGCTGGCAGCCAGCCTCTCTTGGACTTCAAGCGCTACATGTGTACTTCACCACAATGCCATTCCAGTTTTCGTAGACGTCAGAGTTGACACTCTGTGTATGAACGAGGACAAGATCGAGGAGAAGATATCAGACCGGACTAAGGCGATAATCCCAGTTCACTACGCTGGTCTGCCATGCGACATGGACAAGATTATGAAGATTGCCAAGCGCCACGATCTCAAAGTTATTGAGGACTGCTGCCAGGCACATGGCGCAACATACAAGGGCAAGATGGTTGGTACAATCGGGGACATCGGCTGCTACAGCCTCAACGGTAGCAAGAACTTATCTGGAGGGGAAGGGGGACTGCTTGTGACGGATGACGAAGACGCCTATCGAGAAGCCGCACGTGTTTGGCAGTTCGGCGAGAACCGGCGTGAGGACGGAACGCGAGAGTACAATGCTTATGGCATGGGCTGGATGTACCGCACAACCGAGATGACCGCTGCTTTCACCAGGTCGCAGCTCAAGCGGCTTGACTGGATTGCGGAACGGATCATAGAGAACTGTCACTACTTGAGTGATAACCTCCAAGACATCAAGGGAGTCAAGGTTCCGGTGGAACCGCTGGAGAGGAAGCATGTCTTCTGGGTCTACAAGGTTCTATTCTACCCCGAGGAACTTGGGCTTAAGACGCCTCCTAGACTCTTCAGAGACAAGGTTGAGGGCGCGCTGCGGGCAGAAGGCGTGCAGGTCGGAAGACCGGAATTCATAATCCCCGACATGACGCTCTTCAACCAGAAAGAGGGCTACGGCCGAGGATGCCCATGGAGCTGCCACCTATACGGTAAGGACATCCAGTACAGAGCCGAGGATTATCCTGGGGCAATGGAGGCTTTAGATAGAAACACCGGCATATCTGGAACGAAGCCGCCGAACGGGATAGACCTGATGGAGAGATACGTGGAAGCATTCCACAAGGTCTTCGACAATCTTTCGGAAGTATTGGCAGCGTAGACTTTGATTCCGTGTTACGGAACCAAAACCTAATTCAACATCTATTACAAAACTGAATGATTCACCCTAGTAGGAATGCCCAGAAGATTCAGATCCGAATGGCTTGAGAACGCGGATTGGCCGCGGTTAACTTCTCACGCCCTTCAACACGTGCGGGACAACCGAGGCTATCAACTCGACTTCAAAGAGAAGGTGCAAACCGCAATCAGGTGGGTAACACCAATAAAGGTTACAGGACTGTATTCTTCGACGAAGGTCGTAGGCGCCCAAGTGCCTCAATGGAGATTGCCGCTTATAGCTCTTGTGCGAGATTGTTGTGGAAAGTAGTTTTCCTGCGAGAAAGAAGCCCGGACTACTGCTCCAAGGCGGATAGCAAAAACATTTAAGATGAGGAGGCAACCTGCTCTCAGGGAGAAGATTTGGTTAAGCCGAAAATTGGAGTGGAACTGATCGTCTGGGGCAAGGGAGGAAAGATCTTTCCGGATAGTGAGGAACTCCTGAGTGTTCTGGACGAAGTCTCATCACTAGGGTATGTTGGTGTGGAAACAATCATCGACGCCTTTGAAAAAGTTCCAGATCCAAAAAACTCGCTCAGTAAGAGGGGCTTGAGCTTAGCAGGCTTGCATATGCTCCTCGAAGGTTTACATGAGAAGCAGGCCAATGCCGCCCTCGATTTTCTCAGGAAAGCAGACGGCCATTATCTCCTCCTAAGCTTTGCCGGAGGAAAGCACAATTCCGAAGAGAACTATCTGAAGAACGCTAAGCTCTTGGAGAAGATCGGCAGGAGAGCCACCGGGCAAGGCATAAGAGTCTGCTATCACAACCACTGGCAGGAGATCGTTAACGACGCGTTGGGCATGAAGATCATCTGTTCGAAGACAAACCCGGAACACGTCGCCCTAGCCGTCGACACCTATTGGGTTCAAAGTGGCGGGCTATCTCCAGCCGAGTATGTAAGAGAAAACTTGGACCGAATTGAGTATCTGCACCTAAAGGACGGCACGGAAAAAGAGATGAAGAGTAACGCGTTTCCCTCAACCGAATTGGGAAAGGGCATCCTCGATTTCCGAGCAGTCTTCGCGGTCGCGGAATCCAAGGATATCGAATGGTACGTCGTGGAACAGGATCACACTAACACAACTCCCAAGGAAAGCATGGAAATCAGCAGAAGATTTCTCAAAGAGAAATTCGAGCTCTGATTGACAATTCCGTGATGGTCACTCGCATCGTATCCATCTTTAAGGGGCCTCATCACAGCTAACCCTTGACGGAGCCATTGAGATAGTCTTGCAGAAAGGTTTCTCTGGGGAGTCTCCATTAGCGGGTTCCAAGTCGAGATTGGCGACTCCTCTGGGACGGCATAGACCTAGATACGGACTGGTTCGAATAGGTACACGATTCCACAAGCATACAGAAACATGCAGTTTCCGGCGCTTTCGGATGCATGATGAGGAATTCGGGGTTCCAAACAGCATATTTTGAATCTTCAAAGGATTCGATGGAGCGTAAAGCTTAGTACGCCGTTCCTGTAGATCAGCTCTCGAACCCTCGGCGAGACCGGGACCGGTAATGTTGCGCCTCCGCGGAATCTTATCTCTCCGTGCTCAGCTCGTATAAGGACTTCCCACTCTGAGACATCAACTTGGATGTCTTCCTCACTCACTCCAGGCAGCTCGGCCATAACCGTTACTCTATCGGTCTCTACGATGGTGTCTATGAGAGGCGTCCTAGCCCAGGAAGCGACGAAGGGTCTTACCGGCCTTTCCGCGGGTATCACAACTTGCTTCCTTCTTGGCTTCACGCTGAGAACCTTCACGACGATCATCCCATAGACGAATCCGCCTATATGAGCCCAAAAGGCTACTCCGGATGACAAACCTGTCAACGAGACGAACCCCATCACAAGCTGATACAGGAACCAAAACCCTAGGTAGTAGAAGGCGGGTATGCTGACAAAGGTGACTATGAAGAAATAGAATACAAGGGTCTTTATCTTCGCGTGAGGGTATAGGAACAAGTAGGCCCCCAAAACGGCCGAGATGGCCCCTGATGCTCCGACCGACGGTGTCTTGAGCTCGTAGATTACGAAGGGGATTGGACTTGTCCATATAGATAGAAGCGTAGAGAGAATGTGGACCCAGCTTGCGACTAGGCCTCCGAGTAGATAGAATAGAAGGTACTTCGCATGGCCAAAGGTATCTTCAACGTTGTCTCCGAAGATCCAGAGGTAGAGCATGTTTCCAGCCAGATGCATGATGTCAGCGTGAATAAACATGCTTGTGAAAAGAGTCCACAACCTATCTCCTCTAAGAATGTAGAAAGGGGTCGCTCCGTAAACGTTGATTGCCGTGAACAGCGTCCCGCCCAAGAGAAAGATCAAGAAGACCGCGACATTAACCATCATGAGCACATAGTTCACGTAAGGTCTCCTTGAGGGTCTATTCTCGTCGTGAAGGGGGAGCATCTACCTAACTCCTGAAACTGCGAAATGGGCTCCAGATATGTGAACGGCTAACGTTGAATGACCATAATAAGATTTGCCCTTGAAGTTGAAGGTCTCAGACCTTTCAAAAAGGCTGTGATATCTGCTTCGCAATCTGACTTGTCTAGGCGGACAGTTGCGCACGTAGATGTAGGGAGAACATCCACCGAGTTTTCAGCTTTTAAAAGGGATAGCGTCTCTATATCCTTCGTTGAGAGAATATTGGACGAGGAAGCAGAAGATGAAAATCATCTCAATTCCGCCCAGCGGTGTGAAGAATGATTTTTATGTTTCCAACCGGGAACCGCTCTTGCCGAGCCCGCTTATCAAATTGCCTGTTGGCAACATCAATCCGAGAGGATGGCTGAGGCATCAATTGGTCCTGATGGCTGAAGGCATGACGGGACATCTCACTGAGCTGAGCAAGTGGTGTAGGTTTGAAGATAATGCTTGGGCAAGCCCTGACGGGCACGGTCAGTACGGCTGGGAGGAACTCCCATACTGGTTGAAAGGATATGGAGACTTGGGTTATGTGCTGGGTGACAAGTCAATAATTAAAGAGGCGATGAAATGGATCGAGGCTGTCCTCTCCAGCCAAGAGCCTGACGGCTACTTCGGACCTCGTGCAAACAAAGCGAATCGTGATCTCTGGCCTAACATGATTATGCTTGATGTCTTAAGGTCATCTTATGAGGCGACCCACGATGAGCGAGTGCTACCATTTATGACGAAGTATTTCCGCTGGCAGATGAGGTTGCCCAGAGAAGAATTGTTTCCTGACAATCGGCAACCGGCTCTGATCTGGCAGAAGGTCCGGGGCGGCGATAACCTGCAGACCGTTTACTGGCTATATAATCATATAGGAGAAACTTGGCTTCTTGATCTGGCTCGAGTTATCCATGAACGAACCGCCGACTGGACAAGCGGGATAGTGAGCTGGCATGGAGTCAATATTTGCCAAGGGTTCAGAGAGCCAGCCCAATACTATCAGCAGTCTCATGATGTTCGTCACCTCGAGGCCACGGAAAGGAACTATAGGATTGTGATGGACACATATGGGCAGGTGCCCGGAGGAATGTTCGGCGCAGACGAGAACTGTCGGCCCGGATACACCGATCCCCGTCAAGCTGCAGAGACATGCTCTATCGTCGAGTTCATGCACAGCAATGAAACATTACTCAAGATCACTGGAAATCCGATCTATGCAGACCGATGTGAAGAGATAGCATTCAATTCACTTCCAGCAACCATGACCCCGCATCTTAGAGGGCTTCACTACCTCACCGCTCCCAACATGATTCAGCTGGACCCACAGAGCAAGGCTCCGTTGCTCCAGAATGCTGGTAATATGTTGGCATATGACCCGCATAGCTACCGCTGTTGTCAACACAACGTTTCTCATGGCTGGCCGTACTATGCTGAGCATCTGTGGCTTGCGACTCAAGATAATGGGCTGGCTGCGGTGCTCTACGCGCCATCGGAGGTGCAGGCAGAGGTTGGCGACGGCACGATGGTGAAGATTACCGAAGAGACAGATTACCCTTTTGGGGAGATCGTCAATTTCACGTTATCCACCCAGAAGCCGGTTCGATTCCCGCTGCTTTTGCGGATTCCTTTCTGGTGCCAAAATGCCAAGGCATACGTAAACGGTCAGGAGGGCGATGTAAGACCTGAACCGGCCTCATATGCGCTAATCGACCGAAAATGGCAGAATAGTGACCAGGTACGCCTAGAACTACCGATGTTGATACGACTGACCGTATGGACGACGAACAAGAACGCGATGTCTGTTCATAGAGGACCACTGACCTACTCCCACAAGATTGAAGAACGGTGGGCAAGATATGAAGGCACGGATAAATGGCCTGCATACGAGGTCTACCCAAGCACACCTTGGAACTACGGCCTAGTCGTGGACACGGAAGACTCGTCCAAATCCTTCCAAGTTATTCGGTCGGGAAGAGAATTGCCTGACCAACTGTTCACTCTGGAAAATGCACCAATACAATTGGTGACGAAAGGTAAGCGCATCCCACACTGGAGACAGGAGGAGAATGGATTGGTGGGTGAATTGCCCGACAGCCCCGTTCAGTCGGATCAGCCATTGGAAAGCATAGCATTGATCCCGATGGGCTGCGCCCGCTTACGCATCTCCGCTTTCCCGAGAGTCGAAAATTGACTTTTCTATAGGCTTGTGAGTGCCAAGAAAAGTTGCTTGAAGGAAGCACCACCTTTAGATACATCCTTGTTCACCGAAGAAAGAGAGAAGTATCTTTGGAGTGCGATCACAAGTCTCTTTTCGTACGCGCCTTATCTAAGATATTCTCGTTCTCTCTTCTTCGCCGAGATAGAACAAGCGAGCCAGTCATAGATCCGAGCTGCCAAAATCGTGGCATCACATTCCTAGACTCGTCCAACCAGTCGTTCTACGAGGAGGTCCTCAAATGCTGAGAGATCTCTCCATTCCGTTGCACAGTTGATGATTTTCGCGCCTTTCTCGACTACGGTGTATCCGTCATTAGTGACGCGGATGGGAAGTTTCTCCATAGTAGTCAATTCGTCTGAGAAGGAGAGGTAGACTGCGACGGTATCGAAAAGGATGGAGCTTCGAACCTCAAATTCTTCGATCCGTCTTCTACTGGAGGAGCTTAACCAGATCTTGTAGTTATCCATTATCGCTTGAGCAACCGGATCGGGACAGTTGCGAACCGTACTATATTTTCTTCCTTCCAGTCTGACAAAGCCACAGGTGTCAAGCGGAGTGATGGTCATTTCCCAGGGTGCCGTGAACGCTTTCTGACAGGCCGCGGGGTCAGAAGATACGTTGTACTCGGGGGCGACGCCTCCACCTCTACCGTATTCCAGTGGGCTCTTCCGGATACAGCCATGCATGCCGACGAACCTGGCCCGACCCGCGATTCTAGGTTCACGCTCTAGGGCAGCAGCAATATTGGGGACCGGTCCTATGCACACTAGCGTGGTAGGCTCAGACGAACCCATAATGGTCTGAATTATGGCTTGGACACCGTCTCGATGAACGCTGCCAGGATAGCTCGACAACTGGTATCCTTCGACCCATGGTGCCTGAGGCCTTGGCTTATCGCCCAGAGGGAGCCCTATGCCGACCGGTACATCAGTTCGTCCCGCAATCTCCAACATCTTAGCAGCTATCTTAGCCCGATAAACTGTGTCACCAGTCTCAGTCACAAGAAGCTTAACGTCCAGTTCAGGACATCTAAGCATCATAGCTAACGCCCAAGTATCATCTATGTCTCCACCAATATCGGTGTCAAGAATTACAGGGACCTTTGTACGAAGAGAACCTATCAATCTTTCACAACCATAGCTAAGCAATATTTCATCCTTCTCATAGGTTACGATAGACGGACGTCTCGGTACACAAGAATTGCGGCAAACTCGACAACGAGTAATCCTCGGATAAAGAGATATCCATGTGAATCGCATCAAGCAGCGTGGAGTGAATACGTTTCACATAGGGTTCTTTCTGATCACAAAAGCGAGCTCGACATCGAACTCTAGTCGTTGGATATCCCAATCTTTCCCCTCGACCAAATTGGTGAATCTTCTCTCATAATGCCTTCGGAAGTCCTTGTCTCTTCCTCCTAGGCTCTGAGTTGGAAAGGAAACGGTGAGGTAATCTGCATTGACCGATTCCAGAATCTTGAAGCCTGCCGACTTATGGATTTGTTCAAGACATGGAATCGAGCTCATAATAAGGGCCAAGTCAGCATCAATCTCCGGTGGGTACTGTATCACGTCTCTGACTTCAGCATGGCCCTCAATACCCGCGATTCTGAAGAACTCATTTAGAAAGGCCATCATATCCTTGTAGACATCATAGGCATAGTACCTTATTCGCTCTTTTATCGGCATCCAAGGGATTGATAAGGGATTGAATCCACATGCAAGATCCATTATTGAATGGACTGGTGGAAGAAGAGAAAATATCCTCGTATAGAATTGATCTAGAATTTCGAGCCGTTGCCTTGTCGAGTGGTGGATACCCATTATTTCAGCGCATACTGCACGAAACATGTTGCTGTCTCTTGGTTCTTGAGCGGTTCTTAGCTTCTCCAGCAGCAGTTCATAATTCGGCCTCGCCAGAAAGTACGCTCCACATGTCCTATGTAGTTTGCTCTTCGTAGATTTTATGGCCGCTTTAAGATTCTTCCGCTTCGAAAGCTCACGCTGACCTATATTCTCTATCAATTCCTCGCAGATGTTTCTATACTTCGGACTCTTCAAGACGGCACATACCAGCTGACTGAGCTGATCGTCGTCACTCCCTCTGGCCCTATCTTCCAAGAGGATCCTCCTTTGGACCTCGCCTTCGAGGCGTCATCTCAACTTCTCTAGTGACGGCGTAGCCTAATAGATGTTTCTTCAATCTGATTCTGGTTTTGAATGGTCTGCTATCCCGGCAACTGGGAGAGAGTTTGCCTTTTCAGACGCCTCATAGCTCTAGCAGCCTCAGTCGAGGAGAAGATATATGCCAGCGGGGCTGTGCAGGTCGACAATAGGTTCGCAAGCACCAATCTTCCTCTGCATTCGTGTGGTAACAGAGTCTGTTTCTAGAAGTTGACCTTCCCTTGTGTCAACAGCCACAAGGTTGTATATGTGCACCTCGTAACGTCGTCCTTATCTGTGGATTCTGATACAGACCAAGTTGCCCTCCAATATGAAGAAGGAAAGCACAGCAGATCCCATTGCATTCAGCAAGAGCCAAACCCAGCGACTGCATCGACTGACAATAACCCATTGCCTCAAAATCCTGATTTTCCTTTAATCGGAGCTATCGGTATCTTGCCATAGAACTCGAAGACGGGATTACGTTCTTTCTGCTATCTCAAAATAACTGGTCCCAGCTGATCCATCCAATGTTCTTAGCCAGTTCCGACATACGAGGAGCCAAATCTTTTCGATAATGAAGTGCTTCTAAGATATTCTCAGGGTTGTTTCTGTAGTAATTCAAGCGACAGATTGATTGGCTTGCTTCTGCTCTCGTTACGAGGATGAAATAAAATCTTGCGTATCCATTTGTACTAGCGAAATGTGTTCCTACATCGATACTGCGAACTATTTGATCACGATTCTCGTCGTGTCTTGTCCTCATAGCCACTTCCGACCTATTTTTGGCCTCTACAAATACCAACGCTTCAGGATAGGCCAGAATCGCTAAGTCAACTTCCGTTCTTCCCTCTTTCGAAGGCCGCGACTCGGGTGGTTCAAAGAAGGGTTCTACTTCCTTACCGTGCCAGAAAAGCAGCTCAGCATTGCCAAGTGCAGAACACACCTCGTATTCAATTTTTCGTCGGAGAGCATTTTCCGTAACGCTCGCAATAGATGTCTGTTTGACATCTGATGGCATATCTAGCAGTGGGCTAAAGAAGTGCCAGGTTAGCGCGTCCTCACTATTCTCAGAACAGATCTTGGGAAGACATTTCTCTTCACCCCTATCAAATGTTTCACGGGCTTTCCGAACAAAATCAATGTGGCAGAGATTAGTAGTCGCCAGAAGAGGGTGATAGCGTGGATCTCTGTACACGACTACGCCACTTTTGCTCTTAACATAGTGAGACATAAGACACACACCCTATTTTAGAAGGGATGTAATAGCATATTATTCTTCTTGTTGGATTGGGTTGAAAAATACTTCTAGACTAAGCAACGAGGCTAGACAGCATTTTCCGATAGCACAGTTGTTAGAAACTCTGATAGTATAAGAACCTCAAGTTTGATCCGCTAAAGCTATCTTGGCGTAGTGGCGAATGTCAGCTGCAGGATCATGGAGCATCTTCCTCAGTTTCTCTCTCGCTTGGCATCCTCTAGCTGCCTCAAGGTAGCGTTCCAGAACCCTCTCGTCCGCCTCTCCTTTTCTTGTGATCGCGTCTAGGTTCTCCTCCAATTCAGCCAAAGTGTTCATGCCAGGCACAATCGTCGCGACTTGAGGTGATCCGAGAATCCAGCGGATACAGGTCTGTGCGGAAGTGCAGACTCCCTCTTCCCTCTCCGCTGGACCAAAGCGCATGAACGGTATGCCATAGTAAGGCCATGCAAAAGGCTTCATTGCTACAATCCCTACTTCTAAAGCCTTAGCAAGAGGAAAAAGTTCGTCACGCGCTTCTTGCAGATGATAGTTGTAGCGCACCATTAGGGTATCAAAACAGTCGTATCGTCGTAGTACTTCTGCCAAGAACTTGGGCTGGTGGGTGGACGCTCCTATGAACCCGATTCTCCCTTCGTTCTTAAGTTCATGTATTACCTCTAATGTAGCAGTTAACCGTTCGCGGGAGTAATTGTTCTCTGGTGCCAGCAACGTGAGGATGTCAGCGTATTTGGTATTCAATGCCTTCAACTTCATTTCAGCATCATCCATTATGATATCCTTCCACTGAGAACGAGGTTTTTCAGCCATCTTGCCGAAAAGCCCAAGGATCATAATGGTTAAGTAGATGTCGTCTCTTCGTCCTACCTCTTTCAGAGCTAGACCAAAAGATTCGGCCTCTTCAAGGTTTCCGGTGTCGAAGTAGTTGATTCCTGTCTCCATCGCCCTCCGAATGAGTCTATTCCTTTCAGGTTGTTCCCGCATGAACTTCTCCATATCTCTCTTGCCGGGAAGCCACCGTCTGAACTCGTGACCTCCAAAACCCAATTCCGATACCTTCAATCCCGTTCTTCCTAGAACACGATAGTTTATTTTCATTCAACTCCGAAAGTCATTGATTACTCTATGTTTCGCATCTATCTCTATTAACTTTGTTTCTTCCCAGAACCTGTGACGCAATGTAGTAGTGGGAAATAGGGAAACCCAAACAGGAAGGCGATTTCTAGGCTTCTGGTTAAAACGGGGTTGGTTGAATCGGATTGGTCATTTCGGGTCGGTGCAAATCAGTTCGCACAACTGATGAAATTCAATCAAGCCTCCTATAAACCTATGCACAAAGCCTACGTGCTCTGCTAGGCTCAGTCAGGTCTCAGCGCTTCAGACCTCTTAAGCGTCACTTACGGTGATGTGGCGAATCATCTCCGAAACGGCGCAGACCACATGCATTTGAGGCTGTTACGTGGGAAAGAGAAGCATCTCGGTTTCTTCAACACCTTCTTCGGCAAAATGTCGGTTGAAGTGTTGAGACAACTTCTTCACATAAGAGAAGAGTTGAAGAAGTCCAGTCGACTCTTCCCTTGCACAGCCAGAAACGTGAACAGTTTTCTAGAAAGACATCAACTGAGTGAGAGTGCTTTGAAGCGGAATTACATGAAGTGGAGCACGGTGCGGTCACATCTATAGGCATGCTAGCCCTTAGCCGAAGTTCTATACTTTCTGTAATCGATTGCTTTTCCCCTGCTACGTCTTGGGTAGACGCTATGGCCATGATCACGCTTGGAGGCAGGTCAAACAATACCATACCAAAATATCGAGAGATTCGTCCTAGCCACTTCCCAGAAACTCATACACTTAGAAATCAAATTTAAAAGCAGGTTCGATCAAAACCCTCGTGTTGGAGTGAATGATGTGGTTGATGTGAAAATCAGTATCATAGGGGCCGGAAGTGGGGCTTTTGCCAGGATTCTCACAAGGGACATCTGCCTCACGCCGAACTTTAAGGGCAGCACGATCAGCCTGATGGACATTAACAAGGAAAGGTTGGACGCGGTATACTCGGTCTGCAAGAGGTACGCTGATGAGGTTGGCATAAAACTGAGGTTTGAGAAGACTCTGGACCGTAAAGAATCTTTGAAGGACGCCGACTTTGTGATAAACAGTGCATTAGCCGGGGGGCACCACATACTAGGAGAGGGCTGGTCCATAGCTCTGAAACACGGCTACTCCTTCGGCGGGAGCTTTCACATCATGCACGACGAAGCCTTCTGGGTGAATTTCTACCAATACAGGCTGTTCGACGCCGTAATAGCCGACATATTGGACATCTGTCCGGACGCATGGTATATCCAAGATGCCAATCCTATCCTGGCAAGCATAACCTACGAAACCCGGAGGTACGGGAAAGCAAAAATAGTCGGGTTATGTAGCGGGTCCGATCCAACCCGTATAGCCACCCGGATCGGACTTGAGAGAGAACAGGTGACTGCCCAGGCAGTCGGAGTGAACCACTTCGTATGGTTGACGCACTTCTACTACAAGGGGGAGGACGCATACCCAATCTTGGACGAATGGATCCGGAAAAGGGAGGCCGAGCTGAAGGAAAAGGAGTATATGCCATCGGGTCAACTGATAATCTTCGACCTATACCGGAAGTATCACCTCTACTGGACATGCTGCCAGGGAGACGGTTGCTGGCCTTGGTGGTACTATGTAAAACCAACGACTGAGAAAAGATGGAAACTTGACTCCAAGGCGAGGGCTAATGGGTTCATTTCGCGTGCTTCGAAACAATTCGATGAGGTTCTCAAAGTCGCGAACGACCCTTCCATCAAGGTTACGAGCGTATTTCCGCCTCAAAAGACAGGCTACATAGCCATTCCTCTGGTGGAGTCTATAGCCTGCGACATTCCAAGAGTGTTTCACACCAATATCCAGAACAAAGGCAACTTCGTTCCGGGCATACCACAAGACTTCGAAGTGGAGATTCCGACCCTTGTCAGCAAAAGAGGCGTCCAAGGAATCCAAACAGACGGACTGCCCAAGCCTCTAATTGCATTCATACTTAGAGAGAGAGTTGCACCCGTCGAGATCGAACTTGAAGCCTACCAAATCGGCAGCAAGGAACTACTTCTCCAGCTGATAATGATGGATCCGTGGACAAGATCGGAAGAACAAGCGAGGAAGTTCCTAGATGCCATCTTATCCCTACCACATCACGAGGAGATGCGGCGGCATTATAGGTGAAGCCCTGCCGAGCATAGGTGGGGATAGCCTCACGCCAACGGAGAGTCAGGAGTCTAAGAAAAGACATTGCGTGTCCAGCCTCTTCGCCGATAACTCGAAAATGATTGTCCAGCTGTGAGGAAGTTATCGATATAGAAGTTGGGGTTTCCATCCGCCTTTAAGATACCCTTTATCCTCCGCCCTATTCAAGAAATCCTCTTCAAATATCTCCCGTGCTAGAGTTTCTCCTCGAGCATCTCTAGGGTTAATGAAGGTGGTTCCTCTCGGGATCAGGCAAGATATGACATCCACCATATCGAATCTCCTCAGGATTCCCCAAGCCAGAACCTTTGGATTGCAGATTCTTCTGCTGTAGAATCTCGTCTCTACGAAATTCCGATAGGAATATAGCATATCCTCGAAGGTGAGTTCCTGGAAGCCTTTCTCAAGCGCTGCCGCAAAAAAGGATATGACTGCACCACTTCCGATGCCGTAGATCCCAATATCTTCGACATCACCCCGAGTTCTAAGATAATCGTAACCTCGCAAGGCATCGAAGACCCGTAGACCTAGTGTTGAAGACCCCATCATGAAGGCGTCGCATGCAAGCCTATATTCTGAATCGTGTGGTGGGTTCTCGGGGTTTAGAGGCCTGCTCTCAACAGCTCCGGTGCCGCGTACATCGAAAATAAATAGTCTGCGATTCATCCGAAGCCTTCTTTCAAGCCTGTCTTTCTCGGAAGCCATATCTTTTGCGCCGTTTTCTAGTAGCACCATCTCGGTTAATGCGGCTTCTTTTGACATTCTGGGGTGTATCATTACACCCGTGACTACGATGTTCTCTTCGCTGAAGAAGAATACCTTCTCGACCCTATAGCCCTCGACATATGTATCTTGTATCACCCTGGGGTGTATCGGTCTGGACCGGTCGCCCGTGATTCCTAGAACCTTTACGATTCTCTCTCGCATGTTTGTAGGACTGCCCCCAGTTTTTGTCTGTTTGAGATAATCATTTGCGAGGTCAAATACTGTCCTACATCCTCCATGGGCTTGGAGTATCTGCCCTTCTGATGTGCAGTTCAACCCAATCTCGGGGAGAGTATCAGGATGCCCGGTAGTGAAGCTCGGTTCTTCATTCTTCAGATGAATCTTAAACCAATTTACCGCTGCCTGTCTAAGAACCGACGAATAGCCATGCGTCGTGGGCGATATTGTAAGCGCGATCTTCTTCTCCGCGCCGTAGAGTCGGTAAATTCTCAGTGCCTCCTCGTAGGTTTCTAGGGTTCCTTCTATAGGAAAGTAGTCGTAAGCGGCTGCGCCGATCATGACCGGCTTAGGCGCAAGCCCGGTAACGTAATCAACGTGATCTGGCCCTCTAGCAAAACAACCATATATTACCTGCTCACTATCCTGCGGCTGTCCCGTCTTGTGATAATGCCTCAAAGTCATAGGGAAGGTACATGGCACGGCCGCTGCAAGCCTGGACTCACATAGCATCAGATAGCATGTCTGGGTTCCTCCGCCCGAGTTCCCAGTCACGCCTATGCGGTCAGGGTCAACTTCACTTCTCTCCGTCAAGTAGTCTATGGCTCTCATCCCATCCCAGATGAAGTGTCGTGCCAGATTTGCACCGCATACAGCGAACTGCAAACCAGCGTATGTATGCTCGGCGGTGCACCCACCTATGATTCTACTCCCCGTGACGGGGTCGACATACTGCCACCTCTCACCTTGCCCTGGCGGGTCCATCGCTAAGACGACGAAGCCATTCCGGACAAGATCGATACAGACGGCTTGATAGACGGGATATGCCTTACCGTTGTCGCTGTGACCACAAACAAAAAGAACAGCCGGGCTCGGACCCGCAAGATTTCCTGGAACATATAAAGCAGCTGTGACATGAAAGTCAGGTAAGCTTTGAAATATGATCTTCTCAATGGTATACGAGCCCCTATCAATTCTGCGTGTACACTGAGACTTCAGGGGGCTTTTCTTGTTCGGCAATCCGCCTATGGCTTCAAGAAACCTCTTCTTGATCGTCTGTCTGTACTTCTCAAAGTCAGAGATTGAGTCTAGTTTTCGCTCTCTTTCCTTTTCTTCAAAGGATTTCTCTGCTCTGCGAGCCAGATCATCGATCATCTGATCAGAAACGTCGTAGTAGCCATCGACGTGACTCCCAAAAGTCAACATGGTACCTTTCACCAGACTAGGAACACATTGTTTTCCTCTCCCAATTAAGGTTTATATCGCGATCGTCGCATATCGAGTGAATGTTAACGAGTCGGTTCCGGAAAGGAAGCCCTAGATATGAATATTACTCTAACCGTGCCATATGTGGATGGAAAGAAAACTTTCCAGATAGATGAAAAGAACCTCCTGTACAACTTCATACCGAAAATGCCCACTAGGCCCTCGAGTACGGAAGAAGAAGAGAAGGTTAGGAAAGCCCTTCGGAATCCAATCGGAGCCGCCAGGATTGAAGACTCTGTTGGTGGTGGGGATAAGGTTGCGCTACTTGTGGACGATTGGACTAGGGCGACTCCTGCCTACAAGGTGGTTCCATCCGTATTGGAGGAGCTTCTCTCGAGCGGGGTTGAGGCTGAGGATGTTCGGACAATCATAGCCCGCGGAACGCATTCGCCGTTAAATAGGCAGCAGATGGAAGAGAAAATAGGAAGCGAGATTGTTGGAAGGTTCGTTGTTCGGAACCATGACCCTGCGAAAGACCTAACATACTTGGGGAAATCCGAGAAGGAGACGCCGATCTTTATCAACAGGTTCTTCATGGAAGCAGACTTTAAGGTAGCTGTTGGAGGAATTTGTGCTCATCCCATAGCTGGGTATGGCGGCGGCGCAAAGATCATTGTCCCCGGGGTAGCGGGTCAGGAGACAATAAACTACAACCACTCGATGGCTGACAACCCAAACGTCGGTATAGGCAAGGTAGAAGGCAACCCGGTGAGGGAGGATATGGAGGATATTGCCAGAATTGCGGGATTGGATTTCATTGTAAACATATTTCTGAACCAAGAAAAAGAGGTAATCGGCGCCGTTTCCGGGGATGTTGTGAAAGCTCACAGAGAAGGGATTAGACATTACAACCAGATCTATGGCATCAGGGTTGGAGAAGTAGCGGACATCGTGGTCGTGGGTGCAAGCCCAAGGGATGCCACAATCTACCATGGAACCTTCGCCCTACCATGTGCAGCCGCCTTGGCAAAAAAGGGAGGAACCATCATATGGGTGGCGCCTTGCTTAACCGGCAGCGGTACAAAGGTTGCGAGAGAGGAATTCCACAGCATACTGTCAATGCCTCCGGATGATCTAATGGGTTCTATTAAGAAGGGCGAGATTCCCGCGTCTGGAGGCGTCTTCGACTGGTGTACCTCAAGAGTCGTTCATGGGAACAAGGTTGTTCTGGTTTCCGATAGGATCGGCGAAGAAGAAGCGAACGAGTTCGGATTCTACTATGGAGAATCGATGCAGAAGGCTGTTGACGAAGAGTTGAGAAGAGACAAAGATGCAAAAGTGACGGTTATTCCCGTGGGCGGATTGGCTGTTCCGATACAAGACCCATCCCAAAGTGGCTAGAGGCATATGATCCACGAGGCGGCTTGGTAGGATGAAAAGCCTACACTTTCAGCCTGTTGAGCTCGCCTATTCTCTTAGAGCTCTCTCGGACAGACTTTTCCAACAAGTCACCAACATCAGGCGAAACATAAACTATCCTCTGTGCGACATCTCTGTAGAGATTCTGGACTGCGGCTTCAAGACGTAGAGCCTTCTCAAGGTCGGGCAATACCTTATCTTCGAGAAGGCAATCTACCTCCGTCCCAATATGGCAAAGCCTCAGACCCGCTATCGGCTCAAGCATCATTTCTATGACAGTTTCATATCGCATCTTCTTCAGACTCGAAAGATGCCGAACTTTTTGCTCATGGTAAGAGAGGAATGCCCTTTTCAGATCATCACATATAGAACGTTGGGCCGCCGCTCTATAGAATTCAGCCAGCTCCGTTTCCAGCTCTCCGAGTATGTTCATGACTTGGCTGAAAGTATATCGTTCTTCTGCCAATCTTCTGTCACCATCTAGTTACGACAACTTTTTTATCCGTGAAGAAGTCGACACAATCCATCTGTCCATGGAGGACCCCGAAGAAGGATTCCTTCCAACCGGCAAAGGGGAAGGGTGCTATGGGTGCAGGTATACCTATGTTTATTCCTATGTTGCCGGCTTTGACTCTGCGCCTGAACTCGCGTGCCCACTTCCCGCTCGAAGTGAATATGCAAGCAGCGTTACCG
>Ga0315314_1001223_pt1 | contig 23883 bp, 26 predicted proteins | sample TDP9_MG_FD_203631 | JGI IMG/M metagenome (GOLD analysis project Ga0315314, IMG submission 203631) | Freshwater sediment microbial communities from Lake Towuti, South Sulawesi, Indonesia - TDP9 | ecosystem: Environmental > Aquatic > Freshwater > Lake > Sediment | place: Indonesia: South Sulawesi... | reverse complement strand
GCTAGTATCGGCATAAGCGGAATCAATCTGCCTTCATATCCAGGGTCCAATGAGAATAGAGTAGCGAGACTGTAGAAGGCTATGTACGAGACGATCAAGGCGGCGAGTGCTCGAGTTTCTTTTCCTCGCATAGTTCCAAAGAAGAGCCCTAGTGCGAGGAGAAAGAAGCTCATCTTGAGCGTCTCATTCGTGTAGAATATTAGTCGTTCTGAAGGGTCTTTGATTTGCGGGAACCAGCCGATTGAGGAGAGGTACGTCTCAAACCAAGCGAGAGGGTTTCCTGTATTCGTGAAACTCCAAGAACACCAGAGTAGAAAGACAGCTAACATCATAGCGGCAGGTAGCATGATCCTCGTTCGTGACCATTTCTTATACATCCAGCCTAAAAGTAGTAGGAAAGCAACTATGAACCACCCTTCATAGCTCGTAAGCATCGTTAGAGCTGAGAACAGGCTGAAAGCCTTCCAATTATCGGTTAGAAAGAAGTATATGGCAGCTGAAGCCATAAGGCCCAGTAGAGCTTCTGGTGTTGCTAGCGTTGAGTAGTCTATGTGCCATGGTTGAAAAGCGAGTACAAGTCCTCCTACCAGTCCGAACCATCTGCGGCCATAGATTCGGAGGCAGATGAGATAGGCTATCGCGCAGCTTATCGTTCCAGAAGCCAAGCTTAGGAGCCTAGGAACATCTATCAGCGTGCTTCTGCTTATCAGAATAAGAAAAGCCGTTAGATACTGGAATAACGGCATCCAGACGATCGCGAAGTTGGGCATGGGTTTCAGGTCGGTGTAGACACCGTTCTTCTCTAGGGTTAGAACGCTGATGAGCCATCTATGGTAGCTTTCATCCAGACGGTCTAGAGGCATAGTAAAGAACTGCCCCAGCCTCATTACCAGCGCAATTGTCAATACGATTGCGCACAGAGCCAGGTCAAGACTCGTTAAACATGCCTTGACGCTTCTTGCCGGAGCATCTGTCAATTGAGTTTCCTCTACTCGCTTACCTGTTGCTGGAATGATCGCGCAGCTTGGCCGACAGTGATCTTCGCTGTGTAAAGGTAGGCGATTGCGTAGAGGACGAGGATCGGCACTATGCCCAGGTTCGGGGGCGTCGTTACAAAAGCTTTGATTATGCCGACGATCCCTAAAATTCCTAGGCAGGTCTCAAGTAGAACCATTCGACTTACGCGAACTTGATACTTCTTGTCTCTCCAAGTGTCAGAGATCTTCTCTATCCTGTACTTCGGGGTTCTTGAGAATATCCCCGGCTCTCTTCCGAAAAGTCCTTTTAGAACAGCGATTGTGTTGCTGAAGCTTATTCCGAAGCCGATCAAGCCGAGAGCGCCTAAGGACTTAATTTGGCTCTTGACGCTCATTCCTTGCAGTTTAAGCGCTTCTGCGTAGAAGATCCACATTGATATGGCGCAGAAGAAGATCATTATGTTCAATACGATCCATTGCGGCATCGATATGAACGCGTTCCAAGCCATCTGGATTAAGCCGTAGATGACGCGTCCATAAGGGATCGATGTGAATAGTGGCGGGATCGTCTCGGTCATTGGAGGTTCAGGAAACTGTAGTACTCCTACGTTGACAAGTCGAACATCGAGGAGTGCAGCGACGAGTGCGATTACGAACGCGGAGAACATGAACGGATGGACAGCATAATACGAGAGGTGAATTAACCCTTCGACCTTTTGACCGAAGGATAGACGTTTATGACCTAGAACTTGGAGGCACAACTTTCTGAAGACTCGCATAGAACCCGACGCCCAGCGAGTCTGCTGCCTTTTAACAGCAGGAATCGTCGGAGGTATCTCTGCTGGGCACTCTATGGACCTAAGATAGATTGCTTTCCAGCCCTTCAGCTGGATGCGGTAGCTTGCGTCCAAGTCTTCTGCAAGTGTGTCACCCTGCCATCCCCCTGCTTCCTCTAGAGCTTCCCTCCGAATCACTCCAGCTGAACCATTGAAATTGAGGAGGAACCGCCCCGCGGTCCTGCCAGTCTGCTCGACTATGTGGTGGCCGTCATATCCTATTGCTATGGCTCTAGTTATGAAATTGTAGTCTCTATTGAAATGTGTCCAACGGCACTGGACTATAGCGAGGGTTTGGTCTTCGAAATAAGGCATCACTCTATCTAGGAAGTCTTCAGGCGGCATGAAGTCTGCGTCGAAGATAGCGATGAAGGGATGCTTCGTCCTAGGCGTAGCGTTCTTTAGAGCTCCTGCTTTGAAGCCCTCTCGATTGTCACGGTGGATAAAGGTCACGTCGTAGCCTAGGTTTCGGAATTTCTCGCTGATCTTCTCAACTATTTCTGTAGTTTCGTCTGTTGAGTCGTCTAGAAGCATCAGTTGGACTGCTTCTTTCCCGTAGTGATCTATCATTCGGACACATGCGTCAACGAGTCTCTCCACGACGTAACGTTCGTTGTATATTGGGAGTTGAATTGTGGCCGGGTATCTCTTTCTTCCGTTCGGGTTCGGGGTCTCGTATTCTTGCGCTCTCCTCATTAAATAGTAGAAATTTAGCCCGTAAGGGAAGAATAGAATCGACAGTGCCACAGAGATAGCCAATAGAACTGAACGTATGCTCTCCGGGTCAATAGGCAAATGGCACTGTCTCTCCAGCGATGTATAGCTATGATAACGCCTGAATATATTTAAGATTATAAAGGCCAGTTCGATAAATCAACGTGAATATGAGAGTATGACGAAAATGCAGACTCGTCTCCGTGTTTGAAGTAGCTTCAACTAAAGTTTCATATTTGACATAAGGGATATCACGATTCGAAGGATGAAGGCGCATGCGAAAGTCGACTGCGGTGATCGTGCTATTTCTTTTATTTGCCGCAGTCTTTTCTCAGTCAGTTCTGCGTGTTCAAAGCGAACCGGCGGAAGTCACACCGTTCCGATTGACACTTTACGCTCATACAGATCCAAGCGTCAAGCAGTATGATGGCCGAATTTTGAGTACTGCGCCTCCCTACGGAATTAGGAGGTCTGCTTCTGTGAATGAAGGGGTGAGTTTCTATCTCTATCCGTCTCTGCCCAACTCTCTTCCAGTTTCGGGTTATGCGAACTTCCGAGCGTTCTTAAGCGCCGGTTCCTCTGGTAGAGGCGTACTAAACGCTAGCCTATTTGAAGTTACATTCCAAAATACTAGGAGGCTCGTCTCAGCGGTTCAAGTCGCCGTTGCGCTCAGCGAAAGGATTCAGGAATTCATATTGGCGGCGCCGGTACCGACGAACTATGCCTTCGAGAAAGGGTCGACGATCCAATTTTCAGTCCTAGTTATGAGTGCTGAGCTTCCTGTATTCCTTCATTGGGACGACTCCAGCGCGGCGACACAAGTGAATCTCCAAGTGACAAGTGTTCTACCTCAATTCTTCAACCTGCAGGTTCGAACAGTTGACGCTGAGAATAGAAGCTTGAAGAACGCGGATGTACATGTGCTTCTAGGGTCTGAGAGAGTCTGGGCAGGTGGAACAAACTCTTCAGGTTGGGTGAAAGCGCTCCTAGCCTCGAGTGAAAAGGTCGGCCCATACTCGGTCTCTGTCTACTGGAATGGGACGCTGGTCGCTTCAGCTGGAAGTATCAATCTTCTAAGCGACATGGAGATAGCTCTAAGCTGCGAGATTTACGATCTGGATGTTTTATTCTTCGACTTTTTCGGTCAACCGCTCGGAGGAGCTATTGTTGAGATCTCTAAAGACTCATCGGTCTTTCTGAGGGGGGCTGCTGGATCTCGCGGAAACCTCAGCTTGGTTAGAATGCCGAAGGGCGTCTATAGGCTGGATGTGAATTATAATACTACCGTTGTTGGTTTAACTCTGCGAAATCACGCATCTCATTCCGTAGATATTTCAGGTCCAGAGGGAAAGGAGATCAAGACCTCATTTCTCAGCCAATCCTCATTGAATTGGATCCTCATCCTAGTTATGATTCTAGTAGCAACTTTCGGATTTCTAGTAGTGAAGCGGACTAGGCGACTTAAGCCGTCTTCATTTGAATACTTCAACACGCTCGTGCCAGAAGGAGTTCCTACCTCAAGCGTGATAATGGTTTCAGGTGGTTCTGGGTCTGGGAAAACCGTGTTGCTGGAACATTTAGTTAATGAAAGTTTGCGTATGAATAGATCATGTGTCTTCATCGCAAATGCGGATTTTCCTTCTAAGATTAGAAAGAACATGGCTGATCTGGGGATCAGAAGCGAGAGCCCGAAGAATCATGCACGGCTCGTCTTCATCGACTGTTATTCCGGTACTGCGGGTCAGCCTTCGACGGAGGAACACTTCGTCTCTTCACCGACGGATCTGACGACTTTGGGAATCAAGATCTCAATATGTCTCGAAAGCCTAGGTAGCGACACTGATGTGTTCCTCGACTCTTTGACTCCGTTATTCACGATGTTGAAGGCGGATTTCATAGTGACATTTGTTCACTCGATCGGCGCAAGGGTAAAGGGTGCTAATGGCAGATTCTTCTTCACAGTTGGAACGGGTGTGGAAGAGGATGTTCTTGTCAAGCTTGAGGGGACCTCCGACGGTGTTGTTGAGATTGAGACCTACGAGGAGAAGGGTGTTCGGCGGAGAAGGCTTAGAGTGAAGAAGATGCGTGGAAGATACGTTGACAGGTGGGTCAAATTCTCTGTTGAGCCTGGTAAAGGTATGGTCTTCTACGCTAGGAAAGAATAGGAGGACAAGTGCTTGGGTTCGGAGGCTCTTAGAAGACTCTGTCCTTCGGGAAGACTTCTATGCCTTCCTTCTCGATTTGATACGGCCTGAGCTGTGTGTCGTGTCTTATCCCTCTCATCTTCTCTATCTGGATCGCTCGAATAACGTTCCCTTCATGGACGAGCGAATGAAGTAGGATAGCTCCTTGTGACAGAAACTCCTCCAACTGGAATGCTCTATTGAGCATGCTAGTCCTCAGTTCTGTCGTCACTAGGGCTGTGCACCCTGTCTCGATCAAGGCGTCGAAGAATACCAACATAGCTCTCCTTCTCTTAGGAATTTCATCATATCTCAGCATCACCGAGGTAATCGGGTCAACAGCAATCCTCTCAATGTTCTCTTCTTCAACGACTTTCCTGATCGTTCTGATCAAACCGCCGAGAGTCAATTCTGGAACCGTGATAACCATGCCTGTCTCAGTTGTCTCAGACGTATACTCGGTCGGTCCGAATCTCCTTCTTCTACGAATAGGGGTGGCGTCCAAGAAGAGAAGTTTTCCTTCTCTCTCAAGTTTGTCCAGTTCCCAACCGTAAGCTGACATGTTCTCCTTGACTTGCTCGGGTTTCTCGTCCATGCTAACGTATAGTCCCCTCTCTCCGAGGAGTGCACCGTTCTTCAGATACTGCATGACGAGCGTAGTCTTTCCTGAGCCTGGGCTTCCTACGACTAGGATGCATTTTGCTTTAGGGAAGCCGCCTCCAAGTAGTTCATCTAGGCCTTTGATTCCCGTTGCAACCTGTTCCATGATGTTTCACCGACGCACATCAAGTAGATTATTGTTAAGAGCTTTTAAAACTTGCAATGCCTCTGCTACGTCTCCGTCAAATACTGCGCTTTGGTAAGCGCGAGTTTTTTTCTAGAGATCCAGATTTCTGACTGTGTCACCATCATCAGGAAGGCTATTACCCAGACTAGAAATAGGATCTCGCCGATGTTCTCATGGAAAATCTTTATGTCGACGCTTATGTAGGCTACGTAGTATGTTATCATGAAGATCCTTAGGATGTTTGTGATGAATGTTCCCACCGCTCCTACTCCCGCGTATATGATCTTCCTTTTGAACGGAGCCTGCAGTTTCACCATCAGGATTATTATTATGAGTGAGTAGATGAGCATGCTTAGGATTCCTACGCACGGCCAGTACATTAGGAGATTCATGTAGCCGGTTGTTCCTCTTATCGAAAGTATATTGTCGATTACTTGTACTGATGGTCTCTGCGCGTTCAATTCGGGCGCACGGATTATGTAGACGCCTGATAGCCATAGTAGGCCTATGACTATCTCCGTTATCATCGGGACCAGTCCTTGCAGGAGGCCGAGAGATTCATAAGGGTAGACTCCGTCCAGCAGCAATATTGACGCCATTCCCAAGAGGTAGACGAAAGGCACGGAGAATTTCGAGATGCTTCTCACAGTGAAAAGGGACGTCACGACACCCAGTATGTAGGCTGCTAGAACTATGTACTCCCACAACCAGACCCAGTTCTTGAGGAAGGTGTCGTTCTGCACATTCAGCGTTTTTCCCGCTTCAGCTACAACAGCGTGTAGATCGAAGGCGTACACAGCGATGAAGAATATGGAGAGGAGTACTATGCAGAAGGCAAAGGCGATCTCCCGCTTCCTTGTCGATCTGAGTGCGAGTATGTTTCTCGCTTCCTGCCATTCCATCAGTAGGAAGAATGCTCCGAAGAGGAGTCCGCTTCGCCCTTCATTCCATCCTAGGATGAAGGACTCCGAATCGTAAAGTAGCACTCCTAGTAATGGTAGGAGAGAGGCGAAGATGAAGAGATCTGCTCGTGTGATTCTCCACCGTCTCTTACCACCGGTTACTGCCACTCGTATCCCGCCAGTATTCGATACAATCTCACGAATCCTATTTAAGGGTAGAACCTTACAAAGATCAAGTCGTTGCGTGCGATCCGCTGGAAGCCGGAAAGGGTCTGAGAAGAGCCTTCTGAGGAATGAAAATTATCTTCCAGACGCTAAGCGTGAACGACTATTCCATCCTTCAGGGCATCCTTGATCGTTAAACTGTATCTTCTGAGCTTCTTGAATTCGTCCGCTGTGTAGCCGAATGCTTCGATTGAACGGCCGTATTTCTCGAAATTCCAGAACCTCTCTAGAAGGGTTAGCCTCTCCTCGATGCTCATATGTTCGAAGTTGGGTGAGATGACGATGAGATCTACGTCACTGTCTTGAAGATTGTCTCCTCGAGCCCATGAACCGAATAGGATGGCTTTCTCGACTTTAATCCTCTTCGATACGCTGGCCAGATAGTCTTTAACTATTTTTTTGGCATCTTTCTCTCTACGCATTTGATTATCTCACCAACCTTCCGGACGTACTTTGAAGAGTATTCTCTCCCGTAGACCTTGGATGGGATTCCGAAAGCTGCGTCAGGATATTTTGTAGGGAGATAGAGAGGCGTCAAATCGAGGATCGCTTCCTGAAGCCTCTTCGGAAGACGCAGTTTCGGCTTAACCATTTCATAGAGTAGGTTAAGCTTGTGTCCTTCAGCTCCTCTAGGATATCTCTTTCCACTCTGAAGTATGGCTGCTTTCAAAGCCTTCTCGATTGATGTATGAAGTAGATTCAAAGCATTAGCATGCATTCCAACTTCATATAGCCTTAGAGCGGATTTGTAGTCGTCATTAGCGGAACCCAGCCACCAGACTACATCCTTCCGAATCTTCTGAGTCATCTTCATATCTCCAAGGCCGCTAAGATACCTATTTCGTAAGGGACGGCAGCATATATAGTCTCGGTGGTTGACTCAATCAACCTTTGTTAACGGTTGTTGAGGCATGTAGACAGGGTCCTCCATCTTCCTTGTGAAAGTCATGTGCAAAACCAGATGTTTCCACAGGGGCTTTTACACCACTCCATGCCTCAAGAATTATATCACTCGCAAGCGCTAGGATGCAGTCATCTCCGAGCTGCATGGCGTGCAAGAGTAGTTGAAAATGGTGAGTCGCGGTACTTTCGCTTTCAAAGCCTTGATTTGCATCTTGATGGTATCTTTTGCGTCAATTTCGTATACTGGATCTTTCGGTCTGTATTCGCCATATGCGGAAACTTGCGACCGCGAGTTCGTTCCTCCACTCGACTTGAACAACACATGCTACTCTCGAACAATTGATTATGCGAGGGGCGTTGATAGAGTAGCTGATGTGCAAAGAGTTTCTGGCGCTGAATCTGTAGTCTTGATATTGGTCGAGTTCGCGGATGTGAATCATAACAAGAGTAGGAGCGATATTACAAATCTATTCTTCTCAAGGGTGAACAGCTACTTCGTCGAGTCATCATACAATATTACTTGGATTACTGGTAACGGCACAGATTGGCTTAGGGTTTCCAATAATCTAGCATACTATGGCGCGGATTCAGGAGACAGTATCGATGTGAAAGGAGAACAATTTATCCGAGACTCTATCAACATCGCGAAACCCCACATGAATTTCAAGCTGTACAAGCATGTGATGATAGTTCATGCCGGCTACGGTCAGGAGACGACCCATATCTCAAACGACATCTGGTCATCCCACTACTATATTAGCCCCCCGATCTCCGCTGATGGCGTAGGGATCGACGATGTCTCGGTCGTTCCTGAATCTGAAATCTCAGGCTTCGATCCGACCGGTGTCTACGCGCATGAGTTCGCTCACGGCTTGGGGATGCCCGACCTCTATAATGAGAACGACCCTAATGCTGAATATGTCGGCCGCTGGGACTTGATGGCGTTAGGGACTTCGAACGGAATCCCGCCTGGGTCGAGTCCACCTCATTTTACTGCCTGGGGGAAGATAAAGCTGGGTTGGACAACTCGAGTTCAATCGGTCGCGAAAAATACGTACGTTAACGTGACCTTGAATCCCCTTGAGGACTCTGGAGCGGTTTTGCATGCTGTGAAGCTACCGGTCACTTCAACCACCTACTACTTGATCGAGGTTAGAAAGCAAATAGGGTTCGATCAATACTTGCCGAGTAGTGGGGTGTTAGTAAGCTATGTCGATGAGACGCTGAGTTCAGGCCGTGGAATAGTCAAGGTGAAAGATGCGAACCCATCGACATCGACGCTTAATGATGCAGCTTTTCAAGTCGGTCAAACCTTCGCGGACTACATGAAGAATGTGAGAATCTCAATTCTTTCCTCCGACGGTTCATCATATCTCATTCTTGTGGATCGACGTAGTCCTATGCCCGACCTAACTATTACAGATTTGAGTTTGAACCCTCAAAACCCGCGTCCTGGAGACAACATCACTTTCACTTTCACAGTGAAGAATATTGGAGCTCAAAGCGCGGCGAACTTTTACGTTTACGCGAAGCTTGATGGTGAGTTACTTACTTCACGCAAGCTTTCACTTGAGGCTGATAGATCCACAACGTTGACCGTAGTGTGGACAGCTACTGGAGGAAGCCACGTCTTCACCGTTATCGTGGACGCGACTGAGGTGATCTCTGAATATATCGAGACTAATAATGAGCGGGCGATATCCTTCGTAGTGGGCTATACATTAAGGATCGAGACTCAATTCAGTAACGTTTCGATCTCAATAGACGGGAGTTCAGTTGAAAGCGATTCGAACGGCGTTATCACAGTTTCTGTTCTTCCAGGCGTGCACAACCTTGAAGCTCAATCTCCGATTCAGGTTTCAGAAGGGTCTCGAGGACTCTTCGATCGATGGGGTGATGGAGATTTATCCAACCCTCGGAGCCTCAATATTTCAGGCGACACAAGCCTCTCGGCGGAGTATAAGATTCAATTCTACTTGAAGATCATCGGCAACGGCGGTGTCGTCTCGGGGGAGAAATGGTATGATCAAGGAGCTAAAGCGAATGCTACAGCGGTCTCACCTTGCAACGTTGTTGAGAATCAAAGCAGAATGGTCTTCAAGTCTTGGTCAGGCGACTTCAATTCAACCTCTCCGAGCTTAACATTCAGTATGGATTCTCCTCACTCGCTCAATGCGACTTGGACTTTGCAATATTATCTTTCGATCGCTTCGAGCTTCGGGAAGCCTCAAGGGGAAGACTGGTACGATTCAGGTTCAAAAGCAGAGTTCTCAGTAGTTTCTCCAATAGAGCATGAGAATAGGACGAGGAGGATCTTCTTAGGGTGGCATGGAGACTACGTTGGGAACGAGTCGAGCGGCTCAATCTTGATGGATTCTCCGAAGAGGCTTTTCGCAGATTGGGAGACTGAGTATCAGCTTTCCTTCACAACTGGAAACCTCCCTGAAAATATCTCGATATCGATCATTGTGAATAATGCTTATCATAACGGAACGACGCCTTACAGCTACTCGAACTGGTTTGAGTCTGAGTCGCCAATCTCTTTCGCAGTCTCGCCTGTCAATATTACTGTGAAGTGGAGCACGTACAGTTTCAGCCATTGGCAGAATTCAGGTGGCTCAAGGGTTGAATCGCCTTTGATTGCGAAAAGCGGCGACACGTTGACCGCGATCTATCTTCAGAGCTCAGGGTGTTTGATAGCTACAGCAACGTACGGTTCTGAGCTCTCGCCCGAGGTTCAGTCTTTGAGGAGGTTTAGGGATACGAGGATCTTGCCGACTTTCGCCGGAGGCCAGTTTATGGCGGTCTTCGACAGCTTCTACTACTCCTTCAGCCCAAACGTCGCTGAATATGTCTCGAGAAGCGCGGCAGCGAGATCTGTGCTCAAAGTTCTGCTATATCCACTCATCAAGATTCTGAGTTTGGCAGAATTAGTCTCAAGGCCTTTCGCCTTCAACGGTGAAGTTGGAGCTTTTGTCGCCGGCTTGGTTGCGTCTGCATTGATCGGCGCCGTCTACATCTTCCCGATGATGTTGACAGTGCTCGTCTTGATTTGTAGGAGAAGGGCGCTCCCAAGTCGAAAGCCTATCTTGGGCTTGACATCCCTCCTCCTAGTGAGCATCTTGATAATAATTGTCAGCCAATTGTTTAAGCTGGCTTCTGGAATGATGTTCGCAACTTCAACTCTCGTGTTGACAACGATTTTTCTCTCAAGCCTGCTCTTAGGAGTCGCAGTCGTCGAGAACTTGTCCGCTTTTAAGCATTTCCTGTCGGCACGATGGTCATCTAAGTGATTTTCTCCGGGCTAACGGTGGCTGATTGAAAGCAACTTGTTAAAAGGGAAAAAGCGGCCTTCGAGATTTTATATTCTCATGTGTCTCGAAAGGTTTTATTGCTTCGATGCTTGTTAGAACCCGGAAGGCGAGAACAGGATTTGAAGCATCGAGCGTATCTCCTAGTAGGCTTGCTTTTGGCCAGTTTGACCGCTGTCTTTGTATTCAGCCACGCTTCGGAATCGAGAGGCGCCGTAGGGGGAGGAATGGTCCATGGCCATGTCTACGGTCGGAATTACATGGGTGATCTCAGGGCCTTGGTATGGGCTAATGTGACGGTAAACAATGGGACTTATACGCAAACTACCTCGAGTGGAGGCGATGGATACTATAAGATGTATGTGCCTGTTGGAGAGTACACGTTAACTGCTTCCCTCGTAGGCTACAATAGCAGTTCGACATTTCTTCCTGTGACGAACGGTTCTACTACCGTGTACGATTTTTATCTTGAGCAGAGTAATGAGCCTATCCCAGAGTTCTCTCTCTACGTGGCGCCGGTGATCTCGGTTTTCGCTTTGTGGATGTCACTAGCGGTCTTGAGAAGAAGGAAGCGTGGTTAGATTCTGTTGCTCTCTTCTTATTGAGCGCATTGTTAGGGTTAATGCTAGAGCTATTCGCTATTCGCGTATGTATCTGCTGTTGAAGGTTGAATTACAATTGTGGACTGAGCTGCGTGAACAGCGTTTAGGTTGGCAAAGCTTAGCGTCAGAACAAGTATGAGTGCCATTTGGGCCTTCAAATCTACTGCACGTTTTCGAACTATATCTTTGAGACGCTCAAGGTTGGAGTTGTATTTCAATGTTGGCTATATAAACCTCGAGACATGTTTCAGCGAGTCTGCTTTCGCCGAGTTGTACTCGTTGACGAGTGTCGCCTTAGACATAGTCGTGCCCTTATGAATGATTGTTTTGTTTGAAACTCGCAGTTTCATGCTTCCAAATCTTAAGCTTCTAGTGCTGGTTGTTCTAGGGTTGCGAGCGGTAGCTCCGTAGTGAAGACGGAAGGGCTGTTGATGCTATCGATCAGGCTGGAAAGATTTGCAATATTCGCAGTGCTTACTCTATTCCTTGTGCTCGCTTTATCTGTTGAGCCTGTTTCGGCTCAAGATGTTCAACAATCCAAGGCTATCTATTTCACCGCTGAAGCTTCCTCACATCCAAATACTGTAGTTGACTTCAACGCGGCAGGTAGATCTGGTGCTGGTGACTTGGTAAATGTCTCCAGCGCCGGAGGCTACTTGATGCTGTCAGGTCAGAAGATAGATGTCCTCCCTTGGAACTATGTTTACTGGAGTAAATACAAGCTCTGGCTGATCTTTCTGGCAAATGTTACCGAAGATGATTTCTTCATAGGTTTCCTATATTTGAAAGATTCTTCAACGGTTTTCGGTCTAAGAGTCTTCAATTATGCGAGCGGTGCATACTGGTGGGCTGGCAGCTTCGCAGGCAAAGTTTATGTTCGAAACCAAACTCTCCAAGTTCCTTCGGTTCAAATGCCTAGACTGGCGATTAACGCTACAGCGAAGACAGTTAACAGGCTGTTCGCATATGGCCCTAGCCTCTACATGACATCCAGTATTGGCTACATGCTCAACGGCTCATCCAAGTTCACTCTCTACCCGCTATTGAATCAGATCAATGTTTCAACTGGTTGGAATGAACTTTGGACATTGATGGTCGACAGCTCGAAGACATACTACTACAGCATACTCTACATGAATGCGCAGGACTGCTCCCACGTGATGCTGGGATGGACATTAAGATTGAACGACTATGCAGCACCGCCTTTCAGAACCTATGAGGCTTCATGGTCTATTCAAAAGAAGACGTATTGCTTGACAGTGAATACGCAAAGGAGCAATATTTCAGTGAGAGTGAACGGCTTCCAGTTCAGGACGGACAGCTGGGGGAGGCTTCAAGTCCCAATCTCCTCTGGGATTCACACCCTACAGCTTGAGGCTTCTATCCCCGCTGACTCGGGCGTGAGGGTCGCTTTCAGCGGATGGAGTGACGGCTCAACCTCCAACCCCAGAAAGATGAATGTCGGCGGCAACATCACTCTCACTGCTAGTTTCATAACGCAATACCTCTTAACAGTGGAGTCTCCTTTCAGCAAAGTTAGCGGCGGAGGCTGGTATGACTCTGGCTCAACGGCGTCTATCTCAATAGAACCTGAAGTTGACCATTGGAACGGCACTAGACATGTCTTTACGGGCTGGACGGGAGACTTGCAGACCTCGAACTCTTCTCTATCGATCTTGATGGATAGTCCTAAGCACGTCAAGGCAAACTACAAGAAACAGTATCAAGCTTACTTTAATGCCGCTGGTCTGCCTAACGGTACGATCGTAGAACTTAATGTGAATGGAGCTTCACGTAATATAACACTCCCAGACAGCTACTCTACGTGGTTCGATTCTGGAGCTACCGTCTCCTTCGCTGTTCGGATACTGAAGATTGAGGCAGGATCTTTAACGTACAGTTTAGAGTCTTGGCATGACTCAGACTGGATGAACATAGCCTCTCCTCTGATTGTGAACAAACCTCATAAACTCACAGCCAACTTCAATTATGAGAAAGCTACGAGCAGGATCTTTTGCAACGTTCAACATAACACGGGGGTTCAAGGGGAACCTGTTGTGATCTCGGGCTCAATCGAGCCTGGTCATCAAGATGCTATCGTGAAGCTTTACTACAGCCTCGACGGCGATTCTTGGAGTTCGCTTACGGATTTGCGATCCGATTCGGAAGGAAAGTACTCTTATGTATGGGAGTCGGCCCCGCCTAGAACTGTGTACGTGAAGGCTTATTGGTCGGGAGACTTCGACCATAAGGAGGCTTCCAGCGCTTCTTCATCGTTTGCGACAAGCTTGAGTTTAGCTCTTTTCAGAAACTGGGTCCACTCTTTTGGCGAGTATACTCAGAAAGGTCTACCTTACAGCGGATCTTTCAATTTTCTACTCTACCCATTGGATTTCGCGATGAGTCTTTGCAACATGATCTTCTCGGCTTTTAAGGAGGTTCAGATCTTAAGCGCTGTCCTAGCGATAACCACTGCTAGTCTCATCCTCGGCTTGATCTACCTCGCGCCTACTCTGTTCCTTCTAATGGTGGTCGCGACGAGAGGGAGAGCGTCTCGTTTGAACCTCGTCTTCCTCATTCCTCTCGCCATACTATGGGCTTTGAGTCTAGTTGGGTTCTTAATAGCTGAAACCGGTATGTTACAATCGTTCGCGAAGATCGCGGTAGCTGGTTTCGTTCTTATGACAGCTATTCTTTCGGGGAGCCTGTTCTCTTCTGTTGCTGCAAGGATAATCTGTGGCTTAAGACCGTAGCTTTGCTAAGGGCTCATCCCCTATTCTTCTTTTCAGAGAGTATCTCTCTCACTGCGTCAAGGTGTTTGAACGAGCCTATGTCATGGTGAGGTCTGTCTGTCACGTATCCATAGATCGGCAGCTTCTTCTCGATCAAGGTCGGGATTACGTCCGAGGCTATGTCTCGATGCGGCTTGCAGTACTTCAGGATTTCAGGTTCGAAGATGTAGACCGCCATGCTTACAGGATATTCTTTAAGAACAGGCTTCTCTTGGAAAGAAATTAGGCGTCCCGCTGCGTCTATCTTGCCTATCCCGTAATCTATTGGAACGCTTCTCGTTAGCGCAACTGTACATGAAGCGTGTTTTCTTCTATGGAATTTTATCATCTCTGTCAGGTTGAAGTCTGTGAGGACATCTCCATAGTAGACTATGAATGTTTCATTGAACTCTTTTCTCGCTGCCTGGAGTGCTCCTGCTGTGCCGATTCTTGGAGCAACCGAGTAGGACAATCTTACGTTCAGTTTCTCTCCATTCCCATAGTGGTTCTGGAAGACCTCGTAATCATCTCTTGAGAGCAGCAGAACGATCTCTTTGACTCCATGCTTCTTCAAGTAATCGATGACGTAGTCTAGGAAAGGCTTCCCAGCGATCGGTATCATACATTTCGGAACGTAGTAGGTGACTGGGTACAGTCGGCTGCCTGGGCCGCCTGCTAGGATCGCTGCCTTCATGACGGTGGATCTCCAATCTTCCAAATCATATTGGGTGCAGATCTATTAAGACTTGAGCGATAGTTATCGTCTTCTGCGTCTTTTTCTCAGTTAGCGCTACCGCCCTTATGATGATGCTTTTGTTGAGCTTCTCACTTTGTGAACTCGTAGGACGATATCTGGTTTGTTAAAAGGCTATATATGTTGTATGCTTAACATTGTATGGTGAGTGTTTAATGGCTGATGAACAGAAGATGAGAACCACACTGGTACTTGATGAAGCCGTACTCAAGAAGCTAAAGCAGAAATCGCGAGGGAACATATCCGAGCTGGCTAACATGATACTTAGGGAGGCCCTTTTTCCTAGAGGCAAGAGCATGTTTGGCGAGTTGAAAGGCTTCGTGTCAGTAGGCGACATCATCGAGGAAGAAGCTCATGAAGAGCTACATCACTGACACATACGCTTGGATAGCCTACTTCGAAGGAAAACCGAAGTTTAGGGAAGTTATGGAGAAAAACGAGCTCTATACACCATCCATAGTTCTAGCTGAAATCGCTAGAATATTGGCTAGAAAAAATATGCCTAAAGAAAAGAGCGAAAGAATTCTAGAATTCATAAAGGAACGTAGCCTTATCCTACCCTTAGATGAAACTAACGCCATTAAAGCCGGGGAGATAGCGGAAAAAGAGGATCTACACTTAATCGACGGCATAGTATACTCGCATGTGGACGAACATACCCCTCTGTTGACCGGGGATAGACACTTTAAGAACAAACCATTCGTTAATCTAATTGAAGATGATCCCTGACGAACCTGCTCGAAGTGGAAAAGCAAGCCCAATAGAGACCGTTATAGGGGTAGGAAGTCGGCTGATCCACAAGCCTTGAATACTTGAATTGAATTCGGTGAGAAATGGAGCGGGGCGTGGCTGATCCGATCGGGGTCGCGGTGCATATAACTTGAATTTGATGGCTCAGTAGTTTAAGCTTCTTAGCGAGATTGTAATTGTAAGTTTCAGCTCCACCACGCCCAAAGGCCGTAGGCCTCTGGGTTGATAGTCACGGTTTTTCTTTTCTAACAATCCAAGCAACCTTATCGAAGTCAGAATCATGTGAGTAAATATTTTTTACTCCATATTTCTTCATGATAAGTAATGAGACAGTGTCTGCAAAACTCAGATCGCCGTATTCGACGTAGAGCGGCAGTGATTCGTTGAACAGGGGTTCATCCACGAAAAGTACCTCTACCTCAGGAGAACGTAGAATTTTGTTTACGGCATCGACTATCTTCACGGGATCTAATTTTCTTCTTTTCAAGATTGTGAGAGTTTCATTAAGCACATAATCGCTCGTAATGGATGGAGGAAGATCCCCGCGAATCAAAGCTTCAAGAACGAGTTTGGCATCAGGATGGCATCGATCGCTAGCATCGATAGCCCCCACCCAGATCGTCGTATCCAAGAATATCATAATTCACCCATCTCAAGCCTCTTAAGGTCCCTCAAAGCATCGGTTGGACTTGGAGAGGCCACCGCACCTATTACCTCATTTAAAGGATCCAACTCCTTCTGAGGAAACTTCTCGATGAGTTGTTTGTGCTTATTAACATATAACCTAAGGGCTTCCTCTCCTTCAACGGCTAGATTGAGCTTCCCATGCTTCATCAGAGCTATCTGCTTAAACTTTCTTATCAGCTCATCGTCAGCTACTATCTTGACCTGCCCCATCGTTTGTCCCCTTGGATTTTTAGTGATTCGGTACCTTATAACCATATCCCCTTGGCTTTCAATGAACACGCCTCGATTATGACCTCGAAGTTGAAGAATACAGTTCATTCGGAGCAGTCTATCGAGAAAGAGTGTGCCAAGAGATTAATGTAAATCGATAGCGGCGTATTCATCTATCCAACTTCTTCTGTAGAACTCTTCAATCTTTTCAACGATGGGTTTTCAAGCGAATACGGTTGGTGTCTATTTTTGGTTCCCTCGAAAGACAAACATTTCGAGAAGATAAAGGAAGTCAAGAGAGTTACCCGTTGAGCTAGCTGATGGATATGGCATCCCAACTGACGAGCCGGCGCAAGCTTTGTCCGGCTGTCTGGAAACGCAATTCTACGCGACCGAGATATAAATCGAAGATAGGCTTAAGTATAGCCGGAATAACTACATCATTAGCTTATACGGGGGAGCTCTAAATAGCGAAGACGCAGGTGAACGTGAAGCTAGAAGAGAAGTTGCTCAAGGAGGTTGAAGGACTGGTGGAGAGCGGGTTATGCGCAAGCAAGACGGAGGCCTTCGCGGAAGCTTTGAAGCTGCTCTTGAAAGCCAAAAAGGGGAAGACTATCCTGCAGAGGATAGACAAGATCAGAGAGGGCACAGAGGGTTACCCTAGCGCGAACCAAGCGTTAGTAGAGGCACATGAAGAAGAGGACGCTTAGCTTGCCTGAGACGATAGCTGTGGACGCATCGATCGTGGTGAAATGGTTTAAGAAGGGTGAGGCCCACGAGCAACAGGCATTGAAGGTCAGAGAAGACATCTTCACAACGAGGTTGCATGCGGTTGCACCTGAATGGCTTTTTCTTGAGATTGTTCGTGCCTTGGTCAAGATAGATTACCCCAAGAACAAGATTGAAGAAGCCTACGCATCATTGAAGGAAGCGACATCTCTAGATCTCATCGAAGTCGTACCAATGAGCAGATCCTTGGACAAAGCCAAGGAAGCCGAGATCGAGCTGAAACTCTTCGCGTCAGATGCCGCTTACCTCGCCACGGCGATCACCTATAGCGCGGATTTCCTCACCGAAGATAAACATCTTCTGAACAAGCGAGTATCGACATACGCAGAAAAAGAGGGAATCCGCATCCTTACCTTAGAGTGAAAAATTGAAAGCGATTTGAGCTTGGGATAATATTCTGCCTTGTTTGTTTCGCAGCTCTTTAACGCCCCAGTCAAAATAGCTAGATTGAGAAACATACTCATACATACGTGTTGAAGTATAGATGATGCGAAGGTTTTCGATATCGGCAAGAGGAACTTCAAGTGCGTGAAGCAGCTAATTAGAGGTGTTGAGGAGAAGTATGGTATACTGGATTGATGAAACAAGGTATTACAGGCTTACAGACCTAGAGAAGGAGGGAATAATCGAGAGTCAAGAATAGACTCGAGGCTGATGAAAGGGTGAAGCTGACCCCGACGTTCATCTTGAACTCGATGAGAAAGGAAAGATCGTAGGAATAGAAATATGGAATGCGGGCTCGATAAGATAAGATACCTCCAGAGGGAGACAACGCCCGGATGAAGGAAGGCATATTTCGAGGGCGTGTTGCAAGGCAGATTCGAATACGCTGGTGGGAGCGGTAGAGAGGCCGGGTGAGTTTCAGAGCGGTTCGGTGTGAGAGGAATCTTTTTCAGCTTTTCTAGGCAAGGTTTATATTTTTAGGGGGAATTAATCCTTTCAGGTGACATTTCATCGTGGAGGTGGAATTGAAAGAACTGGACTCTCAAGGTAGATTTACGATTCCCGCGAAATGGCGGGAGCGGATTCTGAAGGGAGTAAGAGAGGTTTACGTCTTCATGTATTCGGACCATTTGAGGGTCGTCCCCAAGAGGAAAGTGGATCTCGCCAAGTACTTTGACTCGGTAGAGGTTGACGCTACTGTAGAGAACTTCTCGGACTATCATAAGCTCAGGAAGTTGATTAGGAAGACTTGAAATGAGATTTCTCGACGCCAATATTTTGATATATGCGTTTCTGAAGGCGAGGCATAGGCTGAAGGCCGAAGATGAGGCAGTGAAAGAAGCCGCGAAAGATATTATCTTGCGAGTCAACAAGGGCGAACGAGTCATAACAACAGTCGTCCACTTGAGTGAGGTATTTAACTTTCTTGAAGATTGGCTTCCCATCAGCGAGGCGTTGAAGCTGGAGGGGGGTCTTCTGTCAAATGAGGCTGTCAAGGTTGAAGCTGTTGATAGGGAGGCGTATATCTCATCGATCGATTTGGCAAGGGAAAACTTGATAGGGTTGAACGATGGGTTGGCAATCTCGATTATGGAAAGGAACGGAGTGTCTGAGATCTATTCCTTCGACAAACATTTCGAGAAGATAAAGGGAGTCAAGAGAGTTACCCGTTGAGCTGGCTGATGGATACAGCGTACCAACAGACTAGCCAGCGCGCTTTGCACAAGCTTTTTCGATGGCGCCTCGAGTTCTTCTGGCTCCTCGGACTTCTCGGGATGACTCCGAATTACTTATATTGTCGGATAACGGCTCTTATGTCGGAGGCAATGCGCTCATGCAGAAGAGGATTGAGCTTAGGGTCGGAGCGAAGGGCGAGATCTATACGACTGACAGTGTCAGACGTGCAGTGGGTATAGCACCGCGCACCGTTGTGGTTGCTGAGGTCGGTGATGGACAACTCGTACTGAAACCCAAGGAGAGTGCGGAGGATCTGCTTGAGAAACCTAGGTTTAAGGTGCTGCCGGTCAGCCCGAAGCAAATGTCTACGCTGAGAGGGAGGCTGGCGAAGGGTCTTGGAGAAAGGTAAGGCTCAGAGCGATCGCGAACTGTTCCTCGACACCACCTATATCTTGCCCTTCTTCCAAGTTCCTATAGCTGTTGAAGGTTTCGAATTCTCAGAGTTCAAGGCATTGATCGCGAGTCTCTCTAAGGTTCATGTGGCGGAGCTTTCTATATATGAGGCTAAAGCTAAGCTTGTGAGGTTGTCTAAAGCTGGCGGCGGGTATGACCAGGCTCTTCGAGCGTTCGGTCGTAACTTAAACGTCCTTCGCCTAGATGAGAAGTTTGTCTTCCACAACTACACCGAAGAAGATGACGAATATTTTAACCAACTCCTCCCTTCGACGGAGCGACTTGACGCCTTCGACCTCCTCATACTGTCCCAAGCGTTCACTGTGCGTGAGCTTTTGACTGAGGACGGAGAGATCCTAGCCTTCAGGGGTTCAGATCGATTTGCCAAAAGTCCCCTGTCCAAGTTAAAGATCAAATGTTGGAAGGAGATTGCCAAGAAGAAATCTGAACATAAGTGATATACCCGCTTGGCAGACTCTGTTCTATTGGGCTTTTGTTGCTTTTGAATACTGAGGGATTTTGGGAGATGTTGCTTGTGTTAATGAATACTGCCATGGCGTTCGCTATGGATATTTATCTATCCTCTTTGAGGCGTTCTCAACACCGGTGATCCGGCTTCTCCAGCATTGTCTGAATAATCTTCGAGTGGAGACAGCTTCTTGATTCGTTTAATAAGCTCGTCGCGGTTCTTACGAGAACAGAGCTATAACCAAGCAAATAGGAGTAACAAGAGAAGTGGTGAATGTCGATGGTAGTTGATATAGAATATTTGAAGGGCAGAATTAAAGAGGTGCAGGAGGTCCTTCGAGAGGTCGAGAGGCTTTCATTGAAGCCGTACTCTGAGCTGGGTTTGGACGAGAAGTACTCTTTAAGGTATCATGTTGTTGTCCTAGTTGAAGCCTTGGGAAGCATATGCTTGCATATATCCATAGAAGATTTCGGTTGTGAGCCTAGATCATATCCTGAATGCTTTAAGCTGCTGGAGGGAAAGGGTTTGATTGATTGCTCTGAGGATTTGGTCAAGATGGCTAGGTTGAGGAATATTCTCGTACACCGGTATTGGAGTATAGATGATGCGAAGGTTTACGATTCTATTAAGAGGAACTTCAAGTGTGTGGAGCAGTTAATTGAAGGTGTTGAGAAGAAATATGGGATACGCGCTGGATGAAGTAAGGTATTACAAGCTTACAGATCGGGAGAAGCGGGAGGTAATTGAAAGAGTAAGGAGTATGCTGGAGGTGGATGAAAGGGTGAAGCTGGCGTGTGTTTTTGGGAGTTTCACTCGAAGAGACAGCGTTAGGGACATTGACTTGGCCGTGTATGCGGCTCCCCCACTTTCATTTGATGAGTTCCTAAGCCTAGGCGCGAGATTGGAGTTGGAACTCAACTTGCCCGTTGATCTGGTTCAGCTACAAGACTTGGGTCCTGCATTTAGGTTAAGAATTCTTAGGCATGCGTCACGGATTCTAACAAAGGACAGGCAACTGCATCACAGGCTCTTAGCGCTGGCTTTCGATGAGTTCTTGAAGATTCATGAAAGCATTAGCAAAATGAGCAAGAAACCCCACGTTGTTTACAGGTGGGATGAATTGCGTTTCTGTCGTCAGGGAACCTGATTCTGCATAATAGTTTCTGTCTCCTCTTCAATCTTAAAAGGTCATTTCATGAGAACTATTTTGGGTTGCAAGTAGTTAAGACAGTTCGTGTGCCAGTTCACTACGATTTGACAAAGCGGAAGCTCTCAACTCTTAATGAGTTAACAGCCAAGATGACCTATGGCGTCTGCCTCTGGTCAAAGCTTTTTGAGAGGCATAACTTGAAAGGCTCCTATACGGATAGAGCTAGATTTTATGACCAGGTAAAGACGGAAAGCGGATTACCCGCAGCTATGGTTCAATGCTGCTTCGATACAGCGTCTTGGATGTGGAAGAGTTATCGTAAGCAGCTTATGGATTGGGAGCGGAAAATGAGGAGAGCGAAAGGCAAGTGGCGTGAAAAGCTTCTCAAACGTGAACCTAAGAAACCGTTCTCAAACGGAATCAGCCGCAAGATTCCCGTCTGGTTTGATTATCGAATTGGGTCTATTGAGAAGTCGACGATTAAGCTGTGTCCATATGTAGCGAGAGTATCCACACTTCGAAAAGGCGTCAAACTCACCGTTCCATTAAACCCTGCAAAATATCATTTTGACCTGCTATCGAAAGGCAAGTTGAAAAGCTTCCAACTCGTTAAGTGCGACGGCAAGTATTTCATCCATGTGAAGGCTGAGTATGAGGTTCCAAATCAATCCGTCCACGCGATTCGTGGAATCGACCTAGGAGTAAAGCGGTCGGTAGCAACCGTGTTGCTACATCCGAATCAGCCTCTGAGGTCAAGCGACTTCTCGATCGTCCGCGATGGGTTGAAGAGGGATCGCCTAAACCGTTTGAATCGGCAAGTAGCAGAGCTCCAACAAGCGGAAAAATGGGAGCCGTTGAAGCGGATTCGACACAGACGGAAGCATGTCGCCGAATACTTTGATCGCCTGTCAGCGAGGCTGATCGCAGATACCTCTAAGAATTGCTTGGTGGCGATCGGCTACCCGAAAGGCATCAAATACGAGAACTACAAGGGAAATGGGAAAGCTTTTCTACGAAGACTTTTAGCCCGCTGGAGCTACGAACGCATAATCAGCTACATTCAAGAGGAATGCGCGGAACGAGGAATCCGCATGGAGGCTCCTGAAGAACTATCGTCAAGTATGACATGTCACCATTGCGGTTCAAGGAATACGGAACGCATCAATCAAAGCGTCATCCACTGTTGGAACTGCGAGCTCTGGTACAACGCCGACTTCAACGCCGCCATAAACATCGGGTCTCGTTTCTTGGCAACGCCCCTCACCCGACTGGGTGCAGTTGACTCACCTGAAGCTGGGGATGAGCAGGCAAGAGAAATAGTAGCCTGTGAGCCCGGAAGCCCACACCCTTCAGGGGTGGGAGCAAGTCACATGTAAGAATCCTTATCCATCAAAGTTCTGGGTTTGGAAGCGATTTGAGTATACTAGACGCCAACTACACAGACTTGAACCCGATAAAGGTGGGATGCATAGACGATACGGCGGCTCATGGAGTATCCTACCATTCAAGAAAGGCGACGTGGTATTGTGGCGTAATAGGCTTGCCAGAGTCGGGGGCTTCATGGATGGACGAATCTCATTACACACGCTCGAATTGAAAAACAGACGGTTCACACAGAATGCTGATCCAAACGAATGCGTCAGATTATTCAACCAGCAGGTGTTCGCTAGGTTTGAAACTCCTCAATTCCTCCCACCCATAAATGGCGTGGGTTTCCCTGAGGGATTTTGATGAGGTGACCCCGCTAATCGAAAGTCTCGACATCCGCAATATTCAGAACCCAGCCTAGAAGCCGAGCGCAAGGCATAAATCTCCGAAAACGTCTCCGCATCGCAAACCTATTTTTTCAACGAGACATGCATATTCTCAATCTATGCTCAATCCGATGTCTGGTTTGATTTCATTATTCGGAGGGCCTTCACGAGTCTCGAAGGCTTCTATTGTGGTTCTCTAGGGCAACTATGATGGTGAGAAGGATATGCGTGTTTCATATAGGATGGCACTGGAGCTGCTGGTTTATGACTCCGTTTCGAGTTCAGTATGCGGTTCGCAATCGATCTCATCGTCGTCAGAGGCATGTAACCGATGTCAACATGTTTATAGTCTTACTCACTAAGTAGAAAGGGGGTGCGAAATCTTGGCGTGGAATCGAGATCTACAGTGGTGGAACGAGCATTGCTCGAAGCTTCAGGAAGAATACCCGGGAAAGTGGATAGCTATCCTAGATCAGAAGGTGGTGGCCGTGGGAGATGACAGCTCAGACTTAATAGAGGGTGTTAAAAGCAGGTTCGGGAGGATGCCTTTTGTCGTCTACTGTAGACCGAAGGGATATATCAGGATAAGGCGGAAGATGATGAGGCTCGCCGCATGATATCTGAGGGTTGGATCGAATTCGAAGACACGGGCATCCCTGAAGTTGGCCTAGTAGCTAGGCCAAAACTGAGAGTTGTGATGGAAGGAGCCGAGGGGAAGTCTAGGGAGAGGATTCTTGATATAGATACCCAGTCAGATGTGCCCATAATTCCTCAAAGCTTTGCGAGGACCATAGGACTTCTGACAGGGAAGGAGGCTGTTGCCAACGGCGAACGCGGTTATCTTGCAGAGGCAACAGTGATAATCAACGGTAGGAGAATACGAAGCCAAGTCTTCTGTATAGAAGGAGAAGAAAGCATATTGGGTATGAAGCTCCTACAGGAGTTCTCTACGGTGGAATTTGACTTCAAGGAAAGAAGAGTCTTATTCACAGATTCATGACTGCGCTCTTGAGATACTATGACGCTTCAGCCCTTT
>Ga0315314_1001222_pt1 | contig 23887 bp, 31 predicted proteins | sample TDP9_MG_FD_203631 | JGI IMG/M metagenome (GOLD analysis project Ga0315314, IMG submission 203631) | Freshwater sediment microbial communities from Lake Towuti, South Sulawesi, Indonesia - TDP9 | ecosystem: Environmental > Aquatic > Freshwater > Lake > Sediment | place: Indonesia: South Sulawesi... | reverse complement strand
GACTAACATTAGCTTCAGCTGGAAACGGTTCCCATGCAACGTAACCTGCTATCGTGCCCAATTTCAATTTTGCATTCATCAGGCCTACTGGAGTTTCGTCTGGAACGTCGATTTCTTCAATTTTTATATTGTTTTTCTCAGCGTAATAAAGGAGCAGAAAATATTGAATTGATGCTTTGTTTGGCACGGCGACAGTTTTGCCTCTCAACTCAGAAAAGCTGTTGATGGATGGTGCAACTACTATGGCAGAACCGATGTCGTTAACTTGGGCTATGATTGTTGTGTTTACCCCCAAGTTGAGGTGTTTTGTTATTGAAGGTGGCGCGCCCATCATGCCAATGTCGACCTTTTCACCGAGAAACGCGTCCATTTCGTGACCCCCAGTAGGATAGCCTGCGGATGCGGCATCAGTCACATTGAGTCCGTACTTTTCAAAAAATGATTTCCCGTTGCCCACGGTCTGGTTTTTGGCTACAAAATATGCTAGGTGATGTAGGTCGGCCGTCAAGTATCCAACTCTAACAGTCGTAGACGAGGAGGCTGGTCCAAAAAATGAACCTGTGAGAAGTACGGCTAAGAAAGCACCCACCAGAACAACTGCGACAATTATCACTGAGGCGGTTTTCGATATCTCCACTTTTTCTCCGACCATTATTCAAGATAGACTATTATTTAGCAAATAAAAATATGCTTTGATGACGTTTTGGCGGGCCCGAGGGGAATTGAACCCCTGACCTACGGATTAAGAGTCCGCCGCTCTAACCTTGCTGAGCTACGGGCCCCCACGCAGCCCACATGCGCTGTTAAGGGTGACTTTAATCGCTTTTATAAGTTTAGTCTTTTGAAAATTATTCAGCACAGGACAGTGAAAGTTTGGGCGAATTAGTCTTCATTGGCTTGGGCTTGAGCAAAGAAACAGACATCTCCCTGAAGGGATTGGAAAAGGCTAAAGGCGCTGATGTGGTCTTCGCAGAGCTTTACACGAGCCTCATGCCAGAACTTAATCTCCAAAAACTTGAAGAAATGATTGGAAAGCGAATTCGTGTGGTTTCGAGGCGAAATCTAGAGGAAGAAGAAGGAAAAGCAATGTTTGAAGAAGCTCAAAAGAGCATGGCTGTTTTACTCGTGCCAGGCGACCCTTTGATAGCGACGACCCACGTTGATTTAAGGATGCGCGCCCAAAAAATGGGCATAAGTACAAGCGTTGTTCATGGCGCATCGATAATCTCGGCGGTTATTGGCTTATCGGGCTTGCACAACTACAAGTTTGGGAGAAGCGTTACCATCCCCTTCAGTGATGCCGACACCTCCACGGAGACTCCTTACAACGTGATTGCAGAAAACCTGAAGGGTGGTCTTCACACGCTGTGTTTCCTAGACATTAAGGCAGAAGAAAAAAGATACATGACTGTAAAAGAAGGACTGCAAATATTGTTTGCCTTAGAGAAGCGCAAACGTCTGGGCAGGATAACAGCGGACACCCTTGCAGTGGGCATAGGCAGAGCGGGTTCAGAAAACCCAACCGTAAAAGCTGATTTTGCAGAGGAGCTTTTGGAGTTTGACTTCGGAAAGCCGCCTCACTCGCTTGTTTTTCCGGGTAGACTGCATTTTATGGAGGCTGAGGCGCTTATCACCTTAGCGAAGGCGCCTGAAGGGATCAGGAAGATGGTTGAATGAACCCTGAAGCAAAGCTGCACAAGTACGTTCGGAACTCGGAGAAGGTTTTCACTGAAATCAAGTTGACGCAAGACCCTATGACTCCGAGCCAACAGAAGATTCGAGAAATCATCGAATATGCAAAACGATATCTGAGCGACGCAAAGTATTATGGAGAAAAGAAACAATTTGAAACCGGGCTGGTGTCGGTTGCCTACTGTGAAGGCATACTAGACGCCTTACGACTCCTCGACATGGTGGAATTCACATGGCCAAACTCCAAAGAAAAACCATGAAGAAAAAAGGCAGAGTTGTCTTAGCCTCAGGCACCTTCGACCTGCTTCACCTGGGTCATGTAAAATATTTGGAAGAAGCCAAGAAGGCAGGGGGCAAAAACGCCAAGCTTGTGGTTATTGTCGCTAGAGATAAAACGGTTGAGAATCGAAAGGGTGTGAAACCCGTAATGCCTGAAGAACATCGGCGGGCTCTGGTTGAGTCTCTGAAGGTGGTTGACGAGGCAGTTCTTGGCTATGAAGACTTCGATATTGGACAGGTGATTGACGAGATAAAGCCCGACGTGATAGCAGTGGGGTACGACCAAGGGAACATAGAAGAAGAAGTCCGTAGGGCAGTCGCAAAAAGAAACCTTCCAATCGAGGTTCTGAGAATCGGCAAGTTTGGAAGGGACGAGTTGAACAGCTCTTTGAAGATAAAGAGGAAAATAACACAGATTTACAGAAGATAGCCTACGGTAGGGTTAGAACTTCCACTTTGATTTTTTGTCCATCCTTGAGTTTTAGGCTTCCTCGAAGATAGGTGGGCGCTATTATTTCCAACACTGACGCGTCGTAGTGAGTTCGCAGAGCTGTCAAGATTGCGCCCTTCACTTTGTTGTTGATTATGGCTGGGTAGCATTTAACGCCGCCAAACGACCTTGCCTCATCCTGGAAGCCCTGCAGCTCAATGGCTGGATAGGCCTCGAGTTCCACCCGTGTCTTCACGTCGTAGTCTGCTGTTAGCTTGATGTTCAGCGTTCCAGGGTAAGGGTCGAACCCGAGTTTTTCAAGGAACTGTTTACGGTAACCGTCCTGAGATACATAATAACCGCCTTCACCCAACCCCGTGAACAACGTTCCCTCTAACGTAACAGACGGCGGATAGGCGGCTTCAAAAATGAGGCGCAGATTAGAGTACAAATGCTTCAATTCTTGCTGGCCCGTGTCTGTAACCTTAACTAAACAGCCTTCAGGCGTTATTGTTCGCTTTAACCATCCCTTTCTCTCAAGCTGAATCAGATAGCGCGATGCCGTTTGTTGCGACAGCCCCATCTTATTGGCTAAGTACTCGGTTGAAACCTTCACGGTGCGACGCGAGGCTCCCATCTCGGCGAGCTTATATAGTGCAAAGAAGTGCTTCCAAGAGTTGGCGCCTATGCCAGATGGATTCATTGTTAGGCTCGCCTTATCTGAGGAAAAACGATGACTGTCTATATAAGTCGCTCGAAATTCATCCTAGAACAATTTGGTGCCGCTCGCAGCGCTCCATAGAAACAGAACGCCAAACACGAGGAAGACCAAACTGGCACCAATCTTCACGTATCGGAGAGGCACCCACCGAGAAATGGCTGCACCCAAAGCCACACCGAGCCCTGTAAGAAACGTAAACGCCAACATCACCCCTGCGAAGACCAAGACCGGAGCGTCGTATTGGGCAGCCAACGACACAACCGCCAACTGCGTTTTGTCGCCCAACTCCATCAAAGCGATGAGGGAGAAAGAAGAAGCCAAGGCAAGTGTACGACCTTCGACCCTTGTTTCTTCGGTTTTCTCAAACAGGAGCGTGTAAACTCCAAACAGAATAAAAGTAACGCCCGCGGCTATGCTGATCCAAAACGCTGAAACCAAAGCCGCAATGGCTCCACCTATAAGGGCGCTGATTCCGTCCACAAGTGCAAACGCCAGAACGGCGCCTATGAAGACCGATCTCGATTTGCGTTTTGAACTCAGACTAATGACTGCGAGTTGTGTTTTGTCTCCAAGCTCTGCTAGCGATATTATGCTGAATGAAGCCAGCAGAGGAATCAAATCCATGAAAAAACAACCGCTGGCAACTTATTTAAGAATTGTCAAAGCCAATGAATGGTGATGCTGTTTTTCAAAACCTTCGCCCAGCCCACTTCAAATCTGATCTGAACTTTTTTTGCTCGACGGATAAGCAAAGCATAAATATGGAAATCCATTGTGTATTTGGTTCTAAAAGAGGTGTGATGCAAGATGCCAATCGACCCTGATTTCATGAAGAAACCCGTTTCTGGCGAGCACGCGGGACACAAGGTTAGAGGCGAAGTGAAACCGCCTGAAAAACTCGGAATCCACGGCACCAGTGTTGCTTTAGACCAGGATGCTTGCAACGGAGACGGAATCTGTATTTCAGTCTGTCCTGTCAGCGTCTTCGATTGGGTTGAGTCGCTTGGACATCCAACATCCGAGAAAAAATCTGATCCTGTGAACGAGCCTCAGTGTATTTTCTGCCGCGCATGTGAGGTGCAGTGTCCAACGCAAGCCATCAAGATAACCGAACCATAATTGATGTCCCTCAATGACGCTGAACCTAGCACATTTTTTGGAATATCAGAATCGTCACGCTGAAAACCTTTGGTTAATTCATTATCGTTTGACTTTTCATGTTTGATGCTGTGCTTTCGATTGTAAGCGCTGAAATGATACACTTTTGATTTAATTGAAGATTATACTTAAAAATCTCGGTCTTATAGTGCACAATAATATTTTAATGCTGTGCTCTGAGAATAATTAGTTGTGTTTCATAAACGTTATAATAAGCTGGACGTAACACTGACAAAAAGCGTGAAACCGTTTAAAAGGAAAGTCAATCAAGATGAAGCAATCGAACCCGCAGGTATATACAATCGACCTCGCGAAGATTGATGGTAACGGCGATTTTCCATGCCCAAACTGTGGGGTCATGATATCGCCTGAGGATGAAACTGAAAACGTCTACACAATTGTAGACACCAAGATGAACGGCGACACTTTAGAAGAACTAACCATCCAATGCAACAAGTGCGGAAGCAAAATCCGCCTGCAAGGATTTCTCTCATAGTTAAAAGCGCTGATTTTAAGCTATTTTTCAAGGCAGTTTTCTCTAAATTTTTCATCTTATGTTGGTTTGGTGTAGATGTTTTTCTGAATTTTGCGAATCTTTATTAGTGGAATCGTCGGCATATAGCAGACTTGAGGGAAAACATTTGGCTAAGGCATTTGTGCTGATAAACACTGAAGCCGGTATGGAGCAAGAGGTTGTAAACCAGCTCAAAGCAATGAAGGCTGTGAAAGAGGCTTACACCGTCTACGGTGTGTACGATGCCGTTGCCTTCGTGGAATCCGAGAAGATGGAGGACCTGAAAAACACAGTTTCCTACGATATCCGAAAATTAAACGGCGTTCGCTCCACAGTGACCATGATGGTTGCTGAAGGAAAGAAGTTAGGCACCAGTCCTCTTTAGCTTACGCAACAATAATCAACTAGCTGAAACTAACCTCTTTATCTCCCAGTCGAATAGGGTGTACCTTGCTTATCATTAAATCATTTTTGTTAATTGCTCATACGTAAGATTAATGGCACACTTTGATTTTCACTTATACTGTGCAACTTGGCATGTTGCTCCTTAAAGATGAGTGTGCCCTGTGCAAAAGGGTTGTTTCGAGTTCCTATCTTAGACGTTGTCTCAGATGCGGAAAGCTGTACTGTTTTGATTGCACAACGTTCAATGAGGATGGCTATTTAATCTGTTTAAACTGTGCCCGAAGGACTGTTTCACCAAGAAGGTTGGGAACGAAATTCAGTTCGTTGAGCCGATATCTCTTACGTAGAGGAATGTTTACTGATAGAGTTGTTCTTCGCTTCGGAGAAATTGAGGGGATAATCGGTGACAACCTGCCAATCAACGCCACTCGCTCCAGCGAGTATTGGAACAACTCAAAGGGACGAGCTTGGACGATGGTGGGATGGAACGTTGAAGACGTAGACATGCGAACTGGCACAGTCACGTTTATTCGAGTGGCTAAACCGGAGTTCAAGAAGAGACAGAAGGAGAAGAAGCAAACAGAATTTTTCAAGCGCCCGCTCAGATTCTATAAGCCTAAACGTCCGTTATTACCCTCTAAAACAAGAATTGCCAGAGTGCAAGCTCGGCTTGAGAACATCGAGCGGCGAAATTTGGCGTCTCAGCCGCAAAGAGGCAAGTTTGCACCGAAATCAGCTTATGAGAAACGTCTGTTCAAGCCTGAAGCCAAGCCTTCGAAAACTTCGGATTAGAGATGCGAACACTCTGGGCATTCTGTTTGTTAAAGAAGCAGCCAGCTTAGGATGTCGTTTACGTCTGTGAGTTCATGGGCTTCAAAGGCTATCTCCTGATATCGCAACACTCCAAATCTGTCAGTTATAAAAATCGAGGGTAAGGGTACTTTATTCTCAGCGTCCTTGTAGGTGAAGCGTTCTGTGGTTTCGCCTGTTCGGTCTGAGAGAAAAGGAAACGGAATCCTGATTCTCTTGGCATAGGCTTCCAGTTTTTCTGGGTTGTCGAATGAAACAGCCAATATTTCAGTGTCCAACTCCTTAAATTTGGGATAGGCTTCGGCGAGTTCCTTCAGCCTGCTCACACAGTGTACACAGTAGGTTCCGTGATAGAAGAATATGACCAGATTTTTCTTCTGCTTAAAATTCCAGAGGTTAATATCACCCTTGCTTGAAGGCAGACTTAGGTAGGGGACAACCTCGCCAAGCGATAGTTTATCCGGAGTATCCTTCATCGCTTTTCTCGCTTCTTCACGTATTCACTGCTCAAAAGGAAGCCTAGAAAGAGAAGCAATATTCCCACGGTTGTGAAAACAAAAAAATATGTTCGGTAAGTTCCAGCAGTTGACAGAGAGCCACTTATGAAATTGATGATGCCTCCAAGGCCGATGAGCAGACTGTATTTTCTAGACCTGTCCAGCCAGAAACTGTACAAGGCTCCAATAATGAGCAAGAGTCCACCTGGAGCGTTTAGCAAGATTGACACTGTTCTAGCCGTGCTTGGCATGGCTTTGCTGCCAATATCTGAAGGCGAATATGTCCCTGTGGGTGAATACGACGCGAATTGCGTGGTGTCAACTGATGCTGTCAAAATCAAGGCGAGGAATAGGACTGACATGATTATTGTGTAGATAAGAAAGTATTTGCCCCATGGCTTGTCTACCAGCAAATATAATGTTCCGGCACCCATCAAGGCTACTGGTGGGCTGACTGTGAAATAATAAAGTTGATACATGGGCACGGTCCAACCGTTCGTTTCTGAGACAAAAGCCAATAGGCTTGTGAGAGTGAACAGCAAAAGAGCAATCGTCCACACTAGCTGATGCTTCTTTCTTCGTCGAATATACTGCACGCCCAAGAGAATCATAAAAACCAGTGATATGACGCCAGATATCAAGGGAAAGTACGAAACCATACCAAACACCAGCCCAATTGCCTTATATGGATAATCTAAAGTTACTTTTGAGCGTTGCTGTAACCTCGGCAAGCAGGATGCAGACCATGGGAGAATCGGAACCTACTAAACACGCAAGGGTTGAAGAAAATCGTTCGAAACTCGATAACGCTCAAGGATACAGCGATGTCTGGGAACTGGTTAAGGACACGGTGAGGGATTCTCTGGGTGAGCACAGAGTGGGCATGATGCTATTTCTCGACGACCTGCCCCTCCAATTAGGCGCGTATCATCCGTTGGGCACGAACAACATTGTCCTAAATCGGGCTCTAGTTCAAATTGTGGAGGCTGCAACTCAATCTAAGCGGTTGGTGAACGCCTTCGTCTACAGCCTGCTCGTACATGAGTATCTTCACGCTTTGGGGCACGTTTCCGAAGCCGAGGTACGGCCGCTGGTCTATAAGGTTTCGATGGATTGTTTCGGTGAAGACCACATCATTACGCGGTTGGCTGAAAAGAGTCCTTGGGTGCTCTTGAGGGGCGTTCCACTGAGCAGAGTAGAGGCGCCCAAACGAGTCATCGAAATCGTTAAAGACTTCGAAAAATCTAACCAAAGATACATTGTATAGTGCCCCTGACTGACTTCATTGTCTTACTTGATGGGTTCAACGTAACTGTGTCCTATACACTCCACGTATTCCAATCCAGTTGCTTGAAGACCCAGCCGTGTCATCGATTCCAACTGCGAATGGTAACGAGAAATAAAATGCTCCAGTGTCTCAATGCCTAGGTTTTTGAAGCTGGCGTCCATAAACTTGTAAGCACCGCTCTGCTCTTTGACCACGAAGAATATCGTGAAGGCTTCGTAGCCCGTGTGTTTGAGAATGGACTGCAAGCAGGCTTCGGTGTTTGGTTCCTTGCAGTCGAAGAAACTCTGATGGGTTTTCGAGAACCATTCTCTCAGCTTGTAAGCTGGAAATTCAAAGCTTGGATACTTTTGCTTCAGTGCCGACACGTAATCTTGAGCAGGCATGATTTCTGAGCTCATGAAAATTCTCCGGGCTTCCTATCCAAGGATATGGCAATTACATCTCATAAAAGCTTGTAGTTGTAACAGCCCTGCTTTAAGTTACAATTTGAGACTACAAGGCGTGTTCTCACCTTATGAGCTACCATTTAAAAGCAACGATGTATTTGGACATAGGAAATGAAGCAAGTGATGAGGTCTCGAAAAAGTGTCAAAAGAACATTCAAAGTTGAACGGGAGAATATCAAGCGCAATCATTGACAAGCTCAGGACAGAGTTCTCCTTTTTCCAAGGCAACTACCTAGTGCTCGTGGTAAGCTGGATTTTCATGGACTTCGCGGGTGAGATACCAGGCACATACTACGGCTTGTACGTGTTGGACCTTAAGGGAACAGAAGCGACCATTGGGTTGATCGGCTTTGCAGCTTTCCTTGCCTTGGCTTCGGTTCAGTTTCCAGGCGGCTTCTTGGCTGATAAGTTTGGGCGAAGATGGTTAGTGTCGTCGATGACGTTTGGAGTGGCGCTTTCCTATCTTTTCTATGCTTTAGCACCAAGTTGGGAAGCTATTCTCATAGGCGCGTTGGTTCAGAACTTCTGTCTCATCTACCAGCCAGCATTGTTTGCGATGATTTCAGATTCACTTAGTCCCGAAAGAAGAGGAATGGGCATCTCAATAATTCAGTTGATAGCCAGCGTGTCTACCACACCTGGACCAGCCGTTGCCGCTCTTCTGGTCACCTCGTATGGTCGAATCAATGGCATGAGGATAGGTTACGGAATAGTTGTCGCCCTGTTTCTCATCGCTGCTGCCTTAAGGTCTAACCTGCGAGAAACCATTAAGGATCCACCTAAGATAAGCGCTAGAGAACTCTTGAACAGTTATCCCAACTCTTTGAAAGCAAGCTTTGGAGTATGGAAGGTTGTGCCCAAGTCAATGTTCTACCTGTTCTTAGGAAACCTTTTCGGTGGATTCTCGTTTGCCATGATTCAGGCTTACACCGTCGTGTACGCCGTTAAAGATCTGGGGCTAACTGAGGTGGAATGGGCTCTGATTCTAATGGCTCTTTTCATCACAATGATTATTGTCGCTCTGCCGATCGGTAAGATTGTCGACAAGGTTGGGCGAAAAATCCCCTTGCTGATGGCATATGTAGCGTTGGCTCCAGCTGTGTTGCTCTTTGTGTACGGAGACCTTTCAAGATTGTTTATTGCCCTTCCGCTCATCGGGTTGTCTCAGTTGTTGATGTTTTCTTCTTATGGCGCTCTCATGGGAGACCTCGTTCCGAAGGAACAACGAGGAAAAGTCACGGGGTTTACGCAGTTTTTCGGCTACATCGCCATGGCTATCGGAATGCTTACTGGCGGCATACTGTACAGCACGAACCATCAGTCCCCATTCTTTCTACTCCTTGTGCTCCTTATCCCAGAGTTTCTCTTGACGCTGTTCTGGGTGCATGAACCAGAAAAACGCGAAGAATAACGAGTTCTCATCAAGGAAATCAACTAAAGCTCTTAAGCTGCTTGACCGTTCCGAGAAAGGCACCGTCGAGCAAGTAGGTTTCGGCGTTTTCAATATCAACGCTTTTGGAGCGCAACATTGGACCAAGGTACTCAATCGATTTGCCGCCTCTTTCCGAACCGCCTTTGTTTATTGGTCTACCTCCGAGGAATTCGTTGAAATACGGCATGATATAGAAGTCTGTAGCCCTGAGTTGAACGTTGAATTGTTGACGTAGTAGCTTGAAAGGGTCTTCGCGGGCTTTGGCTTGAATGCCTTGTCCCTTCAGAAACGACCTAGCCAACTGCTTTCTATCTATCTCAGCCTTAACCCACACCTGCGCTGTTATTCGAAAGCCCAGAGGGTCACGAAACGCAACTGTAGGATGCACGTGTCCGATGATTAAGCTACGGCATTGCAGCAGTTCTGGTGAAGGCCAAGCGTTACCGTGGAAGAACCCGACGTCCCAGAGGGCAATACCTGTTGGCGGGAATATCTTCACCGCAGAGGGTAAGAGTGGCTCCAGGTTTCCATCGTGGTTGCCTAAAACAACCTTGATGTCAGTGACTCTTTCAAGTAGAGCCTCGATGAGGTCGGGTACGTCTCGCCACTCTTCGAGTTCAACCTTTGCAATTGTGTGCTTGACGTCGCCCAGAAACAGGAGGCCGGTAGGCTTGTACAAGTCTATGAGTTTGAGTAGTTTGTCTTTCATCTTAGACGTCTGAGAAGGAACGTGGATGCCCTGCTCTGCTAGGGCAACTTCCCAACCTATGTGAAGGTCGGCTACAACTAAGACGCGTTCTTTGCCTTTTCTCAACAGCAGAGCGGGATAAGGAAAAAGAGGAGACAGCAAGAAACGATTAGCACTCCTAATGGTCATCATCAGCGGTTTTCATCAGACTCCAAATAGAGTCGTAGATTGGTTTGTTTGCGGCGGCTATAAACGACAAGCGTTGCGTGGGGGTTAACGGCGCGTTGAGTTCTTCTCCATCAGGTGTGGTTATTATTCCGCCTGCCTCGTGCACAATCAGGTATGCAGCTGCTATGTCGGTGATCCTCAGCTTGCCTCTTATGTCAATAAAAGCGTCGGATGTTCCGTCGGCGACGTAGCTGATTTCTAAGGCGTTGGCTCCCAGATGACGAAGATGCCTTGTCTTCTCCAAAATCCTAACGAGTTTGTCAACCACTTGACGTGCTTTGAAGGAGCCTAAATCCACACCTACTAGGGCTTCCTCAAGTCTAGACGTTTCGGAAGGCTTGATTGCTTTTCCGTTTTTGTAGGCGCCCCCGCCTTTTTGAGCTGTGTAGGTGGCGTCCCATAACACGTCTGCGACTAGAGCGGTTTCCACATCAGCCAGCATGGGCTTTTTCGAGACAGCCATGGAAATGCCCATAAAAGGCAGCCCTCTCACGGCATTTGTGGTTCCATCCACAGGGTCGGTTGTAACATAAAACTGAGAGGGAGACGAACCGATTTGTTTGACCCCTGCCTCCTCGCTGATAAGCGTGCAAGAGACGTTGCGCTCTTTCAGAGTCTGGACCAGAGCGTTTTCTGCCACGATGTCAATCTGTTTGGTTACGTCGCCACCAGCGCCCACATGGAAACCTTTTCTCGCCTCAGCCGACCCAAACAGTGGACGAACCTGCTTTTTCATGTTGTCTGAGCATGCTTTCAGTATAGTAAGCCAGTCGACCAATTGACCACGCCTCTTTAGGAAAGATGCTTGCGTGCACTTTTAAGCATGCACTCTGCCTTATCTAAATGCTGGAATCGTTTGGAGAACGAAAGATGCACGGCAAGGCTGATGTGGTCATCGTTGGAGCCGGTCCCTCAGGCTCATTCTCGGCTTTGACAGCAGCCAAAAAGGGAGCCGATGTGATTGTCTGCGAAGAACACAAGGACATCGGCTTGCCCAGCCACTGCGCGGGGCACGTCAGCATAAAGGGACTGAACCGTTTAGGGTTACGTTTGTCAACGAAGGTTGTTGAAAACCAGATTAGAGGAGCCGTTTTTTGTTCGCCTTCAGGTTACGAGTTTAGGGTCAGACTTGACTCGCCCGTAACCTACGTCGTAGACAGAGAAGTTTTCGATAAACACTTGGCACAGTTGGCTGAAAATGCTGGGGCAAGGTTTCTGCTCGGAACCAGAGTGAAATCACTCCTATTGGACAATGGTTCAGTGCATGGAGTTTCGTTTAAAAAAGGAGAGAATTTGAACTCAAAAATTGTCATAGACGCTGAAGGCTGCGCTTCGACTTTTCTGAAACAGGTCAGTTTGCAGACGTTTGACAGGTCTCTGGTTGTGAACGCTGTTAACGCCGAAGTCGACCACATCGATGACGTGGAGAGCGACATGGTTGAAGTCTACCTAGGACAAAAATACGCTCCAGGCTTGTTTGCTTGGATAATCCCAAGACGAGACGGCTCAGCAAAGGTAGGATTAGCCACAAGAGTTGGTAACCCACGAGAATGCTTGAAACGCTTTTTGACGGCTCACCCGATGGTTAGCAAGAAACTCAGGGGTGGCACAGTCAGGAACCTCTCTTATCACCTGATTCCCTTGGGTGGACCGATACCCAAAACATATCACTCGGGGTTCCTCGTGGTAGGCGACGCAGCGTCTCAGGTCAAACCCACTACAGGCGGCGGAATAATCATGGGTCTCACATGCGCCAAAATCGCCGGAGAAATCGCCAGCGAGGCTATCCAGCGAAACGACTTTTCAGAAGGACTCTTGTCAAAGTACCAGCGGAGTTGGCAACAGGCTATAGGTTTCGACATGGCTGTGATGCGGCAGATACGGTTGATGCTCAACCGCTTGTCCGATGAACGGCTCGACAAGATAGTCAGTCTCTGCTCGCAGTTTAGCTTGAACGAAACCCTTCAGAAAGTAAGCGATATCGACTTTCAGGGCAGAGCATTACTGCCGTTGTTAACGCATCCAGCAGCGTGGAGTGTTGCACTGTACTCCCTTTTTGCGTCTCTGACTTGACCGTGGGGCAAACAAAAACCTTAACCACAAGCCCAGCAACACCATAGCACTGTCATAGAATATGTCCGAGTTCAAGTACAAACAGGTCATCGTTATTCGTTCCGACATTAAGATGGGTAAGGGAAAGATTGCAGCTCAGGCTGGGCACGCGGCTGTCTCGTCGGCTGAGGAGGCGAGGAAGCGTTTTCAAAGATGGTGGAAGGCGTGGCTTGAAGAGGGGCAGTGCAAAATCGCCGTGAAAGTGCAGGGTGAAGAAGAGCTTCTAAGACTGGAAGCAGAAGCGAAAAGACGTGAGCTTCCCTATGCGCTTATTTCTGACCGAGGTCTAACCCAGCTGGAACCAGGCACAGTAACGTGTTTGGCAATCGGTCCAGCGCCCTCGAGTGAAGTGGACAAAATCACGGGAAAGTTGACGCTTCTTTGAACGTTCCGAGGCTGGAGAGGGAAATCGGCATCGAGGTTTACGCCACCGAGACCCGAGGCTTAGGAGGGAGAATCCGCCAGTTTCCCGAAGATTTTAGGGTTGAAGAAATCCTCACAAACGGGTCTAAAGCCGAGATTGAACCAGCGGCTGTTCCGCAGATAACGGGACGTGGTCGATACCTCGTTTGTGTGCTCGTCAAGCGCAACCGCGATACTTTTTTGGCTGTTCGAGCGGTTGCCCAAAAATTCAGCCTCAGCCAGGAACGCATCCAAATCGCGGGCATCAAGGACACTCACGCCTTAACAGCTCAGCACGTAAGCATCAGCCGAATCCTCCCAGAACAGGTGCAGCAGGTCAAATCCAACAACCTGTGGCTCTACCCCCTGCGCTTCTCAAACGAGAAAATTCACTCGAACCAGCTCTTCGGAAATCAGTTTCGCATCGCTGTAAGAGCCATCAGACACTCGTCAACAACCATCATAAAGCGCTCAGAAAACGTGCGTAATGAACTGCTCAGACTTGGTGGATGCCTCAACTTTTTTGGTCATCAACGCTTTGGAACAGCTCGTCCCATAACTCACTTGGTTGGGAAGTATATACTGTTTGGTGAATGGGAAAAAGCCGCGCTCACATTTCTCTCAAAACCAAGCCCCTATGAATATCCTGAGTCGAGGCAGGCGAGAGAACAGCTCTGGAACACACAAAACTACCAAGAAGCCCTTCGTTATTTTCCGTTTAGACTCGTTTACGAACGTCAAATGCTCACCCACTTGGCAAAACAACCCAGAGACTTTGTAGGGGCGTTTCATAGGTTGCCCAAAAAACTCTGCCAACTGTTTGTCCAAGCCTACCAGTCTTATCTCTTTAACAGGTTCTTAAGCCAGCGAATTCAATTTGGACTACCGGTCAAAGAGGCGCGAAGGAGAGAGTATAAGCTCCAAATCAACGATGAAGATTACGTGGCTCTCCCTCTGATGGGATACAAGCAGTCTGTTTCGATGGGAGAGCAGGGCGAAATTGAAAAACGAATACTCGAAGAAGAAAGCGTCACTCCTCAAGGTTTTAAAATCCCTCGTATGCCGGAAATAAGTTCACTTGGCGGACTACGAGCGGCGCTTACGCCCCTGATAGAATTAACCATCGAAACACCCGTGACAGACAATGCAAATCCAAACAAAAAGATGGTAAGCCTCGGCTTTACGCTGAAGAAGGGCTCTTATGCAACCATAGTTCTGCGAGAATTCATGAAGCCACGAAATCCGATTAATGCGGGTTTCTAAGGCTTATCATGGTGTGAGTCTGGAGCGGTCTCTTGGAAACAATGTCACTTCACGTATGTTCTGCTTTCCCGTCAGCACCATGGCGAGCCTTTCCAACCCCATAGCCCAGCCTGCATGAGGCGGCATGCCATAGTCGAAGGCTTGCAGATGATACTTGAACGAGTCGGGGTTCAACCCTTGTTCTTTTAGGCGTTGTGTGAGCACTTCTTTTGAGTCGACTCTTGTGCCGCCTGAGGCGAGTTCTATCCAACGCCACATAAGGTCGAAGGCTTCACAGAGTTTAGGGTTGTCGTTTCGAGGCTTGAGATAAAACGGCTTCGACTTGGTTGGCCAGTCCGTAATCCAGTAATAAGAGGGATGCAGTTTGCCCACGGTTCTCAAAGCTGGTGTCGGTATGTCTTCGCCCCAAGGGATTTCAATTCCCTGTTTGCCCAATTCCTTCAGGATTTCGTCGTAGGTGAACCTTTTGAACGGTGTCTCAGACACATCCAGTTTGTGCTTCAGAGTTTTTAGTTCTCTCTGGCAGCGCTCATTGACTTCTTCGCAAATGAAGTGTACGACTTCTTCGAGGACTTCCATCACGTCGTCTGCGGTTGTGAAGGCCTGCTCAATGTCAATCGATACAAATTCGCTTATGTGCCTTCTCGTGTGTGACTCTTCAGCTCTGAAGAACGGTCCGATCTCGAAAACCTTCTCGAAATCTATGACCAACTGCTCTTTGTACAGCTGGGGGCTCTGCGCCAAATACGCTTCCCTGTCGTAATAGTCTACAGAAAACAGTGCAGCTCCACCCTCCGTGGCTGAGGCGATGATTCTAGGCGTGTGAACCTCGATGAAACCAAGCTGTGAGAGAAAACTGCGCGTTGCTTCACAGGCTACGTGTTGAATCTTGAACACCGCAAAATTTTCTTCCCTGAACAGGTCCAGCACACGGGCGTCTAGGCGCACGTCGATCTTGGCCGCGGTTCGCCCAGTCGCATCTAATGGTAATGGATGCTGTGCCACTCCTAAAAGCCGAATCTCGCTTGGAACGATTTCCACGCCACGAGGCGTCATTTTTGTCTCTTTCACTACGCCTTTGACACCGATACTGTATTGTCTCTGCAGGGGCTCGGTTTTTTCTAAAACTTGAGGGCTTACCTTTTTGCGTGGTATGGTTACCTGCACCGTTCCCTCTCTGTCTTGGAGAATCAAGAAGCGTAGGCCGCCTAAGTCGCGGATGTCTTGGACCCAGCCGAGCACGGTAACTTCTTTTCCGTTCAGTTCTGGGGTTATGTCCTTGGAATAATGCGTTCGCCTCCAGTCTCCCAACTCATCAAGTTTCATGTTCAGATCCCAACCATCCTTCAGTCGGCAAACTCAACTCGAAGCGTTATTCCCCGAACCTTTTGAGCAATCTGTTTGATGGCTTCCACATTAAAGGGTAGAGGCCTACGACCTCTCTTCCTCAGAATCACTCTTGTTTCTTGACTCCCATCCGGCAACCAAATTGTATTGATGGTGATAATGTTCAACGGTGCGAACAGGTCTTCGAGGAATTTGCGGTCGTCAACTCCGTACTCTAATACGCGGATGTTTTTGCCTATTTTGTCGCCTATTGTTCGAAGGACTTTTCCTCCGTAGCTTAAGAGTTTGGCTACGTCGCCTTTTCCAACTATCAATGCGAGAACGCCGTTGGTTTCAACTGCCTTGTGAAAGTAAATGTCCTGTAGAGGCGGATACGTGCTTTCCAACGAGAGCAACAAACGACCAATATCTAAGTCAGTTTGGCTTATTTCACCCATTCTTAGCTTCGCTTGGCATTTGGGGCATAGAATACCGCTTTTTAGGCAGAAGTGACACACATTTACCATTTTGGGCATCTTTTAATCAGCGTCTTTAGTTAATCGCCTTGCGGAGCATCTTAAAGCATAATGTCAGCTAATATAAAGTTACCGTGCTGATTAGCGAGGAAAGAAAAGAAGGGAGGCGGAGCGTCTCTGTCCGCCTTTGTTCGGGGCTCTGTTTTGTTGCTGTGCCTTTTTACCTTGTCAGCGATATTTCAATAGTGCTGACGTTGGTCGGTCCGCGTCCCTCTTCGCCTGACTGCGCTGGCAGTTGCTGGGTGCCGATGTCGACAGCCTTTATCTTGACATCAGGCAGGAATCGGCGTCTGACTATTTCAACCACGTCTACTGCTCGGCTGATGGCTCTTCCTCTGGCTTTGACGCTTACTTCTTTGGATCCACCGTGGAAGAGGGTTATGCAGGCCAGCACATAGTTCATTGCAGGCTTGCGCCCGATCAAAACAGCGTTGCTTTCACGTGTCTCTGACATTTTGTTGACTCACTCCTTGGGTTTTTGTGTCAAAGGCTTTTTGTATGCTCCTTTGCAAGCAGTTTAATGCGTAGTGGTTTTTTATAACTGTTGCTCCGAAGGTTGCCGTTTGCAGTTACTGAGTCTTATTGAATAAGACATATATGTTGACTTTTGTAAAAACAGAATCGTATTATAGCAAGGTGTCAGGTGATGAGCGAAGAAATCCCGACGGGAAGACCCCTAAGACTACTGCACATGCTCTACGCCAAGGGTAAGCCAACCACAACTTATACCTTGGCGGTGAAACAGAGCGAATTGGCTAAGCAACTTAACATAAGCAGACAAGCCTTGAATGTCCATCTGCGGAAGCTGAGAGACAAAGGACACATTCGAACGGGAAGAGGGTTCATCGACGTAACCGAGAAGGGACTCACAGTGCTCGGCATCTCCGTTAATCCCGCCTTCGTTTTCATCAAAGTTTCTCCCTTAAGGCGCGGTCAAGCCTACCAGCAGATCAAGCAGTTTCCTGTTCAGAGGATCTTCAGGGTTACAGGCGACATGGACGCCATAATTCAAGTGGAACGAGAAAAACTCGACGATGCGCTCAAAAAGTTGGCTTCGGTCGAAGGGATTGAAGACACAAAATCTTACATAACCATCCAAACACTCAAGTAGAAATCCCTTGACAAGGAGATGTGCCCAATGAAACTGTTCGAATACGAAGCCAAACAGATATTCGCAAAATACAACATACCCACGCCTCGAGGCTTTTTAGCAACTACTGCAAAGGAAGCGCGCGAATTTGCCACACTGATCAACGCGCCTGTGGCTCTCAAATCTCAGGTGCTTGTGGCTGGAAGGGGCAAGGCGGGTGGAATCCTCTTCGCTAACTCTCCCGCTGAAGCCGAAAAGACAGCTGCTCAACTCTTGGGTAAAGAGATTAAGGGTGTGAAAGTTCAGGGCGTATGGATAGAAGAGAAGCTGGCGATTCGCAGAGAGCTGTACTTCAGCATCACCGTGGACCGCACCAACCGCTGTTATGTGGTTGTTGCGTCAGGCGAAGGCGGCGTCGAAATCGAGGAGCTTGCCATCGCCAGACCTGAAAGAATCGTCAAAGTCTTAATTGATCCAGTTTACGGTTTTCAACCCTATCAGGCGAGGCAGATTGCCAAGAAGCTTGGCTATGTTGGCAGTCAGATGGCTGATTTGGCATCAATTTTTCTCAGGCAGTACAGAGCGGCGATGGATTTTGACGCTGAATTGGCTGAGATGAACCCCCTTGTTGAAACTGTGGATGAAAAGTTTGTTGACGCCGACGCTCGGCTCATAATCGACGACAATGCGTTGTACAGGCATACAGAGTTCAAGAGTCGACCTATGGAAGAAGCGGGGTTGACGCCCCAGGAGACGCTTGCCCAAAAGAGCGGGTTAGCCTATGTCAAACTCGACGGCGATGTCGGCATTGTGGGCAATGGAGCTGGATTAGTCATGGCTACGCTTGACGTGATTCAATTCTATGGGGGTAGACCAGCAAATTTCTTAGACGTGGGCGGCGGCGCCTCGTCCGACATGATGGCAACTGCCCTGGACATCGTGCTACTTGACCCAAACGTGAAGGTCGTGTTCATCAACATTCTGGGCGGAATCACCCGCTGCGACGAGGTTGCAAACGGTATTTTAGAGGCGAGGAAGCGGGTGGGCTTCACCAAACCCATTGTGATTCGACTGGTGGGCACAAACGAGGAGGAGGGGAGGCGCATTCTCACCGAGGCGGGCATTCACGTGTTGGACAGCATGGAAGAAGCCGCACAAAAGGCAGTAGAAATAAGCAAGGGTGGAGGCGTGCACGCATAATGGGCATCTTCGTGAGTAAGAAAACCAAAGCCATCGTTCAGGGCATAACAGGCGCACAGGGCAGCTTTCACACGCCTTTGATGATTGACTACGGCACACAAATCGTGGCAGGCGTGACCCCGGGCAAGGGCAGAACAAATGTTCACGGCGTGCCTGTTTATGACACTGTTGAAGAGGCTGTAACAGCTCACGGCGCCGACGCTTCAATCAGTTTTGTTCCCGCACCGTCTGCTGCAGACGCTGCGTTTGAAGCCTTAGACGCTGGTCTGAAGATTATCGTTATTATTACTGAGCATATTCCTATTCGCGACGCCGTTCAAGTGATGTATCGCGCGAGGCAGAAGGGCGCTGTGATTGTGGGACCTAACACCCCGGGCATACTCACAGTGGACGAGTGTAAGCTAGGCATCATGCCTGCCCATGTGTTCAAAAGAGGCGTTGTCGGCTTGGCATCCCGCAGCGGAACCTTGACCTATGAAATTGCCACAGGGCTAAGCATGCATGGCCTTGGTCAGTCTACGTGCATCGGCTTGGGAGGCGACCCCATTGTTGGACTCAGCTTCATTGACGTTCTCAAAGAATTTGAACGCGACGAGCAGACTGAGGCTGTTGCATTGATAGGTGAAATCGGTGGCAACTTTGAAGAACTAGCAGCCGAGTTTATTGCAACCAAAGGCTACTCCAAGCCCATCGTAGCGTTTGTAGCTGGACGGTCAGCGCCTCCTGGCAAACGAATGGGACACGCGGGCGCAATCATCATGGGCAAGACTGGAACAGCAGCCAGCAAGATTGAAGCATTCAAAAAAGCAGACGTACCGGTGGCGGAGAAACCAAGCGACGTTGCCAAACTATTAGCTGAAAAGCTGAGCAAGTAGAAAACGGATTAAAGGTTGTAATAAAAACCGTTGTTCGCCGTCGTCACAGTTGATTGGTTGAACTAGGTGTGCTAATCTTTCCAGTCGAGGAGTCTTTTCTCTCCTTCAATCTTTTTGATGTCTGTGATGTCCTGCGCCACTTCTAAAGTTCCCAAATATTTTCCGTTTCCGTCGCGAACGGCGAAGTATCTGATGTGAACCAGTTTGTCGTCCTTGTTGATCCAAAACTCCGTCACGTTGTTTTGGCCACTTTTGAAGCTGTTTAAGATCTTGTTGACCAAGTCGACACTCTGCTGAGGATGACAGAGTTGAACTTTTCTACCGATGACCGCGGGTGTCCGAACGAAGATTCTTTCCCTAGCCTTGTTGAAGTATCGAACCGTGTCTTGGGCGTCGACAAAAGTTATGTCAAAGGGGAAAGTGTTGAGGATAGCTTCAACTCCCTCTGATGGAATCGTTCCAGTTTCAAACTTCAGCAATCCTTCAGGCACGACCGCAGCTTCAGGCTTTGGTTTTTCAACAACCTCTGCCTGGGGTCTTGTGATTAAGTGGGGTGGCGTGAATCGGCAGTATCCAATTTCATCGAATTGTCTTCGGGCGTCTCTCCATTCTTCATCTGTGATAATTCGTTGTGCAGTTGGGAAAAGTATGTTGTTTTCCTTGAAAAGATGGCTTCCCAACAGGGTGTTTATGGCTCTTGAATTCTCGACAAGCTGTGCTTTGAAGTCTTGCAGGCTCAGAGCGTTGTAATTTTCCATCAGTTTGTGGAATTGTCTCTTCTTTTCCCTGATCTTGTTGTGCTCACTCCACATTATGGCTGGAGGCTCAGAAACTCCATGCTTCTCCAAGAGTGGAAAGAGCACGTTTTCCTCACGCAGATAGTGTTTTTCAGCGTCCAAGAAGTCTTCGGCTATCCTTTTAAGCTGCTCTATGTCTTCGCTGACATTACTTGATTCATTTTCTTGCTGAACCCTGTTCACGATTTGTGAGAGCTGCTCCAAGCGTTGTTGAAGAATCTCGTGTTCACTGGAAAGAATATTGAGTGCGTTTTCAGAAGGCAATGTTGCAGGTTTTTGTTTTTCTAACTGTTCTTTAAAAACGGCTAAATGAACGTCGCACAGACTTTGGAGCTCCTCTCGAGGCATGCCCTCTTGCACGAGTTCTTGCTCAATCTTTGCAATTTCCTCTGGGCTTGTGCTCTCCAAGACTTGTTTAAATCTTGTCTTCACTTCTTCAGGCGAAGCTCCTGCGTGTAACTGCGTTATCATTTCTTTCAGTTTTCTCTTCTTTTCCCGCCCCAAATCAGCCATTGCTGTTTTCACCAACTTTCTTGCAGCTTCAGAATGAGAGGACTTTTTGGCTTTCCTTCACCCAGCGAGATAGGTCTCCAACCGTTGTGCCCACGCGCACTCCTTCAATTAGGTCTATTTTAGTCAGTCCTCGAGTGTCCACGCAAGTGGTGCAAACAACAGCCTCTACGCCTTGATCAACCAATTCTTTCAGCATTTTTTCCAGGTTGTAAAAGCCTTCTGGGGGTTTCTGCCCCTTTTTGGCTGTGCTTACGGCGTCTCCGAGGAGGAAAATGTTGACTTTCATTTTCACTGAACCTGTAATCAATGCTTTTGCTAGTCTGAGAGCGTTCCAGATTTTTTCATCTCCGTAGGGTGGACTTGTGAGAATCATCGTTAAGGTTTCCAATTTACGCCTACTCCTATCCTTTTTGTGCAGAATCCTATCAAACCATCGAGATGCCTAATCTTCTTTTCGGTTAATGAACGTTGGTTTATTCAACGGTTTTTCGTCGATCTTTCACTGCCAAAAGATTTAACTGAAAATAAAGCCTATATATTTTGTATCTCATCCTCACGCGGTGGGTTGCCCGACGAGATTTAAAGGTGGTGAGTGAAAGTGAATTGGAAAGCCGCAGTTCTATTGTTTGTGGTATTCTTTGCTTCAGCAGTAACTATGGTCACGGTAGGCTTCAGCATGCAAAGGCTAGGCTCGCTAATTGCGCCACAAAGGACGCCTCTTGAAACCGTTTCGGCACCAGAACCCTTGGGCGATGGCATTCCTGGTCCAGGGCTTCCTCATTAACGCGTGAGGTATCGGTGAAGGCAAATAATTGATATATGAGTAAGCGGTAACAAAAAACTTAAACCAGATGGATGTCGGCATGTCAAAGTTTGACCTTTTAGATCTAAGAATGATGGAAGGCATCGGAGCTTACAGCCCTCGAAATATCACTGGACTAGCCAGAAGACTCAATGTGCCACCCGAGACCTTGCGAAAAAGGCTGAAACGCCTGCGCTCCAAAATTTTTCTGTACGTAAATGTCTACCACACTAATCTGGGTCTAAAAAAGGCAATTGTTCACGCTCAAGCGGTGCCTGGGAAAGAACAGCTTCTGTTCGACGCTTTAAAAATGAACGATTTCTGGATATACGTAAACCGTTGCTACGGCATCAACGAAGGCTGTCTCGCATTATACACTATTCCTAAAGACCATACCAAAGAGTTTGAAGACTTCGCTCTTGAACTAAGAAAATTTGGAATCGCCAATGATATCAAAATTTTCTGGTCGACATGTTTCGAGGCAGTGCACGCCAGAAGCAAATGGTTTGACCCAGAAACCGAGCAGTGGAGTTTTCACTGGGACGAATGGATTAACGAAATTCCATCAAGCCCGACTCAGCTACCCAAGACGCTCATTGATCCACAGGACTTTGTGGTTATGGCTGATGAAAAAGACGTGTTCATTCTAAAGGAGCTGGAGAAAAACCCTGTTGTGAGGTTTAAAAAATTAGCTGCCACGATGGGCATCACGCAGCAACTCGCGGAGTATCATTATCGAAGGCACATTCTTGAACGCGGGCTTCTCGAAAGTTTCGAAGTCTTCGATTTTCGCTTTGATATCAACGCCTCTGACATGTTTTACTTTTTCTTAACCTTTGATAGTAAAGAAAAGTTTTCTAAATTTGCATTCTCGCTGTTGAATAAGCCATTCGTCCTCGGGTTGGGTAAGATACTCGGTGAAAACGCTCTTTTGGCGCATATTTACCTGCCCAAGTTGGAGTTCAGAAACTTTGTTGATGTTCTGTCGAAGCTTATCAATTCAGGTTTGCTCGAGAGCTATAGTTACCTAATACAAGACTTGGGAAAGGCTCAGCGACAGACCATATCGTATGAGTACTTCAAAAAGAAGTCGTGGATTTACGACCACAACAAACACCTGCAGAATCTAAGGAGTTTGGTTGAGCACAACGTTAAAGCGGCAAATGCTTAGTTTTCATGTCAAACCTTAATTCTGCGAGTACGATGAACGGACAGATTTTTAAGGGTGTCTAAAATGATTGAAACAGGAAGGGCGTAAGGTGAAAGGGCATGAGAAAAATGAGTGAAGACAACTTGAAAACTGCCTTCGCCGGCGAGAGTCAAGCCCACATGCGCTATCTGATTTTTGCCAAGAAGGCAGAAGAGGAAGGCTTTCCAAACATTGCCAGGCTGTTCAGAGCAATATCACACGCTGAGCAGGTGCATGCCACAAACCATTATGATGTCTTAGGCATGATTCGCGGCTCAATCGAGAACCTTCAAGTGGCCATAGACGGGGAAACCTACGAAGTGAACGAGATGTATCCGGCGTTTAATGCCGTTGCAAAACTCCAAGAAGAGAAGGGTGCTCAAAGAACAACCGACTGGGCTCTTCAGGCTGAAAAGATTCACGCTGGCATGTATCAAAAAGCGAAACAAGCGGTGAAGAACAACAAAGACATCGAGCTAGGTTCAGTTTTCATCTGCGACATGTGCGGCTATACGGTTGAAGGCGAAGCACCGAGTCAATGTCCCATATGCGGTGCATCTGGAGAGAAGTTCAGAAAGTTCTAAAGTCAAAGAATCGCGCGTTGGGCGTATTGGGATAAATCATAAATATTCTCGCTTTAGATAACAGTTGAGTCTATGAGGGATTTCAAATGAGCATTCTATTGAGTAAGGCAGACAGGGAAAGAATCATCAAGGCGTTGAACATCGACATCGGACTTGAAATCGGCGCAATCATCCAGTACATAATGCATGAAGTGATGGCTGAGGGCATGGAGAGCCCAGCCATAATTGAGAAGCAAGAAAGCATCGCCCGAGTGGAAATGGAACATCTTGAAAAATTCGCTGACCGCGTGAACTATTTGGGAGGCATCCCCAACACTAAGCCGAATCCGGTTAAGGTGGGCGGCACGCTCAAGAAGATGGTTCAGGACGACTTGGACGGGGAGTACATGGCTATTAAGACCTACAAGAGTCACGTTAAGTTGGCTGAGGAAATCGGTGACACAACCACTAGACTCATGTTGGAAGAAATATTGACCGACGAAGAAGACCACGCGAACACGTGGGAGACGGTTCTCCAAAAAACAGTGAAGTAAGAATCACTTTCTCTTTTTCTCTATTTTGACTAGTAATCTCGGCTAGATTATCCTCTAGACCATCATGCAATGCTTTT
>Ga0315314_1001221_pt1 | contig 23893 bp, 17 predicted proteins | sample TDP9_MG_FD_203631 | JGI IMG/M metagenome (GOLD analysis project Ga0315314, IMG submission 203631) | Freshwater sediment microbial communities from Lake Towuti, South Sulawesi, Indonesia - TDP9 | ecosystem: Environmental > Aquatic > Freshwater > Lake > Sediment | place: Indonesia: South Sulawesi... | reverse complement strand
AATCTAAGGAAGATTTGGGCTTGAGATGGGAAATAAAGGCTGTTGAGAAGCTTTCCCACTCTTCACAATAATAGTTTCCGAAACCGGCAAGGCACAACAGCCGAGATAAGCGAGAGCCAACGCATGTTCTTAAACAAATTTGAACTCCAAAACCAATTAACTAAAAAATTAAAGAGCGCGTGGGTTGGTGGGCGCCCTACTTCGTCTCCAGCCTAGCAGAAAGAATGAAGCCGAAAAAAGTTATTGGAATCCATGTTTCGGGTCAAAACGAAGGTTTTGTTGCTTGCCCTGTTTGTTTTCACGGCTTTTGCTACCTATGCTTCGGGTCTATTCGCTTCAACTTTGATATCATCATTGTAGGAACCGGATAAAGAGAGAAGAAGACCCCCTTAAGTACTTAACCCTCTTAAGTTAGCCCCGAGGTTAGTAGCAGGGTACGGAGCAAAGGATCTTTAATCCTATAGACGCCCTCTGCTTCGTCTATTAGCATGGCAGCCTTTAGGCTTTCTAAGATGTTATAGATGCTTGCGTCGTTAACCGTGGAGCCTTTCCTGACTTCCACCGCCCCCTTTATCTCGCTCCAGCGTGCAGCTGTGGCCGCTGCCTTCAGAGCCGCTAGATGTCCTATCCTATCTCTTCCTTCGAGATAATGTTCAAGCTCGTCTTTGACTATCCTCAGGCCTTCGGATACGGTTTCTTCAAGGGCATCCTTGTGATCTAATCTTCGGACTGCAACGTTGTTGCCGTAGAGGGTGAGCCAGCCTGGGACACCGTTCAGCCTTTCAACAGCCTTGCGTATTAGGTTCTCCTCGACCTTCACTTCGTATTCTCGGAATCCTTGTTTGAGAAAGTTCGTTGCCTCCTCGTTTCTGAAGGGATGGAGGTAAACCTTTGCTGGCGATCGCCCGTAGAGGGGGGACGACGGCCCAGGCTCGAGCAGGGTTTTCATTAGTCCGAACAGGGAGCCTGTAAAGACGAAGACTGTGTTGCGATATGTGTTGAAGACATTGGCTAGTAGCTTGAGAAGGTGGCCGGAGAGGACGGCCAGCTCTTGAACCTCGTCTAGCTCGATGACGCAGTTTCCTCCCTCCCTTCCCACGGCAGCCAGCAGGTCCCATGTTGTTTTCATTGGTCTCTTGGGAACAGAGATGGAGACGCCTCCAGGCCCCACAGACACGCCCTCAACTCTTCCAAGCGTGTCCCTAATCCTTTCCATTAGGCCCCTCGCTGAGTTCAGACCTCGCGCCAAGGCATTTAGCAGGCCCTGGGTTCTCTTGGCTCCCCACAGATTCACGTACACGGTCTTGAACCCAGCGTCCTCTAGCCTCGGGTTAGCGGCCTTGATGAGGCTGGTCTTGCCTACCATCCTTGGCCCAAGTACAGCAACCCACCTTTTAGCCTTGATCAAGCGAACAAGCTCATCCAGCTCTCTTCCCCTACCATAGAGCTCTTCTGGCGACTCCTTCGGGTTTAGGTCAAATAGAGGCAACTTAACCCCCTTAAGTACTTAACCCTCTTAAGTAATAAATCTGCTTGTTTGCGGAAGCATCTCAAGGATCGCTACGAGGTGGAAGTCTTAAAAGTTTTGTATTTGGTACCATTTTTAGTTTTGGAGATTCTTATATGCCTTGGCGTTATCGATGATCTCCTTAGCGATCACCACATGCTTCGTGCGCCTACCCTTCACGCCCAGAAAATAGCCGACCGATCGTACTGGAGTGTCAAACCTTGCGTGAGCCCGCTCAAGCCCCCCGTCGACTCGCTGGCGCCTAACCATCCGATCTCAATTAAGTCTCCCAATCGTAGTGAATTAATGGTCTCCCAAACCGTCAAGGCACGTGACCGAGATAAGCGAGAGCCAAAGCATGTTCTTAAACAAATTTGAACTCCAAAACCAATTAATCAAACAATTAAAAGAGGATAAGAGATGTTTTCAGTCATTTGTTGTGTGCATCACCCTTAACTTGTTGCAAATCTTATATATGTCTCATCTTTGGGCGTGTTTTATGCCGAGCAGATATGAAGAGACCATTTATCAAATGTTATCGAATGAGCCTGTAACACCAAACGAGGTGGCAATAAAACTGGGGATATCTCACAAAACCGCTTTGAAGGCTTTGATACATAGACTCTATAGTTATTAACTAATAGTAGGCCCGTGTGTGTTCCAGTTTGTGATCTTTAAGTGCTTGTTTGGCTGAATGAGTTTGACTAGTTGTTCTTGGAACTCTTGGTCTTGGGTTGCTACTATTACTTGTTTCTCCTTTGATTCCTCTGCGAGCATGTTTGCCAACGCCTTTTTGTGTGGTTGGTCCATCGACTGGGTTGGGTCGTCGAGAATGACAAGATTGAGGTTTTGGGATAGACGTTTAGACATGGAGACGAAGACGGCTATAGCAGTGATGTTTAGTTGGGCGTTGCTGAAACGCGTCTGTACATGGGTCTCATGTTCTGCACCCCTAGCCTTGATCCAGTAAATGTTCTTGTCCCTACGGGTCTCAAGAGACAGCCCTAAGTCAACATAGTAGGTGTGGCCCATCAGGTTCGAGTAGTACCGATTAATTTCAGATTCTATCTCTCCGAGCATATCTGAGACTAGGTTCTTCTGCTCGGCTGAGGCGGCCTGTTTGATGTCTGCCAACCCTCTCTCAAGTTTCTTAAGTCTTCGATGTTTGTCTGTTAACTCTCTCATGAGGGCCTCAAGTTCAGGGAACTCCTGTTCCAGCCTCAGCACTTCCGCCTCCTGGGTTAGGTAGGTAAGGATGTCGTCAAATCTCCTGACCTCCTCGTTCAATTTTTCTAACAAAGAAGTCATAGTATCGAAACTTTCGATTTTTGCCTCAGTTTTGTCCAAGACTTCCGATAAAGCTTGAAGAAGCTCTCTTCCTGTCCCTTCTATCCCTATTTCTGTACTAATCTCCTTGGTTAGAGTCGAAATACTCCTTTTCACTTCATTTAAATTCGATAGACTGCTTTCAAGTTGATGTTTCTCCATTGTCAACCTATCTATTGAGGATTCCAGCTCTTTAAGTTCCGATTCGGTATTTCCAAGTCGTTCATTTAAGGTCTCGAGACTGACCTCTCTCATTTCCGTCCTTTCTGCTATTCTCTTTCTTTGCTCATCCATTGTGGCATTTGCTCTTTTCAGTCTACTTTCAAGACCATCCAGTTCGCCGCGAATTTTCTGAAGATTGCCCATCTTTATTTCAAGTTCCTTCACCCTTTGTCTGAGTTCAAGGATTTGTGCACCATCCTTGGCTTGGGCAATCTCCTTTTGTAGGTGATCCACTATCTCAAGAGGATCGATCGATCTTTTGCAGATTGGGCAGACATCTGGCCTTTGGCCCTTTATAAAATCCAGGGCGCTGGTTATGGCTTGACCGTAGGTTTCTAAACCTCCTATTTTACCCCTTAGCTTACTTATTTCCCCCTCTAAATGGGCTATCTGTTCTTTAACCGAATCCATGTCACCGTATTCAGATGCTAGCTTCCCCCTTTCCTCTTGTATGTCTATAAGGTTTTGTTGGAGATTTGTTAGTGTAATGGTCTCCCCATGCAGGAAGTTTCTCAGTTCTCTGGCCTCTCTACGTCTTTCCTCGTTCTTCGTGATCTGCTCTTCAATGCTATGGATCTCACGTTCGAGAGCTTCCTGGTCCTTAACCTGTAAACCTTCCAGTCTTTCAAGAAGGCTCTTATACTGGTCTCGTAGGGAAGTGAGGATCACTCTCCTATCGCCGAGTTCCCTATATTTCTTAAACTTCTCCCTCTCCAGGAGGCTGATGTTGTTTCTCAACTTTGAAATTGCCTCTTGTAGTGCTGTTAGGTGTTGTGGAGGCGTCTCTACATGGGAAACGTAAACACCGATTTCGTTGGCGATGCCCTCGACTTTTCGTGCTAGTTCTTGGAAGGCTGATGGTAAAGGTCGGATGTCTAGGTCCCCTTCAACTATTCCCCTTTGGAGTAGCCTCTTCTTGATGTCTTCCAATTTTGCGCGGGCTACAGGAAGGTTCGTAAGTTCGGTGGACTGAAGTGTTTGAATCTGCGCTTGAATTTCGTTACTTCTTTTTGTCACCTGAGTGATTGGAAGTGAGTCTATGAGTTCGCGTAGGGAGTATGTCCCCAGCAGCCTGTCCATCATGGCGCTTCTAGTCTTCAGGTCGCCTATGATAAATTCCCTCAAAGCCTCTTGGTGAAGGTATTTGCTAGCGTAAAACTCGTCCTCCGTTAGATTCAGAAGCTCCTGAATTTTGGCCTGAGCCGCCTTATCCTTCAAGGTTGTTCCATCTGTCTCCACTACCAGCTTTGATTCTCTCCTTGACCAGTGACCCTTCTTCCTTGTTCGTATGATTTTCACCCTGTTCGTTGGGCTCTCGAGCGTTAACTCTACCTTTGCCGTTTCAGCTGGGTGAAACTGGTTTACAATGGCGTCTTCAATATCAAACTCGGCACCCGTCATGTGGGGTATCCATCCGTAGAGGCCCCACTCGATAGCCTGTAGGATAGTCGTCTTCCCAAAACCGTTGGGCCCAGAGATCACGGTTGACAGCGCATCGGTTGTCAGATTTATCCCCGTGTTGATTCCCCTGAACCCTTCGATTGATAGGTTTGTTAGGCGGAACGTCTCACTCGACATCTTCACTCAACCCCTGAAGTATCGTGGTTACGCGATCCAGCAAACTAGCCTTCACTTGTTTCGAGCCACCCTCTTTGTACCAATTCAATACCTCTTTCAGAAGCGCCTTGTGTTCACTCTCCTCAAGCCTTAGGGCTAGCCTCTCCTCCAATAATTGGTAGAAGTCTTTCGCCGTCATTCTTGTTACGCCCCTAACTTTTATTGCGCGTGAGTTTGCTATATATTTAATTCATCGATTACATATTCTTTTAGCATGTGGCATTCGAAGTTGAGCGGGTCTCGAAGAGATTGGTGGCTGGAAAGAAAGAAACTGCGATGGAAACTAAAACATGGTCTTAAGATTACAAGACAAGAACTGTCGAGTGCAAAGGAGATAGAAGAACTAGTTAAATTGCTCCAATTGTTGAGAGCCGGGAAAATAGCTGGGGAAGAGGAATCCTTTCTAAGGCAACGTGCAGGCAAAATAATTTGTGATTTGGCTCTTGAAATTATGAACTCGAAGAATGAACCGATGGATGCTGAAGACATTGCCTCTACCCTTTTGAATGCCGATAATAATCTCCTAAAATCGGCTGGATATTCCATCATAATAGAAAAGGTCATGGGTGGAGAGGTTCCGCCAATGAAGTTTATTCGTGATCTTTTGGATGTTTGGCGTGATAAGCCTGAAGGTTTAGGAAGGACTGTTGTGCGGCTTCTGTCAAGGGATGCTCGTTTCATTAAAATTGAACGGGACTCATTTGTTTTAAGAGATTGGCCCCCTAACAAGCTTTTCCAGATATACGTTAGCTTAGCATCGGAATACAGACTTATTAATCCTAGGAAGAAGGAGAAGTTCATAAGCGAAGCGATTAGACTCTTAGAAGCTGGAAAAGCTGATTTTCCAAACAAGAATGCGTTAATAGAGACTCTGAAGAGAATGTAAGCCCACAGATGGGCCATTCTTTAAAGATAATTTATATTAAAATAATCCCTATGCTTTAATGGAAGTATAGTTAGAGTAGGGAGAGTGATTGTTCTTGTCATGGGCTCGGCAGGAGAAAGAAATAGTTGGGGCTATATTTCCGGTTCTACCAGAACATGTTCAAAATTTGTTTGATCAAGGCCAGGATGTTTTTGTGAAGTTCACCAAGTTGACGAATTTAAGAACTGGTTCTACGATTGTTTTTTATGTTTCTCGCGAAAAAGTGTTGGCTGGTGAGGGAAAAGTCAAAGATATTGAAAAATTGAATCCTGAAGTAGCTTGGTCTCGTTATAAGGATAGGATCTTTTTGGATAAGGAGGAATATAATTCCTACATCGAAATTTCGCCTATAAGCAGAGAAGAAAGAAAAATGAGGGGACTCACCGTTTTTACGTTAAATAAAGTAAAGAGATATAAAAAACCAGTTAGGGCGATTTATCCCGTAACTTCTTCAGGTCGTTACTTGACCAAGGAAATGCTTGATGAGATCAGAAAACTTAGCGTATCATGATTTTGGAAACAGATAGGCTCTCGGGAATAGCTTCGAGCAACCGTCTCTCTCCTTCATAAATGTATTATATGAGATGTCTCATATAAGGTACTGTTTACACTAATCGGTGTTGTCTATGGCCAGCAAGTACGAGGAACGCATATACCAAATGTTGTCTGATGAGCCGGTGACCCCCAACGAGATCGCGTTAAAGATTGAGGTGACTCACAAAACGGCGCAGAGGATTTTGATGCACCTAGCCTTGACGAGGGAGGATGTTAGGTACAAAAATTCAGGTAGGATACATCTTTTCTGGAAAGGCAGAGGGTGAGGGGTGTTGGGGAAGTATAGGGGCATCTACATATCGACCTACATTCCTTTATCCATTAGGTTGCTCCGGGAGGTAATAGACCTAGCCTCAGAGGAGGAGGTGGATGAAAAGATAGAGGGTCTGCTTACTCAAAATTCAAAGAAAACTCGAATGGCAATAAAGTGTGACTTCAAGAGGCGTTATCTGACCTTTAATGAGGGGCGACTGGTAAAGTCTCCTCTCTTGGAGATTGTTTCCTGTACGAATGATTTGGCGCTGATTAGAGAGTTACTTTACTATCATTATATTAAGGCTGAGAGAGTTGGGGCCGAGGTCGTGTTGGACCTTTTGTATCCGAGGCTTCCCAATGCGGAGTATGAGATGGGGGAGGTTATAGGCTGCCTAGCCAAGAAGATGCCTGAAATGGCTGAACGCACCTGGTATACCACATATTCGTTCTTGAAAACCGCATTGAAGGATTTCGGCCTTTTAAAAATGGTTAATAATAAGTGGGTTGCCCACTCGTATTCCCCTAAACTAGAATCTTTTGTCTATGCGCTGCACCACGAGTTTACGGTGGATCAGAACTATTTGAACCCCCGGGTTGCATATTTGTTGAATGAAGCCGAGTTTCCCCGCCTGCTCTTGATGTCTCATGCATCTGTTCGAGATTACATTCAGAGGGCTAGGCGTCGCGGCCTCATTAGCTATGAGGTATGCGCCGGAGATGAACAGGTGGCTCTTATTCACAAATCTCTGGACAGGGTTACCGCCGAAATGGTCCGTAGTATGGGGCGGGGGTAGGATGGTCCTGAGCAGACAAGCGTCAGCGTCTCGGACTGCGTTAGATGAGGTTTTTGTTTTTAGGCTGAAGGCCCTCCACTCGATTCTGGCTCCCCTCATGTACGATTCGCTGAAGAACAAGATAGCGACGGATAAAGCGTTTAAGCAAAAGTATGAAGAGTGGGTCAAGAAGCAAGGCTGGACGCTGGACGAGGAAAGGCACAAGAATATTGCCGATCAGGCGGCTTACATCTTGATCAACAAAATTCTATTCTACAAAGCGTTGGAAAGGAAGAAGAACCTTCCCTTACTCATCAAAAAGGAGAATGTAACTGAGCTCCTAGAAAAACTGCGAGAGTGCTTCGATGCAGCCTTGAAAATAGATTATAGGGCTGTGTTCCAGAGGGACCCCATATACGACGAGATTCCCCTAACGCCTGAGGTGGCTCAGAGGCTAAACATTCTGATCGATGAGGTCTCTGAGTACGATCTAACAAAAATGAAGAGGGATGTCATTGGGACCCTCTATGAGAAGTTGATTCCAAAGGATGAGAGACGGACGCTGGGGCAGTTCTATACGCCTCCCCAAATCGTGGAACTCATAGTCAGGATGTGCGTCAGGAATCCAGATGATAAGGTCTTGGACCCGGGATGTGGAAGCGGAGGATTCCTAGTGACAAGCTATGACCGTCTACTGGAATTGAAGGGAAAGATGGAAACTGACGAGGAAATCCATCAGGAGCTGCTTAGCCAGATATGGGGGGTGGACATTAACAAGTTCCCCGCGCATTTAGCAACCATAAACCTGGCGAACCAAAACCTCGAAAGCCAAAGCGACCACATAAATGTCGTAATCAGCGATTTCTTCGACATCAAGGAGCCGGAGCAAAGGGTCCTCGCACCATGGTCAACTGTAACCTTGGACAATAGAAGGGAGGAGATTGAGATACCTCTATTCGACGCCGTGGTCGCAAACCCGCCCTACACGAGGTCGGAAGACATCCCCAGCAAACAGAAGGAGAATATCAGAAAGGTGACCCTTCGATACAAAAGAGAGGAGATCAACTTAAGCGCCCGGGCGGGAATCTACACCTACTTCTTTATTCACGGGGCGAAATTCCTCAGAGACGGTAAAAGGATGGGCATGATCGTCTCCAACTCGTGGCTCGACGTGGACTATGGAGGCGATCTGCAGAGATTCTTCCTAGACCATTTCAAGATCCTAGCCATAATCGATGCCGACAAGAGGGTCTTCAGGGACGCTGACATCAACACAGTCGTAGTAATACTGGAGAAGGCCGATGGAGAAGAGCGCAAAGACGAGAGGGATGGTAACTTGGTTAAGTTCGTTAGGCTCAAGACCCGCATGGAGATCGATAAAATAATCGAGTACATCGAGATATATGATGAATATTTCAGCGACGATAATGTCAGGATCTTTCCGAAGAGGCAGAGAGACCTCTGGGAAGAAGGGTTGGACGAGGAAACGCACCGATACGTCGGCTCGAAATGGGGAAAATATATTAGGGCACCAGACATCTACTTCAAAATCCTAGAGAAGGGCAAGAATCTTTTCGTCCCCTTAAAAGAAGTCGCTGAAGTTAGACGTGGATTCACAACAGGTGCAAACGAGTTCTTCTACCTGCCGAGTGAGCATTTCGACACCCAAGAAGACGGCGAAGAACTGATGCTGCTCGACAAGAAGACCGGCGAAGAAAGGTTCAGGATCGAGAGAGAATTCTGGATGCACAAAGAAAACGGGGAATGGGCCCCAAATTACGTTATAAAGTCGCCAAGGGAATGCCAATCAATCATCGTCGACCCAAAGACCTTGAAATGTCGGGTGATTATGATTCACAAGTGGAAAACTGAACTGGAGGGAACTAATATTTTGAGATATATCCAGTGGGGAGAGAAGCAACAATTTCACAAGAGACCCACTTGCGCTTCAAGGTCAAGATGGTATGACCTCACTCCGATCAATGGAGATATTTTGTGTATGATGAGCCTTAATGATCGCCACATTTTCTGGATTAATACAGATAATGTCCTTTTTGATGCAAGGTTGTATGGAATACAGCTAAAGACTAAAGAATACACACCTTATGTTATTGGTGGAATTCTAAACTCTACTCTTTCTTCTATGTTTGTCGAGTTAGAGGGAAGAGTTAACCTCGGCTTAGGCGCCTTAGATGTTAAAGTGTACGAATACGCGAAGATGCCTATAATTAATCCATCTAAACTTTCAGAGATCAACCTTGAAAAAATCCAAAATATCTTTAAGAAATTGTCTCAAACTCCAAGGACTTCAGCCTTTGACGAAATCGGTGCCAAGAAACCGAGTGATGTCTCCTTAAATAAAATTAAGAATGTTAGAAGAGCTTTAGACGACGTAATTTTTGATATTCTCGAACTTTCCGAAGAAGAAAAATTAGAAGTCTATAGGGCTGTAGTTGATTTAGTTCGAAGACGCCTAGCCAAAGCGGAAGAGATAGGGGTTCTCGTAGGTCCTGAGATCAAGCGTGAAAAGCCTTGGCCTTTAAGTTCTAAGGAGCTGGAGGAACTTGTCACCCTCCTTCAATTGTCGAAGGTGGGAAAGCTAACTGAGGAGCAGGAAATCACTCTTGGCCGTCGTGCAGGCAGTGTGGTTCGCGACCTCGCCTACGAGGTCATTAGGTTGAGGCATGAGCCGATGAGTGTCAACGAGGTTGCCCAGAGGGTTCTGGACATTGGAGACGATGTTCTCAGTTTGGCTGGATATTATGAAGTGATAAGTGAAGTGATGGGCGGGAAGGCCACGCCTAAGCAGGTTGTTAGGGACCTTTTGGGCATATGGCGGGACCAGCCAGAAGGGATAGAGAAGACGATTTCGAGACTTCTTTCCGGCGACGGCCGTTTCCTCCAGATCGAGTCTGGACTTTTTGGGTTAAGGAACTGGTCTCCCAACGAGCTCTTCCAAATCTACGCCCAGCTAGTGTCCAAGTATAGGATCACAGATTATGAGAAGAAGGAGACCTTCAAGGGCGAGGCCATCAGACTCCTAGAATCCGGCGAAGTTAACTTCCCTGATAAAGAAGGCCTAATTCAAACTCTGAGGAGGCTATAGAAATGGCCAATTATGAGTTTATCGAGCCTGTAGCAGAGATACCTAAGAGGAAAAGAAGAAAGCAAAAAATGAGAATATCGTTAATTCCTAAGCAGATTGCTAAGGAAATTCGAAGATCAGGCCTGAACTATGTTGAAGTCAGCTTTGAAATCAAAAAGCTCTGGAATACATGGATGCTGGAGAAGATATTGTCTTCCCATGAGTTGTTGAAGGAGGGAGGGCTGTCGAGAAGAGAAGAACTTAGGCTCCGTCGTCGGGCAAGGGAAGTACTTCGCGAACTCGCCTGCGAAATTCTCACATCGAGACTTGAACCTTTGACGGCTAGCGAGGTCGCTGAAGAGCTCTCAAACATTAGAAACGATGTTCTCAGCTCGGCAGGCTATCTTAACGCTATAAACAACGTTATAGGCGGCGAAGTCTCACCCCAGCAATTTGTTAGGGACCTCTTATGCATATGCCAACATGGTCTAGAAGATATTGAAAAAACAGTTTCACGGCTTTTAACCTGGGATAGAAGCCTTTTCAAAACCGATGACGGATTATTTTGGTCAAGAAGTTGGCCCCCTAAAGAAGTCTTCCAGATATGCGTCCAATTGGCATCAAGATATAGAACCAAAGATGATAAAATGAAAGAATACCATAAAAATGAGACTGTCTCGCTTCTTGAGTCGGGCGTAGTAGATTTTCCCGACAAAGGGGATTTAATACAAACATTAAGGAGGATGTGATGAATGGCTAAGATGTACAAAGTCGTTACCGTGAGCGACCTTGAATCCGGCCTCAAGGAAATCGATAGTTTCGTGGAGCTTCCAAAGGTTCGCGGGGTTTTAGCCGTCGTCGGCGAATCCCCCAGCGGCAAAACCACCTTAGTAAAGAAATATCTCAAGGACCGAGGTCTATCCGAGGATGGACATTACCTGAACGTAAACGATTTCATAATGAGCACCCTTACTCATAGGCAAGACTACAAGGCCCTGGAGCTGGATGACCGGAGGGGTTTCCTAGAAAGGAACCGGAGAATTATCGAGAGGATACTCTCTGAGAAGCTCTATGATCATTTCCATGATAATAGGATCTTGGTTCTGGATTCCATCGAGCTTTTGTTCAAGTATGAGGTTAACCTTGCCGCGTTGGCCTATGAACCTGCTAGCGGAGGCAAGACCTGCGTTATATGTGTTCCAGGCTCTGTCTCAGGTGAAAAGATCTACTTCATGGGCAATCCAGGCGTCATAAGTTATCATCACTGTGATAAGATCATCAAAATTGAGAGGAGATAATGAAATGGCAAAAGGTAAGATAGGAGTAAGCGACCTGGTCGAGATATCTGAGAAGCCGGAAGCCTTCATAGTTCTCACCAGGGCCGTGGACGAGAACCCCGAGAATACCCTCGGCACCTACGTGGTTACCGACGACATAAGGGAGCACGTTTCCAGCATTCTGAGCCAGATCCAGACGGGGAAGGGGAAGGGCTTCTGTGTACAAGGATTTCCAGGCTCAGGCAAATCCCACTTCCTATCCTTCTTGACTCTTCTTCTCAAGGACAAGGAGGCATGGAGCCACCCCAGCGAAGACGTTCAACTGCTGAAGCGAGAATTCTACGACAAGTTCAAAGACAAGAACTTCTTGACCGCATACTTCTCCCTGACCGAAGGTGGGGACATTAAGGTCTCCCTTTATGAGGAGGCTGAAGAACAGGGCGTCAAGATAGTGCGAGCCGACGCGATATACAAGAATTTCTTCATAGAACGGGAAAAGTCCATATACTGGGAAGACTTCTACCGCTTCGTCGAAGAGGAACAGAGGCTAAGCAGGGAAGAAGTTAGTGAGCTGGCGTCGCAGCAGGACAAAACATCCATCGCCGAGATTATAATAAAATACGACCAGTCAAGAGGCGTCTCACATAAAGAAAGGCACTTCCGAGAGATCCTCTACCCACCCATACTGGACGGCGTAGACAACATCCTAGACAACGCCAGAGGAAAGGGCATGGACGGCGCAGTGGTCGTCGTAGATGAACTGTCACAGTATCTCAAGGAGCGCCGTGATAGAGGTAAAATGGAAATAGACATCGCCCTTTTAAGAAGCTTAGAGGAGGTGTTTCGAGCGGGCAAACCATTCTGGGTGATCGCGGCTGCCCACGAGGACATAGGTATGCTTATGGGCTACGCTCTAGACAGGTTTGAAACCCTCATACAATCGAGAATCGACATTAGGCACATCTTGGCCAGGAGGATAGCCAAGAAAAAGCCTGGTAGCGAGGGCTACATTGGCGACCTATACCATGAATTCTCCTTGTTCTTCCCTGACTTCTCTAAGAGCGTAACCCTAGATGAGTTCCGCGACCTGTACCCCTTCCACAAAGCCTTCGTTGAAAACGCTGTTCTTTTGGCTCAAGAGGCCTCCCGAATGAGATCCATGGTCTTAATATGCTGGGATTGCCTTTCCCAGGTCAAAAGGGCGGAGGAAGAAAGGCCCGGAGAAAAAGACGCCCATAACTTGATCACCCTCGATGTCCTTTATGACCAGTTCCTCTTCGATCCCCGAATAAGGGAAAAGTACGACAGATACTTCAAGGTCTATGAGGATTTCTTCAAGCCGGATATCATACCGAAGCTGGAGAAGGAAAGAAATCAGAAGCTAGCGCATAGGCTCATCAAAAGCTTGATAATACTCGCCATCACCGGAAAAGACAGAGTAACCGTTAAAGACCTCACCCACATCCTCCTCGAAAGACTTTTCACACTAGAAAAAACCGTCCTTAACTATCAAGGCGTAAAGGACACCCTCGATGAGCTGAAGAGGTTAAGCCTTGACAAATACCTGAGTGTAACCCCAGTGGGTAGGGACCCCCTAGACTCCGCCTACTACATAGACATTAAGAAAGTAGGAATAACCCTTGAAGAAGAGATTCAAGCAGAGATGGATCAGCTACGTGATAAGGGGGACGATGCCTTAAAGCCAGCGCTAAAACACATACTGAACTCCAGGGAGTCTCTATTCCAAAACACGCCCGTCGAAGAAATGGAAATCACCTTAGCGAAAGAGGTGACCTGGAACAACACTCCCAGAAAAGGCAAAATAAAGCTAGCCCTACCCATGGACATAAGGAGCATCCCCCAGCTAGACCCCGCCAAAGATGACATAGATTTCGTCTTCATCGTAGGCATACCCTTCTACACCACCCAACAAGAAGACATTCAAACCTCCCAAGAGCTCTTGAGGGAGATAAACGACCCACGAATCTTCTTCTGGCTTCCAAAGGAGATGACGGAGGAAGAAAAGGAACGATTAAGAAGATACCAAGCTATCCGCATCCTCCAAGAAAGGTACAAAGAACCCAAGACCACTGAGGAAAGGGAGAAGGCCGCCGAGCTTCCTGTGAAACTATCCCAAATTCAAGGGGAAGTCGAATCCCGAATCGAATGGCTATATAGGGGCAATGCAGTTATATGCAACGCCTCAGGCAGGCTTCCACTTCGCCCAGCTGACTACATCGACGCAACCCAAATCATAGAAAAGAGCATCGAGGACGCTTTAAACCTCTATTACAGCGAACACCCCCAGTACCGTGCCACTATCTCCCGGGCCCAAACAAACAGGCTTATCAAGAGTTTCATTAAAGAAGGAAAGGCCGAGCACAGAACAAACGAAATCATCAACTACGCCGAGCCCCTAGGAATAGTCGGAGACCAGCTGGAACTGGATGCGGAGAAGCCCAAGTACGTCAAGGCGCTCCTGAAAAAAGTGCCCGAGGAGGGAAGCGTGGAATTAGAAACCCTGTTCAAGGCACTACGCGGCGAGAACTATGGAATGCAAGACTTTTCCTTCGAGATGCTCATCGCCGCCATGATCAAGCAGGGATTGATCACCGGATACACAAAAGAAGGAGATATCTTTGCCCCAGAAGAACTAGAAAACGTTGGCTCAGGCAGCAAGGCCCTCATAAACGTCCTCCAAACGGTCGAGAAAGGGAAGATGATTAGCCATCCTGAGCCATGGTCTAGCGTAGTCAGAATACTTCAGATCCTTCATCCGGAGGTAAGAACCGCCCCATACGGTACCACTATTCAGCATGCTATGTGGGAAACAGCTAAGAAAAGAATCAAGGAAGGAAAGGAGAAGTTAAACCTCACTAAACAACAATTGGAGAAGCTTCTCGAATCTACAGGAAACCAACAAGCAACCGATTTGTTGGACCCAATTAAAACGTTGCAAAGTGTTTATGATGCAGTAGATTCTGACCTAGATCCAAAGAAGGGATTAGAGGGCCTCTGCGAAGCTGTACTTGATGAATACACTGACATAGACAAGTTCAAACAGGGCTTCAGTCAAGTAGAGCAGCTGAAGGATTTCTGTGGAAAGAGGAAGGACAACACCCTCATCCACTCCTACAACTACCTTGAGACATTGATCGAAGGCTATGGAGGCCTGGACAATATCGAAAATCTAAAGCGTTATCTGGACACAGTCCTCCTAACAGACCTATGGCGAAAATTCACCCAGTTGAAAACCCTCATATACGACGTAGACTTCTACAATGACTTCACCAAAGACTGCGAAAGATTCACCGAAAACTATGCTAAAGCCTATGCGGGAAGCCATACAGAATACTACAGTAGGCGAAGCACCTTCAACGCAAGGCTCAACCAGATAAAGGAATCCAAAGAATACCACGCTTTGAAACTGCTGAGTAGCCTCAAAAAAGTTAGGCCACGCCCATCCTTTGAAGAAGTTAGGGAAAGGTTAGACCAGCAACTTTCAACGTGCGAAGTTAAGGGGCTCTATGGCAGAATTAGAGGTTCGCCCTTCTGCGAATGCGGGTACAAAATAGGCGTAGAAGAGAAAATCCCCACAACAGAAGAGACGGAGCAAACCATCCTTAAGAGCCTCCTAGCCCACGTTAAAACGCTTCAACAAAAAGCCACAAAGAACAGGATACTGATGTATGTGGATAAGGAAGCCATCCCCATCTTGAGGAAACAGGAGATAAAACGCCTTGTTGAAATAGAGCCTTCCTCAGAGAACCTCGAGAAGATATGTAGCCTAGTCAGCCAGGAGGCCGTGGAGACCATCGGTGACGCCCTGAAAGACGCGGTCCACATATCCGGCAGGGAGATAATCGGCGAACTTGCCGGATCCTATTCCCTACAAGAAATAGCGCAGGCAACTCAGACGAAGATGAGGATCTTAACTGAGCGGAAGATACGGGAGGAAGGCAAATCAGTGAAGGACGAAGACATTTTAATCGTCATAACAGGGGAAGGCTAAGCACCATGGATAAATCGAAGCTCTCCAGATTCATCGAAGAAGAAGTTAAAAACTCTCAGGACAACATACCAAAACACATCGTTTTTTTACATGATCCCCATAAACTGGCAGAAGGCCTGGCTGAGGGGCCGCTGAAGATATTCAACAAGAACTATCAAATACTGAAATATGTAAGTGACTTCCATCTAAGGGCTAGAGTGGAGAAATACAAGGACGATGATTCTCAAAACTTCTGCATAATCAGCGAGAAGAGGGACAACAACCCCATCAAAGACTACACCGGTTGGCGTAGCAACAGCGTATTACTGACGCCCCAAAAATTCTTAGAACAGGAGACCGGAATGCAATGGTGTGAGGGCATAAACATCATAGGGAGCCACCTCGCACAACACGAAAGAGAAATCGTGGAGTGGCGAGGAAAAATTGGGAAAGACACAATCTTACCCAGCGATGCGAAGGCCATTATTATTTCAGCGCTGACAAACACTGACTTTATCGAAGCATTGAATCCTGTAAACGCCTATTTCTTTCTCTACCCAGAGAACAAATACAAAAGGCTCACGGAAAGCATACCGGGTTTAGAAGACTACATTAAGGAGCGCTTAAGGCAGGCTATGCCCTTCATTAACCCTATACTGGACAACGAAGAATTTTATCGATCCTTCCCGGATTATCTCTGGATTTCTTATATTATAAGCAAAGTGGGTAAGGACCCTTACGAGCACATGAGGGGTATCTCATCCGAACTCTACGACCGATTCGAAAGATTTAAAATCCGTCATGAAGCCCTACATGAACTAGCTGACGCATTACAACAAGCGGACCCAGCCATGTGCAAGAGACAGGTTTCCGAAATGGAGGAGCGTGTCCTCAGGGAGAAGCCTGGAGCCAAGAGGCAGTTTATGAACCTAGTCGAACCGCAGCCTCATGACCCATTGGCCTACTACTCCCAGCTTGCCGAAAGGGACAGATACACGAAAGTGGGCATGGAAAACCTCTTCGAAGGCCTCCCCAATTATATAGTGGGGAACCCTAATGCAGCCATAGACGAAAGGCTTTCCCAGATAATCAAAGATATTCAACAACACTGGTTTATTGAAAGTTATCAAAACCACTTACAGCTTTTAACCGACTTAAAAACGTTCTATACACATCAACAACAAATAGAAGGAAAAACTCCCACAGAGCTCTCAACGTACGACCAATGGATAACCACCTACATCCAACAGATAGTACCGCTCGAGAGCGCCAACTCAAACATTGAGATAAACCCTCAAATCCGCACTATATCCCCCGAGAATAGAGGAAAGATCAAAGAGAATTACGAAGCCGCAATTTGGAACTACAACATAAGTTTTCAACGGTTCCTTGCAAAGAACTATCCTAAGTGGATCAAGGCTTGGGATCGACCCTTACTGACTGCTGACTTCCTGGAAAAGGTCTTCAAACCACACGACCCCCTACGAAAAAACAAGTATACCTACATCATCGTCATCGATTGTATGCGCGTAGACATCTGGAATCAACTGAAAAGAAAGCTATTAGAGGAATTCGAAGTTGTGGACGAGAAGCTTCTCTTCTCCCTCATCCCTTCATCCACCATCTTCTCTAGAACCTCCATATTTTCAGGCAGACCGCCCAAGGAAAGCATCATCGTCCCCGAGAGAGGAGCCCCCAAATTCAGGTTCGGAGACGAAAAAAGAACCCTAGCACAAGCTTTGCACATCCCATCAGATAACATAGAGTTCATATCTCAAACCGAATCCGTGATCAAGGTCGATGAGATAGACCAGGTCCTGAGTAGCCCCAAGAACCTTAAGGTCATGGTCCTAGACAGTGTAGATAACAAGATTCACCGGGCCAGTGCAGACGAACGGCTGGGGAAGCTTAAACAGGACTTCCTCAATATCTACCACGCGGTGATCGAATCCATCCTTAGCAAGCTTGGAGAACGTAAGGACACAATTCTTTTCGTGATCTCAGACCACGGCTTTGTCAACACGAATAAGGTAGCTATGCTAGAGCCGGAGAACGGGTTCATAAACCCGAGGTACGCTGACCTCAACCCAGAAGGATGCTTGGACGAGGAATGGTCCATTACTATTCCAGCTGGAGAGTTGGGAGTAACCAACGAAGGTAGCGACAAAAGGTACGCATTTCCCATAGGCAATCTCAGCTTCAAACTGGCAAGGGAAGACATAACCGTCAGAACGCGAGTGCGGGACGAGGTTATATATGGGCACGGTGGATTAACCGTCCAAGAGATGATCGTACCCTGCGCCGTACTAATTCCGAGAAGAGACCGCTCACTAAGACCCATAATCGTCAAACTGAAAGGGTATGAGTGCATGGAAGAGATCAATTCCACCGTTATATTCGAGGCGAGGAACTCTAATTATATACCTATAAGCCATGTAAGCATACGTAGCAATATCGCACCTCCGTTATATCTTCCTGCGATAGAGGCCAACAGCTCCAAGGAATTTAAAGTGGGCTTTATCCCTAAAAAAGAGGGAGACATGGAAATCGAACTTCTCATCAACTATAGATTACGCGACACCTTCCAAGAAAGCAGACATAAGGAAATTGTCGTTGTAAAGAGGAACCCGGAGATTGTGAGAAGGTACCTTGATGAGGCTTTTGACAGGCTGGTGGGATGAGAAATAATTGAAGAAAGGTTGAGTCAAAAGGTAAAAGAGGCATTCCCAGACCTAACGGTGAAAAAGTCCTATTCCCACAAACATGAGGCAAGCAAACTGCCTAGATTTATCTCCGAGTATTTGATCTCCAAATACAGTGATAGAGACGGAAACCTGTCAGATGAGGGTCTCCAGAAAATAGTCAGCTTCATCTTCGACTATTATCCCGAACACAAGGACAAGGAGTACCTAAAGCATCAGGCTATGCAATTGGGCTCTGTGAAGGTGCTGGACGAGTTTAGTGTAGTCACCGATGTCAAATATCAAACTCACAACGTCGTCATACCCGTTATGGGATTAAGGGATGTCAGAATCAGATCGAGTATATTGTTGGAGCACGAAAACCTGTTGAGGGGTGGCATGTGGGGCATAGCGAAAATAGTCTGGGACCCAGAGGAGGAGCCCAAGATTCCGAATCACCCAAGAAACCTCCTAGTGGACGAGTTTATCCCCTTCCAGGTTTCCAGGTGTGACCTAGACAATTTCATAGCCAAGAGGGAGAACTTCACTACAGAAGAATGGATAGACTTGTTGATAAATACCCTCGGCTTGAACCCAAAGATGTACGATAGAAGAACTAAAATCCTATTGTTGAGCAGACTAGTACCGTTGGTAGAATCTAACGTAAACCTAACTGAGTTAGGGCCGAAGGGAACTGGCAAGACCTTCCTTTTGAGAAACATATCATATTATTCAAGGATAATATCTGGAGGGAACGTCTCACCGGCTGTCTTGTTCTATCACTTGGTTACAAAGACCCCTGGCCTAATCGCTCTCAAAGACATCATTGTGTTCGACGAGATAAGTAAAATCCGTTTCAGCAACCCGGATGAGGTCATGGGGAAATTGAAGGATTATATGGAGAGCGGAAACTACGAAAGGGGACCTCAACAAGTTCACGCAGACGCAAGCATCGTGTTAGTCGGCAATTTGCCCACAAGATATGGGAAGCCGCGTGATAAGCTCATATTTGATGTGCTTCCCCAACCCATGAAAGACACAGCCTTCTTGGACAGGATGCACGGTCTCATCACGGGATGGGAGCTTCCCAGAATTCAGCGAAGCGAGGTACACTTAAGCCAAGACTTCGGCTTGGTCGGCGACTACTTCAGCGAAATCCTACACAGACTCCGTTCCCTAGACTTTCAAACATACATCTCAAACAAGCTTGATTTTTCGGAAGAAGTGGAACTGAGGGATGAAAAGGCTATTATCCGGATATCCAGCGGACTGTTCAAACTAATCCACCCAAACCTAGACGTTTCCGAACAAGATTTGAGAGAGGTAGTCGACCTCGCCGTAGAGTATAGGCAGACCATCGTCGACCAACTCCACTTGATGGATCCAGAATTCAAAGAGAAACAACTGAAGTATTCAGTACTTTAGTTAGGCAATGTTATAGCTTCTTCTCCAGAACATTCTCAAGAACCTGTGAAGCCCACTTTTAACCTCGGCTTCGCGGCTCACTGACATCGCACGACGTTTTTTGTTAGCTCGTTAATAGATTAGTGCCTAGCTTTTGGTATCGTGAAAATCGATCCTGGGCTCTCGTAAGAGTTGAACTTAGATTCACAGAGTTTGCACTCATACCGCTTAACGTCATAGAACCTGAATTTCCATGTCTTGAAAGGCTTTCTATCGAACTCTCGTCCACAGATAGGGCATCTAACCAATTATTCACCCCCAACTACTTTTTTAGGAGACTGTTATAAAGAGTTTGGGCTTTAAGTTGTGGGAAGTAGATACGCAACTAACAAAAAAAGGAGTTTGCAGAGAATCCCACCAACAGTTACTCTGAAACCTTTTCGCTAAGGTCTTATGCGCGCGCATGCATGGTGTTTCAGTATATCATAGCCTCAAGATATCGATGTAACTAGAGAAGAAAAATACAACCAACCCAACGCTTGGGTTCTTTTCAAGTTAAACAAATCTTAAATAAATGGAAATTGAACGACAGTAATGGCGTGGTTTGAGTGTCTGAAAAAATGTTGTATAAGCCAATCGAAGACATGTTTGCAAAGAGGGGTTATTTTTCTGTAAGTTCTCGCAGGAAGCTTCCAAGCGAAAGGGTTCATAGTCCCTTTGGAGTTAATGTACATGGAGCTACGAAGAAAATTGATGTGGTTGCTTTTAGATGGACTGACGGGGAGATAGAAGCTAAAGCCGTTGAGTGCAAGTATGGGAGGACATGGGAAGCTGCTGGCGAGGCTTTAGGACAGGCAACCGCATACCAAAGACTGTTCCCAGAAGCATATGTTGCCACGCAGGCGGCCGAAGAAGATTTAAAGCATGTTGAATCGCTCCTGCGAGAGCTAGGTCTCGGTTACATTTCAGTTGAAGATTCTAAGACCGAAGAAGTTTTTCCCCCAAGCCGCAACATCAGATTTAATCGAAAAGAGTTTGAGCTACAGGTTAAGAACAAAGCCATCGCTTTGCTCGCATGCTATCATGTACTGGGAAGCGATAATTTTCAGTTCGGAAGAGCTGACGAACCCGGCTATATATGGATTTCAAGCTTAGAAGCATGCAACATTTCTTGCTCTTTCTCGAAGAGCGAACCTTTTTGGTTCGCCTTGAACATAGAAAGCAAGCCCGCCGTTAAACGCATATTCAGCACATTGGAAGTCAAGGAACTCTATAAGCGACTGTCTGGGCTACCTTCGGACTACCACATATGGTACGCAAAGTTTGCCTCCTATCGTCCAAAGAAGTATGAACAAGAAGAGGAAAGACCAGTCTCAGAGCTTAAGCTTCAGGATATTACATCCTACGTTGACAAAATAAGGAAGTGGAACTGGAAAGCTCATATACAAGTCGGTAAAAGCGTATATTTTGATGTCTTATTAAAAACCACGTTCACCTCCGAGCTCAAGAAGGCAATAAGCGAACTATCTCCTTTGCAACACATGTTCAACGAACTGGTTTAATGCCAACAAGCGCGCATAAGGTAGTTAGAAACAATGAATGTTTGGTTGTGTCCAGTTAAACCGAGAAACTGGCGCATTATTAAAAGCGCAAAGATATTCGGTGTTCCCAAGATAGCACTCAAAACGTTTACTCATGTCCGACAAGCGAGACGAACACTCGCGCCATCCCTGCCTAACTAAAAGTTCGACTCAGGAACTTTTCTAGTTCGTTTTCTGCGTTGTCTGCTCGGATAAAGATGGGGACGTTTTCTATTCCAGTGGCTATGTAGCTGGACAGCAGCCATTCACCCGGTGCAAACTCTAACGTCTTTTCTAGGATGCCTTGGTCGATCATGAAGGTGTTGCTTACCACGAATCTGTCGTACGGTCTGGGCAGGGTTCCTACGAAATAGGTGTGCAACTGCCGCAAGGCGTTGGTATTCAAGTAGACGATTCTTTGAGTGGCGACGCAAGCTCCTCGCCCGTATTTTCTTCCTTGAGGGAGAAGGATTTCCACCTGCCTATATTATTTGATTCGCTTTACCCATACATTCAACAAGTCGGCGTCAGGTTCCAAACGTTTTGGAGGCAAGAGTTGATCCAGAACACTTGGCGTGTCGATATCGAGCCTTATGAATCCTATTCCAAGTCTCGTAAGAGTCTTTTCAAACATTCTTCTGAAGTAATCCATTGAATATATGGGCGCAGCGAAGTAGACGAAATGTGAGAACTGCATATTTGTAACGGTCTTTCCAATTCCGTCGTACCATCCTCGAGGATCGCTTGATTTCACCTCAACCGTGATTATCTCTAATCGACTAGGATCATCGAGGTTTCTAACGCCGAGAACATCCACCTGGTACTCTGTGTTTCCGAACTCGATGAAGCCCCCTTCAATTCGGTCTCTGCCCACATAGCATCCATGTTTTTTCTCTAACCAATCTTGGATAGGAACGTAATACTCCTTTTCTCTAATCAATTCATCCACCCTATTCGAGTTCTAGTGCTAGAAATAAACGTATTTTAGATTTATTGCTTCTAAATTAAGATCTAAAGTTCAGAACTGTTAAACGAATGTTTCGATCGTCTGAAAGATGTGGTTAAGTGAAAATTGATGGTGGCTTATCTGAAATGGTGAGTTTGACCTTTTATGGTGGAGTAGACGAGATTGGTGGAAACAAGGTTTTGTTGGAAGATGGCGATGCCAGAGTTTTCTTGGATTTCGGCCAATCTTTCACCATGGGCTGCGACTTTTTTACGGGTTGGCTATCTCCTAGAGCCATCAACGGTTTAGGGGACTATTTTGAGTTTGGTTTGCTGCCGAAGTTGAAGGGTTTATACGCGGAGGAGCAGCTGCGGTTCACCGATGTTCCATACGAGGAGCCACGGTTTGACGCTGTTTTTTTGTCTCACGCCCACTTCGACCACGTAAACCACATTCAGTTCTTAGACCCAGAGATTCCCGTGTATCTCGGCGCGGGCACCAAATTGTTCCTGGAGGCCATGGAGCAGACCAGCAGTTTCTGTAGTTATGGAGAGCATCGCTATCAGACGTTTCGAACTGGAGACCAGATAAAGGTCAGTGACATGGTGGTGGAGCCAGTTCATGTCGATCATTCGATTCCCGCGGCTTACGGCTTTATCGTTCACACCTCGAAAGGGGCAGTGGTGTACACGGGTGACCTGCGGCTGCACGGTCCCAGAAAAGATCTGACAGAGGACTTTCTAGAGAAGGCTCGAGATTGTGAGCCGACCGCGTTGATCTCGGAGGGAACCAGAATGGTTGAGAAGGATAGAAGAAAGAATTATTCAGAACAGGAAGTTAGAGAGCACGCTAATGCTCTGGTTTCTGAAACGAGCAGTATGGTGTTTGTTACCCATTACAGCCGTGACATGGATCGATTCAGAACCTTCTATCAGGTGGCCAAGAAGAACGACAGAAAACTCGTGATCTCACCTAAAACGGCTTACCTGCTAAGTGTGTTGCTGCACGATGAACGTTTGAGTCTACCAGATCCAATTAAAGACGAAGATATTTTGATCTACTATCGGAGGAAAAAGTCTGGAGGTTTTGAAGAAACAGACTACTATACCTGGGAAAGAGAGTTCATGGATAAGATGGTGAACCACGAGTTTGTACGTAAAAATCAGAGGGGGCTGATGATGAACCTGGATTTCTATCACTTCACGGAACTCATCGACATAAAACCCGCTTCGGGCAGCCACTTTATCCACAGCATGAGCGAACCCTTCAGCGAAGAAGACCTGGAAGATCAGGTGATGCGCAACTGGCTCAACCACTTCAAAATGAAGTCTCACCAACTCCACTCATCAGGACACCTCAGCAGAAAACAACTAACAACCCTAATCAACGAAATAAACCCAAGAAAGGTCTTCCCCATACACACCGAAAACCAGCACCTCTTCAAAAAACTGGCTCAACCAGTTCAGACGATAGAATACGGAAGAAAGTACAGCATAGAGAACTAGGTCGCAAGGAGTATGCGCGCGCGAAGGAAAATGAACGAAGAAAAATTCCACTGCACTGTGTGCGTAGAGGAGATTTCCAGAGAAGAGTACGAGTCACACGATGGGCTATGCTGGGAATGCTGGGACGACCAAGTGACCGAAGAATGCGAATTCGAAGAGGGCATAATCTAACCGAATGAAGGCTGTCAAGAAACGTGAACATGAAATGGTCAAATGTGCAGATTGCGAAAGAGAAATTCCCGAC
>Ga0315314_1001220_pt1 | contig 23902 bp, 28 predicted proteins | sample TDP9_MG_FD_203631 | JGI IMG/M metagenome (GOLD analysis project Ga0315314, IMG submission 203631) | Freshwater sediment microbial communities from Lake Towuti, South Sulawesi, Indonesia - TDP9 | ecosystem: Environmental > Aquatic > Freshwater > Lake > Sediment | place: Indonesia: South Sulawesi... | reverse complement strand
CAGTTCAAAGCGCTGACTGGTCATTAGACAGGCTTCTGATACCCACCGGAGATCGTTATGCTCTATTGTTTTCCGCTTATCGCATAGTTCAAGGCCTTTTCAGCGTGAATTACAGTGGTGTCAAACAACTTCACGTCTACATCTTCCTCTCTCATCAAGAGGGGGATCTCCGTGCAACCAAGAATCACTCCTTGGACCCCTCTATCTTTGAGGTCTTCAATGATCTTGATGAAGCCTCTTCTAGAACTCTGGAGGATCTGTCCGTTTACCAATTCCCCGAATATGATCCGATTGACATACTCTTGATCTTTTTCCTCTGGTACAAGAGTCTCGATTGAATAGCTCAGAAGTTTTTTCTTGTAAAAGTCAGCGCTCATAGTGAGACTCGTTCCCAGAAGTCCCACAACCTTAAGATGCTCTTGTCTCACTTCTTCTGCCGTGGCGTCGACGATGCTGATTAGGGGCATTGGGGATCTTTTCTCCACTTCGTCGAAGACGGCGTGCATGGTGTTCGTTGCTATCAGCCCAAAGTCGGCCCCGCCTTTGTGTAGGTGAGTCATCCCTTCTATGATCTTCTCGGTTATCAGGTCCCACCTATCTTCCCTCATCCAGTTCATGAACTCCTGAAAACTAACGCTAAATATGAGTATCTCAGGATAGCCGTGATCGCCGAACCTCTCACGATAGGTCCTCGTGATGTACTCATAGTAGGTGATGGTGGATTCTGGACTCATGCCACCGAGTATCCCTATTCTCTTATACAATTTGGCGTCCTCCGAAAATCCAATTTATTCTAACGATTTAAAAGGATATTCAATGACTCCACAGATGCGGCGCGCACAAAAATGGTGCGAGGGCGGGGATTCGAACCCCGGAAGGCCTACGCCACAGGATATCTTAGCCCAATACTGAGGATCTTAAGTCCAGCGCATTCAATGACTGTTCCAGCCATCTTTGACCTGACTCGGCAACCCTCGCAAACAAACTGAAAGGAAACATTTGCCCCTCTTAAGCTTTAGGGCAGTGAATCTCAGATTTCCTCCTGCGTCTTGACTGTTGCGCGTACAAAAGTCTTTACCGGAAGGGAGAAATGGATTTATAGCCCCCGAAAAAGTTAATAGTCTTGGGGCCCGTGGCCTAGCCCGGATAAGGCAGCAGCCTCCTACTCTGCTACAGAAGAGAGCTGCAAATCAGGGGTTCAAATCCCCTCGGGCCCGCCACCTTCGAGTCATCGACCATAAACGTGCGCTTATGGTTACCGACACGGTGCAAAGAATTGTGTTTTTTGAGATTGGAATCTTGAGATCGATCGACGACTTTATCATCGACGAAGATATAGAAATTTCGATCGATGGAGTGGCGGCGCGATGATGTTGAAGGATTTGCCTTCGAAACTTCGCAAGGCGGTGTCGGAGGGGGATGTTTCAGCGGTCGAGGCTGCAGTTAAGGAAGCTGTTGAGGCCAGGTACGATCCTTTAAGAGTTGCGGAGTGGTTGTCCAGCGGCATTAGGGAAGTCGGAGAGAGATACAGCAGGTTCGAGGTCTTCGTGCCTGATCTTATGATGAGCGCTGAAGCTATGAAGGCTGGGATGAGGATACTTCTGCCTGCAATCAAGAAGCGGGGAGCAAAGATAGAGTACAAAGGGCGGGTGATCCTTGGAACGGTGGCTGGCGACATTCACGACATTGGTAAATCCTTGGTGGCTGTTATGCTGGAGTCGAAGGGGTTTGAGGTCGTCGATCTAGGCGCGGACGTTCCGACCAAGACGTTTGTTGAAAAGGTGAAGGAGTTGAAGCCGGATATTCTGGGGCTCTCAGCCCTGCTTACGACAACCATGCTCGAGCAGAGAAATGTTATAGAAGCCCTGCAGAAAGAGGGTCTGAGAGACAAGGTCAAGGTGATGATTGGAGGCGCAGTCACGAGTGAAGAGTGGGCGAAGGAGATAGGAGCAGATGCGTATGGTAGCGATGCTAAGGACGCCGTTGAGAAAGCAGAGAAATTACTGAGCGCACGTGAATAGAAAAGAGGATTTTATTCAGGCGTGTTTTGGGCTCGCCCGAAGCCTGTGAACCTCTCGCTGACTATGGCGTTGTATGCGTAGTTTAGCTGGGTTGTTACGTCGAAGACTGGCAAGCCTGTTGCCTGCTACATAGTTGCAGATATGCGCTTTATGGACCTTCACAAGGACCTGTTCATCAGTGATCTTTCTTTCTCTTTCAACGAGATCTTTCTAGGTGTCTCAAGGCATCCTGCTATAGTTTCAATCATTGTTATCGCTTTATCACTGTTATCAAGGCACGAGAGGAGCCTCCACTCCAAGTTCTCTTCCCAATGCCACCATTCTCTTCCATGTGCCATCCTCGATCGGGATTCCTTCCTTTATGCGCTGCTCCTCTTTGCTATACTCTAGTTCACCAGGATAGAGCACTTCCTTGAATCCAATAGCTTTTTTGCTGCCTTTAACCAGGTCGAGCAGCCTGTCCATCTCTGCTTCAAACTCTTCTATGGGCCTGAAGAAGTCTATTCCCATTGCCATCAGGAACACGCCGTTATTTGTGGTCGTCTTTCTTATTCCACCTTGAGCGAGTATTCCGCCAATGGCTTCAACGGCCATGCATATTGCTGACCCCTTGTACGTGCCGAATGGCAGAAGGGCGCCGTGCTTTACTTCTCCGAGGGATTCATAGTCGTTTGGGTTGGTGGTTGGACGGCCCTCGTCATTCAGAAGCCATCCTAGGGGGATCTTCTCTTTTTTCATCTGGGCGAGCTCGATTGTGCCGCCTGATACGATGCTGGTGGCGAAATCAAGTAGGAAGGGTCTGTGCTTCTTTGATGGGATCGATATGCTCATTGCGTTTGTGCCCATTACGCGATCCCTTCCTCCGTACGGGGCTACAGAGGCCACGGAGTTTGCGAGGGCGAAGCCTATCATGTTCTCTTTCGAGGCCATGGATGTGTAGTAGCCCAGTGAGCCACAGTGGTTACAATTTAATACTGTGGCGATGCTTATGTGGTTCTTCTTTGCCTTTGAGATTACTCTCTCCATGCCGCGGTATACTGCCACTTGGCCGAAGCCCCACTTCCCATCCAGAACCAGAGCTGAGGTGTTTTCTTTAACCAGGACAGGCTCGGCATGAGTCTTGAAGACGCCCTTCTTTATGTTGCTGCAATATTCGATTATACGGAGAGCCCCGTGGCTGTCATGGCCATGCAAGTTTGCTTGAATTAGAGTGTCTACGACGATCTTTGCTTCCTCTTCGCTCGCTCCGGCTTTGATGAAGACGTTCTCGCAGAAGCTTCTAAGACTGTTGACAGGAATTGTTACCATTTTTGATCACTGAGGAATAGTATTGGAATTTTTAAATTTAAGGGTTTTTCAGTTAACTATAGAACTGTATAGTCTGGAAAGAGTTGGTCTGTATCGAAGGGTGATGAAGGATGTGTAGCATTTTGGATGTTAAGACGAGTGAGGAGTTGCGGGAGTTCATGACTGAGCCCACTGATGCAGTTGTCGAGTTGATGCGGCGTCTTGAAGGCGACGTTATGGGTCTTGCTGCGAGTGGAAAGATTGGGGGTGAGCTGGTTGAGACCATGTTTAAGGCTGACAAGAGGGCTGGGGTTAGGGGGCGGAGGATTATGGTTGCTTCCAATTTCGATTCTAAGGGCGGTGAAGCCGTCAGGGACAGGTTTGAGAAGGTATTGGGCGTCGATGTCTATTGTGGGGACCTTTCGGACGAGGGCTTTCTCGAAGGCTTGCCTGGTGCGCCCAATGTCTTTTATATGCTTGGGTTCAAGTTTGGCTCTTCGGCTGATCCGGCTAAGGCCACGGTGATTAACTGTATAGTTCCGATGAATGTTGGGAAGAAGTATAGTCGTTCTAGGATCGTCGACTTCTCTTCTGGCAACCCTTATGCTTATACTAGGCCTGAGAGTGGCGGGTCTTTGGAACGCGATGTTTTGGACCCTAAGGGCATCTATGGATGGGGAATAGTCTGTCGGGAGACCGCGTTCAATCTCAGTGCACATGGTCATAGGGATCAAAGGGTCTGCCATTATAGGTTGATGTATTCTCAGCACCTTGCATACGGTGTCCTCGTCGACATTGCGAAGATGGTTAGGGATGGGGAGGAGATCTCTTTGGAGATGCCTTATGTGAACCTCATTTCGCAGAGGGACGCCATCGACCGGGCGATACTGGCTCTTGATCTCTGTACGAATCCGCCGACGATATTGAATGTGGCTGGCCCCATCGTTTCAGTCAAGGAGATAGCTACAAAGATCGGTAGGCATATGAATAAGACTCCCAGGTTCTTCGGCGAGGCCCCGGATACCGCTCTGGTCGCGAATGATGGTTTTTGCGTTGAGAGGTTTGGTCCATACCGGGACAGTGTTGATGAGATGATTCGGGCAGCGGCCAATTGGGTGATGAGGGGCGGCGAGGATTGGGATTTGCCTACAATGTTTGCCAAGGTTGGACATGTATACTAAGGTCGATTTGGGGCGCTATGCGGTTTTCCACCAGACTGAGACCTGGGGATATTTGGTTCTCATGTAGTCGGTTTGTAGCCACCAAGAGCCTCTATAGTTTGGTGTGAAGGAGTCGCAGACCGAGTCGAATTCTGTTGGGCCGTTCTTCACTCTGCAGTAGCCTCCCCCTCTTGGGTATGCTGGATCGAAAAACTCTGGGTCGGCGAAGTGTTCGCACCAGACGCATTGCTTTCTGATCGTGACCCTCTTGATCTCTATCGGGGCTGCGTCTTCACTCATTCTCAGAGCAGGCAGGGTTATCTCTCCAGTCGCCTCTTTGACTTCGACCTGTAGGCCGGCGTTTTTCAGTGCGGAGACAGCTCTATCGTCGCTGCTCTTTGCCAATTCTCTGGCTACGGTCAATCGAACCTCCAAGTTGTTTGAGCCCAACGTCCCGACGAGTCCTCCGACCGCCTCTCTCCCTCCGATCTTCGCTAGGGCCTTGACAGCTGCCTGAGCAGCCCACTTTACCTCGGTTTTCCATATCCTCTCATTTTCAAGTCTTCTATCGGCCTCCTTCGCAGCTTCAACGAGTGGTCTAACAGCTCTCTCGTCAGTTAGGTTGCCCAGCCTCTCAGCGGTTTCCTTTAGTGTATCGACTATTTTTCGTACGGGCCATATGCTTTCTGTGTCGTGAAGTGGAGCTTTTCTTAGATCTGCGGTATTCCTTTCTAGAATGCCGATTAGCTCTTCTATGCTCTTCTTTTCTTCCATCCCTTTCATCCTCTAGCCAACGATATGAACAAAGCTCACAAGGTTAATGGATATGTGTAGAGTTCATTACCGCGGTGGCTTTATCTCTTATGTTGTAGGACCAGTCAGGGTCCAGTCTGGAACGCGTGCGTTTGATATGGAGTCTGCTCTTGGGATGTATGGCTTTATGTCGATTATTGGGGAGCCTTCGATGGCGTCGAGTCCCCTCACTGTTAGGGTGCATCCGTTCGTTTTGATTAGTTCGACTACGCATAGGCCGATTGGGTTTGGGCGTGATGGGCTTCTGCAGGCAAAGACACCCCTCTTAAAGTCTACTGCATGTTTTCTGGGTGAAACTAGGAGGGTTCTCCTTTCCTTTTTAGTATCGCGTAGGTGAATCCAGTAGAGGATTGTTATGTGGGAGAAATCGTTGATTCCCTTCAATCCTTTGCAAAACTCTGGGAGAATCTGAACCTTTGCTTCCATTTCATCTGAGCTTTCAACAACGCCGATGAATTTCAGTTCAGCTCTCCCGCCTGTGTTGATTCTTTTCTTCTTTTCTTTCACATCCACACCTTCAATTCTACTTGATGACTCTTTAGGGAAAAGCTGCTTAAAATACCTCTTTCAGCTAGCCACCAAACGCGCGCGACATTGAACGACCTGCCCTTGACCCTAAGTCTAATAACCCTATTCAGGTCTATAAAATTACAGTTTGCTTAAAAAGGAGGAGTGAGATGCAAAATGATTGTCGGCGTACTGGGTTTAATTCTCATCATCCTAGGTTGGGTTCTCGACTACAAGCATGTTCCAAATTTGAGGCTGGCATTGCTCTATTTTATGGGCAGCCTCTTTTTGGCAATCCATACGCTCGCTGTGATGGAATATGTGTCTTTCACGCTGAACACCATATTGACTGTCCTCAGTTTAGTTAACCTATATCGGAGCATAAAGGAGATGAGAAGCGGTTAAAGGATTATCTCGTTCGTGCACTTATAATGAAGAATATGACTATCATGTATGAAAAGTGGTTAAAGTGATCATTGCTCTTGGAACTCCCATTAGAGGGAAACCGAAGCCATGGAAGTTTTTTAAGGTTCCCGCATTAATCATTAGCGCTTGGGAAATAATAAAGTCACCATCATTAAAGAAAGCAGCAATCGAAGGAAAACTCCGGGACATACTCGATTTTGATGGTATGTTGTTCTGTGATAGTGGCGCCTTTCAAGCGTTTAGAAAGGGAGCGGTCATCGATGTTAATGAGCTTAATGAAATTTACCGGTGCATTAATGCTGATTTCTATCTCAACCTAGACGTAATACCGAACATTAATGACCCTGATGAAGAACGTAAGAGAAAGATGGACAAAACCTTTGAGAATTTTAACATTTTGTCTAAGTCTCACAACATATTGTTCGTTGTTCATCCACCACCAGCACAGGTTATATATATGGCTGGGAGAATGAACTTCCCTGACTATGTCGCGATAGGTGGACTGGTCCCTTATTCAGTTCATTACAAGCAGAAGAGTCAGAAGAAGTTAATAGTCGATACAATATGGGCGATAAAACAGAAAAAACATGTTTTAGGTCTTGGCAGTCCATCATTTCAGCCAACACTAGAGGCCCTAGACGTATATAGCACCGATTCGGCTCACTGGAGACGCGCAGCCGCTTATGGGTTTATTCTTCATCCGGTTCATGGTAGTCAAAGGCACATCTCTGACCGACCATACACCGCTTGGAATCCTAAACCAGAAGAATTTTCTTGTGACTGCCCGGTTTGCAAGAATGGCATTCCTGAGGAAATCAAAGAGAGTTTTACGTTGAAAGCAATCCACAATGCCTATGTTACTCTTTACGGGAAAAATATTAAGCCTGTTGGAATTATGAACTCTATTTTTGAACACGCAAAACGTATAAAGTCGGGTGAACAATTACCACGGGTTCAGGAACAAATAGATTCGCTTTATGAAACATAACTTATGCAAACAAGTCTTCAATATCTTTTAACTCAGAAGTTTTGACAGGAAATGCAGGGTAAGGATACTTTCCTCCAAACGGTGCTATCGAAGTTGGAGTGTAGCTTAGAACTTTCTTCGCTTCAGTCCAACCAATCAGATACCAAATGTCGAGCTTTTTCAACCATTCTTCCAATTTGGTTTCATTCACCCTAAGAACTGCACCAAAAATAACTATGTCATATTTCTTAAGGAGATTTCTTTGCCCAAACGGATATAACCTGCGACCATACTTCTTGTCGTCGTCTATTTTCCTGCTAACAACGGGCGCTAAATATTGCCGCGGAAGCGATTCTGTTTTCACTGAAACATGCTTTTCTTTGAAGATTATATCCTGCCGGTCTATTGTCAGATAGTTGGGACGTATATTTGACCTCCAGTCTAATCCAAGTAATACACAAGCTGCAAATTCTCCGATAAAGCCCACGATGTTTGTTTGTGCCAATGAATAATAATCTGTTTCAAACCAATGTCTAATGTGCGGTTCTCTACGTTCAGCTTCTCGTATTGCGGCAGACCTCATTTCATCGGCTATTTTAACGTATCTAGTTTGCATATCCGAAAGTATTACAGTGGTCTCAGAAATCTTTTGTGTATCCAAGGTTCAGCTAACATTCACTTCAGGGGATTATATGACTACAAATGCCGTAGACCCCTTTATCAATCCTGACAAATCTTGGTTTATCCGTGGATCTTCTTAAAGTTCCTTTACAGGCATCTCTAATCACTGCTCGAATAGTTGCTTTGGACACTCCCGTTCTCATAGTTTCAACCTCTTCATATATGACGCCCAAATGTGCGATACCGCCATTTTTGCGGATAATCGCCTCAATCATGTCAGAGAGAGTTTGCAGTTTCTTTTTCTCCTCGTTCTTTTTGGGCATAAGGAAACATGCACCGTGCAAGGATCTACTATGTGCAAGCATCCTTTTTTATGTTGAAATATGTTTTAAGGAAAACATTTACATCATCTTTTTCTTCCAGCAACTTGAGCCCTAGAGCATTGCCGAGTTCTTTTGAATAAACCTCAAATTTATGTTCTATCCCTCTCCAAGAATTAGTTTCTTCGATTCTGAAGTAAACATTTGCATCCATTTTGAGTCCTCTTCCTTTGTCACTGGCATCCTTACATTTGTCAAGCAATATTCTAACCAGCGGTTTTCTCACATACAAAAGAACTCTCTTTAATGGCTTTGTAGCTGAAATTTGCTTCACATCATCGATAACATTTTTGAGACTTCCAAAGTACTCTTTCTTCTCAGGCAACCAGAATTGTACTTGGAAAAAGCCTCCACGATAAGCTTTCTTTTCATCCCAAGGAAGTATATTGTCCCAACTGTTTGAAAATAAGAAGAAATTCAGCTTGTTGTTTTCACTTTTCACGGAATAACTAGGTTCATCTACAGCTAAGTTGACCCCGGTTCCATTCTTTAGAGCGAGTCCACATCTTTGGTCAAATTCTTTGACGAGTCGATTATTAAAATAGATTTCAAAATCTGTAACGATGTCTCTCCTTTTGCTATCTATGTCGGTCGATTCTATTACAACAAGGCCTTTGACATCGAAACTTCTTTTTCTGTACTTTAGCCTATTTGATTTTACCTCTTTTAGCTCGGATATATGTTTCAGACTCTTTACGTTAATATGGAAAGCTGGATATGGCAGCCTGGCTCCTGATGGAGTTTTTGGTGCGATTGGGCACTGAATGATTTTTTCGGCTTCAGTCCAGCCCAGAGGATACCAATACTTCAAGTTGTTTAGGTTGCAGTCTCCAGGCGAAACCGCAACGGCGCCAAAGAAGACAACATTATATTTTTTAAGAAGATTGATCTGCCCCACAGGATATAAGCAACTTGAATATTTCTCGTTTTCATTAATAGTTTTATCTACTACTTTCTCTAAGTATTCGGGTGCTACACTCTCAGTTTTTACGTTCACCATGTTTTCTTTAAACTGTGTCTTCGCTGCTTCAACTGTTTCGTAATCCTCTCTTATACTTTCTCTCCAATCTTGTCCGGTGTATACGCAAAAGGCAAATTGCCCAATGAATCCTAAAACATTATGGAATAATGTTTTGTCTTCACCGCCCGCGGTAAAATGATGTTGAAATGCCTTTCTTCCTGTTTTTGTTACGGATTCATCTCTTCTTTTGGATTCCTTGATAGCGGATGATATCATCTCATCTGTTATTCCAACACGTTCCATGAAGCATCATAATCAAAAATAGAAGTAATGCATTAAAGTTTTTCCCTTTTGGATAAAGAGAATACTATTCCTTTCTGAATATCATCACATTTTCGTGATGAACGTTTGGAACAAATTCGAATGGGTATCCGTAAGGGTAAAGCGTCTTATTGTTCTGAACTAACATTATCATGCCCTTTAACTTGAAACCGACATCCTGCATGTTCTTCGCTATATCAGCATGATATAGGACATATTCTCCTTTATGCCTGAAATCGGTGACAACCACACACATATACTTTCTCCTTTTCAGCACTCTGTAGCACTCTGACCATACTTTTTTCAACTCTTTCAGAAAGTCCTTGTATCTTAGAATGTTGCCAAGGTCGCGGCTGTCCTCGCTATATTTGGTAGGAAGATCTTTTGAGAGGCGTTCTCGTTTGGTTTTATGATCAGCTTTCTTAGTTAAAATTTTCCAGTATGGAGGACTCGTTACGATGAAATCAAATTCTTCCTCAAATCGTCTCAACACCTCCCGAGCGTCTCCTTGGATAATTTCTTGTTTGGTTGGTGGTTCTGGTTGGTCTAGTTTCCTCTGAGCACGCACACGATTCAGGCGTCTTTGGGCGATATTGGCCCAGTACTTTATGAGCTCTATTCCAACAGCGTTTCTCTCCGTATTATATGCGGCAATTAAGGTACTACCGACGCCTAAGAAAGGATCTAAAACTTCCTGATATTTTTTCGTAAAAAACGTAATCAGTTTTTCAATATCACCTTCGGCGAACGTTGCAGGATGTTGTTCTTTTAGTTTGTCTCTCGGGGGAGGTTGACTAAACCAAAAGCTCTTAGTTAATTTTATCCATTCTGTCCCTGTTAGATCGTTGAGCTCATTTCGAGGATCGTACATCTTACGAGGAGAATCGCCACGTTTTGCCATCTATTTTTATCCCCATCTAATGCGCTTTGGTCAAGAATACAAATATTTCTTGGTAGTAAATAGTGAATTGGTTCATCAAGAGTTACATTGCATTAACTTTCTTGTAAATTCCTTTAGTCTCTTGTTCCTATCTCCCAAACCCCTCACTTGAACGAATCTCAAATTCTCCTGTGGACCCCCTATTTGGTCCTTTGACTCACTACTTCCAAAAACAATAAGCTCTCTACTTTTTAACTTTTGAAAAAAGTTCTTTCCCTCTGCTTTATCAAAGACTGTAAGGAGGTAATCTTCTCCCAACACGATAATCGTTTGATCGTAATTTTGACCTTTTAACACCCGTATGAGGTTTTCATAGATCTTTAATTTTTCAGCTTGTTTGCGAATTTCTCCTTTTTTAAGTCTTCTGAATGTGCATTCGTATGGAATTATTGATGTACTCTCATTTATCAGTCCATACCGTGCAGAGATAATGAAGAAATCAACATCGTCTCCTCTCCTGCGTAGTTGGTTTGCTAATTCCTTCACAAAATTGAATGATCCCTGATACATTTTGTTGGCTGGTAGAATGAAATTCTTCAAAACTTCCCTGTATTTTTCCTCGTTTTCAACATCGCACATCGGTAAGGGTAAATGATGCTCATCTAAAACTGATTTGATGTCTGAGATACGATACTTCTTAGAACGAACACAGCTTGTGAGTAAAAGTATTCTCATGCAATCCCTGAGAGAGATCTTTTTTCACCTTTTAACCATATCCAATTTTCTTTGCCAAACTTATGATTGGAGAGTCAGCTACTCCTGTAATCCATTTTGTCACTATCTGGCCTATTATCAAAGGGACGATGTCAAAGAGTCCATAAAACGCACATGTTATGAAGATCACCGAGTCCAAAGCCAATATCGGCACGTCCACAATTCCAGCTCTTATGGCCGGGAACATTGCCTCCTTCCATCTTGAGTATGCCCACTCCCTCAGTCTGCTGAACAGGTACACGTCAAACAGATGACATATAAGGAAAGCTACCCAGCTCGCGCCGGTTATCCTTATCCCCACGCTGAAGATCGTCTCCCAAGAGGGTTGCAAATCCCAGAACACCGCTGGTTCCGTGATGATGCTCAACCAGAGTAAAAGAACCATCACCACCTGAGTAGCAAAGCAGATGATTATGGCCCTGTGTGCCTCTTCCCTCCCGAAGAACTCGACGATGCAGTCCACCAACAATAACGTGAACGGATAGATGAATATTGAGGCTGGAACGACGAATGGTCCAACCGTTATTATCTTCGCGGCCACTATCTGGGCTGCGGCCAAGAACAAAACGTACAGTCCTATCAGAATGTCAGACTTCTTGTATCTCCTTATGTAGTAACCTACCCCAACTCCAGACAAGACGATGGTTACGGCCCAGATCACCCACTCTAACATCCCTCTCACCTCAACTTCCCTTAACCCTTCCAGCCAGTAGGTCCTCTAGACTCCTCCTCATGTGGAAAACAGCTACAGCCGTCTCCTCGCTCAGACCACACCTACAGGTCCTGCAGTGTGTGCAAACCATCCAACCACACTTAGGACAGAGCTCAGCGCCTGACGAACTGAACCTCTCACCACACTTGAAACAGTAAACCCATGGATCAGAGAAGAACCTTAGGAAGTTTTCGACCAACCTCGACACCGGTATCCGTTTCTTTTCAGCCGCTTTCTTTGCCTCATTTAACACATCTCTGCTGACGGTTATGGTCAATCTGGCCTTAGGATCAATCATACTCATACGTATAAGTTCATACTTATGTCAATTTAAAGTTTTCCAACGCCAAATATTCAAGACCCCCCTTAGAATTGTCGAGACAAAAAGGTGCGCACAAACTTCATTATCATGATTTGGCTCTAATTTAGTTGCATTAGTTAATTTTTGTATATGATAGAGAAAATGTTGTGTATATGAAAAATTAGAACATATTGACGAATCTTCACTTCGAAAGGGTTGTTGTCATTAATTTGAAAGGATATTTATAATTTCTGAAAAATCTTTTGCAGTATATTTGGGAACTTCCATTTTGTTTGTTGGTTTTTGATGTGGTTTATACCCTCCGGGTTTATGAATGGTTATAGCACCAATTCTATTACCAAATAATATATCTTTATCCAAAAGATCGCCTATGACTATAACATCAAATTTAGACGTCTTAGGATCCTTTCTTCGCAGAATCTTACGACCTTCTTTTACAGCTTCGTTGAATTTCTTTAAGCTTTTTTCCCCACTAAAAATTAGATCAAAGTATTTCCCTATTTTGTGATGATTTACTATCCTTTCAATTCTGCCTGCATTACCTTCTGACAACAAAATAAGGGCACCATTCCATTTCTTAAGTATGCTTAAGGCATCCTTTGCACCCTCAAATAAAGGAGGGTGTTCTTTCATCTCTTTCTTAAAAGCCTCATAACATTTGTCAGCTATTCTTTTACCTCGTATCTTCTTGTCATTCTTGAGTACCCTAATAGCCTCATCAATCGCGTCGTCTTTGTTCCAGTGATTATAAAACAAATAAAGGGCTAAAGCCAATACACGAAAATCATATTCAGGCGTTTTGAATTTTTTTATGAGTACATCGTCAAAGTTTCGTAGGGTTTTAAATTCGATTTCAGGGTCAATGTCCAAATTTCTGTTCTCTAATCCTTCAAGAAGTTTCAATTGAGCCTTAGTAAAAATTTCGTTAGTATCCCAAAGTGTGTTGTCTCCATCTAACAATATTATTTTTTTCAACAGTTTTTCTTTCATCTCTGAATCAATTCCTAATTAAGGTACGCCATTATTCCTAGAAGAGTCATGATGATCAGAAAAAACATTGCGGGTATGAATAGGTTTCTGCCACATTTAACATACTTAACCTTAGTAGTAACTTTTATGGAGATTAAACGGGCCTCATGTATGTGGTCGTAACATATTTTTTTCAGAATATCGTCCATTGGAAAACTAAAGTATTTCACCCATTTTTTTTCATCAACTTTAGCTATCATCTGGTGAAAGAGTAGTGATTCTAGGACTTCCGATTCTGTTTTTTTAACATTACTTGGAGTTGAGCTCCAAATCTTTGGCATTTCGTACTTAGGTCCTAAAGCCCCGAGCATAATTGAGGTTCCAACTACCACAAACAAAATGTATGCTGAGAAAAATAGAGAAATAACATCATATCCATAACAGAGAAGCTTGATCCTGTTATCCAAGAAACAACTAAATATGGTGGCAGCTGCTGCAGTGATAAAGGCCATAGAAAATAATATGCGTGCAGCTTTTTCATCCTCATGCTTTGTCATGTCTATTTCATGGTCAAAGATCTCTTTTGTAACCTGATACTTCTTAATCAAATCATTCGGTGTTTGACCCTTTTTCATAATTTAAATTGTGATTCATTCACGCCTAAAAAACTTTGTCTGATTGATGGAAACCATTAATCAGACGATAAAGTGGACGGAAAAAAATAGACGAAACCACATTCCTATAACATGAAATGTTGTATCTGGTAACAAGCAACCCCATAGCTTTTTCTTATCCGTCAACCGACAACTTAACAGAACCGATTTGAGAAATCTTATTAAGATAAACGTAAACATCAAGAACGTTGCGGGTTGAAGAATGGTTCTTGCCGCCAATTTTCGAGATTAAAGAGGATTTCGATCTCAACGCGACAGTTCAGAAACTTAAGGGCTTTCGTAGAGAGGAACCTTATCGAGGAAAGAAGGGGGAAACAAAGCTAGTAACGGAGATTTCTGACTTAAGATTGGAAGAGAGCTCTATACCGGGGATTTTCAGCAAGGGTACTTTAGACGAGTTCATAAATTACATATTAGAGGATCTTTTGACACTCATTGAATAGCATGTGCCAAAGATCAAAAAGCACATGTCATGCCTGCGCGCGATTTTAAGCAGATGTTTCAGCTTTTAGAAACTTGGAAACCTCTTCTCTTGCAGGAACGAGAGAAACGGCTCCCCTCCCAAGCGTCTTTAAAGCCGCTGCCGCGTTTGAAAACTTAGCGGTCTTCTCTAAACCCCAACCCTCCAAAACCCCAACCAAAAACACTCCGTTGAACACATCTCCAGCCCCGGTCGTATCAACAGCGTCTACTTTAAAACTAGGAGTCCTTACTCGTTCATTCTCAGTCACCACCAGACTACCCTCCGATCCGAGTTTGAGAGCCACAACCTTCGCACCTTTCTTCAATATGGCCTTCGCAACATCGTCTGGCGAAGAAAGACCTGTTATCAGTTTCATATCCTCGAAGCTCGGGACAACTATATCCGCCATCTCCAAAGTATAGTCAACCACCTCGCGAGCAGTTTCAACAGGCCAGAGCTTCAACCTCACGTTTGGATCGTAGGAGAACATGGCACCCGACTTCTTAGCAGCCTCAGCCGCCTTGAAGACCGCCTCCCTACAAGAAGTACTTATCGCCTGCGAGATCCCGCTCGAATGGAAGATCCTACACCGCGACAAGTATTCTGGATTGACATCCCTAGGCGAGAGATGGCTCGCAGCAGAATCACGACGATAGTAGGTAAAGTCCCGCTCACCCCTCTCCAATAGGGAGATGAAGTAGATTCCGGTGAAACCCCCATCCTCGACGACCACGTTCGACACATCGATCCCTTCCTGCTTCCACGCGTCTATCAGATACTTTCCAAACTCATCGCTCCCAACACGAGTGACGTATCCGCACTTCTTTCCAAACCTCGAGGCCGCGTAGAGGAGGTTCACGGTGTCTCCACCCACACTCTTCTCAAAATTCTTAGCACGCCCCAAAGAAACACCATCGCTAGAGTAAAACTCGACCATAGCCTCGCCAAGCGAGACTATATCAATAGTCTTAGCCAAAAACGACCTCTCCTAAATCTCTACTTTTATACCCATAATTCAATTAAATAACATTTTGCGCGCGCGGCATGACCTGAAGGGTGCAGGCATGAAGTATCGTCGCATATCCACGCTGAAGTCCTTCAACGAATTCGCCGAGTACATCGCAGCATTAGGCTTAGACCTACCATGCGACCGCGAGGTTCAGTCCGGTCCAGATGCGCCACTGGCGCAACCCTACCGACTGGGCGACCGCGTCATCGGCAACCGCTTCTGCGCGTTACCAATGGAAGGCTGGGACGGCACACTCAATGGTCAGCCAACAGACTTGACCATCCGCAGATGGGAGAACTTTGGCAGAAGCGGGGCCAAGCTGATCTGGGGAGGAGAGACAACTGGCGTGCGACCTGAAGGCCGGGTCAACCCCAACATGCTGCTCATTAACGAGGACAACTTGCTACCGCTAGAGTCGCTAAGAAATAGATTGATTAATGCACATCAAGCCAAGTACGGGGAGACGGATGATCTGTTAGTCGGCCTCCAATTCGCTCACGCCGGACGCTTCTCTCATCCCAACCGTTATGATCGCCTAGAGCCGAGCATCATATATCACCACCCGGTACTTGACCAAAGAGTTGGACTGCAACCCGACTATCCTGTGATGTCAGACAGCGAGATCGAGGAGCTCGCCCATGACTTTGTACAGGCCGCCAAATGGGCACAGCAGATCGGCTTCGACTTCGTAGACATCAAACACTGCCACGGCTACCTAGTCCATGAGCTCCTCAGCGCGGTTGAACGACCAGGACGCTATGGCGGTTCATTCGAGAACCGAACCCGATTTCTGCGCCAAGTCGTGACCGGCATACGAGCTGAAGCACCGGGCCTACTCATCGGCGTACGCCTCAGCGCATTCGACTTTCTGCCATTCAGAAAGCGCGCCTCGAACGGCGTGGGAGAACCTGAACCAACAGACCTTCCTTACCCCTTCGCGTTCGGCGGCGACGGCAGCGGCACGGGATACGACCTCACAGAGCCCACACGTTTTCTAGAGCTACTACGAACTTTAGACATCCATCTGGTCTGCATCTCCGGGGGTAGTCCATACTACAACCCGCACATCCAGCGTCCGGCACTGATCCCACCTGTCGACGGCTACAAGCCTCCTGAGGACCCACTGGTCGATGTGGCGCGCCAAATCGCTGTCACAGCAGCCCTCAAGGCCAGATTCCCAGACCTATGCTTCGTCGGCTCAGCCTACACCTATCTGCAGGAGTACCTGCCAAACGTAGCACAAGCAGTCGTGCGCACCGGCAAAGCAGACTTCATCGGCCTGGGGCGAATGATGTTTTCCTACCCAGAACTACCCAGCGATGTGCTAAGTGGTAAAAAACTGGATCACAGACGGCTGTGCAGAACCTGTAGCGACTGCACAAACGCACCACGCTACGGCCTAGTGTCCGGCTGTTACCTCCTCGATCCCTTCTACAAGCAACGGCCAGAGGCCGAACGTCTCAGAGAACTCAAGAAATCCAAGACACGATCTCCAAGCTCGGCAAACCGCAAAAACTAAGGAAACTCCAGCTCGAAAATACTCAAATCAATTATTGCCGGACCAAGAAGATATCTCGTTTTTCATGGAGTGCTTTTTATGACGGAAAAATTGAAACGAGCAGAAGTTCAGAGTTAATTGGGCAATTTTTTACTCAGCAATAGTTGGATCTTTTTCAAGCAACTTGTTTATCCTTTCTTTTAGTGTAACTTCCTGTTCTCTTATGAACATTCTTCCAGTAAACTCTCTCCATAGTTTCTTGACTAAACCCTTTTTCAGATCTGCCAAAAGGGAATTCAACCTCTTCTTTACGTGCTGATCCAGATTCGATCGCCTGCTGTTCGCCCAAAATCTCTGCATATTTACTTTCTCAAAGGAATCAAGAATTATCGCTATTGCGTCAAAATGGTCTCTTGTTCTCTCCGTCATCAGCTTCATTATCAGAACATCTTCAACAGGTGCCACCATACCACTAACTTTGAAATCCTTATTTTCTTCAAGAGATGCATTTATGTTCACCTTACTTGCCTTTGCGAAGAGATCTTCCGGTAGCTTGTATTCCAAGTTTGTGCTCCAATCCGTTACTTTGTCCACAGAAATGTGAAGCTCAATAGATTCGCGATTGATTTTCTTGCTGCCTTTTACTCCAAACTCAGTTTGCTCGAAGTCATATTTCAACAGCTTAAAAATACCACGTAAAGCCATCAAGTCTCTTTTTATTGTAATGAAGTCGATGTCTTTTGTGAACCTCCAGCTTCTCGGTTCAGTATAGGCTCGTACAGCGTAGCCACCGATCAAAATGAGGTCGATGCCAAAATTCTTCGCTTCCCGGTCTATCCTTTCCAAATCCTTTAGGCCGATCTCTTCTATTTTGCTCGCTTCACTTCTTTCCAAGTCTAACACCCAAATCTTCCAAAACTTTGCGAACAAAATCTCGAGGTAAAATGGCTTGGAAGCCCCACTTTTCGCTCAATTTTCTATAGCCCTCAAACCTTTCTTTCATTCTTGTAAGTTCTTCTATTTCTCCTGTCGTTAACAGAGCTCGATGCATTGATTTGTTCCTCAGTTCTCGAAATCTAGACAAAAATATTTCATCCCTTGGGAATATCTCGTCGCTTTTTCCTCTAAAGTCGCCCTTTATATCTTGGATAATTTTTGCCTCAATTACAGACTTACTGGATTCAAAATTTATTGCGTCAAGCAAAAACCCGAGTCTTCTGGAAAACCCCGATTCTTTTGCAAGGTCTATAAGGCCATTGCTCCCATGCCATTTGAGCTTATCTTTTTCCTGCAAAATAATTGCGATTGCTTCCACTATGCTGGTTTGGGTTTGCCTTTCCAAGAGTTCCATTAAAAGAAACTCAGGTTTTTCTATGTAATACCCTTCTTCAGTCTTCTTTCTTATCGAATCGATTGGCCTGGCGGAATGAAGGAGTTTAACGTAATTGCTTATCTTTCTTGCTTCTATTATGTCGCCAGTAAATACCCGAGTTCGCTCATCTGTCAAGAAAGCTATCCACTTACCTTCATCCTGTGGTTCGATTTTTATCTCAAGGACTCTCGGAGGGACCATGTAGCGATGGTAATAGTAAGCGGCATGGCTTCCCGTCATTGCATAGGACAGTCTGTCATCTATGAAAACAAATTTTTCAATCAAGCCCTGTTTTCCAAGTTTTTCCTTTTCTACCAAGGAATAAAGTCCAATAGCAAAGTTGATGTCTTCGGGTGAAATCAGTTTGTAAGTTCTTGCTCTATAATCGATTTCGCTTCTCTCTTTATTTAAAAATCCTCTCTGTTCCAATTCCCAAAGTGTTTTGATGGTCATCGCTCTGCTTATGCCAAGTTCTTTTGTCACATCCTTAAATGTAAACGCTTGATTTTTGTATCTCACCCAAAGCCTGTTATACTGTTTTTTCAGCCATTCAGGCATTTCTTTGCGCATGAAAAACACCGGTAAACTAATTTGATTATATTACTAAATCTGGTAAACTATTTAAATTTGTTTACCAAAAAGATTTTGCGGAAGAAATCACCACCTATCGATACCAAACCTCTACCTTATGGAAAGCAAAAGCTTAACCGGAAAATCTCCACTTGAGGTAGGATTAATCTTGTCTAGGCTCATTCAAGTCTATTGATCTATCAACAACCCAGCTCGATTACCACACTCCGGGCAGGAGTCTGTATCTCACTTTCTTTGCGTACTCTTTGTATCCTTTAAGTTCTTTCTGCAAAGTCTTGTCTTCAAGGTGCGTGCGGATGATTATGAATACTGATACAATCGTGCCTGGTATTAGTGCATAGAATGAGCCAAGGGCCAGAGGCAGACATATGAAGAATGGAAATGCTCCGGCATACATTGGGTGGCGGACGTATCTATAAGGGCCTGTTGAAACGACCTTATGACTTCTATCCTTTTGTATTCTTACAACTTTTGAAAGGTACGCGTTTTCTCTCATCACCAAAAAGCTCAAGACGAGGAAAGGAACCAAGCCTACAAAACCCAGTGCTTTGAGGGGAAACTGTACCTGTGACCATTGAAATCGGACAGCATCAAGACCTGCAATCGGACACAATAGTAATGCAGGGATACTCAACGCAATCATAAGGATCTTATCCCAGCCCTTCCAACCCCTTGTTGCCCCTCTTGAGAACAGTCTCTCCCTGAGAAGTTCCGGGTTATTTCTATTCAACCATAACGCTGTCGGAACCAGGTAAGCAAGGAAGAATACAGTGACAAGCCAAGCCTCAGGCCAGATTAAAGTACCTGCTGGTATAAAGAGAAAAACCGGAAAAACCAATGATGAAGCCGCTATCAACATTACAAGCTTCACATTAGATAATCTAACTGACACTATTAATCTGCCCCCTTGGCATACTGCTTCTATTGCGATCGATCATACGATAGGTCAAGCACACTCGCACGCGAGAAGTCGTTTAGGCGCTTGTCTCTATAGATGTGCTTCTAGAGTTGCTTTACATTTCGGGCATTGAAATGTGACCCCAGAGAAGGACGCGCATCTGGCGCAGTACAGTTTTCCACACGTGGGACATCTTCCAGCATACTGGCTACTTCCCGGCTTGACAATGGCAGAGACAAATGCGGCACCACCATACAACATCTCCATCATTCCCGGATCCCATCTCACGCCGCACTTTTCACACGAATACGAAGATCCAGCCTCTTCCTTCTTCTTTCTAAATAAGTCAAATATTCCCATATTCCTCTCCGCCATTAGTTACAAGTTCAGACTATTTATTATTGACTAATCGCACAAGCGAACAATTGATAAACCAATAAACTCTGTACTAAAAATTACCCTTAGGCTGCCACTTGTAAAAGAAGGAGCCAGTATAAATTCACGCTTAGCGCTGGTAGTCGAGAGATTACAAATCTTATCTAATGATCTTTAGATCCATCAAATTAACAAATGGTTGATAAGTTGGCTACAGAAAGGATAAGAAAACTTGATTTGAACAAGTTTTAAACGTCTTGTGATAAATAATTTGGTGAAAGAGAATTGTGGAGGAAATGAAATTGGGTATATTTGACGTATTTAGAAATAAGAAGCTTGAGAATGTTGAGCGCGCAAATGAACCTTTCTGGGTATCATGTGAACTGTGTCATAATCCTTGTAAGGCACTGGGTAAGCCTCTGGGACCCGGCACGATTCCAGTGATGACAGCCGATCTATCACGAAAGGTGGCCAGGTACTGCAAGAAATGCAATATCATAGTGTGTGGTGCTTGTGCTGGGGTGCCACTATTTGTTACAGGTACGACGCACTTCACGAATCAATGTCCACGATGTGGAGAGTTCATGGAGTACGCAGCCGCATGCCACGTTAGAAAGACAAAGGCAAAATTGGTCTAAGTCGCGCTTTCTTTCGTGCGCGATCGATCGGACAACGACCATCAGTCTCACTCTTTTTTCTTTTCGCTTATCAGGTCTAGCACCTGATCAACAATCTTTTCTCCATCAGCGGTTCCATATACTACCCCATCGATAACCCCTGTAGGAATCCTTAAGCTTTGAAAGAGGTTTTGAAGCTTGGAATATTTTGCAAGCTTCGCAAGATGTGGTGCAAGCAGAATCACATCGAAGTCTGGCACATCGTTAGCATCAAAACTCGCCCAACGATAACTAACCGAAACCTCCAGACCCCTTCTCTTTCCTGCTTCTTCTATGTTCTGTTTGAGGATTGATGAAGAAAAACCAGCCATACACAAGACCACGATCTTCAACATGCTATACCCAGTCCTGCAATCTCTGCAGTTCTTTGGCAACCCGGCACTTTAATGGTTCGACTACTCTACCAGTCAAAAGGCTCATCATCGCGTGCGACATCCGAAAGAAAAGTGTTGACCGGTTACTTTGTCGTCTCCGTTTTTCGGTCAAAGAATATGTTTTTTCCTTTGATTGATAGAGGTATTCCCTGAATTTCATCCGCTTTCAACAGGCCCATTTTCATAGCGGCTGAACCGATGCTGTACATGATTCTGTTGTCTACATTCAATTCACTAGCGACCTTCACAGCTGACCCCAGAGCTATTCCTAAATCTATGAGTTTCGCTTTGAATGGCCACCATGAGTCGCTTGCTTTTCCGCAGTCAACGCCGATTAAAATCACCGCTCCAGAGTCCCTCACATTCTTTGAATCTCTAGTCCTCCCAATCTCTTCCATGACGCCTGCTAATTCATCTTTATCGCTGTCTGTAACTATAGCTGTCTTAATACTGTCTTCTCCTCGCGCCTTTGGTGCGGTTCTCGCTGCAACAACCATAAGTCTAGCCACGTTCAGTATGGCTTCCTCTTCAGCAATATCAGAATCAATAATCATGCTTTCACCAAGCCTTTCATTGATGACTTGGAGATTTAAGCGTTGGGAAGCCTGACTAAGCACACGAAGCCTTTCAATCACTTCTAGACTTCATATTTGACATCTTTCTGTTGCTTTGGTTGCCGATACTGTTAACTTATTTGTCATAAACGAGAAGGTTCTGTTAAGTTATCGGATAGTAGCAAAATAAGAAAGAATATGGTTTGAATTTTCTTACTCTTCGGCCTGTTTCTACTTGGCTTTTGGACCTGTTTCTCGGCATAATATGCTCAATATTCCTAGCAACGCTGGACCTGGAACGAAGATTAGCATTGCATTATACATGCTCCACCCCGCGTCGATTAACATACCGGCTATAATTGGAACAGCTACTCCTCCTATGCCCGTAGTGATCATTGTAAATATGGACAGCGCCATTCCAGCCATCTCTGGTGTTTCCCCTGGCAGCGTACTTATGGTCGCTATTCCGGCCGGTACAAATATGAAGGCACCAAAACCAGCCAGAAAAGAAGACACTGATAATGCCAGTGGGTCAGAGAAGTAGAGCATGCCAAAGTAAGCGAGGCAAAGGAGCATCGTGGGAATGGTGATAAACGGCTTATTCAAACCCGCTTTTCTGGACAGAACACCAGCCACCAGAGACGCAATAAGCGAACCAACTGGAAGCAGGCTCAGAATGAATCCAGCCGTCGTGTAGTCAAGGCCATACGCCTGCTTCACAAAAGCAGGCCAGTATGTGAATATACACATCCAGATTCCAGTTGTACCCCACCAGCCGAGGGGCAGAAGCCAAACTTCTTTGTACTTTATTACCCTGCGGAAAGTCTCAGTTACCGACAAAGCTTTTTTCTCAGCCGTAGCCTTCGCATCAATTTTGGAGCCAAAATAACCTGCCTTTGGATACGACCTGCCAAACATCAGCCACATTAGTGCTCCAGCCACGGCTATTCCACCACCGACTAGAAACGTCCCTTGCCAACCCACCATCCCAACGATTATCGGTGTACCTGCAACGCCGATAATTTGACCTAAGGCAACTCCTACACCAGCCTCGATCCCCGCAGCCAACGCGACATCCTCTTGTGGGAACCACCGAGATTTGATTATTCCATAGAAGGGAGTAACTGCAGCCGCTCCGAAAGCGTTGATGAGCCGGTATATTAGCAAATCCATGAAGCTTGCAGCAAATGCTTGGGCAACGCCACTAGCCGCCATGATGAGAAACAGAGTGATCATAGTTTTCCTCAGATCCCATCTGGAGAAGATCAAGCTTGCTGGAAGCGTGAATATAAGTGTACCGATAAAACCTGTTGTTCCTAGTAACCCAATTTGAGATGCTGTGAGGCCGAATGATGAGGTTAAGGCACCGAACATCGCTCCTATGGAGAAACCGCCTAAGGAAGATGCAAGAAAGGGTACACAGTATGCAAGCAATTCAAACCAGCGATAAGGGTCACTTTTCAGTTTTTCTTCCTCCATTTCTATCTCCCTTTGGATTTAACGTGAATCTATCATTGCGCTCGTTGGAACGAAACCTAATGTAGCATATTCTATTATAAAGATGCTGTAAACTCCTAAAACCGTAGATTGCGGGTAATCTCTCCACTTGGTGTAGGGTTGTTCTTGTCTAGATGGTCAACCAAATGGCTTGGCAACCCCTTTACCTGTCAAAAAGTCAGGTGTCAAAAAACCTCTCTCGCGCAAGCGCTCTTGAAAGACGCATTCAGCTTAGGAACAAAAATAGTTCGCGCGTGAATCGCAAACGTTTATATTTACTTCAATGACACTCCAACCATAGTGGTGTCTTTGCCTTTCTGCATCAAATGCGGTCAAGAAATTCCGGCTGGATACTCCTTCTGTTCCAGCTGCGGAGCACCTGCGACTCCGGTGGCCACCGATCCTTCCGTAGAATTGGTTCTGTTTACAACAGAGGCATACAAGGGAATTTTCAATCCGTCGAGGCATCTACTTCTCTTCACGGATCGACGGCTCATTGTTGCGCCTCTCCCTGGTGGTGGACTAGGCACATCGCCCAGTATAGTCGCCAATGTCCTTGATGACCTTGCCCAGAAGGCTGGTGATATGAAGATAAAGCAGCTGAGGGAGAAAGGGATCGAAGAATTGCTGTCAGACAAAAAGAACCGTGCGATTCCATATGGAGAAATGACCAGCATTGAGGTGAAGGGCAGTATGCTCGGGGGAGGACGGATCAATATCAACAGAGTGGGTGGCTCTGAGAAATTCGACGTGAGGGTGGATTTTGATAGACGATTCAGAATAGACGATTTTGAGCGAC
>Ga0315314_1001219_pt1 | contig 23912 bp, 27 predicted proteins | sample TDP9_MG_FD_203631 | JGI IMG/M metagenome (GOLD analysis project Ga0315314, IMG submission 203631) | Freshwater sediment microbial communities from Lake Towuti, South Sulawesi, Indonesia - TDP9 | ecosystem: Environmental > Aquatic > Freshwater > Lake > Sediment | place: Indonesia: South Sulawesi... | reverse complement strand
GGCACAGGCGTGGAGGTTCACCGATGGTATTGATTTTACCTTTCCGGAGGATGTGCCTGTTACGATGCCTGCCGGCGGATATTTGTTAGTGGTCAAGGAGCCTGAGGCATTTATCTGGCGGTATCCTGCTGTTCCGATTGAGAAGATTGTTGGCCCTTACGATGGCAGTTTAAACAATGGCGGCGAGAGGCTGGAGCTTTCGATGCCTGGTGAGGTGGATGAATTTGGCACACGTTATTATATTAGCGTTGACAGGGTTTGTTATAGTGATGGTTTTCATCCTGAGGGTTGTCCTGGGGGTGTTGACCTCTGGCCGAGTGCAGCGGACGGCGGCGGCGAGTCGCTTACGCGCAGGACCGGTGCTCCGTCTGGCACCGGACAGGCCGGTTATGGCGATGACTCTGATAACTGGACTGCATCTGCTCCTTCGCCCGGCTTATAGTCAGGATTGGATGTGGGCGTTTGTGCGTCCATGTCTTTTCGCCAGGTTTTAGCATTTTGTGTAGTTCAGCGGCTTTGTTGGTCATCTTCCCGGCGAGATTGTTCTTTTCGCAGATGTGCGAATTTTTGGGTGGCTTTTCGATTTGCTTTTCGCTTTTAAAGATTGTAGAGGAATTGCTTGAATCATCGCGGCCAGGCTAAGGGAAACGTTTCTGCACGGGTGTGGGCGTCAACATGGCCGTCCAGGAAGGCACAGTTGCCTTTTCCCCCCATCGGGTCCTGTGACGGAGCATAATGAAAGCCGGCGATAACGTCCCAGAACTGACCTACGCCTTCAGGACCGGGTTTAATAAGCCTATAGCTGCCGGTTTTGTTAAGCCAGCCTTCAATCATCGAATCGGAGCCGGGAATCATATAAGTATCGTTGAGTCCGGAGACGTTATATCGCTCATCAACTAAGGCACTTTCCTCAGTGAAGCAGAATGTTTCCGCGGGATGTTTGATTTCGGATAGCTTCTCAACCCTTGAATTTTTTACACTTGCGTCTGGGCTGCCCAGATAAGCGTTCATAGTGTAATTATACCAGGGCTTGTAGTTTTTAATATTACCGGCGTCAGCTCGATAAAAGTGGTCCTGCGAAGCCTTTACAACTATGCGGGCAAAAGTTGGACAGATGAAGCTCTTTATATTTTTCAAGTAAAAGAAAAATTCGCTCGCATATTCAGGATGCTCATTGAGATACAAGTCTCCATTACACCAGCGGAGGTGAATGGGGCTGCTGATTCCCGACTCCACAGGGTAAGGTGCCGTCTGGGAAAAATAACAACTGCGTGGGTCACAAAATTTGTCGTCATTATCACCGGTGTACATAAATGTCGCGAGGGTATAATTCTTCAGATTCGATTTGCATACCGCACGTTGTCCCTGTTCCCTGGCCTTATTAAGAGCCGGTATGAGGATTGCCATCAGTACGGCGATAATGGCAATTACAACTAAAAGCTCTATTAGAGTGAATCCTTTTTTATTTCTCATCGTAATAACTCCTCAATACCATTTTTGCTCGTGGCAGGATGCTCGGCAAAAATCACCATAAGCTCTTTTCGGACAGGCCAAGCGTGGTGTGAATGACTGTCAAATTGGATGTTCTCATATAAGTTCTGCCTATCTTTATTACCGATGTTTACACACTATTATTCTAACTATCTAATCCTGTTTATGCAAGCAATAAATAGTTTTTAAGAGGATTATTTAATGGTAGAATTTTTAATATTTTTTTATTCGTCTTTTTTCTTTCGTCTATTTTCTTGACATGTCGAATTCGTCTGATAGAAGTAATAAAAGATGCTAATTTTTCTCCCGGCCCATCCGGACGTTGTCGGAACTATGTTGGTTTTAAAGCTTCAAGCGCGTCGGAGGACTTCTGCTCCTTTGCCCTGTTGAATCAAGGGAACATAGCTTTCCAGCTCCGCGAGCACTGCTGAATCTGTCAGGTCAATTGTCATTTTCTTTTCGTGGGCCATATACCCTGCCATAACAAGCATTGTGATTAGCCGGCCGTATTCGAAATCGAGCAGAGCGTTTTTGCCTTGTTTAAAGGCTGATATTGCATCCCGCCACTCCGTTATATAGCCGTACAGGTCTGGCTCATTGTGATGAAGAAGCAAAGCCCCGCGACTTGCTTGCGACTTCTCAAGGGCACGCTCGGTGTCAGCGACGGCAGCGGCTGCCGCATCACTGATAAACAGGCCTGTCGGTGACTGCAGTGAGTTAATAGTGTACGAATAACCCGGACCGAAGGCTTCCATAAGGAGTCTTAGGCCGGGTGCATCATACATCCAGGAATTTGTGGCCTGAGCTACACTGAGATTTCCCGTCTTTGGGTCTCTGAACTCTATGGTAACATTTGAATAGTCTTCTGCAGGCGCGGCCGTGTAGTCCACACCTCTTTCCTTAAGCTGGCTAATCCACGGCTCTTTGCCCCACTTGAGCAGGGCCATATTGGCAGTAGCTGAAACAGGGGTAAGGTAGTCAAGCGGCTTGCCGCTGGGTGTCAGTATATACATCCCAACGGCTATACTGTGGCAACCCATATCACAGCAGACACCGCCTCCCTGCCTTGTTGGGTCCCAGAACCACGGCTCATGCGGTCCGCCGTGCTCTTCTGCGCTGCGGGCCAGATGCACAGAACCCATGCTCTTTTCCACTGCTGCAAGCTGACGCCGAGCCTCAGCTACCGAGGGCATGTGAATCTGGTTTTCGAAGTATGCAGTGGGCACACCGAGTGCCTTGGCCATTTTTGCCATTACGTCAGCTTCCTGGAGGTTCCGGGCCAGAGGTTTCTCGCAGATTATTCCTTTGATTTCGGCGCCACCCTCGATAGCCTTGGCTATATTGCGCATTATTTGGAGGCGGGCGAAGTTAGGGGCAAAGATGCAGACTACGTCAACAGAGGCGTAGAGTTTTGCAGTGTTTTTGAAAACTTGGGTATTGCCCAGGCCATCGGCCTGTGCACGTTTGGCAAGTGCCTCTGCTCCCTCAGGTGCGCAAACGCCGGTTAATTCAACGCCCCGAACCGAACACAAAGCCCTTTCGTGGAAACCGGCCACGAAACCAGCCCCAATCATTCCTATCTTTAACATTGTCTAATTCCTTTCAAATCAAAATGTTACAGGCTGTTTTTTTTACTTTTTCTGGTACGCCTAATTTCTACCCTACTTTTGATTATAGCACAATCTAAAAACTGGCAAGAATAACAGAAAATAGGCATTTTTCGATATGTAACTTGAGCTTATAGGACCGGATTGGCAGGGGGGCGAATGGTAAGTTCCGATAAGACGAGGAAGGTGATTTGAAGGTGAGTTTTTTGGCTGATACCGAGCTATCAGCCGTTCAAGATAGGTGAAATAGAAAAGTTGCAGGGGAATTTTTCTATAAATGCACGCTAAGTATATGTTGAAATAGGATATATAGCATAAATAGGCAAGGAGGATTTCAAGACAAATGCCTGGATTGGTTGAAAATAGGGTGTAAAAATGGGTGAAAATTTGCAAAAATGTGAGAAAAATCCCTAAAATGCTTGTTTTTTAGACAAATTTTTTAGTGGTATCTGCATAAATAGTCGAAAATATATAAGTTAGGTACTTTGACTGAGAAAGTTGGAAGACAGGCTTAGTGGAGCAGCGGTATGACAAGGAGATAGTATAGTTTTTGGATATTGTTAAGAGAATTACGGGGGGCACAAGTTGGACTGAGAGAAATAAAAGGAGATAAACAATGCAAGCAGCAAAAGTCGCGAAGAAAAATGTTACAGAAAAGATTATGAGTATGTCTGAGATAAGAATGAAGGCTCAATCGCTCGGGATAAACCCAGGGACAATGAAGAAGCCGGAACTTATCCACGCTATCCAACAGGCAGAAGGGTACACGCCGTGTTTTGGAAGGTCAAACGGTCAGTGTGGCAACACCGACTGCTGCTTTATGAGTGATTGCCTTAAGATAAGACTGTAAACCCTGTTTGCTTGTTATTTAGCGTATCTCAGCAGCCTCAATAAAGGAAGGTTAATGAGATTGCGCTATTTTATAACCTGAGCAAATTGTTCGAAGTGAAGGAGTTTAAGTTTTTCAGGTAATTTTGTTGACAGACACAGGTCTGGGGGGTATTTTTTTGCTTGTGTCAAGGAGTATCCTTTTGTCCCTCGAAGTGTACCCCTAAAAAAGACGAGGGGATTTGTATTGCAGGCTTGAGAGAGCCTAAGGAGAAGATAAATTGGGTAAAGGTAAGGTAAAATGGTTCAATGAGAGGAAGGGTTACGGTTTTATCGTTCCCGACGATGGCGGTAAGGATTTGTTTGTCCATCACTCGAACATAACGGCAGAGGGATTCCGGTCTTTATATGACGGCCAGGCGGTGGAATTTGAGATTGCAGAGGGTAAAAAGGGTCCAGAAGCGACGAATGTGCGTCCCTGCTGAGTAGAATTCCGGCGTGTCCGGGCGTGAAGACTCACGGCTCCACTGAAAAGTGGAGCCTTTTTCATTGATTCGGCCAAAAGACAGCGGGTCTATGATATTGATGGGTGGCGGTAGATAGCGTTTGGCAAACAACATATAGCTTATAAAAAGAAACACAAATAAATTTGTGCGCTAAATGCTGAGAGCAATATTGAATGCTGAATAAAAAACGCCGAGGAGAGGGCGTAGTAGTATCAAAACAAAGTGGTCCTTGGCAGGCAGGGAGAACTTTAATTGTGATTAAGTCAGCCTAAAAACTGCTCCAGACCTTTTCTTATTAACATTACCGCAATTGCAGCGAGCAGGAGGCTCGTGATTTTGGACAAAGCTTTTGAGCCGGCTTCCCCCAGGAATTTTATTAGTGCAGAGGCCAATGAGAATACGAAACCCGCCACCAGAATGTTAGCAATCACGGATATCATCGTTGGCAGGAGCCCATATTGGGACACGATTACCAGAGAAGTGGTCAGAACAGCAGGTCCTACTATCAGCGGTGTTCCAAGAGGCACTGCACCAAGGTCTTTGCTTGGGATGCGTCTTTTTTTGACAGGATTGATTACATCTGTAATTGCCAGGCAGAAAAGTATAGCTCCTCCGGCGACCATAAAGTCGCCTATGGTAATGCCGAGCAGCCTGAAAACAAGCTTTCCGAGAAGAATAAAACCAATCGCCAGGCATGAGGCCGTGAGCATGGATTGAACAATGACTTTTGCTCTTTCGTTCTTTTCCAGGCCTTCGGTTATCGAGATAAATATCGGCAGCACCCCAATTGCATCAACAGCCACAAAAAGGGGGATAAACGACAAAAAAATGTTCTTTAACATAATACCACCTGCATTACCACAATGAATGAAATATTAGGATTATAAAACATATATAAGCCGTGTATATGGCAAGAAACAGACCGGCTTCCCATCTGTCCAGTTTTCGTTTCCCTGTAAACATAGAAAGAAACAACAAGACGCTTGCAAGAATCAGAACCCTAATATCCACATTACTTTGAGACCCAAACGGCAAGGGTCTGATGAGGGAGCTAATGCCAAGGATAAAGAAAATGTTAAAGATATTAGAGCCTACTATATTACGGACGGCGATTTCCGGATTTTTCTTGTAAGCAGCAATTGCAGATGTTGCAAGCTCCGGCAAAGATGTTTCAAAGGCAACAACTGTCAGGCTAATCATCAGATGGGATACGGACAGCTTCCTTGCTAAAGCACAAGCCTCATCAACGAGAAGGTCTGCTCCTTTAATTACCAGGACAAACCCAACGAGCATCAATAAAAGCATCCGAAGCATAAATTCTTCTTAAACCATAAAAAGTTGAGGTTATTGATTTTTAAATCCAATATGATAATCTAAACTTGTCGGCAAGCAATATCGTTTTAAAACAAATAAGGTAATTTTGATTTCGCCATAGGTGGTTCTTTGATACTATATGGTTTGAGATTTGGATATTTCTTTAAGGATTGAAAATGTGAGTTGATATATGGATTGTCCGGCATGTAGGAAGTCAATGGTGGAAGAAAATTTTGGTGGTGTACGGGTTGATGTGTGCAAGAACGGATGCAAAGGAATATGGTTTGACTGGGGAGAGTTGAAAGAGTTAGACGAAGGTCACGAGGGCGCAGGCAGGGCGCTCGAAGAGGCGTTGAAAAGCCCCCGGGTGAGTAATGTCAATCGCGGGCCTCTTAAATGCCCGAAGTGCGGGATGGCAATGCATGCACACAAGTACAGAAGTGCCAAAGAAGTTAATGTGGATGAGTGTTACAGGTGCGGAGGGTTCTTCCTTGATAGTGGAGAGCTAAAAGTAATAAGGGAAAATTATATGAGCGAGAGCGAGAGGGATACTTATGTGCGGAAGCTCATAGCTGATACGCACCTGGGGGCAGATGCTGAGAGAGCAAATATTAGAGCAGAGGCGTGCCGGAAATTTGGCGGCCTTCTTAGTAAAAGATGGCCTTTTGTTTGGCCATGAGGTGATTTATATTTTACGGGTTCGTTTACAAGGAACAAACGATGAGCGGCTTAAAATTATTAATCTTAGCAGCAATGTTTGGGTTAATTGTTTGCGGATGCAAGAAAGAGAAGGGCGGTGCAGAAATTACACAAGCAATAGAAAAGGAAGAGACAGGAAAGGAGGCCCCTATGGGTAATACAATACAATGGCTGGGGCATGCGAGTTTTAAGATTTATTGCGAAGATAATGTCATATACATCGACCCGTGGAAATTGAAAAAGTCGCCTGGTGATGCGACGCTTGTGCTTGTCAGTCATAGTCACTACGACCATTACTCTCCGGAGGATATTGCCAAGGTTAGCGGGCCGAATACGAAACTGATAGCTTCGGCTGATGTTGTTGCGAAAAGAAAAGCAGGAGAGGCAATAATGCCCAGCCTAATGATTGAATTGGAAGGTGTTCGGATAAGAGGAGTGGCTGCGTACAATCCTGAGAAGGCGTTTCATCCAAAGAAGAACAACTGGGTAGGCTTTTTAATCGAGATAGGGTCGAAGCGGATTTATTATGCAGGCGATACAGACTTGACAGAAGAGATGAAGGCGCTTAAAGATATTGATGTGGCATTGTTGCCTGTGGGTGGAACGTACACGATGAACGCGGAGGAGGCGGCAGAGGCCACCAAGCATATAAAGCCCAGACAAACCATACCATACCACTGGGGTGACATTGTGGGTGGTCGAAGCGATGCTGAGCGATTTGCCGGGCTGGCAGAGTGCGAGGTGAAGATTCTGGCAGCCGGGGAGAATATTAGTTTTTAGTTCTTAGGATTAAGTTTTGAATTGCAGGTCGTAGAGATTGCAGAGTTTTTTCTGGGAAAGTCGATTTGTGCTGTGAAGAAAGTGGGTGTTTAAAACAAAAAGCTGGTCGGGACTAAATGGGGACGGTTATGTTGAAGAAGAAAACAGTTCCGTGGTTTTTGTGGCCTTTTGTGGCATTGTGGGACTTGTTAGCTCTTGTACTGAACATAACCGGACGCGTATTAGCGGCGATATTGGGGGTGGGATTGGTGATAGTGGGAATTGCACTTACTATGACAGTTGCTGGTGCACCTGTTGGTATTCCTTTTGCCATTCTTGGATTTTTGCTGATGATAAGAAGTATATTTTAGTTTCTGCAAAGTGGACTTCGGTGTGATAATTTTGGGATTGATTCGTTGGCCTTGATACAGGCTGCTCACATTGACAATTCTACAAAAAGATTTCCTTACATCGTTTTGAATGATAATCTTATCGGGGTGGTAGGTTCAGGTTTCTCTTGCAGCGTGGACAGGCAACCTTGTTGGATTTGAAATTCGGGGGTATTTTTAATTTCAGGCCGCACAGGCAGGTTAAGAATATAAACTGGTTTACCCTTCGTATGATGTCACCGACCTGGTGTATCTGGGTTTCCCTGCGCTGCTCTTTTTCGGCTTCGGCCTCTCGCAGTGCAATATCCTCTTTGGTTAGAGCGGCAGGGGGGATAACCGTTTTGGAGTGCGTTACGTTCGTAAAGGCATTTGAGTAGTCTTTGAAAGATGCGCCGTGAGTCATATTGCGCAGAATTCTTATCCTTTCAGAAATTGGCGGATGTGTGCTTGTAAGGTCGGATAATTTTCTCTGCCCCTTTTTTTTGAAAGGATTGGCAATATACATCGGGGCGGTAACCTTGTTCACGGTGGCTAATTGCGGCGAAGGGTCGTTGGCGATTTTCTCCAGCGCACTGGCAAGACCTTCGGGGTAACGGGTCAATCTGGCGCCGCCGGCGTCGGCAAGGTATTCACGCCTTCTGGAGAGTGCAAAGTATAATAGATATGCCATTATCGGCGCAAGGATAGCGGCGACTATTGCAATTACCATCATAATAAGCTGTGCCTGGCCGCCGCCTTTGCCGCCGGATGAATATCTTCGTCGCGAGCCCGTCATCGAGCTGTAGAACATACCACGCAGAAAGACCTGTGAGAGTAAGACAATTGAGCCGAGCATTATGCCGGCGAGTGTTACGAAGAGGATGTCACGGTGTAAGATATGGCTTATCTCGTGTGCGACGACGCCCTGGAGCTCATCGCGGTTGAGTCGGCCTAAAAGGCCTGCGGTAACGGCGACCGATGCGGATTCGGGATTTCGGCCTGTTGCGAAGGCGTTGGGAGCGGGGTCGTTGATGATGTAGATTTTGGGCATAGCAGGCAGGCCTGCAGCGATTTTCATTTCTTCAACTATGTTGAACAACTGAGGATGTACATCGTGAGTAACTGGTTTGGCTTTGCTTGAGGCCAGAAGGATTTGGTCGCCGCTTGAAAAACTTATCAATGTAAGAACCAGCCAAATTACCATTGCAATTATAAGGCCGAAAAAACCACCTTCGGGACTGGAGGAGAAACCCAGGCCAATAACAAAGCCCAGGAGCAGTAACACGGCTGCCATTATCACCATCAGGACGATGGAGTTTCTCTTGTTGGCTCTAATCAGTTCCCACATAGTTTGCGGCTCATATCTCGGTTAAGACCGCCCCAAAAACCTTCGACCAGTTCAGGCCGGTATATGAGAGTGCCTCCTTACCCCCGAACAGGTTTCAGGGCGCAAGGCTTTTTTTCGGACGCCCCACACAAGTTTGAGGGTGTCACGTTGGGTTCAAATAAAACGAAAAGCTAAATAATATCTGTTGCAGAAAATAAAAATCGACGCTGTCATCCCTGCGAAAGCAGCAACCCAGAATGAAAAAGCCAGATTCCCGCTTCCGCAGGAATGACAAATACTTTTTCTGCAACAGGAACTAAATAATTAAAAGCTTACCTTCGGGACTTCTCGCTCGGCGGCAATTTCAATCTCGAAGAAATCGCGTTTGTCAAACTTGAACATACCGGCAATGATGTTCGATGGGAACATCTGAATCTTGTTGTTGAAGAACAAGACCTGGTCGTTGTAGCTCTGCCTTGCAAAAGCGATTTTGTTCTCCGTGCTGGTCAGCTCTTCCTGAAGGGCGAGGAAATTCTGATTCGCCTTTAAGTCGGGGTAATTTTCAACGACCAGCATGAATTTGCTGAGAGCTTCGCCGAGAGCACCTTCAGCTTTTGAGGCTTCGGTTACTGTTTTGGCTCCCATAGCCCGGCTTCTTGCGTTTGTTATGGCCTCAAAAGTCTCACGCTCGTGCTTCATATAACCTTTGGCGGTTTCGACAAGGTTGGGAATCAAATCGTGCCGGCGCTTTAGCTGCACGTCAATCTGTGACCAGGCATTATCGACCTGATTGCGAAGGCGAATTAAGGCATTGTAGATGCCGATGACAAAAATAATGAGCAAAGCCGGAACAACAAGCAAAACCAGGATAAGAATAACAAGCAGTGTTGACATAGGTTTTCTCCCTTTATTGAAGGCAGCGTGCCGGTGTTATGGCGATTTCATTTTCTTCAATACTAATGCCACGATAAGAATAACAACGGCGACGGCGATTAGTACTATGCTCCAGGTACCCATAATTTTCTCCTTTCGTTCAATTTACTTGTGTCCAAACATATCTGTTAACAGTTTTTGAATTTTATTGTCTTTGTCTAACTGTGCTTTGTCGAAGATATTGTTCAATTCACCTCTGTCGAACCATAGCCCATCGTCTTTTCCGCATTTGTCAATAAGCAGAGCAGGTTTTGAAGAGCCGACGATGACCTTTTTCATTTTTTTGTCGCAGATGGGACATTTTCTTATTTTTTCGGTGGACCGAGAATCGATTTTGAATGAGCCGAGCAGTTGTTTGGCCTTTTCCGGCTCGCCGAACAGGAGTTCAAGTTCACCGGCGTCGAGCCAGATGCCGCCGCAGTCGGTACAATAATCGATTTCGACGTCCTGGAGCTCAAGGGTAATCATTGCATTTTTGCAAACCGGACAATCCATAATAAAAGACCCAAGACTACAGACTCAAGACCAATTGTCAATGGCCAACACAGCGGAATCAGCGGTGAAAGTCTCTGGTTTCAACCGAGTAATTCTACTATTAAGACGCAGAACTACATAGAGAAATTCAAAAATTAAAATGAAAAATTTATCTATTGAGGTTCTATTTTGGAGCGATTATCTCTGTTTTGGAAAATCACGTATATATTTTAGGCGGCATTATTTTATATTGTCGGGGTAGTGACGTAAAGAAATGAATATCAAATATACGAGGTTGCTTATGTTGTGGAGGCCGAAAGCGTTAAGTGTGTTATAAATTGCGGATTGAACGCTGCAAGTTGGGTTTGGAATGTGATTTTGTGCTTATTATCGGGCTTTGAAAAGCTGTTGGTTGAGCCAGAGAGAATAAAGTAAGGCTTGAGGTTTTACCCCAAAGCGGTTATAATCTTGAAAGCAGGCTGGCAGTTTCAGCTTGTTGAGTTTAGTTTTGTTAAGCTCATATAATATTTCATATTTGTAAGAAAAAGAAACCTTCGAGTGCCATCAATAAAATGGAGAGAGAATATTCAATCAAAAGATTAGCTTACTATTTAACAATGATATGCAAGATTCTTGGGGTTGTGTGCCGATATAATTAAATGAGGTGGGAATATTTATTCTTGACGACGGTAATCTAATTGGTTATTGATTGATAATTATTGAAAACTAATATACTTATAAGGACGCTGGAAAATGATAGTTGACTGCCATACACATATAAATTGTGCTGCGGATGATGTTGAGATGTCCGAGCATTTAGCGGCTGCGGAGATGGTAGATGCGTGTATAGTATTAGCTGCCGCAAATGGTCCGAGCGAAGAGGTTAATAAGAGATTGGCTGAGTATGTGAACAAGTATAAAGAGAAAATGGTCGGCTTTGCGGTTATAGAGCCGATAAAAGATAAAATCAGCATTAGTAATCTGAAATCTATCAAAGATAAATTGGGATTTAAAGGGTTGGTTTTGCATTGTTCGGCCTGTGGTATGCACCCTGCTCACAGCAGGGCGATGCGGTTTTATGGATTGGCCCAGGAGCTTGGTCTTCCTGTTTTTTTTCATAACGGTGATTGTATTCTTAGAGCGGATGCCGTTCTGGACTATGCCCAGCCGTACCTTTTGGATGAGGTTGCGAGAGAGTTTTCGACTTTGAAAATTATCATCGGAGATATGGGTATGCCGTTTGTTGAGCAGACATTATCGGTAGTGGCTAAGCATAAAAATGTGTATGCGGATTTGACGATAAGGCCGAGCAATGTCTGGCAAACTTACAATACCGTCGTAGCAGCGTATGAGCAGGGGGTGATGGATAAACTATTGTTCGGCAGCGGATTTCCCTCAGGCAATGCAGGCCAGTGCATCGAGACGCTGCTTGGTTTTAATATGCTTTTGGCTGATACGAATCTGCCCACAGTTCCGCGAGGTAGTATTCGAGGCATCATCGAACGTGACACGCTGGAGTTGCTCGGAATAAGAGATAAAAGCATAGAGGCACAAGAAGAAAAAAGTGGAAAGACGAGAGAGCGTAAGAGCGTAAGAGCGTAAGGGCACAATTACGAGCAAGGAAAGCGGGAAGATAAGCATCAATGGATGAGCTATTGGAAGAGCAAAGGGAGAGCTGGGGGAGGCGTGTCGCATTTGTTCTGGTGGCGATTGGCTCGGCTGTTGGCCTGGGTAATCTGTGGGGATTTCCCTATAAACTCTACAGCTATGGCGGCGGTGCCTGATGTTTTGGAGTGTGGGCATAGGCGTTTTGAGATGATTGGAGGGCTGAGTCTTGCCTGTGATATTATGATTACGTACGCGTGTTTCCTTCACAGAAAAAGCGACCTTAACAACAACGCGGCCATCGTCAGTATTGCGGACTGAATTTTTAGTTTTTAGTGAAATCAAAACTCGGCACTTAGAACTCAGAGCTATAATTATGTGCTATTTTGGTTTGAAGCCTTTGACGCTGTTGCCGGTGTATTTGGCACAGGCCTTTTCCAGGTCCACATCGCTTATGTTCGCCAGGGTGCAAAGCCAGGCAAAGACATCAGCGAATTCCTCCTCTTTATTTTTTGGGTCTATGGATGCGAGTGCTGTGGCGAGCTCTCCGACCTCTTCGATAAACCACATAAACGTGGCAGGGATGCCTCTTTGTCGGTCTCGCTTTTCGTATTTTTTGGAAATTAAACTTTGAAATTCACCGATATTCATTTGGTAAGTTCCCAATGTGTAGCTGTACAATGCACAGGATTCCTTGTGCTCTTATATTCTTCCTTCTATCCTTTATTAGTAAGGCAGAGTTCAAAAAATATATCAGGGTTGGGAAATAGACAAAAGCTCATAGAATTATTAAGTTTTTGCGTTCCAAATTGCAAGCACTTTCTCTATACAATAGACGGAATTTGTAAATTGCGGGAAATGGCTTCAAATTGCAGGAGTTTCTTCAACGAATAGTCGAATGACCCAAAAATTTTCCCAGGTGTGCAAAAAACTTGACATCCGAAATGTCCTAACGTAAGATTTCCATACGATTTTATGATTTTGTCAGGGAGATTACTATGGCTGGGATTAAGCCAAGAATAAGTGTTGAGTATGCCGAGAAAGCGACGATAGTTGGTTTTACCGATGAAAAAATACTCGAAGAAAGGGACATTAAGGCGCTTCAGGATTCGATTATGTCTGTTATTGAGTCCGCATCCGGCGGGATAAATCTGATTTTGGATTTTGGCAATGTCCAGTTTTTGTCGTCTGCTGTTTTGGGACTTTTAATAAGGCTTAGCAAAAGGATTTATGAACATGATGGGCAACTAAGACTTTGTAATATAAACCCAAAAATATACGAGATTTTCAAAATAACACGGCTGACCAAAACCTTCGATATTTATAAAGATGTTGAAAGTGCGGTCGAGGATTTATCTCGAGCGAATTAGGTTAGAGCCTTGTTATTTCGCTTATGGTATCAAAAGCACCAATCAGTCGCTCAATAGTCGTAGAAAGCAGGCCGTCTGCTATTGTCAAGGTGTGCAGGCAGATACTTTCTAAGCTTGAAGCCAACGGTTTCGACAAAGATGATGTTTTTGCGGTTCATTTGGCCCTCGAGGAGGCTTTTCTGAATGCCGTCAAGCACGGTAATAAAATGGACCCCACCAAAGAGGTTAGAATTGACTATTCTGTTGGTCCAGATAAAATTGAGATTTCTATGACGGACGAAGGGGAGGGGTTTGAACCGGAAGCTGTAGCAGACCCCCGCTATGGTGATAGTCTTTATAAGCCCGGGGGAAGAGGATTGCTGCTTATATACTCGTATATGGATATGGTTAAATTTAATGAACGTGGCAATAGTTTGTATATGGTCAGATATAGGGAGAAACCACGTCTGACAAAAAGAGTTGACCAAACGCAAGTGTAATCAAAACCGGTCTCTTACCGGCGAAATCAAGACAAGGATGTTTAGCAGAGTTTTTATTTTTTTCAGTTGTTTGTTCGTATTAGGCGGTTGTGTATCCGATAACGAGCCGATGCCGGAGATTGTATATAGGCCCGGCTCCGAGTCCAGACTTGTTCCTCTTCCTCCGATAGCTGTAAAGCCTAAGCAAGGTCGTGAAAATGTTTATCAAAACATTCCAAGAGACTGGTTACCACCTTCACAATTGGAAAAAAGGTGGACGGCTTTGGTGATACATCACTCAGCGACAGAAAAGGGAAATGCAGCTATATTTGACAAGATGCACAGAGAACAGAACCACTGGGAGGGTATCGGCTACGATTTTGTTATAGGTAATGGCACAGACAGCGGTGACGGCGAGATTGAGGTTACGTTTCGCTGGCGAGAGCAAATTCCCGGCGCTCATTGTGGGGGGACACCCGGTAATTGGGCAAATGAAGAGGGGATAGGAATTTGCCTTGTCGGCGATTTCGATCGCACAGTGCCTACATCACGACAGATGCAATCCCTTTTGAAATTGATTCGCTTTCTACAAGAGCGGTATGGAATTTCAAAGAGTCGAATTTATGGTCATAAGACCACTCCGGGAGCGCGGGTAACTGACTGTCCGGGGGACAGGTTCCCGATGGCCAGGCTGAAATCAATGCTTAATTACTAAATTTATACCTATATCCACATTCAGGCAGTGTCTCTGCTGCGTCCTATAAACTCACTTTCAAACTCCACACATGAGCTTTTTTGGCGAAATTAAGCCAAAATATTACAGCTAAGAAAGTCGCAGTGTAATTATACCGAAGTTTTCGCTGGCAGCTTTATTCAACAATCGAATTAAGGAGCCGGTCGAATGGATATTTATGAATCATTGTTTTCCCCTGGCTTTATGTTAACCGAGCAGATTGCAAGGCAGATTTTTGAAGTTTTGCCCGAAGGCAGGGCTACAATAGTGTTTATGGACACAGACGGCAACAGCTGGTGTAGCGACCCGGAAGAATTTGCCAAGCTGAACATCAGCGAATCATTTTTGAAGGAGCTTTGCGCTAAGATTGACGACGGTGCTGAGCCGGTCGTGACCGGCACGGATGATTGCAGTGTGATTGCTGCGCAATTGGCGACAGAGCGGAGTAATTGCGGATACGTCATTATCGCTCTGCCGCAATACAGCCCTGAATCGGTCTTGATAAATATCGACCTGATTGAAATGTTGCTTAATCAAATCGGCTTGATAGCCAAACTAATCGAGAAGAACAATCTTCTCTACGAAGTTCAAATGAAACATTATCGTGTTTGCGGTCAGAGCGAAATAGCGTGCAATTAGGAATCTATCAGGTCTGACGTATCGTTTTTCCCGCTAAATCGTTTTGCTATAAACTGTCTTTATTATTCCCAGCGAAACTTCGTGAAATAGAATTCCAGATAGTCACCCTGTTCAGAATAGACCTTCCACCAGAACGTTATTGTTTCCCGTGCTCGTGATAGCTGTAGCCTGACAGTTTTTAACAGGATAATGGAAAATGCAGCGGATTTTTCAGCTCAGGGACAATCCTACTGTTTTTGCAACGGAGCGAATATGTGTGGCAGCCAGGCGGTATTCTTCTGCGTTTGGCAAGTGCTCTAACATTAGCGGAGTACGAGGAAGTTTGCTCAATTCTCTCAAAAACGTAGGATAGTCGAGTGCTCCCAATCCCGGACGAACTTCATCGAGATGGGTAGTGAGTTTTGTGCTCAGGAGAATATCTTTGGCGTGGCAGCTTTTGATATAAGGGCCAAGTTTTCTAAAACATTCGCGGATAAGCTGTCCGTTCTGAAAATATCTCTGCGGGCTGCAGATGAGATTGACGGGGTCGAGATGAACGGCAAATCGCCTGCGGTCAGTGGCTTTTAGCAAGCGTAAATATGAATCAGGGGAGTCCGGGTAGGCCCACGGCATAGTTTCCAATGTAAAATATGTCCGGGTTGGTTTGACATCATCAATGATGGCACGTGTTGTTTCGACAATCATATCAAATGTTTCTTCGGTCAGGTTCTCCGGAGAAGGGCCGTCCCAACGTTCGCCGCGTGAGCCGCTGATATTGACGCAGCAGTTGGCGCCGATTCGGTCTGCCAGAGCCAATTGACTGCGGCATTTTGCCAGGGCTTCTTTGCGAGTTTTTTCATCGGGGCTGATTGGATTGCTCCACGCTCCGACTTCGGCAATGATTATGTCTGCTTTTTTAGCCGCAAGAGCATAGGCGTTGATGACTTTGTCTTTTTCTGCGGCTTCCACGGGGCAGTAGGCAGCATTATAGCCGAGCTTTTTCACAACGTTTACCCATTCGTCCGGGCCGTCAAATTTTTCGAAGGCGGGACCTCCAAATCGGAATGATGGGGATTTTGTCTGTGCAGCCGGCAATTTAGTCGTTGACGTATAGGCCAATGCGGTTGTGCTTATCAGGGAATTTTTTATAAATGCGCGCCGGGACGTCAAATTTTTCTTGCTCAGCATTTTTGCTCCTTTCCTTAAAGTTTTGAGCCGTAAAATAGTAAAGCCGACGACCAATCACCGTTTGGGCGGTCTGTCTGATGGCTGAAGTTTTGTGAAAATTATACCTTATTGACGCTTGAAGGATAATCAAAATCAATGTAAAGACAAAGTTTGAATTGCTTTTAAGGGGACAGTTGCTATAATTGGCCGGCAGTTGCAGAGCATAGAGTATGTATTCCTGTTCCTGCTTTAGCAGGTGTAACAATACTAAAAGCTGTGTGCCAAATGATGAACGCTATGTGCTGATAAGTTGAGGAAAAAGTGAAGTTCCAGGTTTTTAAGAACGGTAAGGTTGTTGATAAGTTTGCGTTATGCGGTGCTTATCTTTTCGGAGGCGATGGGGTCGGTATCCGCCGAAGCCAGATTACCTTTAAGAACGGTTTTATCGAGTGTAAAAGGCCTAATCTGGAAACAGCAGGATTAGCCTTATTATGGCCTATAGATGGCTTTGGCAAGGTGCTTTTGCCAACAACCTGCCTGCCTGAAAGAGAGCGCCCATACAATTTGAATGTGGAGATAGCGCGTGCAAAACTGATGCAAATTGTCAACAAGCGAGAGGACTGGTTGTTTTTCAACAGCATAGAGGATTTGGGGGATATTTGCAACGAGGGCCAGGATTTATTTATTCGGGCAATTCAAAATATTTCGGATCCACCGCAGTCATCTAAACTGGCAGATGATTCACTTCAAAAAGCGATAGTTTTTTCTGAAAGACTGGCAATAAAGCAGGCCGAGTCGCTTTTTGAGACAAGGAGCAAGAGCCATGGTTTTGGTCGAGGCTGTCTTGGATGCAGAGTAGCCCCGGCGGAGATTGGTAATCCTATATACGTTGAGAGGCTTCTGGAATTGTTTGGTTCTGTAACGCTTCCAATAAACTGGGCCGAGATAGAGTCTCATAAGGGAAGTTATGATTTTTCAGCAATTGATGCCTGCGTTGATGTGCTTGGAAAAGAGAAATTGTCGTTGAGCGCAGGGCCGTTGCTTTGTTTCTCAAAAAAGTATCTGCCCAAGTGGCTGCTTCACAGCGGAGCCGGTTTTGAGAAGATTCGAGAAGCGGCGTATCGGTTCATTTCGGAGATAGTCGCTCGTTATAGTGGAATTGTTCGTGCGTGGTGCGCCATTAGTGGTTTGAATGTGTTTAACCACTTTGGGTTCAGGTTCGAGCAGATTCTGGAAATGACGCGTGCGGCGAGTATGGCTGTGAAACAGGCCAGTGACAGGGCTTTGAAGATAATAGAAATCAGCAACCCCTGGGGTGAATATTATACGACAATACCCAACAGTATTCCGCCATTAGTATATATGGATATGGTTGTGCAGAGCGGGATTAATTTCGATGCGTTCGGGCTGCAAGTTCGATTTGGCAAAAATCAATCGGGTATGCACGTTAGAGATATGATGCAAATATCGGCAATTCTGGATTCCTTTGGGCCTATAGCCAAGCCTTTGTATTTGACTGATGTTGAAGTTCCGAGCCAAAATGGTTCTGGTTTGCAGGATGGGAAAGTTGCCGGGGTATGGCATGAGGAGTGGAACCAGTCGCGGCAGGGGCAATGGATAGAGCAGTTCTGTAAAATAGCGCTCAGCAAGCCATTTGTTAACTCCGTGACATATTCGAACCTCACCGATACGCAGGACAGTACCATAGCCAACAGCGGTCTGTTGACAGCCCAACTCGAACCCAAAGAATCGTTTCACACTCTGAAGAAGCTGCACGACTGTATTTTCAGCCGATAAATAAGAAATGCTCGTGTTTTGTGATGCGAAGGAGCGACGCAGTACGATATGACAGAAGCCGGGCAAAAGAGGATTCAATCATTTGCGTTTGTTATCAGTGTGTGTGTGGCGGTTTGCGTTTCCCTGGTTTTTGTTTCCCAATTTGCTGGAGGTGGTCAGGCCTGCGAAATTGAATTGGAAAGCCGAATCAATCCGAACGATGCGTCCATAGCGAGTTTGGTGAGATTACCCGGCATAGGTGTTGGACGGGCCGTGGCAATAGTAGCGTACCGTGAGAGTTTCGGTGGAAAGGGCGGTGAAAGTCCAGCCTTCCGAAATTGCGATGATTTGCAAAAAGTCAGGGGTATAGGACCTAAAACGGTACAAAATATCAGCAAATGGCTGAAGTTCGAATAGGGTATAACGCCCAGTATTTAGCAGATAGGCAAAAAAGAAGATGAATGAGTGTGAAATCAATAAGCCGCTTGAGCAATGTAATGGTGCAGGTGGACAAATCGAATCTGGCGATGTGGAAAGGATTTGTGTTGTTGGTTCTCCTAAGGAGTCCTTGCGGATTGCTCCGGTTCCTTTTGTCGCACTGATGCTGTTATTAGCCGTGTCCCTTATGTTGCCGCTGGTTAAATTAGGTGAGCCCGAGCTTGGCAGTCCGCATGAGGCCCGCGTGGTAGTGACCGGTCATAACATGGCCGAGTCCGGTGACTGGGTAGTGCCCTACTTTAATGGGTCTTTGCGTTTGCAAAAGCCGCCGCTGCCGTACTGGACTATTGCGGTTCTGGCAAAAGCCTTTGGACCGCTGGATGAGTGGTTATTCCGCCTGCCCTCCGCGCTTATGGGCATAGGAGGTGTTATACTAACACTGCTGATAGCACGAGTTGTGTTTGATTGGAAAACCGGGCTTGTTGCGGCACTAATCCAGTCGCTTACGGTAAAATATGTAATCGAATCCCGGTTAGCAAGGGTCGATATCTACCTGACATTTTGGGTGCTGGTCTCTTTGTTTTTACTGTCGGCGATTTTTTTCGGCAAACAGCGTCGAGACTGGCTATGGCTGTTTCTCTGGGCTGCCATAGCAATGGGCTTCTTGGCCAAATGGGTTGCCGTGTTTATATTTGTGATGCCACCAATGTTCTACGGTCTTTGGGCTTACCCGGAGCGTCGGCCTCGTTTGAAGTGGCACTTGCTGGGCGTGTGCATCTTTTCATTGTTGGCACTATCGTGGGTGGCACTACTTGCTTACAGGTTAGGCTGGGAAACCTTGCGAACGGGTTGGGCTGGCGAGGTAAGCGAAAATGTTACGTCGGCATATCACCGGGCCAATCATGGGATATTCTATTACCTTGGGCAGCTTTTCGTGCTGAGCTTTCCCTGGTCTGCTCTGGTTCCCGTGGCATTGACTGTTCCGTTTTGGCCTCAGTCCAGACCCGAGAGACACAAGCTGCTTTGGTTGGCGTTAGCTGTCTTTTTCGCTATAGCTGCCTTGTCGCTGGTCAGTAAAAAGAAAGCCGATTACCTTCTTCCGGCGTTGCCGTTTATGACGATATTAGCAGCAAAAGCGTGGGAAATCCTGACCGATGAAATTGCGGCGGGCCAAGGTGAGTCAGGGAAAATACGGCGTGGTGCACTCGGTATATCGCAGGCAGCGGTTTTTGTTGTGGCCGGAGCGGCCGTTCTGGTTTATTGTTTCTTCGACAATGAGATGAAACGGTACGGTGCAATTATTGTCTCAGGACTGAGCCTGGGCATAGGAGGGGGCTTAGCCGGCTATTTCATCCATCGAGGCAAAGGATGGCCTGCGATAGCGTCATTGTTTCTCGGTACAGCCATTTTTGGTTACGTGCTTTTTGGGCTTTTTCTGCCCCGTGAAACTCGGATTTCATCCGCAGAATTTGGGCGAAGCATAGCAGAGGCTGTTGGCAAAGCACCGCTGGTGTATTTCTGCGGCCAGGACGACACACTGGTATATTATCTGAACCGCACGATTCTCCGGGCCAACGAGGTAGAGCAATTACGCCGTCTTGTTGACGAACATCCCGATGCATTTGTTCTGGCGCGAGGCAAACACCTCGATGTCGTCCGTGAAGTTACCGAGCATATTGTTCTGCACCATCCGAATTTTCGGGACGTTTCCATACCATTGCCTGGTAAAGACGATATAGCCTTTGACATTTATCTGTTGCGCCACGGCGATTCAGGTGAGCCGGTGAGGGAGTTTGCCGGTTTTTCTCCTGCGCCGCCTGACTGGTTAAACGTAAAGAATTTGTGGCTGGCGTTTGGTTTTTTAGCCCAGGGGATGTTTTTCGGCCGCTTCCTGCTACAGTGGATTGTTTCTGAAAAGCAAAAGAAATCAGTAATACCGATAGGATTTTGGTGGCTTAGTCTTTCGGGTGGAATAATGCTTTTTGGCTATGCCGTTCACCGCAGGGACCCGGTTTTTATTGTTGGTCAGGGCGCCGGAGTTTTTATCTATCTGCGGAACCTGTACTTTATTTATTGCAAGCGCCCATCGCAAGGATTGCCGAGTTCGGAGGAATCTGAGCTGGTTCGATAGCGTAGTGTGTGCCGCTTATGGAGATGGCTATGGCGGGAGAGCAGGCTGTTGAGATTTCGGTGGTTGTTCCCGCTTATAACGAAGAGCAGAACATTACCGTGCTGCTGGAACGTATTACTGAGGTATTCGAGCCTCTGGGGTGCTCTTTCGAGGTTGTGATGGTCGATGACGGCAGCACAGATAAGACCCTTGAGCTTTTGCAGGAGCACAAACGGTCGAAGTTGTGGCTTCGAATAATTGCTCTCGACCGCCATTACGGGCAGACTTGTGCTATGTCTGCGGGCTTTAAGGCTGCCTGTGGGGCTGTCGTCGCAACGCTGGATGCTGACCTTCAAAACGACCCGGCGGAAATTCCCCGCTTAATCGAGATGCTTAATGGGTGTGATGCGGTAACTGGTTGGCGCGTTAAGCGGGCAGACCCCTGGCTGCGGCGAGTATCCACCCGTATCGCTAATAGTGTACGGAACAGGCTTTCCGGCGAGTCGATTCACGACTCTGCCTGCTCGCTGAAGGTTTATAAGAGGAGATGTCTTGAGGGCTTGACACTCTACGAGAGGATGCATCGGTTTATGCCCACTCTCCTGAAGATGAGGGGCTTCAAAGTTGTGGAGGTTCCGGTTTCGCACCATCGGCGTAAAGCAGGCAAGGCCAAATATGGTGTGTGGAATCGGATGTTACGGGCCTTTATGGACCTGCTTGTTGTGCGATGGATGAAAAAACGGTATGTTAAATATCAAGCCCGTGAACTTTAATTCCTTACCTCGGAAAGTGTAGTCTTGATATTTTATGATTAGAAAAAGCAGTGGCCAGGTTGGGTTTAGGTTATCCGGCGAGCGTCGGCTAAATAGCAGGGGAAAGAATGGATGAATGGGAAATTAATAAGCCATTAGGGCAATGCTACGGCACCGGTAGAAAAATTGAATATGGAGAAGAATATTTTGGTGCCCTTGTAGAAACAGAAGAAGGACTTCAACGGCGGGATTTTTGCGCAGATTACTGGGAGCAAGAAAAGCCGGATGTGTTTTGTTACTGGAAGACAAGACTGCCCCGCCCCGACCAGAAAAAGCAAATATTCGTTGATGACCAGATGCTGCTTGCCTTTTTTGAACGGTTGGAAAAAGAGACTGAGCAGGAGAAAGTGAATTTTCGGTTTGTTTTGGCATTAATTTTAATGCGAAAAAGGCGGCTGAAATATGATGCGACCAGAATTGAGGACGATAAGGAAATATGGCGTTTGAGGGTAGTAGGCGATAAGTCCGCCGACAGGCGGCTCGAGGTGATAAATCCACATCTTGATGAGGAGCAAATCGAGCAGTTATCATCACAGATAGGTCAAATTTTACAGACGGATTTATAGAGAATGAATAGTCAACATTACAACCTGCGTTTATGCTTTTATTTTGCCGCGTCAATACTGATTTTCGCCGGCTGTGCGCCCGAGATTCAGAGGCCTGTAGAGGTCGTTCCGGGCAAGGAATCCGTAGCGGAGGCGTTGTCTGTTCTGAAAGCGCGCTCAAAAAATGCGGTGCCGCTGTTGGCTAAAGGCCGGTGTGTTTTGAAGTTTTATGGTGAAGACAAGAAAGAGCGTAAAGAATCCCTTCCTATGGTTAGAGTCGTGGTGAGTCCTCCTGTTGAAATCTACCTGCAGGGTGATGCGACTCTTGTCCCCAAGGCGATAGTTCTCGGCTCGAACGAACGTGAGTTTTGGCTTGCATTAAAGCCGAAGGAAATCAGCACTTACTGGTGGGGCCAATGGGCCCAACTGGATTCTTCCCAGGTAATTATGATAAGTCCCAGAACTGTGTTTGAAGCTCTTGGGATTATGGAAATAAATGCAGAGGAAAATTGGTCTTTGTCGAATGAAGGCACTTTTGATGTGCTTACAAGACAAGAGCAGGGCGTGGTAATCAAGAGAATATACATCTCCAGCCGTGATTATCTAATAAAAAAAATTGAGTACTTTGATTCGAATGGTCAAACTGTGGCCTATACGGAATTAGGGGATTACAAAGAGGTGTCTGATGGATTTTTTGTTCCTGCTTTGATAAAGATTATCGCGTACGGGCAGAACAACGACGAAGAGTCACTCAGCATAGACCTTGACCTTAAGTCCATAGAACCGAAGACAATCACCGAGGGGATGCAGAATTTCTATTTTAATCGACCTGAACCGCGAGGATTTAAGCATGTTTTAGTAAACGAGAGAGGAAAGTGGATTGAACAAGAGCAGTAGATAAGAATGAAGGAGCTTGTTTATGCCCAGAATTAGTTTAAAAGAGAGAATAAGCGAGGGGGTATTTTTGTTGGATGGGGCAATGGGAACCCAGTTGATTGCTCGCGGGATTGAAGTCGGTAAGTGTAACGATTATCTAAATGTCGAGTCGCCTGATGTTGTTTCTGACATTCACCGCAGCTACTTCGAGGTGGGCAGTGATGCGGTTCTTACCAATACATTCGGGGCCAACAAATATGCTTTGGGACGGCATAGGTTGGCAGAGGAGGCTGCTAAAATAAATAGTGCGGGTGCCCGAATAGCACGACGGGCGGGTGGCTGGGAAAAGTATGCATTGGGCGATATTGGGCCGAGCGGGGATTTTCTGGAGCCTTTGGGAAGCCTGAAACTGGAGGAGTTGAAAGAAGCTTTTGCCGAGCAGGCGAAGGCACTTTTGGCTGGCGGTGTGGACGGTTTTATTATCGAAACGATGACCGCTCTCGATGAGGTGACAATTGCAATCGAAGCGGTAAAGTCTGTGGGTGGGGGATTGCCGTTGTTTGCGTCGATGTCTTTTGATGGGGTCGGCGGTGATTTCAAAACTATGATGGGCGTTGACGTCGAAACGGCGGTTGCAAAAATAGTCTCATTGGGAGTTGACGCGGTGGGTTTTAACTGCGGGACAGCCTCACTTGATGAATACATAGAGCTGGCTGAAGAGTTTGTTTCAACAATAAAATCTTTGGATAAAGATGTATTGATTTGTGCTGAGCCAAATGCGGGCAAGCCAGAATTAGTCGAAGGCCAAGCGGTCTATAAGGTGTCGCCGGAGGCTTTTGCAGCGGCGGCAATGAAAATACATTCGGCCGGCGTGAACATCATTGGCGGCTGCTGCGGCACCACACCAGAACATATTAGAGCAATGGTAAAAAAGTTGAAATAGCCCCCAGTTCTGGTAATATAAGAAAAAAGTAACCGTTCACGGTTTTTTGAGTAATTGAAGAAAAACCTTGTTTTTGTCCGATAAAAGCTTCATGGACAAAGACGCAATTATCGAAAAACTTACAAAACAAGTTGCTCTGTTTCTTGAACGTATTA